>Ga0114950_10002273_pt1 | contig 14707 bp, 9 predicted proteins | sample N075metaG_FD_83503 | JGI IMG/M metagenome (GOLD analysis project Ga0114950, IMG submission 83503) | Deep subsurface microbial communities from Kermadec Trench to uncover new lineages of life (NeLLi) - N075 metaG | ecosystem: Environmental > Aquatic > Marine > Ocean trench > Sediment | place... | reverse complement strand
CCCGGCCACGATGGCGATCGCCGCGACCAGGATCATCGTGCGCATCCGCGCAGGCCCGCGGCTCTTCTCGCGTACCTCGGACGGTTCAGCAGCCGGGGAACGCTTCCGGCCCGCTCGCCGCAGACGTGCGGACGACCTGCGCAGCGCTGCGGACCCGCCCTCGCCCTCCTCGACCGCTTCGAGCGCCTCGATCAGCTCCGACGCCGACTGGAACCGGTCCTCGGGCTTCTTAGCCAGCGCGATCGCGAGCACCTCGTCGAGGATGCTCGGCACGTGGAGGTCCGGATAGGATTCGTGGAGGGGCGGAATCGTCGCCGTCGCCTGCTTCACGAACAGCTCCGTCATCGTCTCGCCCGTGAAGGGCGGTTCCCCCGTGACCATCTCGTAGAGGATCAGCCCGGCGGCGTAGAGGTCGGTGCGGTGGTCGACCTGCCCGCCGCTCCCTTGCTCGGGCGCCATGTAGAGCGGCGTGCCCATGATGCGACCGGGCTGCGTCTGCAGGCTGGCGCCCAGCGGGAAGTGGATGAGCTTCGAGAGCCCGAAGTCGAGCACCTTGACCGACAGGTCGCCCAGCGCATCGCGGAGCACCATGATGTTCTCGGGCTTGAGGTCGCGGTGCACGATCCCGTTCCGGTGCGCCTCCCCGAGCGCGCCGAGCACCTTGCGGGTGACGTCGAGCGCCTCCTGCAGGGAGAGCTTGCCTTCCTCGCGCAGGAACGCCTTCAGGTCGGAGCCCTCCACGAACTCCATCGCCAGGTAGAAGATCCGCGTGTCCGCGCGGTCGAAGTCGAAGATCTGGATCGCGTTCGGGTGGTTGAACTTGCCGGCGGCGATGCCCTCGCGCTGGAAGCGCTGCAGCGTCTCCTCGCTGACCTCGATGTCGGGGCGCAGGACCTTGAGCGCGACCTTCTTCTGCAGCCCGATGTGCTCGCCGACATAGACCGTGCCCATGCTGCCCGCCCCGATCTTCTCGAGCACGCGATACTTGTCGTTGAGGGTTCTCCCGATCAGGGCGTCGCCGGTGTCGACGCCCGCCGTGATCTTCGTGCCGCACGCGGGGCAGAACCGCGCCTCGGCGTCGACGGGCTGGGTGCAACTCGGGCAGTTCGTCATGTTCGAGGTTCGTTGGGGCGTGACTCGGACCCCCTGATGTACGAGACGAACACCGGCGGGATAGTACGCGGTTCTTCGCGCGTATTTTCCAGGCGGGCGGGCCAGTACGGAGCCAGGACAAGATCCGCCGGCACTCCCGACTGCCGGTGCCGAGCACCGGCAGTCGGGAGTGCCGGCGGATCTTGTCCTGGCTCCGTACTCACTTGAGCCGAATCTTCAACTTCCGCTCCGGCTGACCCGTGAGGATGACGGGCTTCGTCGAGCTCCGCCCATCATCCGCGGTCGCGGTAACCCGGTACTTACCGGGCGGCAGCGGCCCGATGCGCTGCTCCTTGCTGGAGAAGCCCTTACTCATCCCCGCCATGATGTCGGCCATCGACAGCATGCCGCTGACTTCGCGTCCCGCCGGATCGATGACGCTGATCCGCGCGCGGATCTGCTCGTCGGTCCCGTCGATGACGGTCACGATGACGACGGTGCCGGGCCCGAGCTGCACGCTCGCTTCGGCGGTCTCACCCTCGTTCACGCGCGCGAGCGCGCTCTCGGGACTCACGAGCTCGCCCAACCGCCCGATGACGCTGTAGCGACCCGGCGCGAGGCCCGTGTACTTGAACCTGCCCGACGCGTTCGTCGTGATGAACGAGAATCGTTCGAGCAGGCGCCCTTCCTCATCGCGGATGAAGACCGCGACGTCCTTGACGGGCGCGCCCGAGGCGTCGTGGACGAAACCCGTAAGCTCGCCGGGGAGCTCGAGGCGGAAGTCGATCGCATCGACCCACTCGCCCTCCGCGAGCTCGATCCCGTCCCGGACGACGCGGCCGCCCGGCCCCGTGCCGCCGAGCAGACCACCGAGCGGCGTGCCCCCGGCGCAGACGGTGTACGTGCCCGCGCGCAGATACGGGATGTCGTACCGGCCCTCCTCGTCGGTCGTGATCTCGGAGTACTGGCCGCCCATGAAACTTCCGAACGCCACGCCGCCTTCCGGGGTGAGCGTGACCCGGCAGTTGGACACGGGTTTCGCGTTGGGGCCGCGCACGAGCCCGGAGATGCGGCCGAGCGGGAGCTCGAGCACGAATTCGTGCTCCAGCTTGTCGCTCGGAATCTTCTCGAGGAACTCCGTGCTGCTCTGCTGGCCCATGCCGCCGAGGCCCATCTGAACTGTGACGAGGTACGCGCCGGGCGCGTCGAGCGTGAGCTCGAGCCGGCCGTCGTCGTTCGTGACGCCCATCTTCATCGCGCTCATCCCACCCCCGCCCTCCGGCACGAGCGAGACCGCCGTCTTCGCGATCGGCTCGCCCGCCGCGAGCACGGTGATGGTGAGCTCCACGGGGTCCTCGGGCGGAGCGCCGAGGACGACGTGCGTCTCCTCCCCGTCGAAGACCTCGACCATGTCCATCTTCATGCTGCCGAGGAGCTCGGCCATGCCGCCCCCGTCGCCGTCGAAGTCGGCCTCGCCGCTCATGAAGTTCGCGGTCGCCACGACCTGCCAGGTTCCGGGCTCGAGGTGCTCCACGAAGAACTCCCCGTTCTCGTCGGACTGCAGCATGTGTTGCGCCGTGTAAGTCGGTGTGAGCTGCACGATGACCATGCGGCCCGGGCTGGGCACGCCCTCGTTGTCGAAGACCTCGCCCGAGATCGAGCCTCCGAGCCGCAGGCGGAGCGTGACGTCCCCGATGGTCTGGCCGGCGGCGACGTCGACGGGCTCCGCGGCGCTCGAGGCGAACCCGTCCATCGAGGCGACCACGACGAGCGTGCCCGGATTGAGATCCTTCAGGGTGAACTTCCCATCGGAGTCGGTGAATGCGGTCGGCCCGCCACCGGCCTGCTGGGAGGTCATGCGCTCGGCGAGCCCGAGCTGGAGCGCGACCTTCGCGTTCGCGACGGGGAGGTCCGCGGTGTCCAGCACGATGCCGGTGACGGTGGCCGAGGGCGAGAGCGTGATCTGGACCGGTCCCGCGCTCTGGTCGCGCGGCGTGTCCACGAGCACCGGGTCCGACTGGGCGAAGCCCGCGGCGGAGACCACGAGCTTCCAGGTGCCGGCGTCGAGCCCCCCGAGCTCGAAGGCACCGTCCTCCGCTGCCTTGAACGTGTTCCGGTTGCGCGTCGCTCCGATGCCGAACATGCCGCCGGAGCCCTCGAGCGTCGCGACGACCTTGAAGTCGGCCACGGGCTCCTCCGCGAGGTCGACCACGCGGCCGCGGAGGACGGAGAGCTGCTGCAGGGTGAGCACGAGCGGATCGGAGCCGGGCCGGACGCCGGCCGTCGTGGCCTTCCACTTCCCCGCGTGCTCGCCCTCCTCGACGTCGTGCCGTGCCCGCACCTGGAACTTGATGTCCGTCAGGCCGGCGATCGTGAAAGTGCCGTCCGCCCCTGTCTCCTCGCTCCCGCCGCGCGCCCGCGCGATGGCCATGCCGTCCATTCCGCCCATCTGGCTCATGTCGGGCGAGACGGTCACTCGGACCCCGGTCGCGGTGGCGCCGTCCGCGAACGTGACGCGGCCCGTGATGGCTGCGCCCGTCTCCAGCGTCACGACGAGGTTCGCGATCACGTCGCCCTCGCGCAGCTCCTCGTCGAGCTTCAGGCGACCGCCGAGGTGCCCCTTGCGGTTCGCCCGCACGTCGAGCTTGCGGCCGGTCGGCACGTTCGCGAGCTCCCACCGTCCGTCCCCGTCCGTCTCCGACTTGCGGAGGTCGCCGAGCGCGTCGCCGAGGAGCCCGCGGAAGCGTGCCGCGACCTTCGCTTCGGCGATCGCCGCTCCGTTCGCGTCGACGACCGTGCCGCGCAGCGTCGCGCCGCGCGTCATCGGGACGTCGAGCTCGAGGTGCTCGCCGGGCGCCGGGGCGACGCCCAGGAGCAGGACCGCGGCGAGGTGGTCGTGCTTGACCGAGATTCCGTGTGCGATCGAGCCGGGTACACCACGGAACTCGAAGAGGCCGTCCGACAGGGTCTCCACTTCCCTCGTGCCGCCGGACGCCTGCATCTCCATCGTGTTGAACCCGCTCGAGATGTCCGGTCCGAGCTCGACCTCGACCTCGTCGAAGTCCGCCTCCTCCGGGGTCGCGCCGTCCGGGGCCAGGAGCCGACCCGTGATCCACGACCCGATCTCGCCGGTGAGGATCGTGTCTCCGGCCGCCGCGGCGACGTCGACCGGCGTCGTCGCCTTCGAGTAGAGGTACCGTCCGGTCAGGGCGAGGTGCGTGTGGTCGGTGCCGGCGGGCAGCGCGAGCCGGAACCGGCCCTGGGCGTCGACGAGCGCGCTGCCGAGAAAATCGTCGCGCTTCCGCGGCTCTTCGCCCCATGCATACCCGGCCAGGCCCGTGCCGTAGAGCCGCCGCATCGTCCTGGCCTCGCTGAGCGCGATGACGAACACTCGCTCGTCGTCCGGCGTCCCGACCGGGAACCGGACCAGGCCCTCCATCCACACCGCATCGGCGGGTGCGTCGAGGACCCCCGAACCGGAGGCCTCTGTCTCGACCTGGCGCCGCTCCTCGTCCGCGGGCTCGGGCGCCTCCAGGGCGGAATCCTCCTCGACTTCGGCCGCGGACTCGAGCCGGGTGACGTCGGACGCCGCGGCGACGTCCGTGGACTCGGGGCCCTCGGTCTCGTCCGGCTCCGCGAGCATCCGGCTGCCGATCCAGGCTGCGGTGAGGACGATGATCAGTCCGGCGACGATCGGAAGGGCGGGCAGGGTGCGCTGGTTCATGGCGAGGTCTCGGCGGAGAGAGACAAGGGTGGTGGGATCCTGGACGCTACGCCGGTCTTGCCGGTGAATTCACACGCCGGACCTCCCCGGGCAGGATGCTCCTGGAGGCGCGAACGCGCGCTGGGGTATAGGGCGTAGCCCAGGCCTCAATGCGCCGAACGTTCGCGGATTGTATCAGGCAAGATCGGTGTCCGGGCGGGATCGGATGTCCGGGGCACGCCGGCGGGCCCGTTCGAGTTGGAGCCGGCCGTCGGGGGCGAGGCACTCACCTCCCGGTCCCCACGCGAGTAGAACTCGGCGGCGGCGGCGCCGACGAGCGCCCCGTCCGGCGCCGGGCGCGCGTCGCGGGCGCTCGCGTCCCACGCGACGTCCTCGAAGTCGGAGAGCCCCGTGCCGCGCACGAAACCGGTCGACGCGCCAAGGACCGGCCCGTGGACGACGTTGCCGGCGAGGGCGACGCCGCGCGAGCCCGCGAAGCGCATCGACTCCATCGTCTCGCTGTAGAACGCGTTGTTCGCGCACACCATGCCCGGCCGTTCGTCCCAGCTCCGGAAGTCGGCCGCGCGACCCCGGTTGATGACCGTGTTGTGGATGAAGACGAGGTTGCGACTCCGACCCTGGTGGTCGAAGCTCTGGAACCCGACCGCTCCATCCATGATCAGGTTGTGGCGCACGATGGCCTCGCCCTGGACCTGCAGCACGTTGTCCAGCGAGGAATACAGGACGTTGTGCTCGATCAGGTTGGGCGCCTCGCCGCCCGTCCCGTACACGAGGAGGCAGGGGTAGCGCGTATGGTGGATGAGGTTGCGCGCGATCCAGTTCCCGTAGGACCCCTGCTTGACCTCGATGCCATCGCCCTGCTCGGCGCCGAGCGTGTGGTGCACGTGGTTGAGGGCGATCACGGAGTGGCGCATGACGTGGGCCCCGTCGTTCGCGCCGAGGTACATGCCCTCGCCCGTGCCGCTCGTGTGGTGCACGTGGTTGCGCGTGATGTGCAGGCTTTCCGTGTCCGCGGTGTTGGCGGTGATCGCCGCGTCCCCCGTGTGGTGTACGTGGCACCCATCGATCCACACTTGGGAGCACGCGTGGAGCCGGAGGCCCATCGAACCACCGACGATCTCGAGCCCGCGCAGGCACAGGTACTCGGACCGGCCCTCCGCGGGATCGCCGACGTTGATCACGTTCTGCGCGGCGTCCGAGCGCGTGATCCGCGGCGCCGCACCGTCCGCGGCGACGATCCAGATCGGCCGCGCGGGCGTGCCCCGGAGGCTGATGTTGAATCGACGCTCGATCGACCAGGTCCCCGGCCCGATCTCCAGCCGATCGCCGGGTGCGAGCGAGCGGATCGCGTCGGCCAGCAGCGCGCCGTTCGCGCGGTCGTCGAGCGCGGGGTCGCGGCGGTGGGCGAGGACGCGCTCGGGCGCCGCGTCGGCCCAGCTCGGGTCGTAGATGCTCTGGCCCGGTGCCGCAGCGGTGAGAGCGCCGACGAGCAGGACCGCGCGCACTCCGGCGGCGCAGCCCCCGCGCCGATTCACGCATGTTCGAATCACCAGGGAGCGGTGCATCCGATCTCGATCCTACCCGGTCCGCGCGGTTCTAACCGCCGTTCCCCTGGGAACTGCCCGCGCTCGAGCGGACCTCGGTTCGCGGAGCGCCCCCGCTCCGTGGGGTTCACGGGCGATGACCCGTGCGCGTTCCGCTCGCCGATCTTCGGCCGCACGGAGGGCGGCTGGATAGGGATCGTGCGCGCGCTGGATCGCGTCCGCGTCCCAGGCTACCGGCTCTCCGCGATCGTCGCGCGATGGAGCTTCGCGAGACTCGACGCCGAGGGGCGTATCGGCACGCACGCCCTGCCGGGCGTCTCGGCGGGATCCGGGCGTGCCCGCTCGCGGCAGACAGGGACGGTAGTGAGGACGCGTCTTCGCTGCGAGACTCGCAGGGCACCCCTCACGCCCCCAGGGGCAGCGAGCGGCCCGTAGGGGGACCAGGACTCTCGGGTGGCCCCTCAGCCCTTCAAGAAGGGCGCGACTCCGGCTCAGGGCCCGTCCGGAAATAAACGTCACATTTCGCCGGCCCTCGGCGCCCGTGGCTGCGTTGCGCCTCCTCGGAAACCAGCTAGGTTGCTTGCGTCGGCGCGCCTTGCCACGAGCGCCGATGCCTCGCCGAAATGTGACGTTTATTCCCGGACGGGCCCTTAGCGCCCCTCGTCGATCCGCGAGATGAACCCGATCGCCTGCTGGATGTTCTTCATGACGGCGTGTTCGATCGTGTAGCGGTGGCGATCCTCGAACTCCTCCTCCACGAGGGAGTCCGCGATGCTGCTCGTGGCGATGGTCTCGCGCCACATGATCTCTCCCGTCTCCAGGTCCGTGAGGGTCCACCGCACCTTCAGGTCGCTGGACATCACGACGCTGTACTGCGACGAGTCGAGGTCGAGGATGGAGACTTCGAGACGGCTCTCGCCGGGCTCGTCGTGGGCGATCCCCACGAAGACGCCCGACGCTTCGATCGCCGCATACACGGCCTCGTAGAGCGTCTTGTCGGTGATCACCGACTTGCCAATGGGAAAGGTCCCCTGGCTCCCGTGCGCGACGATCTCGACGATGCGCGGGCGCACGAAGCGGATGTCGAATTCCTGCGGAACCATGTCCTCCGAGTGCGTCACGGTCGTGCAGGCGACGGCCGGCAGCGCGACGAGGGGCAGGCACAGGAGCAGGCGATGGTGGAGTGTGTGGGGACCGTTCATGGCTGGCGTTACGGGTCGTGGGACGAGGCTCGTTCCGGTGGAGTGGGGCCGGGCCTCTGATCGACCGGATCGGTTGAGAACCTGACTCGGCGCCCGCGATAGGCCGCCACCGCCATCGACGGGGGCCGTGAGGTGTCCGCGCAGGTCAGGTCGCGGGTCCGACGGTGTTCCACGCATGGCTCCGCAGGGGCTCGCGATGATCGCGGGTGGTGCGAAGCGGCGTGCGGACGGCCTTCCCAGCTTGTCCCGGATCGTCGGGCATGGGCCGCCGGCCCTGTCAGGGAGCGACCCCGGGGGCCGCCGTGGCGACACCGCGGTAGAGGGCGGTGGCGATCTTGGGGCCCTTGATCGAGTACCGCTCGAGCGAATCCAGGCGGAACCCGGCCTCCAGCACCAACTCGTCGATCCGGCGGTTGAGGTGACATCCGCCGCCAATGAGCTTCTGGACGGGGTTCAAGCGGTCCTGCCAACGCGCCACCCGCGGCTCCTCGGAGCGCCCGTGCTCGAGGAAGTGGAACCGCCCGCCCGGGGCGAGGACGCGCCTTATTTCCAGGAGCGCCTGCGCCACGTCGGGGATCGTGCACAACGTCCACGTGCACCCGACGCAGTCGACGGAAGCCGCGTCGAGCGGGATCTCCTCGCCCCTCAGACCGACGAAGGTCACGGGCATGGGAGCGGCCGCCACGCGCTCCCGCGCGAGCTTCCAGGCCAGCGCCGCCGGCTCGAGCGCGAGGATCTCCGTCACCTCCGGGGGGTAGAACGGGACGTTCAGCCCGGACCCGAAACCGACTTCGAGGACGCGCCCGTGCAGTCCTTCCGCCCACTTCCTGCGCTCCGCGCTGAAGACCTCGCCGCGCATCATCCAGTCGACCCCGCGCGGCAGGACGTGATCCCGATAGAAGCTCACGCCGGCGCACTCTCGAGCACGGAGAGGACGAGCTCCTCGAGGTCGGTCGCGAGGGACTGCGCGAGCGATGCGCGGTGCGCATCGCCCTCGCGGCTGCCTGCCGCCCACGCCGCCGTCCACGCCGCTTCGCGTTTCTGTGCCGCCGCTTCGACGGCGGCGACCCAGTGCGCGGGCTGCTCCACGTCCCTGAACTCGCCGCGGCCGCGCCCGAAGTGGGCCACGGCCATGTAGCGCAGCACGACGCGGCGGAGCGACGCGTCCAGGAACTCGGCCGACCAACGCACGGTCGGCTCCTCGGAACCCCTCAGCCATTCCAGCCCCTGGCTCAGGCCGGCGCCGCCGAGCGCGCCGAGGATCGTCCCCGCGACGAGTCCGCCGCCGAACGTGAGCCCGCCCGCCATGACGTCGGCCACGAGGCCGCTGATCGCGCCGCTCACCGCGCCGCCGATGATCGCGCCCTTCTTGACGCTGAGGACCGGCTGGCCCTCGACCTCGAAGTCCTCGATCCGCTGCTTCACCTCGGCCGCCGCGCGTCCGTCCAGCCCGTGGGCGACGATGATCGCGTCCCAGAGCCCGCGCTCGGACACGATCAGGCGCCCGGCGAGGGCGGTCATCGCGCGCCGCCGCCCCAGCGCCGACACCTTCCCGCGCTCGAGGACCACGCGGTCGGTCGCCGCGCGTGCGAGGTGCGCCGCCAGCTCGAGCATGCACGTCTCGAACACGCGATGGCCGCGCGCCTTCCACTCCCTGGCGAGCCGGCGCATGAGGGGGCGCTGCGCCTCGGGCAGGAGCTCGACGATGTGATCGAACAGCACTCCCTCCTGGATCCAACTGCGGCTGAACGCGTCGAGCGGGAGCACGTCGCGCACGCAGGCCCAGGCGCGCGCGAATCGCCGCCACGTCTCTTCGAGCTCCGTGGTCGATGTGCCGGGGGCGCCGGTCTGGTTCAGGACGAGCAGCACGGGGCGCTCGGTCCAGCTCAGGATCTCCAACTCGTGGCGCACGTAGCCGGCGTCCTCCGGCTCCTCCGCGGCGTTGACGAGGTACAGCACGACGTCCGCGTCGTTCCGGATGTTGCGGATCGCCTCCTGGCTACACCACAGCGGACGGTCCCGGTTCCGATCCCAGACCTCATGGAGGAACCACCCGATCGGGGTCTTGTGGCGCTTAAGGCGGCGCATGAGGCGCGCGCTGTCCCCGAAGCCCGGCGTGTCCCACAGAACGAGGCGCGCGCCGTCCTTCACCAGCAGCTCGTGCGCCTCGGCGACCTCGGTGACGTGCGCGTGGTCCAGCACCTCGCCGACGTCGCGGCGCAGGAGCGTCCGCGCCAGGGTCGTCTTCCCGACGTTCGTGTGCGAGACGAGGCTGAGGGTGATCGTCTCCATCACGCCACCCCGACCGGTGCGCCCGCGGGCCAGACCGATCGCGCGAGGCGCGCGATCACCGCCTCGTGCGGCAGCCGATCCAGCTCCACGTGCACGGGCTCCAACCCGGTCTCGCGGATCACCCGATCCCACGCACGCCGGCGCTCCTCGAGGCGATCGTCGCCGCCGGGGACGTCGACCATCCGCTCGCGATACGCCGTCCCATCGACCAGGACGACGAGGCATGCGTGATCCCCGACGCGCATCTTCAGCGACTCGAGAAACCGCCCGTGGACCTCGATCTCCGGCGATTGGGCCAGCGCGAAAACGGGCGCAGAGCAGATGGCTCGAGGTTCGCTCCCCCCCGAGCCCGTGGGCTCCAGGGAAGTCGTGTCCTCCGCGCCGTACTCCAACCCGTCGAGCACCAGCACCTCCGCCCGAGCGCCGAAGACGTCGTGCAGGAGCGCTCTCAGGTTGTCGGTCGCGCGCTTCGCGGGCCGGTAACTATAGGGGAGGATCCGGACCGAGACGCTCGCGCCGCGTCCCGACGCGAGCAGCCTCCGAAAGTAGGCCTGGCTCGCCTCGATGGGGAGCGCGCGCTCGAGCGCGCGCTCGCGGAACGTCTCGCGGATCGCCAGGAGCGTGCGCGGTACGATCACGAACACGACGACGGTCATCGCGTAGAGGTGGATCCAAGGCGCAGCAGCACCGCCTTCGGGTGGCTGGATCGATGCGAGCGCGGGCAGCTCGACCCGCAGGATCTCGCGCGCGGGGAAGAGGACGACGTCGAGGATGCTCTGTACCCCTCGTTCGGTCAGGAACGTGCTCTCCCACGTCGCGCGGAACTCGAACGCGAGCCCGCGGAAGTACATGCCGCCGACGGCGCCGACGACGAGCGCCAGGGCGCCGATGTGCAGCGCGCGCCGAACGCGCGACAGGAGCAGGGGCGTGGCGGCTCGCTTCCACGCCGCGAGGAATCGGGAACCGGCCTGGGCGGAGACTGCGGCCACCTCGCTCCGGCCCCGGATCGAGCGTTTCCAGGCGGACTGCAGGTACCCGTCGGCGAGGCGCTCCGTGAGCCCGCGCGTCCGCGTCCCGTCGCCCCGGCCGCCGCGGGTCTTGGAGACCAGCAGCAGCGCGTAGATCGCGAGGTTCCAGAGGATCAGGCCGAGGAGCGGAAACGCGAGCACGTTGATCATGCCCCGCGGGCCGATGGCGTTCGTGAGCAGCCCCAGGACGAGCGCCGGCAGAACGATCAGTACGAACCCGGGCCGGAACCCCGTCGTTCGCAGGAGTCCCTGAACGAAATCCGCGCGCTCCTCGAGCAGCCGGAGAAGGCTCTCGGCGCGGTGCACGAGGAGCTCGGCCTCACCGCTGCCGTTCGAAGTTTCCGCGGCGCGCGCGAGCGCGAGGTCGGTCGCCCGCGAGCGCTCGTGTTCCGCGAGGAGGAGGCCTTCCCGATCGACCTCTTCGAACGCCTGGACGAGCAAGACGCGGCGCGCGTCCGCCTCTCGCATCGTGAGAGTCGGGAGTGCGGTGGAGGGGGCGTCGGCCGTGGACATCGCGGCGGGCATCGTAGGGTCCGCTCGGCGGGGGCGCGAACGAACACTATGCGGGGACTGCCGCCCGACATTTGCCGAAAGGAAGCTCCGCCGGCGCGCCGGCGCCTGCGTGCGTCAGACCTTTTCCTTGTACTTCTTGAAGTGGGCCTGGCGCGCCCTGGTCATCCACTTGTCGGCACGGATCCGGTCCACCGAGCACCCGATCCGATCGGCGACCTTCTCGAGTGACTTATGCTCGAGCTTCGCGATCTGCTTGAAGGTCGTGATCCCCGCCTTCTTCAGGCCCTTCGCGGCCTTGGGGCCGATGCCGGGAATCAGCTCGAGGTCGTCCGCTTCGACGGGGACCTTGCGCTTCGCTGCGGCTTTCGTCCCGGTGGCCGGCTGCTTGCCCGCAGGGGTCGCGACCCGCCCTCCGGCGCGCAGGGCGTCGATCTTCGTCTTGCTGTGCTCGAGCTTCGCCTGCAGCGTCTCGAGCTTGCGCTGGAAGCCCGCGGCCTTGACCTGTCCTGCCTTGTGCGTCGCCGCGAGCGTCGCGGCCTGGGCCTTGAACGTACCGATGTCCTCCTGCTTGAGGGCGATGCGCTCCTCGAGCAACTGGATCTTCCCGGCGCCCTTCTCCGCGGCCTTGTGGAGGCTCGCGATCGTCTTTTCCGATTCCTTGAGCTCGTGCGCTCTCTGCTCGAGCTCACTCACGCGGACCTTGAGCCGCGACGCCTCCTGGGCGCTCGCCGCCACGAGCTTCTCGTGGCGCGCCTCGAGCTCGGTGAACTTCTGTTCGCGGCGCTCCAGCTTCAACACGAGGGGCTGGAGTGTACGGACCTGCTCGCGAAGATCGCCGACCTGATCCTTCTTGTGCGTCGCGAACTCGTCGTGCCGCGCCTTCAGCGCTTCGAGCTCATTCTCCCGCTTGGCGAGCTTGGCCGGAAGCTGCTCGAGCTCGTCCAGGCGGGAACGGAGCCCCTCGATCTCCCGTCCGCGCTCGTCCTTGAGCGTCGTGGCCGCGGCGTGCTGCTCCCGGAGGGGCTCGAGCTTGCGGATCGTCTCCTGGAGCGCGGCGATGTCTTCCTTCTTCTTCGCGCCGAGCTCGCGGTTGCGCTCCTCGGCGGCCTCGAGCTCCTCTTCACGCTCCGCGAGCCGCTCGGGGAGTGGCGCCAGGTCCTGCAGCTTCTCTTCCAGAGCCTCGAGCTCGGAGGATCTCTCCGCGATAGCAGCCTCATGGGCCTCGACGCGCTCCTCCGCCTCGCGTTCGAGCTCCGCTACCTGCTCGTTCAGGGGGTCGATCTCGAGCACGCGCGCCTTGAGGCTCGCGACCTCGACGGCGAGGTCCTCGGTGTCCGAGTCGTGCGCGCGCTTGCGTTCCGCGATCTCCTCCTCCAGCTTCGCGCACGCATCGGTGAAGGGCTCGAGCTCCGCGATCCGCGCGTTCGAGCGCTCGAGTTCCGCGTCCCGCTCGGCGACGACGCGACCGATCTCCTCGTGCGCGTGCTTGCTTTCCGCGATCTCCTCTTCCAGCTTCGCGCACGCATCGGTGAAGGGCTCGAGCTCCGCGATCCGCGCATTCGAGCGCTCGAGCTCCGCGTCCCGCTCGGCGACGATCCGCCCGACCTCCCGCTCGCGGTCGCCGAGCCCGCTCTTCTGGGCTTCGAGCTCGCGCACCTGACCCTCGAGCTCGGAGATCCGCTCGGCGTTCTGCTCGAGCTCCTCGGCCTGCTCCTTGAGCTCGAAGCCGATCTCGTTGTTGACGGCCGACTTCCGCGCGGACGACGCCTCCGCCTTATGGAATTCGGTGGTCAAGTCATTCGTCCGGGCCTCCAGCGCGACGACCCTCTCGTCGAGCTCGACGGAGTCCTCCTGCAGCTCCTGGATGGTCGCGTCGCGCTCATCGAGCGCCGACTTGCGCTGCTCGAGATCCTCGTTCAGGCCGTCGAAATGGCCGCGGATCCGGCGCATCTCGAGGTTGTTCTCGTTGAAGGCGTCGAGCGCATCCTTGCGGTCGTTCTCCGCGAGCCGGAACTTCCGGTCCCACAGCTCCTGCTGGACCCCGCGCGAGGTCCGGATCTGCATGGCTTTCACCCACATCCCCACTATGAAGCCGAAGGCCAGGGAGCCGGCGACGAAGAGGGCCAACGGTAGGGACAGGTCGGGCATGGCAAGCGGGGGGTGCGGGAGGGCGAGGTACCCTCGGAAGAGCTGGAGTGCCCTCTCCCGTGCTGGCCGCCCTCGGCCGGGCCCGGGAGAAAAGCCGTGTCTACGGTCTTTCCGGTCTTCCCTAGCATCAGCGGGGCACGGGGAGGTGCCGCGCCGGGGGCCTGATCCGGTCGACGCGCGGATTCTAGCGGACTGAACCCTCGACAACACTTAGCTGTATTGCTAAATAATGCACAGCCGCAACCCCCTCCCCGAGTGTGCCCATGGACCGGACCGAGCCCGCGACCGTCATCTCCACATTCCGCGTCAGCGAGGGCGAGGACCAGGAGTTCAGCGCGCTCTCGCGCGTGCACGGGTCCACCCTGCGCGAGCAGGGCTTCGTCACGGAGACGCCCGCGCCGGTCATCCGGGGCCGTGAGGCTTCGGGCGCGTCCTACTTCGTCGAAATCTTCGAGTGGCGTGGCGCGGCGGCGGTTCGGACGCCGCACGAGCTGCCCGCGGTCATGGCGATCCGGGAGCCGATGGGGGCGCTCTGCGAAGCGCGCGACGGTGAGCCGCCGGTGGAGTTCCCGCACGTGGAGCCCGTCCGCCTGGACCCGTGACGGATGGGAATTCGGCTGGGGAACCCGCGGCCGAGCTCCCCGCGGTCGACGAGGTCTTCCACGCCCTGGCCCACGCGACGCGCCGGCATGTGCTCCTCGTCTTGAACTCCCGCGGCGGTGAGCTGACGGCCGGCGAGATCGCGCGGTGCTTCCCGTGTAGCTGGCCGACGACGACCCGGCACCTGCGCGTGCTGCGCGAGTCCGGGCTCGTGCGGGTCGAGCAGCGCGGCCGCGAGCGGATCTACTCCCTGGATCGGAGCCGGCTCGAGGTCGTGCGCGGGTGGCTGGCCGGGTTCGATCCCGATCCCGATTCCGGGAAGGGCGGCATCGGCACGGATCGCCCCGGGCGCGGCCCCGGCCGCCGCCCCCAGGGCCCAGGCAGACCGCGTCAGGGGCGGTGAAGCGCTGTCGCGGGGGGCTCACCCCGCGCTCGGCTCCGGCCGGGAAGATCTTTCCCGGATACGGGCGAACTGACGGGCGGCGGGGGCTCGTCCGCCGCGCTCCCTATCAAGAAGTGGCTGGCCACGGTCGATCAAACCTCGACCACGGCCCCTGACCGGGG
>Ga0114950_10002272_pt1 | contig 14707 bp, 9 predicted proteins | sample N075metaG_FD_83503 | JGI IMG/M metagenome (GOLD analysis project Ga0114950, IMG submission 83503) | Deep subsurface microbial communities from Kermadec Trench to uncover new lineages of life (NeLLi) - N075 metaG | ecosystem: Environmental > Aquatic > Marine > Ocean trench > Sediment | place... | reverse complement strand
GATTGCGGTGTAACAAGTTCGGTACACAATACGCCAAGCGGTTCTTAAAGCGATTACTGAAGGTTAATGGAAGTGAGCCAAGAAAGATAACTACGGACAAATTACGCAGCTATGGCATGGCGCATCGGGAATTGATGCCGGATGTGGCTCATGACACAACACAGTATTCAAACAATAGAGCAGAACTTTCTCATCAGCCAACACGAGTGAGAGAGCGGGGCATGCGTAAGTTCAATTCAATGGAGCAGACACAAAGATTCCTGGACGTGCATGCCAGTGTTTGCAACTTATTCAACTTAGGTCGACATATGGTATTGGCAATAACTTACCAGTTATTTCGGCTGTGTGCCTTTGTGTCTTGGGAAAAGGCAGCGGCAATATAGAACGCTAATTCCGCGGTTTTTCTCGGCTTGGAAAGTTAACTTGTCAATACCACTGACCCCATTTATTAACGAGCCATTGGTACCGGTAATTGCAACAGCTTGGAAGCGTCTGCTCCGGGCTTAGGTGTAAATTTCTGTGAACGTCCCAGCACATTATCTGCGCCGTACCAGTTCCCATTTATATCCACACCGAATTCATGTAGTTCTCCAAACTCGCCTGGCCCATTGCCATGCGCATCCCAGGAGAACAATCTATGGCCATCGGTATCAAACTTGATAATTCGTACTGGCTGATTGTCGGAAACCCACACATCCTGATTTTCTGTGATCAGAATATAATTCGGAAAGTTAAGCCCCGGCCAAGTTGCCAGATGTCTTCCGTTAGGGCCGAATACCTGTATGCGATCATTATTGCGATCAGCGATATAGATACGGTCCTGATTATCTGTCGCTATTGAGTGCACGGCATCGAACTGGCCGTCGGCGCTTCCTTTGCTTCCCCACGCCGTAAGGTAATTTCCGTCTTTATCAAACTTAATCACCCGCGAATTGGTAAGACCATCCGCAACAACTATGCTGCCATCTCGCAGAAATGCAAGATCTTGTGGCGTCCCTAGGTGGGTCTCATCGTTGGCAGTCTCATTCTCTATTCCCAGCGTCATCAACAACTCTTTGCCGTCATTTGAGAAAGCATGAATCTGATGGCGTCCAGAATTTACCACCCATACTCGTCTCTCGGGGTCATAAGGACTAATCGCTATCATGTGTGGACCACCAGTACCTTCAAATAAGTAATCCCATTGATTCCAATTCTCAATTAGCTCTCCTTCGTCGTTCACGACAAAGATGACATTTTTCATTTGGCGTACTGTGCCCCTAGGGGGAGACAGCGCAGACAGACCCTCGACAGAACCGTAAAAATAATTGAATCCATCTGGTAAAGGATCAGGAACGTGAAGCTCACCTCTTTGAATGACAAATATCCGTTCTGTTGACTCGACGAATAGCCCAGGATGCGAGCCCCAGATAAAGCCTGGCTCAGAAAATGGCTCAAGCCATTCGGGATCCACCATATAGGGTGATTCGCCATGGTTTGAAGTCGGTGGATACAGATCGGTCCAAGATTGGGCAAAAGCAGAAGAAGTTGCAGTTGCTATCAGCAAGTAGCCTATGGTGTTTAGAAATCTATGTAAGTGCATGTTGGATTCTCTATTTATTGTTAGAAATCAACGGAGCCGAGTTACTATGTTTGGCGTTCCTAGCTCGTTTATATTATGAGTATCTAATATTTAATCATTCAGTGTCCAATTAGCCCAGCACTATAATCAAAACATTCTCAAACCGTGCCAAATAAATGCAGTCAGAATAAAAATACAGTATTTTTTAAATGAGAAACGGCATGATGCACTGCGACGGAATCTAACCGCCGTGAAGGATTTTCAGAAGGTGGTGCGACCAATACTTAAATTGAACCAGTTGGTTTAAAAGCTGGAATCAAAGTATGCTTTGGAATCACCGACCGGGCATGCCCAAACGGTACTATAGCAGTTGTAGCTGTATATAATCGCAAAACAATGGGTGTGGCATAAGCAACAGAGCTGTTGAGAATATCTTCACTCCGGTTTTTAAGGTAGTCTTATCCGATAATAGGCTAGGCGCTTCATGGTGCCGCAGCCATATACCCCCTAGGAGGTTCCCATGCAACGCAATTCCTCAGTAATTTTCTTTGGGCTTTCACTGTTTCTGGCCAGCGCCGTGTTTTTATCGGGGTCGATTATTGCCCAGACACCGGAAGCCCCCCGCATCGCTTATGAATCGGTGCCCGATTTCATCAAGATGCCGGACGGCCTCTACATGGGCGAAGCTATGGGTGTGGCAACGAACTCCCAGGGCGAGTTCTATGTCTATACCCGGAGTGGCGAGGCTACACGGCTTTTCCAGTTCGATGCGAATGGTAATTTCATGCGGGAAATCGGCTACGGGCTGTATGGGATGGTGTTTGCACATGCGGTGAGAGTCGATGCTGATGACAACATCTGGGTGGTGGATGAAGGGTCGGATATGGTCATAAAGTTCAACCCGGCCGGTAGAGTGATGTTGACCATTGGCAGAAGGCCAGAGGCTCAGGGCCTGCGGGAGACTCCCGAACGAGGCGCGCCGCGTCCCGAAGCAAGACAGTATAATCTTGGCCGTCCTACCGATATAGGTTGGGATCCACAAGGCAATATTTTTATCTCCGATGGATATATCAACTCGAGAGTGGTGAAATACGATAAGGAAGGTCGTTACCTCGGAGAAGTGGGAACTCGTGGATCTGAAATCGGTCAGATGAGCACCCCTCACACGATGCAAGTGGATGCCGAGGGAAATGTGTTCGTAGGTGATCGCGGCAACCGTCGAATTCAAGTATTCGACAACGATCTGAACTTCAAGTATGTGATCGAAGGCATTGGCGCACCTTGGGCGGTATGCATCAGCCCCGGTCCACACCAATTTCTCTATAGTTCCAACTCCAACACTACGGGCAACACCGCCGCCTCTTACGACAACGCGGGGGAGATCTATAAGATGGAGCTTGATGGCACCATCATCGGTAGGTTCGGTACTGGCGGCAAGCGGCTGGGAGAATTTGGCTCAACCCATGCGATGGATTGCCGCAATCCCGACGAGCTCTTGATCGCCGAAGTCACCACATTTCGAGTGCAGAAGATTCTACTCTCGTCGGATGTCACTTTACCCTAGGAGCGATGCCAGTGAACGCCTTGTCCAATGCACAGTCAATCTTGGAGCACTCTATAATGAAGAGGTTTTTAAATTTTCTTTCTGCGGCCACTCTATTGCTGGTGGCCAATTCACTTTTCGCCCAATCCATTCCGGAAATTCGCTTCGAATCGCAACCTGATCTATTGAGCATGCCAGACGATATTTATCTGGGTGAAGCGGTGGGTGTGGCCACCAACTCTCATGGCCACTTATACGTTTACACGCGCTCCGGCTCCTCTAATGTGACGTTGGGTTCCAATCGCGTCTTCAGACGTTCCTCCTCGCGTTTATTTGAGTTTGATGCCAATGGAAAGTATGTCCGCGAAATCGGCCAGGGTCTGTATGCCTTTCTGTTCGCCCATACTGTACGAGTGGACTCCGAGGACAATATCTGGATTGTCGATGAAGGCTCGAACATGGTGGTCAAATTTGATCCAGACGGAAAAGTACTGCTAACTTTGGGTCGTACCCCGGAAGCGGTACGCAATCCGAGTCCGAGGGGAGCAGAGCTACGTAGAAATGATGGAGTGGGTATAGAGGGCGATATATTTGGTCGACCCACTGATGTCGCCTGGGATGCAGACGGTAATATTTTCGTCTCCGATGGTTACAACAACTCGAGAGTAGCTAAATTCGACCGGTATGGAGCGTTCATCACATCCTGGGGCTCATACGGCGCAGAACTCGGCGAGTTCAATACCCTGCACACCATAGCCACCGATGCCGACGGCAACGTGTATGTGGGAGACCGCGGTAATCGACGCATTCAGGTATTTGATAACGACGGAAATTTCAAGTCCGTTATTACGGGAATAGGCGCGCCTTGGGCCATTTGCATTAGCCCTGGGCCACATCAATACCTCTACAGTTCGAACTCATCCGGCACCAGCAATCTGAGTGACGGTGAGATTTACAAGATGGAGTTGGATGGTACCATCCTGGGAAAATTCGGCAGGGCGGGACGGATGCTTGGAGAGTTTGCTTCGACACATGAGATCGATTGTAGGACTGAGAACACACTCTATGTGGGAGAGATTCTCAGCTGGAGAGTGCAAAAGCTCACGCTATACCCCTGAGTAGAACTTCAGGTAAGGCAAATTAAAAGGGATTTAAATGCTAGCTAACTGGCTAAGGCCTCTTTGCCTATTTGAACTTTCGATTCAGAATCAACCCTCGGTATAGCTAGAAGTTACAGCGGCGCTTCTTCGGGGTGTTGCAACTCACTCAGATCCAGTTCGTTTACCTTGTCGATAATTCGAGCATAGGCTCGGGTACTTGCTTCCAGTCCAGTCCAGGGCACGGTCTCGGGTGTCTCAAAATCGGTATGGAAATAGTGGAAGAATTCACTTGTTGCTACTCCTGGCACGAAGCGATAGACGCGGCCCAAATCGCCGGCGGGAGGGCGGTCGTTCGGTTCCAGCAGTAGGCTGACACCGAACTCTTGAAACGCTTCCAGGGCAATTGCCTGCAGGTTGGGTCTTAGCGCACCGCCGGCATACCATTGCTGCGGCATATAGGTATTCGCCCAACTGATCTCATCTCTTCGAAGATAGCGAGCGCGCACGACGGTCTGAACCGTAGACGGGTGTTCGGCGTTGATTGCCAGTGCCGTTTTTGCGAACAGTTGTTGACGATTCTCCACCAGCCATCTGCCGCCCACGGTAGAGCCTTCTCCCGAGTTGTGATGCCCGTCCAGGCCGAGAAATACCAAAGTGCGTCGACGCTGCGACTGCGGGATTGCCGCATAGTATTCTGCAAGTCCAATCATCGAGGCCACGCCGGACGCATTGTCCCCGGAGGCATCGAACCAGCCATCGCGGTGAGCCATAATGTAGATGGTCTCGTCGCTGGCGCCTGGCAGTGTGCCCCACACCAGCGCCGACTGCAGATCCGGAGTCATCTCGACCTCGAATTCGATACGCACCCGTGGTGCTTCGCCCGACCCTGCTTGGGTTATGAGATCACGAACCGTAATACCATCGTCGCCCCCGAGGGTGAAGGCCGGTAACCCCGTGCCGGATGGATAGGCTTGATACTTCAGGTTGCCGGGTAACATGAGGGCATCGAAGACTACTGCAGCGCCTCTTTCTTCGGCCCTGCTTAGCGCTCCCTGGTTTGGTAGACCTAACATGCTGTAGGCAAAGACTGCTTTGCCACGTACATCGCGCCCGAGAAAGTCCGCCTCACTCCCCAGTCCTACATAGACCACCTCTAGATCGATGCCTTCGGCTGATACGCCGGGTGAGCGATAGAAGGGTTGGGCCGATGTCAACACTGTTGTCCTGCTTCCGGCCATGACAGAAACTTCCCAGGATTGAGGCATCCACTGAGGCTGCAGGTCCAGCGCTTGTATCCTGATGTCTGAAAGCCCGATCGCCCTGAACCTGTCAGCGAGCCACTCGGCGCTTTCTGCGTCACTGGACGTACCTATAATCCTGCCCCAAAATTGATGCCCCTGGTCGCGATAGCGGCGCGAGATCTCTGCCTGATCCACCACGTATTGATAGAGGTGTTTGCCGTCGATGGCCCCGTATTGCTCCAGTCCGACGGGTAGTGGCCAACGCAACAGCCTGTCATCTAGTCCCGTCAACGTAGTCTTTATCGGCTGCTGCGCTTCGACTGCGCTGGAGTACGCTATTCCCACGCTAATGGACAATATCGAAAATGTCAGTGACAGTAGAGGATAGGCGATAAAGTAATGGGTTATTTTCTGAAAATATTTGTTCATGGTAATTGACCTCCAATGAATTTTCGAGCGCGTGTAGGGTTAGAATAAGAGCTACCCGCGTGGAAGTCCATGGTCGTCTCTAGTTAGCAGTTGTTGAAATACCTGGTCAAACGGTACTGATAAGTTAACTCGTAATCTGTAAGAATTCGAATATGAAATCTACAAAAACGATATACAAGCGTCACCGACAAGTTGCGAAGTTATCGAGTGGCACATTCAGAGCTTATTCCAGACACGATTCATGACACTAGTCAAAATGCCAACAATCGTGGGGAACTTTCGCATCAACCAACACGAGTAAGAGAGCGGGGCATGCGTAAGTTTAAATCAATGGAACAGACACAGAGATTCCTGGATGTGCATGGGGCTGTTTGCAACTTATTCAATCTTGGTCGTCATCTGGTATCAGCAAAAACTTACAAGTTATTTCGGCTGCGTGTCTTTGCGCCTTGGGGAAAGGCAGCGGCAATATCGAACGCTAATTCCGTGGTTTTTCTCGGTTTGGACAGTTAATTTGTCAATACCCATCCGACACAAGTGTCACTAGTCGTTCTAGTTTTTCATCGCGCGACTAATAGGGCAGCTGCAAAAGGCGAATAGTGCAAGTGGGCTTAAATCTGGAACGATCGATTGCCCTAGGAGCGAGATCTTACTCGTCTTTGGCGGTTAAGATTTTGTAATTTTCAAAAGCCGATTTAGGAGCAGCTACCCATTTCAAAATGGCAGGGAGATGTTCTTCATGTATTGACGAAATCTTCCAACGTAACTGGTAGTGGTTGTAGATATCTGTAGCGGTAATTTCTTGTAGAGGCCTGTCTAAAAAATGTGAAACACGGCGAGCCACCTCTTCGAGTCGTACGGACATTAATACTCGTTCCTCAACTTGGAAAAGCAAAAAATCCGAGGCGGTGGGTCTACCTTGGAGAATCGCCGTGATTGGCGCAGGTTGCTCATCGTATTTGACGTCGGAGCAAAGATCTCTCAACGCTGATTCGATTCTGGATGCTGTGTCTCTGTCCTTTGTGCCGAGTTTAGTAGTGACCTCTGCTATGCTGGAATTCCATATGAAGAAAGGGTTTTGAAGATATCGCTTAATCATAAACGCGATCAGGTATTCGGGTTCTGGACAGCCTCCAAATATTACCTGAATATCATTGTCCCAGACCTCGTCTCTCACTTTTGTGAAGAATTCCGCGTTATCAATGCCGATCTCGTTAAGCTTATTTAGCAATTCGATCGTATCCTGTCTAAATTGACCGTAGCGACCATCGGTGAACCACATGGAACGCCCATGATATGAATCATGCTCGACGACCACATGCTCGTTTAATTCAGCGGTTAACTCATGAAGGTTCTTCAGATTGCTGGTGATTCTAGGATCGAAAAAGGTAACATTTCGGGAGGGTCCCCACATATACTGAGTTCTGTATGACAGCCCAGCTATTTGAGGTGCAGAGTATTGAAAACTGTCTTCTTTTCCTTGAACTACTCTGATCAATGTTGAAGATAATCCAAAGCTGGCGAAGTGATACTCTCCCAATAGTTGATAAATCGGTTTGTCCATTAATCCGGGTTGTTTCAAATCAGTTTGAAAAAAACTGGCTTGATCATTTGTCATTGAGGTGTAATTGCGAAGATAGTCGGCAACCAGGGTCTCATCCGAACGGGATGAGCCGAAAAGTGTTGCATCAAAATCAAGTGTATTTGGTCCGGCATAAAGCGGTATGCTCCAGGACGGTTTCGACAGAAGTGCACCTTCAATCTGACCCGTGACCTCACGGCTATACTCTATTACTTGTTCCTGTATGCTATCTGCTCTTTTTTCCTCCATCTGTAATTTAATCAATCTCGCCCAACGTGCGGTAGAGGCAACTCGTTTGACGTAATCCAGTCCAGCCTCGGTCAGCTTTCCATCTCGGACAAGATCCACTACTTTGATTTCACGAGACCTTTTTCCTGGAGGTATTGCCATTGAAAATATAGGATCTTCTTCCGTGCCAGAAGCATTTGGTCGATACCGAATTGAATATGCACTGGCCAAGTATTGCATTCCATTTTGGAAAAACACGTTTGCAATTTCACGGTCCCGGTTATATAGCACCAGATAAGCAAGCCACAACATATCCTTGGCTCGGGTAACTAGCTTGACTGTTCCGATTTCATTGGTATTTTTCAATAGGGTGGGATTCATGATGATCTGCATCAGCTTGTCTGTGTATTCTGAGGCGCTCATACTGCAATCATTAGCCTCTCGAACCAGATCAACCACTGATTCGATCAATTCGGAATGATTTTCTATCAAACTAATTAGATCGTTGGGGATTTTTCCCTTTGGCTCGCCTAATTCATTTTCGGCAAATTGCTTATGAACGAAAGCAAAGAATCCCGCAGGTGTATTTTGTGAACAAGCAGCCATCTTTTGCGCTTTGCTGTCGTAGGGGCGTTGAAGAATTGCCACTACTGAATCATACTCTGCGCGTAAGGTCCGCTGGAAATCAAGGTGAGACCCCAAGTGTGTTTCATTTGAGCCTAATGATTTATGCATTTGAATAATTATCGAATCGACTTGAAAAAAATTTCAATAATTCCGGGGTATAGGAAGCATTAACGCTACCTTTAATCCAAGTCTTTGTCCAGTTGCTTATAGGAAGAATTAAAGGTATCTCTGAAGCAGAGAATTGTCTAGTTTGCAGAATGGTGATTCGGATGCTGGCCTTTAATCAGCCACCGCTTTTGTGAAATCACCACAATTCTTGGTGCTGACAAATTAACTCGCCTTAAGAGATAATCTTGTCATGGAATCATCAAAATCAATGGAGCAAGTACGGAATTTTAAGTTATTTCACTCGATTCTTTCCATTGAGTACAACATGGACAAAAAACTGGAATGCTAAAATTTAATATTGTATCGAAGTTTTTTAAGTCGCCGTCTGAGAATACTGATTCATTGAATAAAGTGGCTAATCACTGGGATAGTGTTCAAGTTGAACGAAAGGAGTTGCAGAATAAGTGGTATGACTGGGGAGACCATCCTAAAGTAACTGAGTTGGTCTATAACGAGCTGTTTGGTTCCAAAGATATATCTATATTTGATTATATCAGGAAAGAGCACCCAGAGTTTTCAAAATTTAACGCTTTAAGTTTATGCTGTGGCCCAGGTACATTTGAAAAAATGTTAGTAGAAAATGGCGTATTTGCGGAGGTTACAGGTATTGATATCGCGCCTGGATTAATTGTTGATGCCAATGCTTCAAAGTCGGACTTGGAGGATAAGCTCAGCTTTATTGAAGGCGATGTAAATGCTGGTAATTTTGGTCACAATACCTATGACATAGTAATCGCAAAAGCTGCACTACATCACATTGAAAACCTGGAACAGTTAATGGAGGGCGTGAAACGGTGCCTTAAACCGGGAGGACATCTCGTAACGATAGACTTTTTTGGACCAACTCGTTTTCAATGGACTGAGACTCAGTTGGCCGAAGCGATAAAATTCACGCGTGAAAATGTGCCCCCAGAACTTAGACTGAAAAGTGATGGAAAAGAGTACAAAGTCACTAGACCAACCATCGAGCAGGTGATAGAAGTTGACCCTTCTGAGGCTATAAGGTCTGGAGAGATCGAAAGGTTTATTCATGACTATTTCAAGGAGATTCAGACGTTTAAGCTGGGTGGTACTCTTCTGAATTTAATATTGGATACATCGATCATCAATAATTTCGATGAATCGAATGATGTTCATAACCAAGTGATTGAAGACGCATTCCGGCTCGAAAGAAAGCTTATTGATGTTGGCATCTTAGGCTCCGACTTTAAGTTCATTATTGCTGAGATCGATAAGTAGAAATTATGAAGCGGAAATTTTGGACGTTAGTAATCCCGGTAATGCCTACTACCGGAATTAGTAAGAAAATTCGATCTGTGAATACCAGATTTAGAAATGGTTGATTGTAAGAAAGGCAGGAATCATAATTGGGTTAATAATATTTTTGTGCCATTATTTGTTTCGCTGTTATGGCCGTTACTGGCAATTGTCCATAAGGTTTATAGGTGTGCAGTTATTGGAGTGCAATGTTGGTTAAGTATAAGGTTTTGAGGTTCATTAATACTTATACTCCTGGGATACGGTGATACTTTCTTTATTGACGAGGTGTTGGTAAAGATTCAGGGAAAGCGGTCTTACTTGTGGCGAGCCGTTGACCAGGATGGGGAAGTAGTCGATGTCAATACCTAAAAAAGGCCACCTAACAAGGTGGCCTTAACATTAGACCCGCTAAGCCCTAATCAATCGTTCAGCTCGTCAGTTGGCCATGCAGGACCGGACTGAAATTGACTGAGAGGTCTCAATCCTTGATAGACAAACTTCTGAACGCGCTTGCCTTCGTAAGTTTCGGTGGTATAAAAATTACCTTCCGAGTCGGTCACTATGCTGTGAGTCCCAAAGAATAGCCCGGGCTGTCTGCCTCCTTCACCGATGACATACAAGACTTCCAGAGAATCCCTATCCATAACATGAACCTTCATATTGGCACCATCGGCCACATAGATGAACTCCTGCTCTGCGTCCTGGGAAAATGCAATATCCCATGTTGATCCAGAGCCCCTAGTCATTGGTTCAATTTGAGCTTCCTTGACGAAAGTTCCATCCGGTCGAAATACCTGGATTCGATCTGAACCCCGATCACAGACATAGATCAAATTATCATTGGACGGCTCGGCACAATGCACAGGACCCACAAATTGCTGCGGTAGTGGTTCTCCCGGTGTATAGGAAATAGGGTCGTCGGACGGACGGTTACCGTAAGCGCCCCAGTAGCGCTTGAATGCACCCGTTGACAAATCAACTACGACTACTCTCTTGTTACCATAGCCGTCGGCTAAATAAACCTCGTTGGCAGACGCATCGATAGCGATTTCAGCAACCCGACTGAAATGTGTGGTGCTATTGCTGTCAACGTCTTCACCGGGAGTTCCAATCTCCATAACAAACTGACCGTCTCGGGTGAACACCAGTACATGGGAATCACCTCCGCCATTGCCACCTATCCAGACGTTGCCATTTGGTGCAATTTCTATCCCGTGATTGGACGCCGGCCAGGAGTACCCCTGACCCGGTCCGCCCCAAGCGTTAATCAGGTTACCATTAATATCAAATTCCAGTATGGGAGGAGCCGCTGTGCAGCAGTTGGCAATCCCTGAATCAAGGCCAATTTCCTGATTGGCGAAGTTGGAGTCATCGTTGCGGTGCACGATATAGATATGGTCTCGCTGATCAACGGCGACGCCAATGGTGCTACCTAGTATCCACTGATTAGGTAATGGCTGGGGCCAGAATGGATCGACTTCGAAATGAGGCGCCATTCTTGTGTTGCTAGCGGCGGAAACTGATTTTTGTAGACTGTTTTGGCCAAACCCGAGTACGACAAGCAGTGCGATGCCAATGCACCCGAATAGGATAGGCTTCTTATTGATTTTCATGGTGATGTCCTATTGTTATTTATATATTGAGTAAACTAGTATATGTCTAAGAAATGCTAAATGGAATGGGGTATCGTATTCGGCATCAAGGCTCTTCCGTAGGGTGCTGATAAGTTAACATTAACTATTACTCTTTTAGACGCTATATCAAAGTACTCCGCACCGAAAATCAATGACTTAGCGTTACATAGTCAATCGAAATTAGTCCAAAAGTAGTTAATTTGTCAGTGCGCATACAACACTTTTAGGCGAAATCAATATTTATAGTATTTCTTTCGAGCAACGAGTACGATTCAGATGTGTAATCTGACATTCTGCGATCCGTCGGCATCGGAAGGCTGTTTTTACGTAGACGAATTTGTTCAATCCGTTGAAGCCTTATTGATGGCCAAGTTGAACCTCGGAAAATCAAATCGGCTGTTCTAATAAGGGCTTTAACCTTTATCGGAGGGCAGTCAATGAAACACTCATACACACTTCTAGTTCTTTTCTTAGCATGCTGTTTTCCCTCGTCTGTAGGCGCTCAACAAGGCAGCCAGTCCGTTTATTATCACTTAAGCTATCGTTCGGTTCCAATTGAAAACGATGCGGCATTTATGCAGTATATATCAGATATTATAAAGCCCATGTTTGTGGAGGAGGTCGATATTGGTCGGTTAAGCGGTTGGTTTGTCTACCGTACTCGGTATGTTAGTAGTGAAGAAACATACAATTACATATTTTCCAGGGCTGCAAATGACCTTGAGAATCTTGAAGAAGCATTTGACGGTGGCTTCGAGGCGGCAGTCGGACGCGTACACGGAAACAACTTGGACGAAATAAATGCCCGATCGCAGGGCTTAAGCAAGGTAGTTAAAAGCGAGTTATGGGAGCTGAACTCGATCAGTGTTCTGCAAACCAACGCTCCGCCTGCTCGTTGGGCAAACGTGAGATTTTTCCGGAATAACAGCCAAAGAGATATAACACGCGACATGCTACTTCAAAACGTTGTAGCCCAGTTTCAGCTGGCGCGTATTGATCGCGGGGTGTCATCCGGATGGGGTTATTTTATTCGTCGGCTTCCCTACGATAATCCTGGTTCATATGATACCGCTGAAATAAATTACTACGATGATTTTGATCAGATACTGGGAGCTGGTATAGGCCAGGAAATATGGGAAGAAATCCGCACAGACACATCGATCTTGAACGACAACATGGACAGATTACTTGAAACAAGGACTTTCGTAAAACGGGAACTTTGGGAGATGGTTGATTACGTTCAATGAGGTTCTCATCGGTGATGCGCTGGCTCAGTCATTCCGGGTCGTCACTTATTCTCAGCTGAAAACTATCGATATTTTCGACTGCGCGCTTTTACATCATGGGAAAAGGCAGCAGTAATATAAAGGATGTATACGAGTGTTTTTCTCAATTGAGACTGTCAACTTGTCAATACCTTGAAAAATTCTCAGTTCGATCTAATTTCAAAGCGCGTGATGCTGTATTCACCAGGCAGCGTCCCCGGGTCCAGCCGGAGCCTGGTAATCGGATTCGCATCTTCGATCTTTATTACCATCTCATTACTTCCCCGTAGGGTGATCTCGGATAGTTTTTTGGCCTCACTGAAATTAGGCTGCGCCTGGGTGGCGTAAAAAATTTCGAGCCGAGAGCTATCTGGCACCTGGAGATGAATATAAATCTCGACATCCTTGCCCGGTATCGCCAGAGCAGGAAAGTTGATGTAGGGATCGTTTCCTGTGGCGGTGAGTCTCAGAGTCCCCGATTGATAGCCTTGAAAAGTGATCTGGTTGGAGAATGTTTGCGCTTCTGAATAATCATCGGCCAATGAGTAATGTAATCGGGGCTTGTCGAAGAAACGCGTTTTACTGGCAGTTAGTTCTCGTAACTTGTTGGCTTCCGCCTGATAAAATTGACTGTCTGAAATGCTGACGTCATTGTTAGCGCTCAATGATTGCTCGCGTCGCAGTGACAGCTCATCAGTATAGATTTCATCTATGCCGATGGATCTGAAGAACAGTGAGTCCGCATAATCATTAATCGTGTGCACATAGCTAGGCATGTTGATGGCATCGAGATCCGCTCCAAGACGCTGTCTTGCACGTACGGTATCCATGGTTACAGCCATGAGATCCAAGGTCTGGGCGATCTGCACAACCATCAAGTTGCTGCCGGGATAAGTGTAGAGGGTCCAAATAATCTTTTCGTAACCCAGTCGCCTGACTAGCGGATATTCATCGGGCTGATAGATTTGAGGAACCACTCGATCTATAAACTCGGGATAGTTGCTGCTGATTAATTCCAGAGCGTCGAGGTTACGCTCCTTTACATCGGTCACCAGAATCGCATCTTGATGATCTGAAAACCACTGCACTAAAGAGGGCAGGCTGCATTTAGTGAATTCGGATCGGTCCTCTACCAGCTGTTCGAATTCTTTGAGCGATACGGCGCCTTGCGGTGGCCTGCGAAAGCTTCGTTCGAAGCTTTCCTCCCAATCATGAAGACAGACTAGCTGTTGATCTGTGGTCCAACTGAAGTCCATTTCGAAGACGCGAAATCCCATCTGATAATTCGTATCAAGGGCATCGATGGAGTTGGTATAGGTTGCGTTGGCAATTTTTCCCCCGGCGTGAGCGATTCTGGGTAATTCTGAATTGGTTTGGGAACAGACCAGGCCGTTGCCGAGGATACTAATTACCACGATCAGTGACCTGAACGCAGGCGAGATAGTAGAGGCAGCTGCTATTAAAGTCATGAATCTTTCCGGCCTGAGCCTCACGGTTTCCTGATTGATCAACAAGATCTATCAGCCTTATTAAGGTACTGACAAGCTAACTGCTATTCTGACAGAATGCTTGGATTAATTCTTCAAAAACACTGTACAAGTGTCGCCTATTCCCACCTGCAATCATGCAATATACCGTTTGATTCTATTACCTTTTTGACCTCAGCCATCGAGACGTCGAAGATTTACTGGTTGAACAAGGTATTTGAGTGAGATAAAAAGCAATTTGTCTTGGTGGAACAACTTTGGATCGCTCTACTCAAGAAGATTAAAGCTCCATCATAACGGATATGAAATACATTTTTCCTTGATGGGGTGGTCCTGAAGATTCAGGGAAAGTAATATTACCTGTAGCGAGCCCTTGACCCGGATGTCGAAGTTGTCGATGTGTTACTCCAGAAAGGGCGAGATAGGAAGGCTGTAAAGCGCTTATTGAAGAAATATCAAGACAAACCAAGAAAGATTGAATTCGATGAGCCTGGCACCGTGAATCATAGGGATACACGTAGTTGTGTACAATTTGTTCAATCTTTGTCGACGCTTAGTTTCGGCAAAGAATTACCGACTTTT
>Ga0114950_10002271_pt1 | contig 14708 bp, 9 predicted proteins | sample N075metaG_FD_83503 | JGI IMG/M metagenome (GOLD analysis project Ga0114950, IMG submission 83503) | Deep subsurface microbial communities from Kermadec Trench to uncover new lineages of life (NeLLi) - N075 metaG | ecosystem: Environmental > Aquatic > Marine > Ocean trench > Sediment | place... | reverse complement strand
AGCGTTATTTAGCTTTAGAATACCTTCAACTATCTGCCAGCTAAAATTGAGTTCGTGATTTACCGTTCGGCCGCTCCGGTCTCTCGCGATACAGCGCAGCGTTCGCGAGTCCCCGACCCCAAGGACGCTCGAAGCCGGGGAAATGGTCACGCTGAAAAGTGCTCCTGCATATTCGAAAAAATCTTTCTGTTCTTCGCGTTCCCCTGAACCGAGGCTGGTGGCTGGGCTATCCGTAAATTCATCCATGCGCAGCGCCCGGGTGTCATCTTCTGGTTCGCTGGCTCGAGGTTTCGTCCCTTTTTTTGATTGGCCAGTTAAGTCAAACCAGTCGTATTCCTCTGCCGGTAAGGCAAGTAATGCCTCACGAAATGCTTTTTGGATAGATTTTAGTACCTGCTTGCTGGCTCGTTCTTCTTCCGCTTTCTGTAACCCTTTTATCAAGGTTTCGAGATGGTCTTCAACCGGTCGCAAGGAAAACCAGGCGCGAGCAAACTGTTCATCTCGAATGACTCCCGAACGTGTGCCCGGGGTTAGATTGAGAAAGGGGATATCGACGATGCCTTCGATATAGCCGGCTGTCCAGACATTTAGTTTGAGGCCATCAAACTCGGCTATGTCTGACAACACGCGAGTGCCGTTTCTGTATAAGCCGACCTTTCGTGATGAGCTAGAGTCAGAGAGGTAGAGTTCAATATAGATATCACCATCGCTTGTTTTCGCAGGGGGTAACTGGTGGATCAATTGCCCACTGAATTCCCTGGGTTCGACTTTAAATTCCTTACGTGCCGTTCGATCCAATACCCGCAGGTTGATATTGTTCTTGCGAATACGATCACGCAGTTCCGAGGCGAGGTACCACTGGATTTTTTCTCCGCTTAACTGCCTTATACCTGAGAGGAGGGGTTTGATCTTAAGTTCGGTACCCTGTTCCGGGAACATGACCCGACGCTTGATTACTCGATAATCGGTATCACCTTTGCGCATGGTCATCTGGTAAGTCTGGCCATCATCGGCTGAACAGGTAAGGTTTAGTTCTTCGCCAAGAGTCCAGAAACTAAGTAGTCCAATGCCAAACTCACCCTGTAAAGTTGATTTACCCTCTTTTTTCAGCCGTCGTTTGACTGAATCGCAGATGTGTGTGGCGACGTAGTGGAAGTCAGGTATACCCTCTTTGTTTTTGGGAATGCCACTGCCATCGTCTACCACTGTGATATAGGGTTCCCGCTTTTCCTTACCCCGCGTAATAGTGATGTTTTTCGCACCTGCATCAATGCTGTTTTCAACAAACTCAGCCAGTGCCTTGAGAGGATTACTCTGGGATAAAGCGATGATCGTGATGGCATTCCAATCGTCGCCAATTCGAAGCTTGCCGGTACTGGCATCTTGCCTCAGTGTACTTTTTTTTGGGGACATTGGCGTATCGTGGATAGTTGCTGGCTGTAAATTTACCCGAAGCATAACATTTCAAGAAGAAAAAATGTTCTACGCCAGGCTCGATTGATACTCCCTTGGGTTACACAAGAGATTCCGTTAAAAATTCCGATGCGTAAAAATTCCGACACAAAAATTCCGACACACACCAAAACTGAGCTTCCACCAGCGTAAGACATTCGATATGTGACCACAGGCAATATCTCACGTAAACGTTAGCGGCTTCCTGAATACCGACTCTGACCAGACTGGGTAACAAAAGCAGAAATAAGTCGAAGTGAAGCAACCTGCGAGTTCTAGCCGTATAGCGATAGTCTTACAGCAAGTGGGATGAAAAAAGTGTGTGTCGGATATTGGTTTTCGGATATTGGTTTCGGATATTGGCTTGTCGGATAATGGCTTGTCGTACAGGCACACATTTGGGATGCTTGCAGGTATAGTCAGATTATAGGTGCACAAGCAAAAAGGAATCCAGATATGAGTTGGGAATCAGATGTCCGTGAATTAAAACGACAAACCGAAATGGCTCGACAAATGGGCGGTGAGGAGGGGGTTGCGTTTCAACATGGGCGCGGAAAGCTAACGGTGCGTGAACGCATAGACCTGTTACAGGATCCTGGTTCATTTCAGGAAATCGGTGCATTAGCTGGTACCGCAACCTGGGAAAGTGATCGGGTGAGTAGCTTAAAGCCTTCAAATACGGTCATTGGTACTTGTCGGATCAATGGTCGTAAGGTCGCATTTTCAGGTGGGGATTTCACAATACGTGGTGGTGCATCTGATGCTTCCATTGGCAACAAAGGTCAGTTTGCAGAAAGACTTGCGCTGGAGACTCGTATTCCCTATGTCCGATTGCTTGATGCGACCGGAGGCAGTGTCAAGACATTTGAAAAAATTGGTCGAACTTATCTGCCAGGTAATGCTGGCACTAATCTCTCTGCTGAACTGTTACAGAATGTGCCTGTCGTTTCTGCTGTCCTCGGTTCTGTCGCTGGTCTTCCTGCCGTACAAGCGTGCCTGTGTCACTTCAGCGTTATGGTGAAAGGAACATCCCAGGTTTTTGTAGCAGGACCTAAAGTCGTTGAACAAGCAACCGGCCAGACGATTTCCAAAGAGGATCTGGGTGACGAACGAACGCAAATAAAAAATGGCGTCATCATGAATCTTGCAGACAGCGAACAAGATGCAATTGACCAGGTCAGGCGATTTCTCTCGTATCTTCCCGCCAATATATGGGAGGCGCCTCCTCGACTTTCCTCGAATGATGATCCTGGTCGCAGGGAAGAATCGCTAGTGTCCATTGTGCCAAGGGATCGGCGTAAAATTTATGAACCGCGCAAGATCCTTGATGCTGTTCTCGACCAGGATAGTTTTTTTGAAATGATGCCGCTTTACGGGCGAGCCCGGGTAACGGGATTGGCGCGAGTAAATGGTGTTCCTGTCGCTGTCATGGCGAATAATCCGAAATTCAACGGTGGTTCCATGAATGTGGCGGCCGGGGAAAAAACCATGCGATTGATCGAACTGGCGAATACTTTTCATTTGCCGATGGTATATTTTGCCGATGAGCCGGGCTTTTCAGTCGGGCCTGCACAGGAACAGATGGGGATTGTAAGAGCTGGTGCACGTGTGGTGACAACGACAGCGCAAAGCAGGATGCCTTATATTTGTTTTGTGATACGACAACTCTATGGCGTCGCGGGTAGCTTACACCAGCGGGGTTCGGGTTTGTATCGACGCTATGCCTGGCCATCAACTCACGGAGGTTCTATGCACATTGAAGGTGGAACAGCAATTGCGTACAAACGAGATATAGAGAATGCTGACGATCCCGATGCGAAACGAGCTGAAATTGAAGCAATGTTACAGGCCATCTCTTCGCCCTTTCGAAATGCGCACGCATTCGGTATTGAAGATATGATTGATCCTCGCGACACACGCCTGTTGTTAGTGGATTTTATTGAAGATGCCTGGAAAGTGATTCAAACCCAGTTAGGCCCGACCCATGGCCCGAGTTATACACCCTGAATGGTTTGCTCAGGATTGCTTCTGTCGATTGGTCGGTCTGCCCAGTATCCTGTCTGAAATGATTCGAAGTTGGATTTCTGATGTCCCTTCGAATATTTTGGTTAACCTGGCATCGCGCCAGTATCTCTCCACGGCATGAAGTTTGGTGTAACCAGCACCACCGAATATCTGGAGTGCATCAGACGTGACGCGTTCTGCCATTTCAGATGCATACCACTTCACCATTGCCGCCTCCTTGTCCAGTCTCTGGCGGTTATCCAATTGGGTTGCAACGTGGTACATCAGCTGGCGTGCGGCTTCAATCTCTGAAGCCATCCGGGCAATCTTAAACCGTGTTTCCTGGAAATCAGATATGGGTTGTTTAAATTGTACGCGTTCCTGTGAGTAGACTATGGCATCTTCGAGTGCTCCGCGGGCGAGGCCAATTGCCCTGGCAGCGGTGTGCGCTCTGGCAACTTCGAGGCCACTGACGGTGGTTTTGAATCCTTCGGTGTCATCATCGCCGACAATATTCTCCCTGGGAATGCGGCAACCATCAAATGCCAGTTCAAACGTTTTCCAGCCGAAGTAGCCAATTTTGGGAATAGGTGAGCCATGACAACCCTTAGGCAATTCACCCCTTGGCTTTTCAACGATGAATGATCTGAGCCCCAGATGCGGCTGGTCTGGATCTCCTTCCACGCGGCAAAGGACAGAGATGTAGTCGGCACCATCTGCGAAAGTGCACCAGTATTTATTACCGGTAATGACCCATTCATCTCCATCGAGTACGGCGCGACAACTGATGGCGGCAAGATCCGAACCGGCGCCCGGTTCAGAGAGTGATACGGCACCGAGATATTCTCCCCTGGCTGCTTTTCTGGTTAACTCAAGGCGCTTTTCCATTGACCAGCCTTTAACACCCATTACACCCGCGGAACGGGCAATGATACTGGCGACGCTCATCCATCCACGGGCAAGCTCTTCAGCAATAATGCAGTACTCAAAAACGCCCAGGCCCATACCACCGTACTCTTCCGGAATCCTGATGCCAAAATAACCCAACTCTCCCATCTTGTTCCTGAGATCCATTGGGATCTCACCCTGGATGGGATCGAGTTCGTTCGCTACAGGCAGGACTTCTTTCATTGTGAAATCCCGGGCCACCTCCTGAATCATTTTGCGTTCATCTGTCATGTAACTGATGTTGTTCGTTAGAACAGCATCTTCACTTCGGTCCATTACCATGTTCGTGTCCTGATATTTATGTCACATTCCGATTATGTCAGCCTTATCTATTGTATTTTGAAGAATACGTACGCTAGCGGCGTCGACCATCACGCCATCAACATTGATGGCGCCGAGACCTTGCTCCAGCGCTTCCAGGTAGGCTTGTTTCTGGTGGCGTGCAGCATCGACTGCTGCCTGGGTAGGTGAAAATACTTCCTGTGCGATTTCAATCTGTGCCGGATGTATCGCCCACTTCCCCACCATGCCCAACACATTTGATCGTTCGCACTCGACTCTAAACGCATCACCATTGCGGAAATTTGCATAGGGACCATCCACTGGATCAATTCCATTTGCCCTGCAGGCGATAGTCAGTTTGTAGCGAGGATAGTGCCACAAGTCCGGCGGGTAACTTCCACTATCGCCGCCAACTATACGTAAATTCATTCCCTGGCTGGCTGAATAATCCCCCATACCGAAGATCAGGCATTCCAGGCGGTCACTGCAAGACGCTATTTCTTCTACATTCATCATACCCTCAACTTCTTCGATAAGGCATTCAATACCGATTCGGTTGTCAAGCCCCAGCTTCTGTTCAAGTTGATCGAGGAGAAGATGGACGAACATTACGTCGTGTGCACTTTTCGCTTTTGTGAGCATGATGGTATCAATCTTGCTGCCAGCACCGGTGACAATTTCAAGGATGTCATCATGGCAATATTGCGTTTCAACATCATTGATTCGGACGCATACAGTTTTCGGTTTCCATTCAAGGTTGTTTAGCGCATCCACAATCAACCCTCGTGACGACGCCTTGGCGTTTGGTGCAACTGCATCTTCCAGGTCAAGGAATACATGATCCAGTTCCAGTGCAGAAGCTTTCGTCATCATTTTTTCGCTGCTACCTGGGACGGATAGTTGGCAGCGTCTTAGTCTCTTTGGGCGGGGCATGTTTTTTCCTTGGTTGAATGTTGGTTTCGGGTGTTAAATTGCCTGTCAGTATCGAGTACTATTATTGATTGTTCCTGCCGTGCTGTTGAATGATATTCTTATCTTCAAGTTCTGCAATTTGTTCCGCTGTATAGCCAATCGCCGCTAGTATCATCTCGGTGTGTTCTCCTAATAACGGCGCTCTACTATGTACACCCCCCTGGGTCTTCGTCATTTTTATTGGCGTGTTGGTAATGTGGAATTGCTTGTCTGTTCCTGGTTGATCAACCAGGCTGAGCATGTTTCTTTTTTCGACATGAGGGTCGTTAAATAATTCTTCTGTGTTCTGGACCGGGCCGAAGGGGAGCTTGCCGCCCAATAGTCCAGCAAGTTCTTGTTTGGAATACTGTGAAGTCCAGTCGGAAATGATCTTGATGGTTTCATCCATGTGTTGAGCGCGGTCATAGTTTCGTCGGAACCGCTCATCATCTATCAGTTCAGTCTTGCCCATCTCTGTGCACAGCGCCAACCAGAAGTTTTCCCCCGGGCAGGCTATTGCAACAAACCCGTCCTTTGCAGGAAAAATACCAAAGGGGCAAAGTGATGGGTGAGAATTACCCTCCAGACCCTGAATTTCACCGGTATAGGAATAGTGGGGTATGGTTCGTTCACACATGGCGAGGATTGCGTCATACATGGCCACGTCCACAAATTGTCCCTCACCTGTCTTGTTGACATGGTAGATGGCGCTCATGATACCGAATGCAGCGAATGTCGCGGGAATGAGGTCGCCAACTCCCGGGCCAACTTTGGTGGGTTCACCATCCCTGGCGCCTGTGATGCTCATCATGCCACCCATGGCCTGGGCGATGACGTCATAGGCGGGCCATTTGCTATAGGGACTTTTACCTGTTCTTGGATCGCCAAATCCACGAACGGCAGCGTAGATCAGTTTAGGGTTGATTTCGGAGAGCACTTCATAGGATAGTCCCAGGCCATCCATCACGCCTGTGCGGAAATTTTCAACAAGGACATCTGACTTTGCTACAAGTGATTTAATGATCTTCTTGCCTTCTTCTGTTTTGAGATCAATCACGATGCTTCTTTTGTTGTGATTGACACTTTGGAAGTATCCGCCAAAAGGTCGTCGATCCGTGATTTCAGGTGGGAAGGGAGCCATGCCCCTTGTGCCATCACCCACGGTCAGTGTTTCAACTTTAATCACATCGGCACCCTGGTCTGCCAGTAGCATGGTACAGTAAGGGCCAGCCAGAGCCCGGGTCATATCCAGGACTTTTAATCCCTTCAGTGCACCATTGAAGTCATTGCTCATTAGCTTTTCCGTTTCTTGATCTGGACACGACGTTCACCCTCAAACACGATGTCATCATTCTGGTTAATGCCCCAATGGCGGAATTTCACGATACCGGAATTCTCATCCAGTGACTCTGACTCCAACACTTCACTAAAGGCGTATAGCGTATCTCCATGGAAGACGGAAGTCTTCAGCCTTATTTTATCGAGTGATAATTCACGCACTGCGTTTTCTGCTGTGTCTTGAGTCGTCAGGCCGATAATCATTGCGATCGTCACGCCACCGAATTGAAGGCGTTTGCCGAATGAATCCTTCATGGCATCTTCATTGAAATGGGCCTCTGCAGTATTGAGCACTTGCAGTGTTATACCGACATTATCGTTCTCGCACATCGTTTTTCCGCGAGCATGGCGAATTACCTGTCCAACGATAAAGTCCTCGAAATAGTTGTTCTTGCCTGTGAGGGTCACGAAACAGCCTCAACTTTCAGGGGATTCCGGAATCGTACAAAATTCGTTCTTTTAAACTCGATCACTTTCTCGCCTCGTTGATTGTGCCCTGAAGTGAGCCACGTCACGATACCCGCAGACTTGTTACTTTTAGAAATTCGTTTGCTAACGACAACACTCTGTGCGGTGATCGTATCGCCAACGTATACGTCCATGATAAACTCACAATCATCAACACCCAGAAAAAGCCCGCCACCTTCTGAAAGATCCTCAACAGACATGCCAAACGTGGTGTTAAAAACCAGTAACGGATTGACCAGCATTTTGTCGTGCCCCTGGGATTGGGCGTAGGGTTCATTGAAGTAAAGCGGGTTGAAGGACAAGGTCTGTGTGGAAAACCAGGTGTTGTCACCTTCGTTTATGGTTCTTCCCCAGTGATGGTGGAAAACCTGGCCTTCCTGGAAGTCCTCAAACTGGTTTCCTTTTGCTGACAGTTTAGCTCGTTCGCGAAAGTCGTTCTCTGTATTGGCTTCAACCATTAGAGATTCCGTTTGAACATTGAGAATAATCGCTCGTAGTGTCGTTCTGAAGAAGGTTTGTGGTATTTGCCTTCACGAAGCGGGAACACAAAGCCATGTTCGGTTCCCGGATACCATTCAATTCGGTAGTTGGTTTTACCGGCTTTTAGATATTCATCCAGCTCTTCAATCATCTCTGCGGGAGCCCATTCGTCTGTCTCGGCACATCCGATATACATTTCACCCTGAATTTTGTGTGCATCTAAATGCGGTGAATCTTCGGTGTCGACGAAGAGGCGTACGCCATGAAAGGAGGCAGAGGCTTTCACCCGGTCTGCTAGTTGTGCAGCAACAGCAAAAGCGAAGGGCCCGCTCATACAATACCCTGTACATCCAACGGGACCGTCACTTGCCGCATCTTCACCGGCGGCAAAATCCAGTAGTGATCTGCAATCTTCTACAACCATTTGGTTGGTCAGACTATTCATGTGTCCGAACATAATCTCGCGGCTCTCTGGCGTGCCATCAACGACGAATTGCCTGGCACGTCGATAGTACAGGTTTGGCAACATGACATAGTAACCGACGGTTGCCAAACGTCTTGCCATGTCGTGCAATTCTTCGCGCATTCCTGGCGCATCCATAAGGAACAATATAACCGGGTAGGGTCCACCTTCCTCCGGGTAAGTGATAAACGTGTTAACTGAACCATCTTTAGTTTGTATATCGATATCTTTTTCTAACATGAATCCTGCCCGGGGTGGTTAATTGGTATTGGGTGTATATACGAACACTCTATGCGTTAGAGGGTTCAGGATGCAACTTATTCTAAATTGCGGCCCACTCCAGCTGCAGGTAGATGCCGTGGTTAGTGCTAGTTGCTTTCGTACCAACGCTTTGCTATTTCATTGCAGCCACCAACGGCATTTTACACGCCAATTGCCCATGAAACATCTTTGGTTTTGGCGTAGCATTGCCTATACATTGGGATAATACAGAGAGTCCGGTTATGACAGAACGTGTAAGAGTTGGGGGCCTGCAAGTTGCCCGTGTAATCTATGACCTGATTGAGCAGGAGATTGCGCCTGGAACAGGGGTTGAACCGGAACACTTCTGGTCGGAGCTGGAATCTATCCTGGATGAAATGGTACCGAGAAATCGGGCACTGCTCGCTAAAAGGGACGAATTTCAACGGCAGATTGATAATTGGCACCAGCAACGTGCAGGACAACAGCATGACGCTGAAGCATACCTGGCATTCCTGAAGGAGATTGGCTATTTATTGGAGGAAGGGGATCACTTTGAGATAGAAACCCAGAATGTCGATGAGGAAATTGCGCTAGTTGCAGGGCCGCAACTGGTCGTACCGATTATGAATGCCAGGTTTGCGCTGAATGCTGCTAATGCAAGATGGGGAAGCCTCTATGATGCGCTCTACGGTACTGATGTCATCCCCGAGTCGTCTGGTGCTGAAAAGGGAACTGCCTACAACCCGATTCGCGGTGACAAGGTTATCGATTATGCTGCCGAGGTCCTGAATGAAGCCACGCCGCTGGAAAATGGTCGGCATCAGGATGTCACGGCCTACTCAATAAAAGGCGGTAAACTTGAGGTTCAACTGGCATCCGGGGAATTGACTTTTCTTAAGGAAGCAAGCCAGCTGGTTGGTTTTCTCGGAGATATGGCGAATCCATCAGGTGTCTTGCTGAAGCACAACGGGCTGCATCTTGAAATTCAGATTGATAAGTCAGATTCTGTCGGCAAGGACCACAAGGCCGGAGTTAAAGATATTTTGATGGAGTCTGCGATAACGACGATTCAGGATTGTGAAGACTCCATTTCAGCAGTAGATGCGCAAGATAAAGCACTGGTTTATCGAAATTGGCTGGGCTTGAATCGAGGCAGCCTGGTTGAGGAGTTCGATAAAGGTGGAAAAATTGTCAGACGCACGATGAATCCAGACAGGCAGTACCAGACGCCGGAGGGTGAATCAATTACATTGCATGGCCGGAGTCTGTTGCTTATCAGGAATGTTGGCCATCTCATGACTAACGATGCAGTGTTGTTAGCAGACGGCAGTGAAATTCCTGAGGGTATTCTGGATGGCATGGTAACCAGCTTTGCTGCCATGCATGATTTGAAACAGACCGGTTCGCTCCGAAATTCCCGGGCTGGCAGTGTCTATATCGTCAAGCCGAAGATGCATGGACCTGAAGAGGTACAGTTTACTGTTGACTTGTTTGGTCGGATCGAGAAAGCACTCGGCCTGGAAAAGAACACCCTCAAGATTGGCATCATGGATGAAGAGCGTAGGACTACCCTTAACCTGAAGGAATGTATTCGTGTTGCCAGAGAAAGGGTGATATTCATCAATACCGGATTCCTGGACCGAACCGGAGATGAAATTCACACCAGTATGGAAGCCGGTGCCATGGTGAAGAAGACCTCAATGAAACAGCAACCCTGGATTGCGGCCTATGAAGACTGGAACGTGGATGTGGGTCTGGATGCCGGTCTTGCGGGGAAGGCCCAGATCGGAAAGGGAATGTGGGCCATGCCGGATGAGATGGCGCAAATGATGGAAGCCAAGATTGGTCACCCTGAAGCCGGTGCCAATACTGCCTGGGTACCGTCGCCAACCGCGGCAACACTGCACGCCATACATTACCACAAAGTGAATGTCAGGAATCGCCAGGAGGAGCTCCAATCCAGAAATCGCGTGGATTTGAATGAACTGTTACGTATCCCCGTTGTGCATGGCGAAAACCTGTCTGAAAAAGAAGTTCAGGAGGAATTGGAAAACAATGCCCAGGGCATCCTGGGTTATGTCGTGCGCTGGATTGATCAAGGCGTCGGTTGTTCCAAGGTCCCGGATATTCATGATGTTGGCCTAATGGAAGATCGTGCAACGTTGCGGATATCTTCACAACATATTGCAAATTGGCTGCACCACGGTATCTGTAATCAGGGTCAGGTCTTGGAAACGTTGAAGAAAATGGCTACAGTGGTAGATAAACAAAACGAAGGTGATGAGAGCTATCAAAATATGTCCCCTGATTTTGATAAGAATGTTGCCTTTCAGGCTGCATGTGATCTTATTTTCAAAGGTAGAGAGCAACCAAATGGTTATACGGAACCGATATTGCATGAGAGAAGAAAGGAAGCAAAATCTTTATTGGGGTGAAGATCTTGGAATGTGCAACATTGAGTTTTTGAATTTGGTGATGCATTAATATGGATGGGGTAAAAAAAGAGCGGATTCTGATAGTCGAGGATGAAGCACTCGTTGCGAGAGAGCTGAAGAGTCGGCTTATCCATATGGGCTGGGAGGTGGCAGGAATCGCCTATGGTGAAGAGGCGGTTGAACTCGCGCGCGAAACCCGGCCCGACCTCCTGTTGACAGACATACATCTCAAGGGTGGGGTAAACGGCATTGAAGTGGCGCAGAGAATCTGCGAAGAAATGGATATCCCGGTAGTATTCCTGACCGCTTATTCTGACGATGAGACCGTGGCCAAGGCAAAATCAGTCGCGCCTTTCGGTTACATTATTAAACCTGTCGAAAATCGTGAAATGCAAATCACCATCGACATGGCCTTGTACAAATTCAAGATCGATAAAGAACTCAAGGAAACCCAGCAGCTATTGCAAACCGCTCTTACCTGTATCGGGAGTGCACTTGTGTTTGTTGATGAAAGCGGCCACGTGGTCAACACAAACAGCGATGCTTTTAGGCTGTTCGGTAGCAAAGAGGTCGTTGGCAAGAGCTGGAAGGAATTACTTGGTCAGGTTGAAGGTTCATCAGTCCTCGGTACGATCACTGTAGCGCTTGCAGAGAAGGGGATTGCACGTTTACCGCCATTTGTTGTCCAGGTTGGAGATCAAGATGTAAAACTGATGGATGGAATCGTCGGACCCATGGATGCTGGTGGTGTGTTGATCTTGCGTGAGCTTGCTGAGATCACTGATTCATTGGAAATGCTCGCCGCCCCGGCCGATATGCTCACCGACCTTGGCCCGGATGTGTTGTCTCCGACTGAATCTTCACTTTGCCAGATTCTGATATCGCCTGATGCTGTAGATGACGAGGCAGCAGAGAAAACTGTGGAAAGATTATCCCGTCAAATCGACCAGTACGTACGGGCGACCGACCTGGTCAGTGTTTTTGGTGGGTCGCTGCTTTCAGTCAGTATGCCTTACACATCGGTTTCAGAAGGTGAACAGATTGCAAGGGCATTATTGAAAAAGATCAGCAGTGATCAAGGGCAGGAGGCTAGCTTCAGCATTGGTCTTGCCCACAGCGTAGCTGGAGACAAAGAGCCAATCGAATTGTTTCGTCGGGCTAAATTGGCGTTGAATAATGCCCGGAGTATGGAGGGTGGCACAGTCGTCACCTGGAGTGAGGGATTTGAGGCATCGGCATTACATCGCTCCAGTGAAATACATCAGGAGAGGGAATATCATAATCTGGTATTGCTTTGGAATGTCATGAATGTATTGTCCAGGGCGCACGACCTGGAAGCGCTGGCCAGTGGTTTTTGCGAGCATATGTTTCAGTTTTTCAAATTAAACAGAATCGGTTTGCTAATACGGGAAGAACGCTCTGTCAGCGCTATCATTGGTTTTAGCCATGGTAAAAGGGAGGTTGGTTCAGTTACCGATCTTCAGTTGAGTGCGGCAGAGTTTCATCTGATGGACAAATTGTTTAGCGATAGTTCTGGAGAAGTAGTACAAGATGGGGTTCATTATTTTTGTATGGGTGGCGGGCGAGTATTGTTACTCGATTCAATTGACACTGCTGAACCTTCACAATCTGATTTCCTGCATACACTGGTGTCTTACTTTTCTACCGGTCTGTCCCGGTTTGACTTCACCGGTGTACCCGATGTCGTTGAGGACACTGCTAGCAGCAGTAGCCTGATTTACCGATCACCGCAATTGGCCAGTATTATTGAGAGTGCGAAATTAGTCGCGCCGACAGATGCGACGGTTCTCGTTATGGGTGATTCGGGAACGGGGAAGGAATTGCTGGCCAGATATGTGCATGACGAAAGCCCGCGTAGTCAAAGCCCATTTATCATTGTCGATTGTGGTGTAGTGGTGGGGAGTTTGATTGAAAGCGAACTTTTTGGTCATGTTCGTGGGGCCTTCACTGGTGCGGATAAGAATTTTTCAGGCAGGTTGCAAGAAGCGGATGGCGGAACCGTTCTTCTCGATGAGATCGGAGAATTGCCGCTTGATATCCAGGTAAAGTTATTGCGATTCGTTGAAGATCGAAAAATTGTAGCGGTTGGATCAAGCGAGTATCGAAGTGTTGATACCAGGATTATTGCTGCGACTAACCGTGATCTGAAGCAAATGGTCGAAGATGGAACATTTCGTGAAGATTTGTACTATCGACTAAATGTATTTGCAATTACGACACCCCGGTTGCAGGAACGTCAGGAGGACATCCTCCCCATTGCCCGTCATTGGCTTGATGCCTATGCCAAACGTTATGGCAAAGAAAAACTTGGCTTCAGCCCGGAAGCTGAACAGTCGATGCTTCAATATCACTGGCCCGGAAACGTTAGAGAGCTTATTAACGTGGTAAACCGTGCTGTTATTCTTTGTAAAGATACCAGCGTTAATCCCATTCACCTGGGGTTGTTCTCGCAAGCTGAAAATGATTATCCGATAAAATCAACAGAACAGTTTTCCTTACGTAAGCGCCTGAAGGAACTAGTTGACCTTTCTCTGAAGCTGAGTCCTAAATTCCCACCTATCGGCAAATGGATGGAAGATGATTTGATACTCACCAGTATGCGCAATAATTCGGGGGTGATAAATCGGGCCGCCACCAGTCTTGGTATACCGGAAAGCACGATGCGGAGAAAAGTTAGCCGCATCAAAGCTTCCCGACAAGGCGAACAACCACCTCGTCCGGCCGGCTGGATTGACTTCAACAGTATGCTTACGGAACTGGATGATATTGCGACTGAACGTGGTATCCCGGTGCTTGAGCTTGTTTCCCAGTCACTCGTTCGAGAAATTGAAAGCAGAAATTTTGCCAGACAAGATGCAGCTAAATTGATGGGGGTTTCGATACCAACCTATCGCCGCCTGATCAGCTAACTTCTATCCAGTTTCAAACATTGAATAATTTGTCTTCATCAAGGTAATTCGTACTGCTTTTCCTGAACTTTCCGATGTATGGTTACTATTTGTAGAATGAGTCTAGTCCAGGGTAATTTTTACCTAATTCGCCGGTCAATTTGCCTTAAAGTGCCATATTTTTCTGTTTTAGAAATAAGTGGCGCAAAATAATGGCGAATTCACGCCATAACATTCCGCTATTATTTTCTCTTCATCTTTAGTTATTTCATAAATACTATATAAAACAAAGAGATAGGCCATACTTCTAGAGTGGCATGGGGTATGCTTTACTTTTAGCAGCCGAATAATTAAGTCGGAGATAGGTCATTCCAAGAATGACAATTCATTCATTGATCATAGGGAGAGATCAAATGAGGTGGAGGATGTTGGCATTGATGCCGCTATTTACATTAATGACCGGGTACAGTTGCCTGGGTTTTGCTGGTGGGTCGGACAACGGAGCGTCGATACCTGATGCCAAGATACTTGACATACAAGGAACGAAGACACTCGAAGTGTACGCCATGGAAGGCGTTAACAATAATTGGATGTTTCCGGGGTACCTCCGGGATGAGAATCAATCGGCTGACTTATATGCTGGTTACATGTGGTCTGAAGAACAATCGGCAGGTGACTTATATGCTGGTTACCTGTGGTCTGAAGAACAATCGGCAGGTGACTTATATGCTGGTT
>Ga0114950_10002268_pt1 | contig 14711 bp, 13 predicted proteins | sample N075metaG_FD_83503 | JGI IMG/M metagenome (GOLD analysis project Ga0114950, IMG submission 83503) | Deep subsurface microbial communities from Kermadec Trench to uncover new lineages of life (NeLLi) - N075 metaG | ecosystem: Environmental > Aquatic > Marine > Ocean trench > Sediment | place... | reverse complement strand
GATCGATACCGTACTCTTCAAATCGCGCGCCCGCTTCCCCCCAGAAGCGCACAGCGGCGCTGTGGTGGTCGCCAATAGTAATGATTGCCGCATTATCGGGTAAGAAATCGAACAGCGAGGCGCAGCGATCAAAGAAGAGGGGTAGAAAATATTCGGTGCCACCGAGTGCTCGTCCCGCTTTTACTTCAACATAGGTAGGGCAGAGATCGTGATCTACTTCAAAGCTGGCATACCAATTTTGGCAAAACCGGCTGATGGCTGCCGGGTCCAGTGGAAATTCACGGGCCGGCAGCAGGTCTATCTCACTTATCTTTTGCACCGTACGTTGTGACTCCGGATCGAAGGTGCGCAGGCTGTCTACCTCGTTATCCAGCAGGTCGATGCGGTAGGGGAGTTCCGACCCCATAGGGTATATGTCAAACAGTGAACCGCGCAGCGTGAACTCGCCTCGCTCGAATACCGTTTCGACGTTTCGATAGCCATTGCGTTCCAGGTTTTTGCGAAAGCTGTCGATATTGATCGTGTCCCCGGGTTTCAGTTGTAAGCTGGAGCCCGCGATGTATTCGCCGGGTGGCAGGCGATGCATAAGTGTCGGCACCGGTACAATGAGAATGCCCGAGGTCATGGTAGGCAATGAATGGAGAGTGCTCAGGCGCTCTGAAATAATATCCTGGTGAGGGGAAAAATTGTCGTAAGGCAGTGTCTCCCAGTCGGGGAAAGAGCGTACTTCAGTTGCTTGTTGCAGGTAAAACGGCAACTCTCTTTCCAGAGCCAGGGCGCTGCTGGTATCGGCGGTGATCACCAACAGCAACCGTTCGGGGTCGGCCAGTTCGGCGACACAACGAGATTCGGCGCTACCATAAAACGGACCCAGCGCAGTTCGGGTTGCCTCTTTTTGAGGCCAAGGCGTATTTTTAACCAGTCGCTGGAACATAGGTGACGTAACTGTCCATTTTGCGCACGGGACGCATTCAAAAGGATGCCATTGTAATGGCAACATCGCCATTGACTCCAGTACAGCGTACACGAGCGTGAATATGACGGCCTCACCTTGCGCAGCTGCGGTCTTCAGATGATAATATGCGGCCTCGGCCCACTCGCATGAAACAGGTGACTACACAGTGAACGACAGGAAACGCGCACGTCCGGACGATTACTTCAGCGATTGGAAAGAGCGCGAAGCGCTTGCCGAAGCGATGATTCCACAGGTAGGGCGCCTGGCCCGGGAGAGGAACGTCAAGTGTTATATCTACGGCCAATCGCTGCCCAATCGCTCTGTGCTGGAAATAATGAAGGATCACCGCTACGTTCGCCAGATCGAGGAAAATGAACTCTCAGAGTTTGAGACCGCGCCAGTTTTGGAAGCCCTGTGCAAATTGGATCTGGGCCCGGCCCACATCGATATTGGCCGGATGGCGGTGAAATACTTTGATCACGGCCAGGGCGAAGGCCTGACTGTCGAACAATATGTCCGGGAGGAAGTTGCCGACCTGATCGGCGCTAGCGCCAAGCCGGTGGAACAACCCGTCGATGTAGTGCTATATGGATTTGGCCGGATTGGCCGGCTTATGGCGCGTATTCTGATCGAAAAAACCAATGGCGGTGACTGTCTGCGCCTGCGGGCGATAGTGGTTCGCAAGGGTAAGGCCCCCAACGACCTGGTCAAGCGTGCCAGTCTGCTGCGCCGTGATTCGGTACACGGCGCATTCGAGGGCACGATTCGGGTCGACGAAGAGAATCAGTCCATTGTGGCCAACGGCAACGAGATCAAAATCATCTACTCAAACTCGCCCGACTCGGTGGATTACACCCAGTACGGCATCAACAACGCGATTGTTATCGATAATACCGGAGTGTGGCGCGATAAGGCGGGGCTTTCCCTGCATTTGCAAGCTAAGGGTGTGAGCAAGGTTCTGCTCACCGCACCGGGCAAAGGCGATCTGAAAAATATTGTCGCCGGCATCAACAATGAGGCTATTAGTCCAGAAGACACGATTATCTCAGCGGCCTCCTGCACCACCAACGCCATTGCGCCCCCACTGAAGGCCATGGACGACGAATTCGGCATTGTTTCCGGCCATGTGGAGACGGTGCACGCCTATACCAATGATCAAAACCTGACCGACAATTACCACAAGGCCGGGCGCCGGGGCAGGAGTGCGGCGCTGAATATGGTATTGACCGAAACCGGTGCGGCTGTTGCCGTGGGTAAAGTACTGCCTCAGCTGGTGGGCAAGTTGACCGGCAATGCGATTCGGGTCCCCACCCCCAATGTGTCTATGGCTATTTTGAACCTCACGCTGGGGCGTGCAACCAGCACGAAAGAGGTCAACGAATACATGCGAAATATCGCGTTGCATTCAACTATGCGCAAACAGATAGATTACTCCAACTCCCCTGAGGTGGTCTCCAGTGATTTTGTCGGCTCTCGCCATGCCTGTGTATTCGATGCCAAGGCAACAATCGTCAATGGCACCCAGGCGGTTTTGTACCTGTGGTATGACAACGAGTTCGGTTATAGCTGCCAGGTTCACCGCCTGTTGGAGCAAATGGCGGGCATCCGCTACGCCTCCTATCCGAAGGAGGCCTGAGCGCGGCTGAAATTTCGCCAAAACCTGTTCAAAATCAAGGAACTCACTCTGTTATAGCCCCCATTCGGGCTGGTTTTTAGGGGGGTGCTTCCGCTATAATGCGCGACTTGAATTTCTCAGGCAGATTCTATGATCAATATCAAGCTGGGCATGGATATCCCCATCCAGGGCGCGCCCCAACAAGCTGTCAAAGATGCCCCGGCGGCGCGAGCCGTCGCGCTGGTGGGATTTGACTATCTGGGGTTAAAACCCACGATGGCGGTACTCGAGGGCGACCGGGTTGTGGAAGGCCAATTATTGTTCAGCGACAAGCGTACCGATGGTGTTCGTTTTACCTCCCCCGCCTGCGGCACGGTTGCGGCCATTAACCGCGGGGCCAAGCGTGTCTTGCAGTCGGTAGTTATCGATGTGGACGGTTCGGAGGCGGAGCAGTTTCAGGCCTATGATGCCGCCGCTATAGGTGCATTGGATGCAGACACCGTGCGGGCGCAACTGGTTCAAAGTGGCCAGTGGGTCGCGCTGCGCACCCGACCCTATAGTCAGGTTCCCAGTCCTACCAGTGCGGCCAGTGCAATCTTTGTCACCGCCATGGATACCCACCCGCTGGCGGCGGACCCCGCGGTTGTCATAGCAGAGGAACGCGACGCCTTTGCCCTGGGCATCACGCTGTTGGCAAAGCTCACCACGGGCAAGCTCTACGTTTGCGCCGCGCCGGATACCGACATACCTGAAACCCAGGGAGACAATATTGAGGTTGCGCGGTTTTCAGGGCCGCACCCGGCGGGGCTGGCCGGTACCCACATCCATTTTCTGGAGGGGGTCAGTAGCGCCAAAACCGTGTGGAGTATTTCCTATCAGGACGTTATTGCCGTGGGTCACCTGTTTCTCGACGGCCGCATTTATACCCAGCGTATTATCGCCCTGGGCGGTCCTCAGGTAGAGGAGCCGGTTCTGGTGCGCACCCGCCTGGGGGCAGACTTACAGGAGTTGTGTGCCGGGCGCTTGAAAGGGGGCGAAAACCGAATCATTTCCGGCTCGGTGCTGGGCGGCAGGCAGGTACACGCACCCACCGCCTATCTTGGGCGCTATCACCTGCAGGTCTCGGTGTTACTCGAGGGTCGGCACCGGGAGTTTATGGGCTGGTTGTCCCCTGGCGTAAATAAGCACTCCAGCATGGGCATCTATGTGTCCAGTTTTTTCGGTGCCAAGCCGCTGGCCATGACCACCACCACCAACGGCAGCGAGCGGGCCATGGTACCCATGGGCAACTACGAGACAGTGGTGCCAATGGACATCTTGCCCACCCAATTGCTGCGTGCCCTCATCGTGGGGGATACCGCAATGGCCCAGGCACTGGGGTGTCTGGAACTGGAGGAAGAGGATTTGGCTCTTTGTACCTATGTGTGCCCGGGCAAGTACGAGTACGGCCCAATACTGCGGGATAACCTCACGCGCATTGAGAAGGAGGGTTAAACTGTGGGATTGAGAAAATTTCTGGATGATATCGAGCACCACTTTCAGGAGGGCGGCCGGTTCCAGAACTGGTACGCGCTGTATGAAGTGTTTGATACCTTCCTCTACACCCCCTCGTCGGTCACTCACTCCACCGCCCACGTCAGGGATGGTATCGATCTCAAGCGAATTATGATCACGGTCTGGCTGGCTGCTTTGCCGGCGATGTTTTACGGGATGTACAATCTCGGGTTCCAGGCCACGGACGTGCTCGCCGCAGGTGCCCAGGTTGAGGGCTGGCGCGGTTACCTGATAGAAGCATTTGGCGGCTACGACGGCAGTAGCATCTGGCAATGCTTCTGGTATGGCGCGGTCTATTTTGTGCCCATTTACGCGGTAACTTTCCTGGTGGGTATCGCCTGGGAAATTTTGTTCGCCATGAAACGCGGCCACGAAGTCAATGAAGGTTTCTTCGTCACGTCGATTCTGTTCGCGCTTATCTGTCCTCCCGATGTGCCCCTGTGGCAGGTCGCCCTGGGTATCAGTTTCGGCGTGGTCATCGGCAAGGAAGTCTTTGGCGGTACCGGTAAGAATTTCCTCAACCCCGCGCTGACCGGCCGTGCATTTTTGTATTTTGCCTATCCCGCCCAGATGTCCGGCGACGCGGTGTGGATCGCGGTCGACGGATTCACCGGCGCCACCCCACTTTCGGTGGTGGCAGCACAGGGAATGGTGGCCTTGGAGGCGCAGTGGAGTTGGATGGACGCCTTCCTCGGTGCGATGCCCGGTTCCATAGGGGAGACTTCTACCCTGGCCATTTTGCTAGGTGGCGTTATATTGCTGGGTAGCCGAATTGCTTCCTGGCGAATAGTCGCCGGAGTGATGGTCGGCATGGTGGCACTGTCTTATCTGTTCAATGTGGTGGGCTCTGCCACTAACCTGGCATTTGCCATGCCCTGGTACTGGCATCTGGTCACCGGGGGCTTTGCCTTCGGTATGATTTTTATGGCGACCGACCCGGTGTCCGCCGCGATGACCGATACCGGCAAATGGGTGTACGGTATACTCATTGGCCTGATGACGGTCTTGATTCGGGTGGCCAATCCGGCTTTTCCTGAAGGCATCATGCTGGCAATATTATTTGCCAATCTGTTCGCCCCGCTGATGGACCATTTCGTGGTCCAGGCAAACATCAAACGGAGGCTGGCCCGTGTCAAGTAATGATGGTGTAGGCAAAACACTGATGGCCGCTTTCGCGCTCTGTATCGTCTGTTCGGTCATTGTGTCTGGCGCCGCGGTATTGTTGAAACCGGCGCAGGAAGTGAACAAGGCGCTGGATCGCAAGCGCAACATCCTCGCGGCAGCGGGTATGTTGGATGACAGTAAAACGATCGAAGAGCAATTTGCGACCATTTCTACCCGGGTAGTTGATTTGCGCACTGGCACTTTCAGTACAGACGTTGATCCGGCGAAATACCAGCAACTCAAAGCGGCCAAAGATCCGGCTCGTTCCGAGAAATTGTCCAGCGACCAGGATGTCGCCAAAATTGGTCGCCGGGAACACTACGCGCTGGTGTACATGGTTGAAGGGGAAGCGGGCCAATACGATAAAGTGATCTTGCCAATACGGGGCTATGGCCTGTGGGGCACGCTTTATGGCTTCATCGCGCTGCAGGCCGACGGCAATACAGTCGCCGGACTGGGTTTTTATGATCATAAGGAAACGCCTGGACTGGGCGGGGAAGTCGATAACCCCCGCTGGAAGGCATTGTGGCCGGGCAAGCAGGTTTATCGGGATGATGAAGTGGCTATTCAACTGATCAAGGGCCGCGTAGATACCGCCAGTGCAGCGGCGCTGTGGCAGGTAGATGGCTTATCGGGTGCGACGCTAACCTCGCGCGGGGTCAGCAATCTCGTGCAGTTTTGGCTGGGCAAAGATGGTTTTCAGGCATTCCTGAGTAATTTGAAATCCGGGGAGGCCTGAGATGGCATCAACAAAAGAAACATTATTGGCCCCGGTGTTCCGGGAAAACCCGATTGCACTGCAGACACTCGGTGTTTGCTCTGCGCTGGCGGTCACCTCCTCCTTGCAGGTGACCATGGTGATGTGTATCGCGCTCACCCTGGTGACTGGATTTTCCAGCTTTTTTATCGCCATGGTGAGGAACCAGATACCCGGTAGTATCAGAATTATCGTGCAGATGATTATCATCGCATCGCTGGTCATTGTGGTGGACCAGGTATTGAAAGCCTTTGCCTATGGCATCAGTAAACAGCTGTCGGTATTCGTGGGCCTAATTATTACCAACTGTATCGTAATGGGTAGGGCAGAGGCCTTTGCCATGAAAAATCCGCCGGTGGCCAGCTTTATAGACGGTATCGGCAATGGCCTGGGCTACAGCGTGGTGTTGTTTAGCGTGGCCTTTATTCGGGAGCTTTTTGGCTCCGGTAAATTATTCGGTATGGAAGTGTTGCCCCTGGTAACTGACGGTGGATGGTACAACCCGAATGGCTTGTTGCTATTGCCCCCCAGCGCCTTTTTCCTGATTGGCATGTTTATCTGGGTATTGCGCAGCGCCAAAAAAGATCAGGTAGAAGCACCGGATTTCACTTTGGCAAAACATACTGCTGTGGAGGAGGCCGTTTAAATGGAACATTATCTCAGTCTTTTTATTCGCTCGATCTTCATCGAGAACATGGCCCTGGCCTTTTTTCTGGGCATGTGTACCTTTTTGGCAATCTCGAAAAAAATCCAGGCGGCCATGGGTCTTGGCATCGCCGTGATCGTGGTGCTGGCAATTACAGTGCCGGTCAACAATCTCATCTATCATTATTTACTGGCCGATGGCGCTTTGGCCTGGGCCGGCTATCCCGATGTGGATCTGAGTTTTCTCGGACTGCTTTCCTATATTGGCGTCATTGCCGCCATCGTGCAGATTATGGAGATGTTTCTCGATAAATATGTGCCGGCACTCTATAACGCCCTGGGTGTTTTCCTGCCACTTATCACGGTGAACTGCGCCATCATGGGTGCCGCGCTGTTCATGGTGGAGCGGGACTATAACTTCGTCGAGAGTGTGATTTTTGGCGTCGGCTCAGGCCTCGGCTGGGCATTCGCCATTGTAGCGCTGGCCGGTATACGCGAAAAACTGAAGTACAGTGATATACCCGATGGCCTGCAGGGGCTTGGTATAACCTTCATTACGGTTGGTCTGATGTCGTTGGGCTTTATGTCCTTCGGCGGCATAGATATTTAGCAGGCGGATTTAGATAGATATGGATATGACAATTGTATTCGGCGTAGGCATGTTCACAGCGATGATGTTGGCGCTGGTATTGATTATTTTATTCGCGCGGGCCCGCATGGTAAGCAGCGGCGACGTGACCATATTGATTAACGGCGAGCGCAGCCTAACCGTGCCAGCGGGTGGAAAGTTACTGCAGACCCTCTCCGAGGCGGACTTGTTTTTGCCTTCTGCCTGTGGCGGAGGCGGCACCTGTGCCCAGTGTAAATGCATTATCACCGAAGGTGGCGGCTCGATGTTGCCGACCGAGGAAGGCCATTTTACCCGTCGTGATGCGGCGGAGGGATGGCGTTTAAGTTGCCAGACCGCGGTGAAGCAGAATATGTCCATTGTCGTCCCGGAAGAGGTATTTGGGGTCAAGCAGTGGGAGTGTACGGTCGAATCCAACGAGAACGTCGCCACCTTTATTAAAGAGCTTACGCTGAAACTACCCGAGGGTGAAAATGTCGATTTTCGCGCGGGGGGCTATGTACAACTGGAGTGTCCGCCCCACCATGTCAAGTACAGCGATTTTGAGATCGGTGAACAGTACCGCGGTGACTGGGAGCATTTCGGTTTTTTCAAGCATGAATCGGTGGTAACCGATACAGTCATTCGCGCCTACTCCATGGCCAACTATCCCGAGGAGAAGGGCATAGTAAAGTTTGATATACGCATCGCCACGCCGCCGCCGGGCAGTGAGGACATCTCGCCGGGGATAATGTCGTCCTGGGTGTTTAACTTAAAGCCCGGCGACAAGGTCAAAGTGTATGGCCCCTTTGGCGACTTCTTTGCCAAGGATACCGAGGCCGAAATGGTGTTTATCGGCGGTGGTGCAGGCATGGCGCCCATGCGCTCACATATTTTTGATCAGCTGAAGCGCCTGGGCAGCAAGCGTAAAATATCCTTCTGGTACGGCGCCCGGTCCTTCAAGGAAATGTTCTATCAGGATGACTACGACATGCTGGCCCGGGAAAATGACAACTTCGAGTGGCACGTCGCGCTATCCGACCCCCAGCCAGAAGACAACTGGGATGGCCTGACCGGATTTATTCACAATGTGCTGTTTGAACAGTACCTCAAGGATCATCCCGCGCCGGAAGATTGTGAGTACTACATGTGCGGGCCACCCATGATGAATGCGGCGGTCATCCAGATGCTGACCGAACTGGGTGTTGAACCTGACAATATCCTGCTCGACGATTTTGGCGGATAACGAGCGGGGCAATAGAGCGGGTATGAACAGGCTTGCCACTGAACAAGGCCACTTGCGGAGGTGGCTTTTTTGTTGTCTGGTCGTTTCACTGTGGCTAGTGACGGGATGCGAACCGGCGGCGCCGACGCCGGTAACGTTATCCGGTCACACCATGGGTACCACCTGGCATGTAACCTACCTACCGTCCGCGCGCTCGTCGGACAACTTTCAAGGTGAGATCGATGGCATGCTGGAGGGCGTCAATGCCAGCATGTCCACCTACCGCGAAGACTCAGAAATATCCCGATTTAACCGCGCCCGGCCCAATGAATGGTTCGCGATCTCTCCGGGCTTTCTAACGGTGTTGCAGGCGGCATTACTTGTAGGTGAGGCCAGTGGCGGTGCCTATGATGTGACCATAGGGCTGGTGGTCGACCTGTGGGGCTTCGGGCCCAAGGCCGGCGTTGATGCGGTTCCTGGGCACGATGCAATTGTGCAATTGCTACAGCGAGTTGGTCAGTCCAAGCTAAAGCTAAACCCGCCGGACAACGCGGTGCTCAAGACGGGCGAACTGTCGCTGGACTTCTCTTCAATCGCCAAGGGCTACGCGGTAGACCGCGTGGCGGATTGGTTGGCGGGGCAGGGCGTAGCCAATTTCCTGGTGGAAGTGGGCGGGGAGATGCGTCTGGCGGGGCACAATGCCCGGGGGGAGGCCTGGCGTATCGCCATCGAGAAGCCCGGCGGCTTCAGCGGCTCGGTTGCAACTGCGATTGGGCTCAGTAACGAGGCTGTCGCCACCTCGGGGGACTATCGCAACTATTTTGAAGTGGACAATATCCGCTATTCGCATGCCATCGACGCTCGCACAGGATACCCGGTTCAGCATGATCTGGTGTCCGTTACCGTTATCCATCCCCGTGCCATGATGGCGGATGCCTGGGCAACGGCGCTGACCGCGCTGGGGCCGGAAGAGGCCATGGAGGTGGCGCTGAGACAGGAATTAGCGGTATATTTTATCCAGCGTAAAGAGGATAATTATGTCACTCGCTACACTCCGCAATTTGAACGCTATCTTGAGAACTCCGGGAGGCAGAAAAAGTGATGTTGTTTGTTATTAGTTTTGTGCTTATTGGGTTGGTGATGGCCGGTATGGCAATTGGTGTGATGGCCGGGCGCGGGCCGCTAAAGGGCTCCTGCGGCGGTATGGGCGCACTGGGTATTGATACCGCATGCGATATCTGCGGCGGAAACCCACAGCGCTGTGAGGAAGAGAGGCAGTCCGGCGGCGAGGCCGCACCCGCACTGTTCTATCGCGCCAATAAGTAACAGTGGGCCAGTTAGTTTGACAGCGCCCCCCTTTTTTTCCAACTACGCCCTGTTCATAGGCTTACGCTACAGCTTCAGTCGTAAACGCAATCGATTTACAGCCGTTATTGCAATGGTCTCCATGCTCGGGATGACCCTGGGCGTCACCAGTTTAATTACTGTATTGTCGGTGATGAATGGTTTCTCGGGGGAACTACGCGGCCGAATTCTATCACTGGTGCCCCACGGTTATGTGGAGTATACGCAAGCGGGGGCGCTTGACTGGCCCGACCTTCTGCAGCAGATCGAACGTCGACCGGACGTGCTTGCCGTCTCACCTTATATTACCGACAAAGTTATTCTCGGTGGAGGCAGGGCCCTACGCGGTGCGGTGTTAACGGCGATAGCGCCCGCGCTGGAATCCAATGTATCCAACATCACCCATATGATGACTGCCGGTTCGCTGGCCACTTTACAAGAAGGTAAATTTAACGTGGTTTTGGGGGCCGCGTTGGCCAGATCCCTTGGCGTACAGTTGGGTGATCGGATTGAGGTGACGGTACCGCGCCTGACGGTCACGCCGCTGGGAATTTTTCCTCGCAGTAAACGCCTGACCGTTACCGGCCTGTTTGAAGTGGGCGCGCAACCCGATTCCTATCAGGCCTATGTGTCGCTGGCCACGGGGCAGAGCCTGTTGGGTAGCAGGGGGGAAGTTGATGGACTGCGGGTGAAGACGGTCGATTTGTTCAGAGCGCCCCAGATAATGCAGACGCTGGCTGATACCCTGCCGGCTGGTTTTGCCACCACCGACTGGAGTCAAACCCAAGGATCGCTTTTTCGCGCGATCAAGATGGAAAAATTGATGGTAAGTTTGCTGTTGTTGAGTGTGGTGGCGGTGGCCGCTTTTAATATTGTTTCCACCCTGGTGATGTCGGTGGCGGAAAAACGTAGCGATATTGCTGTTTTGCGCACGATGGGCGCGCGAGCCAACGACATCATGGCGCTGTTTATGGCGCATGGATTAGGCCTGGCCGCTGTAGGGGTTGGAGTGGGTACGCTGTTCGGCGTGGCACTGGCGACGAATATTTCCGACATTACCGTTTTATTGGAGGACCTGTTGGGCGTGAAATTGTTTGATCCCACTGTTTATTTTATCAGCGAATTGCCCTCGGATCTGAAGTGGTCTGATGTATTTGGCGTGATTACGGCATCGTTATTACTGAGCTTCATAGCCACTTTGTACCCAGCCTGGCGGGCTTCCCAGGTGGCGCCGGCGGAGGTGCTTCGCTATGAGTAATCCAGTGCTTGAATGCGTGAATTTGGGCAAGACTTACCAGGATGGCGATCATTTGGTCAGCGTATTAGAGGGGCTTGATTTTACTCTCGCCGCCGGTGAAAAAATTGCCATCGTGGGAGCTTCCGGTTCGGGTAAATCGACCCTGTTAAATTTGTTGGGCGGGCTGGACGCACCGAGTACGGGTAAGGTGCTTATGGCCGGGAAAAATATGGCGTTGCTCAGGGAGAAAGAAAAATGCCAGTTGCGCAATAGCCAGCTGGGATTCGTCTATCAGTTTCACCACTTGCTGCCCGAGTTCGACGCCCAGGAAAATGTGGCAATGCCTTTGCTAATAGGTGGCTGTGCCCGAGCCCAGGCTTGGCAGCACGCTGCTGCTATGCTGCAGCGTGTAGGTATGGATCACCGGTTGTCGCATCGACCGGGTCAGCTATCGGGTGGTGAGCGCCAGCGGGTCGCCATCGCGAGGGCTCTGGTGACACGCCCGGGTTGCGTTTTAATGGATGAACCCACGGGCAACCTGGATCCCCAGTCGGCACAGCAACTGCTCTCTCTGATTGATGAACTGCGTCGCGATAGCGCCTCTTTCGTGGTTGTCACCCACGATCCGGCAATAGCGCAGCACATGGATAGGGTGCTGGAGTTGCACGAAGGCAGCTTGCGGGATATGTCGTTTTGAACGCCGGTGAAATTGTTCGCCTTTCCACGCGCTACACGTTCGCCTTCGGTAGAGGTTATTTGTCGACATTCCTGTCTTCTTTGTCCATGGCGGGCCTAATTCTCGCTATTGCACTGCTCATCATCGTCCTGTCTGTTATGAATGGTTTCGACAAGGAGATGCGCGAGCGAATACTCGGGCTGGTGCCACACGTAACCGTGTATTCTTACACTCCGATACACGATTGGCAGGACAACGTCGAGGTGCTGAGCCGACATCCGGAAGTGCGTACCGTGACACCCTTTGCTCAGTTTGATGCCCTGTTTATACGGGCGGGCAATATTGAAACGACGCGCGGAATTGGCATCGATGTGGATCGCGAGTCGGGGCTGGGCCAATTGTTGTCAAGTATTGGCACGGCAGAATTGGCGCAGTTCAGAAACGACAGCCGCGGCCTGATTCTGGGAGTCGGGCTGGCGACCAAATTAGCCGTATCACGTGGCGATCAGCTGACACTTATCGTGCCCTCGGTTGGATTTGGCGGCGCTCCTCAGGCGACCCGTTTTGAGACGGTGACAGTACGAGCTATCCTGGATACCGGCACTGAAATGGACCAGTCAGCCGCTCTGGTGCACCTGCCGTTAGCCTCCGAGTTGGCGGGGCTTAACGGTGGCGTGACAGGCCTGCGGGTATCGACCACGGATATCTTTGCCGTGTCGCGTATCGCCTGGGAGTTGATGAACAGTTTGCCCCCCGGATATTATGCCACCAACTGGATGATGACCCATGGCAATTTATACTCGGCTATCCAGTTGTCGCGTGATCTGGTATCGATATTGCTTTTTTCGATCATTGCTGTCGCCGCCTTCAACGTGGTTTCGTCCCTGGTATTGGTAGTATTTGATAAGCAAAGTGACATTGCCATTTTGCGCACACTGGGCGCTTCTCCGCTCAATATAGCAACAATATTTGTCTTACAAGGCGCGATGATCGGCCTGGTGGGCGTTGCGCTGGGTAGCGCGCTGGGCGTACTGGGTAGTAGCGCAGTGCCCTATTTTGTGGTGGCCCTTGAGAGACTGTTCAGCATCGATTTTCTCAATACGGATGTCTATCCGGTGTCGTTTCTACCGGTAGATATACTGGCGCGCGACGTGCTGATGGTGGGCGTGGTCGCCTTTACCATGTGTGTGCTCGCGGCGCTGTACCCGGCGTTGCGGGCGGCGCGTTTGCAACCGGCTACGGTTTTACACCAGGACTAGGATTGCTGTTTTGTGCTGCCCTGGCGCGCTTGAGTTTGCGCTCCCGCCAGCGCCGGGCCACGCGCATTCGCCACAGCAAGCTAATGATAAAGTAGCCCAGCGCGCCAAAGAAAAAGCCACATATCAGGCAGCCTAGCAAAAACGGCCGCCAAATTTCCTGCAATTCGCCAACTAGCCATGCAATACTGAGCTCGAACTCAATGGCTTGCACCGGCACATCGATAATCAACGCCCCCACCTTATAGCTGAGGAAGTAAATCGCCGGCATGGTCAGGGGGTTGGTGATCCAGACCAGACCGATCGATATCGGCAGGTTGCAACGTAATCTGAATGCCAAAAATGCGGCCAGTACCATTTGGCCGGGTAGGGGTATAAACGCGACAAACAGCCCGACGAAAAACGCCATGGACGCCGTATAGCGGGTGATATGCCAGAGGCTGGGTTCATATATCCACTCACCCAAAAACCGCAGGGACTTTATTTCACGCAGCCGCGCCGGGCTGGGGGATAGTTGTTTGAGTGTTTCTTTGGGCATCTCGAAGTCGTGGTTGGCGTTGGTTTAATTGGATGTGTGAAACATAGCATCTTTGTGGTTGACTGAGTTCATAGCGACAGTATGCCTCGAAACGGGCGGGTTCTCAAAATGCGATCATGGATGATCGGTTTGGCTGCGGGGGTTTTCGCCGTGAGCGTTTTACCCGATTTGCTTCCTCCGTGGGCAGTATTGTCCCTATTCATTGTCTCCGCTTGGGCATTTTGGCGCGATTTTCCAGGGGCTTGCCTGTGTGGCGGGCTCGTTCTGGGCATCGGGCTGGGTCATCTGTATGGCTATTCGCTGTTGGAGCGCCGCCTGGACCCCCGCTGTGAGTCCATCCCGTTGGCGATCGAGGGGGTTATTGTATCGCTACCAAGAATTTCGCCAACCCGCGATGGGGGCACCCGCCAACGCTTTGAGTTCAGGCCCGATACGATAGAACCCACTCACTGTGAAGGCCCGCGGGTGCTGTTACTGTCCTACTATGGTGAATTGCTGCTGAGTCCGGGTGAGCATTGGCGCCTGCAGGTGCGGTTGAAGCGGCCCTGGGGTCTGGCCAATCCCGGCTCCTTCAACTTGCAGGCATGGTATGCCCAAACGGGTATTGACGGCACCGGCAGTGTGGCGAAAAATCGGGCTGTTTTTCTCGCGGAGGAACCCGACTGGCGCACAAGCCATCACGTTATTCGCCAGCGTATAAGCCGGAGGCTGAACGAAATTGGCCTGGATGAACCCGTGCGGGGAATACTGCAAGCCCTTACCGTGGCCGATAAAAGCGGCGTCGACAGTGCGTTGTGGGCGCTGTTTCAATTCTATGGCATAAATCACCTGCTCGTTATCTCGGGGCTGCATATCAGCCTGGTTGCGGGTGCAGGCTATTTGATGGGCAACACCCTGGGGCGCGGGGTGTTGCTGCTGGGGGCCGCTCGTCTTGCGGGTTTGCTGCCCGGTCTTATGGCTTTCAGTTGCGCCTTTAGTTACGCGGCCTTGGCCGGCTTTTCCCTGGCAGCGGTGCGGGCACTGTGTATGCTGGGGTGCTTTATTGTCGCGTCGCTGGTCGGCCGAGGCAGTTTGCCATGGCAGAATCTCCTCATTGCCTGTGTCATTGTGCAGGTAGTCAACCCGCTGGCGGCAGTGG
>Ga0114950_10002264_pt1 | contig 14719 bp, 10 predicted proteins | sample N075metaG_FD_83503 | JGI IMG/M metagenome (GOLD analysis project Ga0114950, IMG submission 83503) | Deep subsurface microbial communities from Kermadec Trench to uncover new lineages of life (NeLLi) - N075 metaG | ecosystem: Environmental > Aquatic > Marine > Ocean trench > Sediment | place... | reverse complement strand
TGGAAATGGATGAACGCTGAGATGCATTTTGGTAGAGCCGGTCTGAGAAGACGGGATGCATTTTGTGGGCCGCTGCAAGTCCATCCATGGAAGCTGGCGTGGCGCCGTCCCTGGCGCCAAGCCCCCACAAAATGCATCCCGTCTTCTCAGACCTGGACATATCAGTATTCATCGGCGTCGCACATTTCGAACGCAAAGGAGAGTGTTCTGTGCTGCAACAGTCACAGTCAACTGGAAGCAATCCAGAATAGCTAACTCCTGCTCCGAGACTGTCAGCTGTATAGATGCTCTTGATGCAACGAGTAGGGCTAGGAGAGAAGGGGATTATGTCGTGGAGGCTTGGCGCCAGGGACGGCGCCACGCCAGCTTCCATGGATGGACTCGCAGCGGTCCACGACATAATCCCCTTTTCTTCTGGCCCGCCTATAACACCAAGACCCATCAATGCACCTGCACAGTCGAGCCAACAGACGGTTTGTCTATTTGGAATAACGAATCAATTTCTATGTCTTCAGCACGGTCATGCCCATCGTCTTGCTGTTGAAAAGCCCGCCACAAACTCAACTGCTGTTGTATGTCCGCAGGATCCCGGTGGGTGGTGGCGGTGATTTCAGCGACGGGTAGCCGTATGTCATGCAGGGGCCATCCGCCCCGGCGTTTGAGAATGTCCAAAGTCACCTCGCCTGGTGCTGTCGCTCGCAAGGCCAAACGTAGCTCTGCCATGCTGGATTGCGAGTGGGCGGTTTGTGGGCGGAACAGGCAAGTAAGGGTGCGGCCTCGTTTGGCCGCGAGTTGCAGGCGCTGGGTGTCTATAAGTTTGAGTTTTTTCTCGTCCAGCCAGGCCAGTGCCGTGCTGCAAGTACCTGATCTGCAGGCCCGCTCCAGGGCCCATAACGTGTCTTTGTGCGAGCGTGGATGAATGAGCAGGATTTTGCTGATATCAATGCCTGCCGCTTGCAGGGCCGGGGCATAGGGAGTGAACGGCGGGTTGATCCATGCTATCCAACGGCTTTCCGTGTGACTCAGAACTTGTAAGGCCGGGACCAGCAAACGCAGTTCGCCAATGCCTGCACACGCAAGCATAAACTCGATGAGGCCGCCTGCTGGCCAGCCCTTGCCTGGCAGATGTTCGTCGAGTTGGGTATAGCCGGTGGCGATGCCTTGCTGAGCTTGTTTTTGCAGCCCGGCCAGTTGCCCCGCACGCCACAGATTGGGGTGTTTTAATAGCGCTTGCATAGAGTCGAACTGCTTCGTCACGGCTGCTGTATATATTTACAGGGGGTCGATCAGATTAGCTGTATATATATACAGTATCAAGCGAATTTTAAATGACACGTCCTGGCTGATTCAGAACCAGCACTATCGGCATTGCTTACGGAAATTTAGACCTCCGAAGTGAAACCGTTGGATAAGGTTATAGCGAGCCTAGCCGAAACACGGCGCTCGTTTAACAAGACAGTGTGAATGACGCTGGTTGGAGTAGGCCAGTGGCATCAACGACCTCGCCCAATCGCATAATAAGCAAACCCAAGTTCTTGAAGATAATCTGGATCGTACAAATTACGCCCGTCAAAGATGACGGGCTCATTGAGCCGTGATTTGAGTTCCGCAAAATCCGGACTGCGAAACTCGTTCCATTCGGTGACTACAAGCAAGCCATCTGCGCCGTCTAAAGTGTCACGGCGTTTGTCACAAATATGTACGCCAGGGTTGTCCGAATAAATCCGACGTGCTTCAGTATTCGCTTCAGGATCATAGGCGCGTACATTCGCACCTTGCGCTGTCAGTAAATCGATCAATGTTCTGCTAGGCGCCTCGCGCATATCATCCGTGTTGGGTTTAAAGGCCAAACCCCACATGGCGAACGTACGGCCTTTTATTTCGTGTGCAAAATGGTTGCTCAGCTTGTCGAACAGCACTCTTTTCTGTGCCGCATTAACCGCTTCGACACTGGCGATGATTTGCGCGTCATATCCCACTTCATTGGCGGTGTGGACAAGCGCTCTGACGTCTTTGGGAAAACACGAACCACCGTAGCCGGTGCCGGCATAAATAAAGTGATAGCCGATGCGCGGGTCCATGCCGATGCCGCGTCTTACCGCCTCAATGTCAGCGCCAAGCCGGTCGGCAATATTTGCCAACTCGTTCATCAGGCTGATACGGGTGGCCAACATGACGTTGGCGGCGTATTTAGTCAGCTCGGCAGAGCGCACATCCATATGTACCAACTTGTCATGATTGCGATTGAACGGCGCGTAGAGTTGCTCAAGCGCTTGAGCGCCGTGTTCACTGGAAGATCCAATCACAATGCGGTCTGGTTTCATGAAATCCGCAACGGCAGCACCTTCCTTTAGAAATTCCGGATTGGAGACCACGTGGAAGGCAATATCCGCATCGCGCTGTTCGAGGGCTGCGGCGACTGCCCGATGCACCTGATCTGCTGTGCCGACTGGCACCGTAGATTTATCGACGATGATTTTTTCGCCGCACATATGCTCACCGATGCTGGTGGCAACGGATAACACATACTGCAGGTCTGCTGAGCCGTCTTCGCCAGAAGGCGTACCCACGGCGATGAAAATGATCTCGCTGTGATTGACCCCGGCGATGACATCGGTGGTAAATTGCAATTGGCCGCGTGCCACGTTGGCGGTGACCATGCTTTCCAGTCCGGGTTCATAGATCGGCACTTCGCCGGCTTGCAGGCGAGCCACCTTGTCTGCATCGATATCGACGCACAGCACATCGTTACCCATTTCCGCAAAGCAAGTACCGGTCACCAAACCGACGTAGCCGGTGCCAAATATCGCTACTTTCATGAACTATCCTTTTTTCACGAAGAGGCGAGCTTCGCTACAGAACCGCCTCTATGAGATTGGGGCCCGGATTTGCCAGTGCCGCAATAAAGGCTTTGTTGAAAGCCTCAGCCGTGTCAGCGCGTACCGCATCGACACCCATACCTTGAGCCAAGGCTACCCAATCGAGATCGGGTCTGGTGAGTTCCATTAAATCCATGGCTTTACGCCCGGGGTTTACCGCGCCCACGCGCATAAATTCAACTTGCAGTATCGCGTACTTGCGATTTGAGAACAGGACCGTGGTCACATTCAGATTCTCGCGTGCTTGGGTCCATAACGCTTGCAGGGTGTACATCCCACTGCCGTCGGCTTGCAGGCCGATGACCGGTCGATCGGGGCAGGCGACGGCGGCACCGGTCGCTGCGGGTAAGCCCATGCCGATGGCGCCCCCGGTCAGATCCAGCCAGCTGTGCTGAGGTGCTGAAGCGGTAAAACCCGGCATCGCAAAGCCGGCGGTGGCAGCTTCATTAATGACGATGGCCTGTTCCGGCATCAGCGCCGCGACACTCTGTGCGATAGACTCCGGGGTCAGGGCGCCAGAGGGTAGTTTCGGACGGACCAGTTGAGTCAGAGTCGGCTCAACATCGGTTGCGCCAACCGCTTCGCACAACTCCGCCAGCGCATTGATGGTGTCGTCGCCCACATCAGAAAAGCTGTGGGCGGTGGCGTGTTCGGGTGTTAAGTGGCTGGCCTTGCCCGGATAGGCGAAGAAACTGACCGGCGCTTTCGTGTCTACCAGCACAATATGCTGGAACGGCTGCAACGCTTCCTCGGCCTGCTCGGCGAAATACGGCAGGCGGGGTATATCCACTCGTCCTGCCCCGCGTTCTATGCGAGCGATAAAGGTATCGCCCATGAGTTGAGCACCGGTCTTTGCAGCGATTTTTCCGAGCAAATGCAAACCTTCGCTGCTTACGCCTCGGCCGTTGCACAAGATCAGGCAGGGTTCACCACTCAGCAGTACCTTGGCTACCGCATCGACCCGGTCCGAGGGGACCGCGGGGTTGCCCAAGGCGGGTAGTGCGCTAGCTGCAGATTCCGCGTCATTCCAGGCAGCATCTGCTGGCAGAATGAGCGTGGCGACCTGCCCACCATTGGCATAGGACGCCTGCACCGCGCGCGCACCATCGCAGGCCAGGTCGGCCGCGGTCTCACTGACATGGATCCAGCCGGATACAGGTGCGGCGAAGCCTTCGATGTTGGATGTCAGCGGCGCATCGAGCGCCCTGTGATAAGTCGCGTGCTCGCCCACAACATTAACAATGGGGCTGTGGGCACGGCGCGCGTTGTGCAAATTCGCCAGCCCGTTAGCCAGCCCCGGTCCAAGATGCAGCAAGGTGCAGGCTGGTTTACCCGCCATGCGTGCATAACCGTCGGCCGCACCGGTGACGACACCCTCAAACAATCCCAGTATCGCCCGCATGCCATCCTGTTGGTCCAGTGCCGCAACGAAATGCATTTCGCTGGTGCCGGGATTGGCGAAGCAGACATCCACCTCACAGTTCACCAGGGTTTGTAGCAGTGTCTGGGCGCCGTTGTCCGCCATTGTGTTCTCCTGTTCAAGCAGTGTGAAATTTGCAGCGCCCAGTGTAGGGCGGCAGGCCGCGCAGCGTCTACTCAGACGGTGATGGCAGGGATTTGTTTGCACCCGCCCACGATCTTCCATAGGCTGCGCTCTTTGTCTGCTTCGAGGCGGCGTTCGATGGGATACGATTACGATCTGTTCGTCATAGGTGCGGGCTCGGGTGGCGTACGCGCAAGTCGCATTTCATCTGGCTGTGGCGCAAAAGTTGCCGTCGCAGAATCCACCTATCTTGGCGGTACCTGTGTCAACGTCGGATGCGTGCCGAAGAAGTTGTTTGTCTATGGCTCACATTTCCATGAAGACTTCGGTGATGCAAAAGCCTATGGCTGGGATGTGAGCGCCGCAAGTTTCAGTTGGCCCACCTTGCGTGATAACAAGACCACGGAAATCGAGCGCTTGAACGGTATTTATCGCACGATGCTGGACAGTGCCGGCGTTACTTTATATGAGTGCAGGGCGTCTCTGCTCGATGCCCATACTGTGCAAATTGATGACACCACAGTGACCGCTGAATACATCCTCATCGCCACCGGTGGCTGGCCCACGGTGCCGGACTTTCCGGGCAACGAGCATGTCATTACCTCCAATGAGGCATTCTATTTGCCGGAATTTCCCAACAAGGTTGTTGTGGTTGGTGGCGGCTACATTGCCGTCGAGTTTGCGGGTATCTTTGCCGGTCTCGGTGCGGATACCACACAACTCTACCGCGGACCGTTGTTCTTGCGTGGTTTTGACGATTCTGTGCGTGAATTTGTTAAAGAGGAGTTGCCGAAGAAAGGCGTTAATATTTGTTTCAACACCAACGTAGAAAAAATCGAATTAGACGGCGATCAGCGGGTTTTACATCTGCAAGACGGTACCAGAATGACTGCCGATCTGGTGATGTACGCCACCGGGCGCCATCCAAATTCCAGCAACATGGGCCTTGAGTCAGCCGGCGTAGCGATGGGCGACAACGGCCAGGTTCTGATCAACGATTACTATCAGACCAATGTCGAGAATATCTATGCAATCGGCGATGTAACAGATCGGATTCAGCTCACGCCGGTGGCCATCGAAGAAGGGATGTGTATCGCCAACAATCTGTTTACTGATAGACCGAAAAAGAAGCTCAACTACGACAACATCCCGACCGTCGTTTTTTGCCAGCCAAATATTGGCACGGTCGGGCCCACTGAAGCACAAGCAGTCGAAGTATATGGCGGTGATCTAGATATTTACGAGTCTGCATTCAAACCGATGAAGCATACTTTAAGTGGCCGCGACGAACGCACCTTCATGAAAATGATCGTAAGGCGTAGCAATGACGTGGTGCTGGCCATACACATGGTCGGCCCGGATGCCGGGGAGATAATCCAAGGTATGGCTGTCGCCGTCGTTGCCGGTGCGACGAAAGCACAATTCGATGCCACTGTCGGCATTCATCCAACCGCAGCTGAAGAGCTGGTGACACTTAGACAAAGGACAAGAGCTGCATGACAACACGATCCGTTAATTTTTATTTTGCCGCACTGGTTGCGAGTATGTTGCTCAGCAGTGCCGCCCAGGCTAAGAACGTTATTCTCTTTCTGGGTGATGGCATGGGTATCAGCACCATCACTGCGGCTCGAATATTCGCCGGTCAGCAACAAGGTTTGCCCGGTGAAGGTTACGATCTGGAGTTTGATAAGTTTGATAATGTTGCGTTGATCAAAACTTACAATGTTGATGCCCAGGTACCAGACAGTGCAGGCACGATCACCGCTATCGTCACCGGCGAAAAAACTCGTGCCGGTGTTATCAGTGTTAATGCCGATGTCATAAGGGGTGACTGCAAGCTCGCGCTGCAGAATGAAATTCCAACGATATTGGAACTCGCAGAAGAGGCAGGTTATGCCTCTGGCGTAGTTTCGACCGCTGGCATTACGCATGCAACGCCAGCCGGTACTTACGCCCACTCGGCAGATCGCAACTGGGAAAATATTTCGAGCTTAAGCGAAGAAGTTCGCGCCCAGGGTTGTAAAGACATAGCTGCTCAGCTAGTCGATTTTCCACACGGAGATGGAGTCGATGTGATTCTCGGTGGTGGGCGCAGGCACTTCCTGCCTGATACGACCCCAGACCCGGAATATCCGGATACAACCGGCAATCGCGATGACGGCGTTAATCTCATAGACGCCTGGCTCGCGCAAAGCAATGCACGAACCTATGTCTGGAATCAGGCGGGTTTTGCGGCGTTTGTGCCTGAGGCCGGACGTCAGATCATGGGTCTGTTTGAACCTTCACACATGCAATTTGAAGCCGACCGGTCCCAAGACCCCGGTGGCGAACCCTCGTTGGCAGCAATGACCGAGTTGGCCATAAAGCAACTGCAAACAAATGAGAAAGGCTATTTCTTGCTGGTTGAAGGTGGTCGCATCGATCATGCGCATCACTTTGGCAATGCTTACCGCGCACTGGTGGACACGGTTGCTTTGTCAGACGCTGTCGGTGCGGCGTTAAAAATTGTGGATCTTGATGACACGCTAATTCTCGTCACCGCCGATCACAGTCATACCCTGACCATTGCCGGTTACCCGCCGCGTGGTAACCCGATATTGGGCAAAGTAACGCCCATTGGCAACATGGTCTTTCCTGACAGTTATGAATTGCCTTATACGACTCTGAGCTACGCCAATGGCGGTGGCTACAAAGCAGAGCCACCAGACTTGACTGACGTCGACACCACAGACCCGGACTACCGCCAATTGGCAACCGTCGAGCTACCGCTTGAAACCCATGCCGGTGAAGACGTGGCCGCGATGGCTACCGGCGTTAACGCCTCGGCCGTGCATGGCGTCATGGAACAAAATAAGCTGTTCGACGTTATGCGCGACGCATTGTTCAGCGATGGCACACAATAGGTTATGAACATGCAGTTCCTTGAAGATGTGCTGAACTTTCTGGACGGCATGCTAGGCGCCGCGTTTTACTTCCCGCTGGTGTTGCTTGGCGTTGGCGTGTTCTTTACCTTGTATCTGGGTTTCCCGCAGATTCGCTTCTTCAAACACGCCTGGTCCGTGGTACGGGGTAAGCACAGCAGCGCCGATGACCCTGGCGATACCACGCATTTTCAGGCCCTTGCTACCGCCTTGTCTGGCACTGTCGGCACCGGCAACATCGGTGGGGTCGCCTTTGCCATATTCTTAGGCGGACCGGCGGCATTGTTCTGGATGTGGGCAACCGCCTTTGTCGGCATGACGACAAAATACGTCGAAGTCTCCCTGAGCCATAAATACCGACGTGTTGATGACAATGGCCAGATGGTCGGTGGCCCCATGCACTACATGGAACATGGTCTCAACATGAAATGGCTGGCAGTATTTTTTGCCATCGCCACGGTCATCAGCTCTTTTGGTAGTGGCAACTTGCCTCAGGCCAATAACATGGCGGCGGGATTGTTTACTTCGTTCGACATTCCCACCTGGGCCAGCGGCGCTGTGTTGGCCGTCATGTTGGGTATGGTCATCGTCGGCGGCATTCGACGCATTGCAGTGGTCGCGGCTACGCTGGTGCCATTCATGGGCATCTTATATGCGCTCGGGGCGATGGCTGTGGTGGCCAGTAACTATGAAAATATTCTACCGTCGTTTGCCGCAGTATTTGGCGAGGCGTTCACCGGTTCGGCTGCAACGGGCGGGTTCCTGGGTGCAACATTTGCCTATGCATTTAACCGGGGTGTAAACCGGGGTCTGTACTCGAATGAAGCCGGGCAGGGTTCTGCACCTATTGCCCACGCATCGGCCAAGACCAAGGAACCGATAGCAGAGGGCATGGTCTCCATCCTCGAGCCGTTTATCGATACGCTGATCATCTGCACCTTAACCGGCTTGGTTATATTATCTTCGGGGGTCTGGCAACAGAAGTTCGAAACGACATTTGCCGCTTTCGATACGGAGATTCTAACCGGTGAGTATTCGGACACTAATCCCGAACACACGGCTCAACTGTTCGCGCATCTCGGCATTGTCGCGCCGGACAACGATCCGGTTAAGACACTGACCGGTGAGTTGCAGGTGATAGCAGGCAAGGTCATTTCCAGTGGTGCCACGATCATCCACAACCGTTCAATTGCAGAAGACGTGCGCGCGACGCTCGATGGCCAACCCTATAACGGGGTGTTGACGATTGTGGACGGTGCTGTGGTAACACAAGACATCACTTTGTCCGGCAAATCCCTGCTGCACTCCGTGCCGCTGACGGCCAAAGCGTTTCAAGCAAGCTTCTTTGGCGTGTTTGGTGAATACGTTGTCACCATCGGGCTTGTTATGTTTGCATTTTCCACAGCACTGGCGTGGTCGTATTACGGTGATCGCGCGGTAACCTACCTGGTCGGAACACGCTGGGTGACACCCTATCGTCTGGCTTATGTTGGCGGGTTCTTCCTCGCTACGGTGGCAGATACCAGCCTCGTCTGGTTGATATCTGCGGTGACAGTGGCACTCATGACCTTGCCGAATCTGATCGGGATATTCCTCATGCGTCGTGAAATCAAAGAAATGACAGACGACTATTGGAACAATCGCGGCGACGCCGAAGATAGCGAGCAATCGTCACACAGCACGTAGGTGTGGAAGGGGTCATCGAACCGATCCAATACAGCTAACACCTTTTTCAATTGCGTGGTGATCGCGAGTGGCGACGCACTACTTCGCGGCGCCATCAACTCGGCAATGAGTGCGGCACGTGGGTCGACCGGGCGCTGTAAACGTATGGTAGACCAGCTATCCAGTTCAGCCAGCGCAGCGGCCTTGTTGAGCGCCGCCTGCAGCCCGCCGAGTTCGTCTACCAGATTTAGATCGAGGGCTACTTCTCCACTCCAGACGCGGCCCTGAGCAACCTTCTCGACTTCGGCAACAGTCATGTTACGACCACGGGCAACCAGGTTAATAAACTGCTCGTAGCCATTATTTACACGCGCCTGCAGCACACTCGCCATGGCATCGTTGATGCCGGTAAAGACATTCAGGCCGGTCATTGCAGTAGTACCGACGCCATCGGTGTGGACGCCATAATGCGCCAGAGTATCTTCGTAGGTGGTCAGATAGCTGAATATGCCGATCGAACCCGTAATTGTCGTGGCTTCGGCAATGATCGCGTCGGCGGTGGCCGCAATCCAATAACCCCCGGAAGCAGCGGTTGCACCAAATGAGGCGACCACGGGTTTACCCGCAAGTTGCAGCAATTCCAGTTCTTGACGAATCAGTTCCGAAGCAAACTGACTGCCGCCGGGAGAATCGACGCGCAACACCACAGCCTTGATGCTCGAGTCTTCCTTAGCTTGACGAATGAGGTTAATGGTCGAGTCTGCGGTGACCACCTGGTTGCTGTTACCCTGACTGACGATCATGCCCTGGGCAACGATCACGGCGATCTTATCTTTACCGATACCTGAGGCAGGGCGATGCAGATTGCGAGCGCTCAGGTAGTCTTGCAGATAGATGCCATTGAGTTCACCTGACCCTGCGCTGCGATAACCGACGTCTGCTGCCATGCGCACCAGGGCCTGGTCCGCCGTGAGCAGTTCGTCAACCAGGTGTGCTTCAAGCGCTGCACGGGCAAGATCGCCCTGGGTAGCTGCCAGCGCACCCGCTAGATCGTCTGCATAGGTCTGCAGGGCTTCTTTGCTGACCATGCGGTTGCTGGCGACATCCTGCAATAGATGTTGCCAGATGTTCTGATACAACGCCTCGCTCGCCATGCGCGCCTCTTCGGACATGTCGTTGCGGGTCAGCGGCTCTACAGCAGATTTATAAGTCCCCACTCTGAAAACATGTACATTGACATTAAATTTCTCTAATAACTCTTTGAAATAAAACGAAAATCCGCCAAAACCTTCGAATACAATCTGACCCATCGGGTGCATGTACAGGGCATCGGCAAAGCTTGCGATGTGATATTGCGCCTGACTGTAATAATGACCGTATGAAACCACTTTCTTGCCGCTGTCACGGAACGCTGACAGTGCGTGCCCGATTCGTTGCGCATGCGCGGGTGCCGCCCAGGCCAGTTCATCAAGGTCCAACACAATCATGCGTATATCGTCGTCTGTCGTCGCAAAATCAATGGCGCGCAAGATCGCGCTGAGCTCCACCTCAGCCACTGGCGGCCCTGCTGACAGCAGCTCCCGGAAAGGGTCGGGCAGGGTGACCGCCTCTACAATTGCGCCGGTGGGGTTGAGTATCAGCGCACTGTTCTTCGGCACGCTGGTCGACTGGCACTGCACCAGCAAGCCGATGCAAATTGCCAGCAAAACGGCCAGAAATAGGGTGTTGAAAACAAAATTTCGCAATTTGGTGATGCCGCCACCCACTCGGGCAACAACGCCAGGAGATCGATCCGCCACTTGTACTCACACTCGAGAATAAAGCGTGATCTTAGCGCTTTTTCCGCACCGTAAACGAGAAAAGCGCTAACATTCGAGCATGTCGAATCGCAGTTTAAGGCCGTTGTGGACCTGGTCAGATCTCTGCCATGGTCTCACATCCCAGATAGAGTCTGGACCCGATATATCCAGTGTCGGCGTAGACAGCCGCAACCTTGCTCCAGGGGCGTTGTTCGTTGCCTTGCCTGGAGATCCGGGTCCGCGCTTTAATCCCGGTTATCGAAGTAATGTCGATGGCCACGACTTTGTCGCCAACGCGGCAGCAGCAGGTGCCGCAGGCGCCCTGGTGCACAAAACCCGTTCAGAGCTTTGCAGCGGCAACAGCAGTATTCCCAAAAATTTCCCGTTGATACAGGTCAACGATACCTACGACGGTCTGTGGGCGCTCGGGAGGCTGGCAAGGGCGCGTATAACCGGGGATGTGATCGCGGTGACGGGGAGTAGTGGTAAAACCACCGCCAAGAACTTCCTCAGCAGGGCTTTGAATGCTTATGCGCCGCCAGGCAGCTTCAACAACCACATTGGTGTGCCATTGTCGCTGAGCAACACACCGGCAGACACCCAAGCCGCAATCTATGAAATCGGCACCAACCACCCAGGCGAAGTCGAACCTCTGGCAGAGATGGTTGCGCCAGAGGTTGCCGTATTACTGAACGTGCATATGGCCCACATCGAAAATTTCACTGATCGAGACGAATTGTTTATAGAAAAAACAAGTATATTCAATGTATTAAGAGATAAATCTCTAGCAATATCTGAAGATATACTCCAGTTAGGCTACGGGCGCACCTTCGGCGAGAGTGAGGGCGCAGATGCCCGCATCACTTTCTTGCAGGGCGATCTCGCCACAATTACCTTGATGGGCCAGCGTTTGCAGGCGAAAGTACCCGGCGGCGGGTTGCACAGGGCTAAAACCCTCGCAGCCACCTTGCTGACCTGCCATCTTCTAGGCCGAGACCTTACTCAAGCCTGTAACCTGCCGCCAGATACCATTCCAGATGGCCGAGGCAACGTCCACAGATTCGGCACTGTGACCCTCATAGACGACAGCTACAACGCAAATCCAGACAGCATGCAGGCAGCATTGAGCGGATTTGCAGATCTTGAGGGGCCGAACTACAAAATCGCTGTTATAGGCGAAATGCTTGAATTGGGTGAAGCCAGTGCTGCCGCACACATGGAGCAGGCCCCTTATTTACGTGGCTTGGACGCTGTTTTTTGTGTCGGCGAGGGTGCCCAGGCACTGGCAGGCGCTATTGATGCGAATTGGCATGCCAAAGCGGGCCCGGAACTATGCGCCCAGGTAACATCCACTCTCGATGAAAGACCACCTGGAAATGCCGCGATAATTGTCAAAGGGTCAAATCGCGTTTTCTGGTCGAGCGGCTTTGTGCAAAGACTTGTTGATGAATTAGATGATTAATGTGAAATATATTGTTTCACGTGTAACAAGCTAATATTTATCCAAAAAAAACCCGGAACTTTTAAAGAACCGGGTAAGTACCATTAGGAGTCACACTTCCGAGGCAGGCTGATGGATCAGCATATCCACCTCGAAGTCACTGCAATCGTTGGGGGGGAGACGTGGGCAGCGACGGAAAGAAGTAGAACACAGGCCCAACACACCATCCGGAACTGGGTCACAGTTTGGCGCAACAGAGCGCTCTTACTATCGCCACGAATGGTCGTTTGACCGTTATCGATTGGGTATGTCTCCAAACGACCCATTCAAGGCTATCAGGACAAGTGCTGGATAGGTCATACTGCCTCGTATTCACTGATCTAGAGAGTAATCGAATTGATTGTTGATCGTCTCGGGCGCCAATTCCGCAATTTGCGGCTTAGTTTGACCGCTGCTTGTAATTACGCTTGTACGTATTGCGTGCCGGACGGCAAGCGTCTGCTCGCAGCCGATGAAGAATTAGACGCCGAACAAATGATTCAGGCCGTAAAACTGCTTATGGATACTGCGGGCATCGACAAACTGCGAATTACCGGTGGTGAACCGCTGCTGTCACCAAAATTTGAGCAGATTTTGCCTGCGGTAATGCAAATGGGTCTTGAGGATGTGTCGGTGACCACCAACGGGCAGTTGTTGCCGCGTAAGTCGAGCCTGGTCATCGATTCTGGCCTTCGTCGCATAAATATCAGCCTCGATACCCTGGATGCGGACAAATTTCGTGGTATTGCCCGCTCTGGAGATCTGGCCACCGTGCTGCTGGGCATTGAACAAATGCTGGACGCAGGCATCAAGGTGAAAATCAACATGGTGCCGATGCGGCACAAGAACAACGACCAGATCCTGCCATTGTTGGCCTATTGCCTGGAGAAAGGTATTGAACTGCGGTTCATTGAACTGATGAACATGGGGCATCTTCAGGACGGCGCGCTGTTCGATAGCCAGTTTTTCGACATGCAGTCGATTCTGGATTTGATCGCTACTCAATACGAGTTTGCCCGCACCGATGCACCCTTTGATTCCACCTCAGCGCGGTTTGAGATACCTGGGCAGGGTGTCTTCGGTATCATCGCTAACGAAAGTGAACCATTTTGCACCACCTGCTCACGCCTGCGTCTGTCTTCAAACGGCATGCTGTACGGTTGCTTGTCCAGCACAAAGTCCTATGACATGCGCGATGTGCTGCGACTTCCCCATGATCTGGCCATGGTTAAATTGCAGCCTGTGCTGGTAAACGCGCTGGCAGACAAACAGTTATCGAGCTTTCGTGGTGAGGTAACGGTGATGAAATTCATTGGCGGCTGACACTGCCGGATGAACGACATCGACCAGCTATTCGACACGCTCACGGACCTGCAGCAGAACAAAAAATTACCCCCAGTGCACCTCTGGCATCCGGACTACGAGGGCACCATCGATATTTGTATCGATCATGGAGGTCAGTGGTTCCACGAAGGCACGCGGTTCGAGCGACAGTCCCTGATAAATTTGTTCGCCGGTATTTTGCGCAAAGAGGCAGAGGCGTACTTCTTAGTCACGCCGACAGAGAAACTGCGCATCGAGGTGGTCGATGTACCCTTTATGGCCATAGATATGGATGTGCGTGGTCAAGGCGTTGATACCGAGTTGTTGTTCACCAGCAATGTTGGCGACTATTTTATCGCCGGAGAAGAACACCCGATATCCATGCGCGACGAACGTCCGTATATCGTCGCGCGGGACAATCTTGCGGCTCGCATTACGCGCAATGTTTATTATCGGTTGGTGGATTGTGGTGTTGAAGAGGAGGGTGCGCTGTACGTTTATAGCCAAGGGAGTCGGTTTTGCCTGGGTAGTCTGCAGTAGCATGCCATTCCAGAAAAGCCCAATTTTTCTATTTTGAGCTTTTTCGCATTCAGTAACGGTTGCTAGCTCAGAACCCATTTCACAACGCTGCTTGCACCCGTCCCGGGTCCCCGCTCTCCCGCCACAAGCCCCGCTCCCCTCCAAGGAGGTGAACGGGTCTTTGTCGCTCTAACGGTGCTGCGCTTTTACGCTCTGTGATATGAGTTCTGAGCTATCAACCTTTGCCGTGTAACTAAACTCAAACAGCTCATTGAGGGATAGCCTCGATGCCCTCAACGCGGCTTGCATATTTGTCGAAGCTCATCATAGGTAGATGACCGTGCGTGAAGGCTGTGGCAACGTGGAGACAATCCGCGAGATCTACGTTGTGCTCACGAAAAAGGAAGAACGCTCGTTCAACGGATGCTTCGCCTTGAAACTGCATTTCACGCACTTCCAGAAGATTTACGAGCACTTGGATGATGGAGTCTTTTGAGATTTTGTAAACCGAACGAAGCACCCATTCTGTTTCCAGGGTTACAGATAGTGGGATGAAAAGTGTTGCCTCATAGACGATAGTGATACTTTTT
>Ga0114950_10002262_pt1 | contig 14732 bp, 19 predicted proteins | sample N075metaG_FD_83503 | JGI IMG/M metagenome (GOLD analysis project Ga0114950, IMG submission 83503) | Deep subsurface microbial communities from Kermadec Trench to uncover new lineages of life (NeLLi) - N075 metaG | ecosystem: Environmental > Aquatic > Marine > Ocean trench > Sediment | place... | reverse complement strand
GCGTCGGGGAAGAAGATCTGGTATCGAAACGATTCGCCCGGCAGGATCGGATCCTGGGTGACGCCGGGAACGCCGTCAAAGCGGTTGTCCAATCGTACGCCGTGCCAATGGACCGTAGTTGGATATGGGGTTTTGTTGATCACGTTCACGAACACGGTCGCGCTTTCGGGAACGGCAATCAGGGGGCCGGGATACTGGTTGTTGAAGGCCAGCATGGTGAGCGTACGTCCTCGGATGTTGCGGCGGACCAAGCCGGCCTCGAGGTCCAGCGTGCCGCCATTGCCGAGACGCACGACCTGCCGCGGCATCGCTTCGGGCAGGAGGTCGATCGTGTCGGCTGCGAGCGCCAACGGCTCGGTTGCAGGAGCGAGTCCTCTCATTCCGGGCAGCATCGCGACACCCGGGTACATCGGCGGGATCGCCCAACCGCGACCGACCCCGGTCGGTTGGGCCGGTTGGAGTGCCGATGGTGCCTGCGCCAACAAGTCGTGCCCCTGCATGAGCATGGAGGGCGACCGTCCCCGCAACACCAGGGGTCCTGTGCGTTCCTCGACCTCGGCCGACGCCTCGGCCGTGACGAGGATCATGAACTTGTTGAAGTGAACCTCGCCGAGGGCGTTCTCACCATTTTGTACATCGCCAAGATTCAGGACCGGATCGAGTACGGGCGTCGTCACCCACGCGACGTAGGTCTGGTATGGACCTAACGATCTAGGGTCGGGGAGATCGCGGATCCACGCCGTGAGATTGTAGAGTTGATTGCCATCGGCAGTGAGTGCCACGCCAAACGCCGACGGGACGCGCCCGAGTTCGACGACCCCGGCGGCAGGGCCGCCGCTTGCGGTCGGAAGAAGATCCACGCAAAACAGATCCGATGCCGGGCGGCCGAAGCGGCTCCCGGTTCGGCCCGGCTGGGCCGGAGGTTGGCTCAGCGATTGCCCGGTTACAACCGGACGGTCGGCGCACAATGCAGAAACACCGGGAATCGTCTGTGCAGACAGGGCGCCGGCGGTGGTGAGTGCTGTGAGAACGAGCGCCCGCCATGAGTGGCCCCCGTTCCTGAAGTGTGCGTGTCTCAGGTGGTCAGGCGATCCGGCAGGTCATGTCCGCACCGCAGCACATCGGTGATTTTACTTTTCCATGCCCTTCCGGGCATTCGGAAACGGCTACGACCCCGCCATCTTCCTTCGTCAAATCCGAGTGGACGAGTTCCTTCCCGCATTTCCCACACGTCATCGACCCTACGCTCATGCCACACGATTCGCAAGTATAAGCTGCCATGATCTCCGCTCGTTGATTGAAGTCGTTGGATAGCGGGGCAGGTACCCCGACCTTTGAAAGCTATTGGTTTTGGGCTGTCATAGTAATTGGAGCCTCACATACTCCTCGACACCCGCTTCGAGATAGAGGCCACTTCACACTGCGTTCGGAAGGTTGGGTCCGCAGCCCGTACCTCGACGAGAAATCGATTCTGTCGGTGTCCACATCCGCCCTTTTTCGCCCCTCTCCCGCAATCGAATGATGATAGCGTGTCGTGGGCCGGATACACCATGCACTGTTCGATTATCTCGAGGCTCACCCTGGGGACGGAGAGGTCGTTTTCTCGCCGGCGGATATCACGTGGGGCAGCAAGAAGGATCTCGCCCAGCCCGACGTCTTCGTGGTAGCGGCCGACGAAGTGCGTGACTCCAACACCAGTTGGGATTCAATTCGCACCTTGCTACTCGCAGTTGAGGTGATTTCGCCCAGCTCGACGCGATACGATCGGGTCACAAAACGCCGCCTGTATCAGAGACGGGGAGTGGCAACGTATTGGGTGGTCGATCCGGATGCTGGCCTCGTCGAGGTGTGGCACCCTGATGACGAACGGCCGGAGATCGTGACCGATACGCTGCGCTGGCGCGTGGCGGTGGAAGCCGAGGAGTTGGTGATCGAACTCGGAGATTTGTTCAGGGAGCTGCCGAGGAGTCAATAGTCGACGCGAGGATGCGGTCGATCACCGTGGGCTCGGTGATGAACGAGACGATGCGCCATTCTGTTACAACCGCAATGCCCGGGTCGTGACCGCACTCTATCCGTGGTCGCGGTAGCGTTCGTCGAGCGGCGGGAGATTCCACGGGGCGTTGACGGCACGCTGGAGCGTGTACCAGCCGAGTACCATTAGAACTGCGCCGGCGATGAGGAGCGTGCCGCCCGGTCCGGTGGGCCGCCACCACCCCTCGAGAATGCGTTCGTCAATGGCCACGCTGTCGGCTCCGGCGGCGGTGTAGGCCAAGCTGTCCTGCCCAGCCTCGATATAGGCCTCTGCCTCGCGCGGTGGCCGGCTCTCATAGATGAATAGCGGCAATACGCCGACGAGCATCGCGGCGCCAACGGTCAACGCAAAGATTCCGACTATTCTCATTCCTAGGCTCCGCGGACTTCGACCCACTCGACGGATCGCGCCGCCACGACGTCGCGCACCTGGCGTTCCCGATCCGACAGGTGTGATTGGCCGGTCTTCACCTCGACGAATACGACGCGACGTACTTTGCCTTCACTCAGCCCGTCGAATACTACGAGGTCTATCGGCGAGCCAAGAAACCGGGCATCCCTCGGGTCGAATTCAAAATCCGGAAAGAACGGCGCGAGTTGCTCGAAAGCTTTCCCCGCTGACACTGCCTGGCTTCGCTTAACGGCGTCGCTGCGTATGAGACTGGTGTATCGTAAGCGCCAGATAACGTGAATGGCGTAGCCGACGGCCAAGCCTGCGGCGATTCCGAGGAGGGTGGACGGAAGATCGTAAGTCATGACGCCTGGGGTGGAATGTTGGCGAGGTGGGTCTCGATTTCTGCGATACGATCCGACGCCTCGGGAAACCCGGTCGGCAGCGCCCAGGTGGGTTCCAGCATGCGGTAGAGTGACGCGGCTTTGTAAAAGCTCTCATGCGCAAGCGACACGTTGCCATCACCTTCCCGGGCCAGCGCGTCGAGAAAGAGGACCTCGGCGGCGAGCCAAGTGTGAGCCGGTTCGGCTTCACCCGTTGGTGCAATCAACTGCAGGAGCCCGTCACCTTCGCACACCCTGAGTAGGTCGAGATCGAGCCCCCCGAGCTGTGCGGCACGCTGCAGGTTGGGCGCGATATCGGAATGCCGGACACCGCCCTCACGGAGCCGTGCCAGAACCAGCTTAAGGGCCGTGCCGGCCTGCTCGATGAGTCGGAGGATAAAGTCGCGTTGCATCGGTGGGTCTCGACACAACGGTATACAGCAGAGAGGAGAACGGGAAGGCACTGGGCGGATTCGGTTCGTCCCCTTCGCGCACTGCGATTCGCCGTATTGGGGTCGAGAACTCAGGGCGCGACTCAACGTCCGCGAAGGGGATGCACCGTTCCTCTCCTGTCCTATGGCGAGTCTGTGTTGTCCGTCACGTGACCGGCGTTGATGAAACTCACGAGCGCTTCGATGTCGGCCACACCGAGTTCGAGCTGCGGCATCACGACGTTGTTCACTGGCGCACTGCGGTTCTCAGCGGGGTTCTTGATCTTCATCACGAGGTAATCCGTGGGAAACGTCCGGCCCGTGAGGTACGGACCGACCTTGAAGGTCTGCAACTTGGCAAGCGCGGGGTCGTCGTTCTTCTCATGGCACGTGACACACCCCTTGGCTGCAAAGAGCTGCCGACCGCGCTCGAACGGCGAGAGGGCCGGAGGCGCGTGTTCGGCCTCGACCACGCGCATTGGCAGCAATTGCAACTTCAAACCGCGGAAATCTGTGTCGATAGTAAGTGTGACCTCGCCGGTTTCGTCCGGCGTGATCGTCGCTTCGTACACACCGTATTTCGAGCCCTTCGTGGCCTCGACGCGATCGCGCTGGAATATCCGTCGGATGAGACCGACGTCGTCGCGGTGGAACGTGACCGACGGCGATAAGTCCCATAAGAGCGTTCTACCGTGCTGCCGGATCTTGAAGGCAATCGTCGTGGGTTTGCCTGCCTCCAGGTATTCCGGTACGTCCAGGATGGTCACCACGGCCCATCCTCCAAATGCCGCAGGTGTGGCCGCGGTCAGCAGGCCTCCCAAAGCCAGAACTCCCAGCGCTCGTTTCATGCCGCCTCCTTAGTCTCGAATCAACGCATCGTCCATTCCCAGAGCCGGCGGGCGGCGCGAACCACCAGGGGGACGTCTTCTTCCGACCACATCGGATTGAGGTCCCTCCGCCAGCGTTCTAGCATGGGACGCTCGAGCGTGAGGATTCCTTCCATCGTCACCTTATCGGGCGGCGCCGAGATGGCTGCGAGCCGTTGGTAGACGCGGGGGCGCATACCGTCATCCACGCGTTGCAACAGGTGCCATAGGGTTATGGCTGCTTGCTGCCTGACGACGATGGTTCCGGTTTCGGGGTAGAGCGCCCCGAACACCACCGTGAGGTCGGCATCACCCCCGGCGCCTCGATCCAGCCGACCGAGTGCCGCGCGCGCCTCATCGGACATACCGACCGGATACGGAGTGCCGGGTGCCCCTCCGACATCCACCTCGGCGACGAGTCCGGCAGACACGAGCGACACGCGGCCGCCCTGTTTGAGTTCCACCCAACCGCCCGTCACGTGGATCCGGCTTGCGCCGGTGCTGTCGACTTCGATGGTATAGGCACACCCGAGATCTGTCGCGAGCGCGGATGGTGTTTCGACAAAGAACAGCCGTGGGGGCGCGTCGATCACGGCACTGAGCGATCCCTCTGCCAAGGTGAGCCGGTGCTCGGTGCGCCGCCCCTTGTCCAGGCGGACCCTACTGTTCGGCCCTACCTCAACCGTCCCAATACGACCCACGCCCAACTGCGCGACGGACACGGAGTCGGTGATGAGCCACTGCCCGGCCTCGAGGTCGCCCGGTTGCGTGAGCGACGCGCCTGCCACCATTGGGGCCCCGGTGATGGGGTACCACCTGCCAACTGGATGGGGCGCCATAGGTGTGGAGCACGCCCACGTAAGACCCGCCGACGAGTGCCAACAGAACGGCGGCGGCCGCGAGTAGGGGAGACCTCAGCGGTTTGCGAAACACGGATGCCTTGGGCGCGGGCTGTTGGAGTTCGGCTTGGATGCTGTCCCACAGCCCGTCGGGCGCTCGAGAGAGCGGAACGTGCCGAAGCAGCTTGTCGATGTCGTGCGGTTCTCGTGCTGGCGCCATGCGTATCGGTCCTGCGCCGGGGCGTGGTCGGGATTTAGATGGGCAAGTTCACGCGCCAGGAACCTGTGCGCCCGATTGAGGCGGGAAGCCACGGTTCCGGCCGATACGTCCAACGCGTCCGCGATCTCGTCGTAGCTCAGGTCGTCGAAGTACCGGAGCAAGACGGCGATGCGAAGCTTGGGCGTGAGTCGGCCGAGGGCCGCCTTCACGTCCGGATCCAACTCGACCGGTTCGTGCGGAGCGACCGCGGGGTCGAGCCGCGGCGGGACGCTGCCGAACAAGACCACGCGCCGGCGCCTTCGCATCTCGTCCATGCAGGCGTTGGCGGTGATCCGGTACAGCCAGGTCGAAAGGCGCGCGTCCCGGCGAAAAGATTTTGCGGCCCGGAAGACCTTCACGAAGACCTCTTGCGTGATATCCTGTGCACCGGCGTCGTCTCCCTTCAAGAAGTTGAGTGCGATCGAGAAGACGCGGTCTTTGTAGCGCTCAAAAACGCGACGCTGCGCTTCGGGGTCGCCGCGGCGGCAGCCCTCGAGTGTGTCGGCGTCGGGCTCCGGCTGCGCCGCGAGTGGGATTCCCATTTCTATGGGATTGGACGGGTGAGGGGGCGGGTTTCTTCCATTGGGGCTCAAGGTCGGCCTAGTTGCTTGCGACGGTAATGGCGTTGGGCTTTGGCACGGTTGCCGCACGTCTCCATCTCGCACCACTTCCGATTGTGACGGCGGCTTTGGTCGACGAAGAGCCATCCGCACCCGGTGGCTTCGCAGGCGCCGACCCGACCCAGCTGGTCGGATCGGAGGAGGTTGGCCGCTGACCAGACGACGGGCCACACCACGCTCGACGGGTCTTCTCGAAACACCGTCCATTCCCAGGTGAATGAGTGATCCGTGGCCCTCAGGCGGAGCGGGAGGCACGATATCCAATCGTTGAGTTGCGACAGGGTCTGGGTCGAAGGGGCCTCACCCCGGGCCGCAGCGTCAAAAACCAGGTGCAGCACGTCCCGGAGCCCGTGAATCCGGCTGAGGCCTTCAGCGGCCGCAACGGGGGCGGCGTTCGCCCATTCAGCCATATCCTGGGCGGATGAAGTGTCGAGGATGCCAGCGCGAACTGCCCAATTCAGGACGTCTGAGTAACTCTCTAAGATGTTGTCCTCAAATGGGATATCACCCTTCCACGACACGGTGTTGTGGAAGTCCAGGGCGAGGTTCCCGGCGACGAACTTGGCGGCATCTTCCATCGCGCCTCCTGTGATCCAGGGTTATTCTAACCGATAAATAGCAAGTTGACAAGTTAGGTGCTTCCGGTTACTCATTCACTCGCAACCGGTAAATATGTGTTTATAGGTTAGTTTCAACCATGGGGTGCGTATGGAACGCGTTGTGGCGCAGGAGACGTCGATGATCGCTGATGAGGTTGGCCGCGCGCTAGATGGAGACGCGTGGCATGGCCCCTCGATCTCGGATGCTCTGGCCTCCGTCAACTGCGAAACGGCAACCGATCGTCCAATTCCCGGTGCACACAACATCTGGGAGATCGTCCTGCACATGACGGCGTGGGCCAACGAAGTCGAACGCCGGCTGCGGGAACGCGCCAATCCGCTCCCCGACGAGGACGATTGGCCGCCGGTCCGCGAAGTGGACTCCCCGTCTTGGGAATCCGCGAGAGGAGCTTTGCGCGACGCCCACGCCCGCCTACGGCAGACGATTCGCGATTTCTCTCCGGTTCGGCTAGGGGAGCCCGTTTGGTTCGGAGCAGACGAGCATGATGAAGGGTCGTTCTACGTCATGCTACATGGGCTGGCGCAACACGACGCCTATCACACGGGTCAGATCGCGATGCTTAAGAGGGCAGGTGATAGGGGATAGGGGTAAGGGAGGCGGTGGGCATCCCCCTACGCGAACGCGCGGCGTCGCCGAACTCGCGCGCAGCTTTGGGCCGTTGGCGTTGTCGATCGGCGGAGGGATGTCCGAACACAACCCCACCGGGAGCATTCCGGACCCCAAGACAATGGGACCGGTCTACCAGAAATGGATGGCGCCAGAGGTCGCGCTCGAGGTCAGCGAGGCGAGCACGTGGCTCGGGTTTGGCCAGCGGGAGGTGGCAGGCATCGAGCTTCGCAGCCCTATGGATGCACGGAAGGTACGAGCGAGCGTCGACCCCCGAATCGATCGGCGTTGGACTTGCCGGCCGGCCTACCGGACAACGCAACGGTTGGGTGGTGGGCGGCGGTGTGGTGCTGCGGAAGGGGCGGTGAAGGTCGAGGGTGCCATCTCTCATCATGCCGCGGGCGTACCGCGCGATCATCTTCTCGTTACGCGGCTCGGTTGTTTGGTGCGTATGGCTGCTTCGATCGGTTTGGCGCAGTTGGGACACGATGGGCACACGGGCATCGTCGTCATGGGACGCCTCGCCAGTCCTCATGCGGCAGGGAATATCGAAAAGGCAAGCACAAGAATGGCAGCCTGAACCACCCATCCGATCACGCAAACGCCGATTGCGCGCCACGTGCTCGTGTAGTCAAGGGCCTGTCTGACGGCGATCACCATCGCTATTAGCATCCAGATGCCGGCAACAGAAAAGACAAGACTGGTAAGACCCGGGATGATCCCGAAGACGCGAATCAATCCCGGTGCGCTGGAAAAGCCGATAGTGCGCAGCAATTCCCCGTAGTCCGCTTTGGTCTGTGGTTCGGGCAGGAATTTCGTTCCGATGAAATACGTGAGAAAGGCCCAGATGTACCACCCTATCAGAGCCCCGATCGTACCGATGACGATTCCGAGCAGGCCACCATTTGCGTTACCTATACCGGCTGCCACTGCGGACAGGACGACCACGCCCATGGCTTGACCCTGCGCAGTTTGGTCGGCCTCTACCTCCTCATACAGCTGAACGTCCAACTTAGCGGCGCGAATCATACGGTCCTGGATGCTAGCCACGGTTTTCTCCCGTTAGGATGAGCTTGTAGACTTGGGGTATCGTCATAACATGGAGCTCAGGCCCGAGGTGCGCGAGAGTGGGCTGGATGCTAAGCGATGGAGCGATGCACCGTTTCGATCCTTCGTTACCGCTCCGGTTATCAGCGAATCGCAGCGGTCGAAGGGATGGGCGTCCCTCTGGTCCGTCGCAGTTCTGCCCGCCGCCTCCCACACGGCCACGTGTCGGGCGCGGCGCGGCCATCAGCCATGGGAAGGTCATGGCGAATAATGATCCGCGTCGCCGTAGACGATGAGCCAGTCATTGCCTCGGCGCTCCCATACCAATGTCGTTGGGCCGGTCATCACGGTAATGTCGCCGTTCATCGCTACGAGTGAATCGCGAAACACGAACGAGGCGACGGCTGCATTGTGTCCCAATACGCGGATCTCGAGGTTGTCCCACGTCGGCTCGAACGCGCTTAGTGTTGGCATCGACTGGCGTATCATTTCTACAGCTTCGGCGTAGGTGGTGCGGACCCCGTCGATATAGATGTAGAAATCCGGCGCCAGGTGCGCGACGATTCGATCGGCATCCCTGGCGCGTTCAGCCTCTTGGAACGAGCGGGTCGCGGAATCCACAGCGGTGGCTATGCCGGCACGTTCGGTCTCGGTGAGCGTCGTGCTTGGTGCACACGCGATGGCTACCAGGAACGAAGCAACTAGGTGTTTCGGCACCTGTCCTCCTTGTTCGGGAAGGTGGGCTGCGCTTCGCGCCCCATAACCGTAGTGGGGTTGACCGTCACGACGAAATGGAGCCACCGGCGCGCAGGAATTCCCAGCAAACCCTAGGCGAAACAATCCACAATGGGAGCTTGGCACGCACCGTGAGCAAGTCTCTGTCTCCCGTAACCAAGAGTTCTGCTTCGCCTGCTATTGCGCAAGCCAGCACGGACAGGTCGTCAGGATCCCGCACGTGGACCGCCGGAAGATCTTCGGGCAGCTCGATAATCGTTAGTTCCTTGAGCCTTTGAACTGCGAACTTGATGTCTCTAGCAGGGGCACGGAATTTTCGCTCCAAGACGTCTTTGAACTCAAGAAGATTAACCGACCCGGTCATTGGTTCATGCTCTGAGAGGAGAAGTCGGTAGAGATCCACGGACAGACCGCGGGTTGTGAAGGCGCTGATTAGAACGTTGGTGTCAAGAAAGACCTTCACGACACATCGCGGAAAACATCTTCATCGGTCAGGAGACCCTGTGCTTCCGCATAAGGCATCAAGCGACGACGGGCCTCTTCGAATTGAAGCAGGGCCAATTGCCTACGCAATGCGTCGCGGACCAATTCGCTCCGCGTCTTGCCCATGCGTTTGCAAATACGGTCCAACTCACGTTGGAGTTTGGAGTCCAATCGAATTGTGACCGCAGGCATGTATTACAATGTAATACATGGCCCGTCGGGGGCAAGTACCTTTCCCCTTTCCCCTCAAATCAATGGGCGGCTAGTTTGCGTCCACACTCGCTTGGGCATAATCTCCCCAACTCATGCGAGCCTTCTACACCGACCATTTTGTGCTCCCGCTCCCTGATGGCCATCGCTTTCCGATGGCCAAGTATGGGAAGCTGCGAGAGCGGCTAAAAACTGCAGACGCCGTCTCAGTTGACCTGCAAGTACCCGAGGCGGCAACCGCAGATCAGCTCGTTCGGGTGCACGACGCCACATACGTGGAATCCGTAACTACGGGCATGCTCGATCGGAAAGCGATCCGCCGCATCGGTTTCCCTTGGTCTCCAGAACTGGTCGAACGGTCGCGACGCTCCGTTGGCGCGACAATCGCCGCATGCCGCGCGGCGCTCGAGGATGGGGTGAGCGTGAATCTCGCCGGCGGAACGCACCACGCCGGTGTGCGCCACGGGGAAGGGTACTGCGTGTTCAACGATGCCGCGGTCGCCGTGCGCGCTCTGCAATCCGAAGGCCGAGTAAAGCGGGTGATTATCATCGATTGCGACGTGCACCAGGGCAACGGCACGGCGGCAATTTTCGCCGGCGACCCAAGCGTGTTCACCTTCGATCTCTACAGCGAGCACAACTATCCGTTCACCAAGACGGAACCGGATCTTGGGATCGCGCTCCCCGACGGCACGGGCGATGCCGACTATCTAGCAGCGCTCACGGCGCACTTGGACCCGACGTTGGATTCCGGCGATTGGGATCTGGCCATCTACGTTTCCGGTGCCGATCCGTTCGTGGGTGACAAGCTGGGGCGCCTGTCACTCACCAAGTCGGGCCTGGCCAAGCGTGACGAGGTGGTCGTGCATGCCTGCCGCGACCGGGCGATCCCGATCGCCATCACGATGGCCGGCGGTTATGCCGAAGCAGCCGACGACATCGTCGACATTCACCTCACGACCGTGCGCATCGCCGCACAGGCAATGGAAACGGAGCGAGTATGACAGAGTCGCGTCGCTGGACGTTTGACTTGGACAAGGAGTTCGGTCACCGGAACATCTCGCCGGAGGTGCACGAGTTCGTGGCCGATTCGGGAATCTCGACCGGGATCGTCACCGTGCACCTCACGGGGTCGACGGGCACGATCACTACCATCGAATACGAGGACGGCGCGCTCCTGGACCTACGCCGCGCGCTCGACCAGATCGCGCCTCCCACCCTCGACTACGAACACAACAAAGCGTACAACGATGGCAATGGTTTCTCGCACGTCCGTTCCTCGCTACTCGGCACGAGCGTGTCGCTGCCGGTCATCGACGGTCAACTGCAACTCGGCACGTGGCAGGAAATCCTACTGGTGAACCTGGATAATCGGAGGAGAAACCGGGAGGTTGTCGCGGTGGTGGTAGGAGAGTAGCCTCGACTATCGACTATCGACTGCTTCCCAAGTCGTTCCAGTTGAGGATCGCGTTCAGAACCATTCCCGCATCGTGGTGGTTCAAGAAGCGGTGCAGGGGATTGAACGTGAACACCACCACACGCCCTTCGCCGGTCCGCCCGGCGGGAACGTCGAAAATCGCACCATGGCCGATGATCTGATCGCTGTTGCGAACCATTCCCGATAGGACGTAGGGTTCACTCGGGGGCTCTGACGGCGTATCCTCCGCCTCGGTGGTGTCCTCCACCACGGGTTCCGCGGGATCCAGCCCCATGATCTCCGTGACGACGGTGTCGCGTTCGTCGGCGAGGGATCCGGTGCCGAACTGCAGCACCATCAGCCCGCGATTTTCGAGCGACGTACGATACAAGCCGCCGTTGCCTCGGAAGATGTGAGTCACCTCCGGATATCCGTACAGAATCGGATGATCGCTTTGGCGTGCCTTGGCTGTCACGACTGACCCCGGGTGGAAGAGCGAACCTGGATCGTACGGTGTGAGGTCGCGCACGATCCCGGTCTGTACGACCAACTGCGAGGCGTTCTCGATCGTGATGACCGTCCCGCCGGCATCGAGAAACCGCTCGAGTGCGGCGAGTCCTTCGAAGCCCGGTCCACCGGTCATGTCGTCGGTCTGCGACGGGGAACCATGTGACGCGAACTCCGATGTCTGGGTATAGGGCATGGGGCCGTGCCGCTGGTCGACACCGTGAATCCATTGCGTCAGGTTGCCGCCCGCGTTCGGAACCAGAATGACGTCGAACCGGTTGCGCAGATTCCCCGCCTTCAGGTCGTCCTTGTGAATCGACGTGTAGGGAACCCCGATCTGCTCGAACCAGTAACGCGTCCACCCTTCGTCTTGGGTCGAGAACCACGTGTGGTATACGGCCAACCGGGGCGGATCCAGTTCGTGCCGCGGCACATCGACCCGGTCGACTTGGGTAAGGTCGAACCCGTAGGTCCGCGCGAGCCAATCCGCGTCGTCATCGTCCAGGCCTTCGAACACTACGGTCCCAATGTCCCATGCGGTGTCGGCAGCTTCGAATTCCGCCTCGGCGGCCATGACTCGGGCGTTCGGCGCCCGCGCCTCGAGCGCGATAGCCGCCGAGAGAAGTTCCTGCTGCCCCCGGTACCGAGCCAACCATGTGTCGCCGTCATTTCGCGATGTAGTGCCAAGGTACGCGACGGTGTCCTCGAGTTTCTCGAGCCCGGGCCACGTGAACACCCCGTCATCGTCTACGGCTTCGACCTCGACGCCGTAGAGGTAGCCCAGCGTCCACGCCACGTCGTCGTAGGGTGGGTAGCGCGCCTCCGATGGGTAGTCCTGCTTGGTCAGGAGACTCACGGCATAGTCGCGGTACGGTTGGTCGAGTTTGACCACGAAACTTCCGGCCAAGGTGTCCGTAGCCTGGTGTATCTCGATGCCGTGTCGCTGCAATTGATTCACGAGGTACGCAACCCGGCGCGGGTCTCGCTGGTCGGCGAAGCCAGGTATCACGAACGCATGGGGTGCACTGCCTTTACCCCGGCTGATGCTGTTCCGGCTCTTTCGGTAGAAGTTGTGCAACAGGTCGCGGCCGTTCCGCGCGGTGAAGTCGAGCGAGGCCAGCACTCCGGCCTGCATGTAGTTCGTGTTGTTGCGGAGTGACCAATTGACCTTCTTGGTGGGGGCCGCGTGCGGAACCACAGAGCCGTATGAACGGGATCACCCGCGTAGGTGGAATTCCGCAGGTCACGCACATGTGTGTCGGCACCCGTGTTGCCAAACGTCTCGTAGAACCGGCCGATTCCGTTGTGGTTGATGGCCACCCAAATGGCGTACCCCGGCCACCATCCGTCGTAGAAAGCCCACGTGAAGACCCCGGGTAGGCCTTGTTCAGTGAGTTTCTGCACGTCCCAGTTCGCCATGGTCGTCCATTCACTCACGGTGATCGGATCGACGTTCCGGTTGTACGGACCCGTGCCGGTCGACACGTAGAGCAAGGGCACCGATTCGTGTAGATCGTGCATGACCGTGGGGTGCCAATCGAAGTAGACGTTGTTGATTGCCTTGGTCAATTGCTGTGAGATTTGCAGGCCGTCACGATTGTTGTCGTGGACGACGTACGACCCCCAGTAGGGAGACGAGCGGGGGAACCGGTCGTTCCGATTGAGGCGGCCCCGCGTGTAGCGGTAATACCAATCCACCTGTCGATCGCGCCCGTCCGGTTCGGACACCGGATTGATGATGGTGATGACGTTTTCGCGAATGCGGCGTACCATCGGGTCGTCGGAGACCGCTAGGCGGTACGCGAGTTCGGGAAGCATCTCGGGCGGTCCCATCTCGGGTGAGTGGAGCCCTCCCATCGTGTAGTAGACCGGGACGGCGTCTTCGAGAATGGCCTGGGCCTGCTCTGGAGTAGTCGTGCGCGGGTCAGCGAGCGCAGCGAGGAGTCGCTTGTTGTCGTCGAGGCGTTCGAGCAGCGACTCATCGGCAACGGTGACCAGCATGATGTCGCGTCCCTCCTCGGTAGTGCCGATGCTCTCGACCCGGACCCGAGGGCTGGCCTCTGCCAGCGCGCGGTAGTACGCGTACAAAGCGTCGCTCCGATGCATGACGCCCTCAGCCCCGGCGATCGTCCCAAAATGATCGAGTGGCGAGGGAACGGTCGGATGTTCGGGGATCGATGCGACGGACGCCGGAAGGAAAAGCGTGTCCGTGGTCATCTCACGGATCATGCGCTCGTAGTTGGCGTCGGTGGCCTGGGTCTGGGCGAGTAGGGTGAGGAGTGCGAGCATGGGAGAAAATGGGGAAAGGGGAAAGGGGATGGACGATGGACGATGGACGATCCTACGCTTGCAACAGAGGCAACTTCGTCGTCAGGCGGTCATAGGTATCGGCCGGCAGGTGTTCCTTGAGTTCGCTTCCGATGAGCCGGCCTAGCCCGTCCACCTGATCGTCGGCGAACCCGAGGGCGACCAAACTGCGGCGCAAGGTCGCCGGCGTTGCGAGTGCGAGCATTTCGCCGGTTCGACCGGTCAAGATGGGCGCCTCACGCATCCAGGCCGACGCATCGGGGAAGGCAGCCGCGACCGACCCGAAGGTCCTCGTGTCCATCGCCATTCTGACCGACGTGAACAGGGCACCCAGGGCTTTGGAGGCCGTGTTTTCATCGACACCGAATTCGGCTATGACCGAAGACCGCAGGTCCACGCTGGCTCCTAGTTGATGATTCCGCCACCCAACATCTGTTGGCCTTCATAAAGTACTCCGGATTGTCCCGGGGTGATGGCCCGCACCGGCTCTGCAAGATCGAGCGTGAGACGGCCCTTGGCAAATTGGGAATCCTCATGGATTCTGCCGGGGACGGCGCGCGCCCGGTAGCGGACCTGTACCTGACAGGTGTCGCCCACTTCGAGTGGATCGGTCTGCCAGTTGAAGGATTCGAGTTCGACGCGGTACCCGAACAACTCGTCGCCGGATCCGATCACGACGGCGCGCTCTTCCGGATCGATCGCCACCACGTACATCGGCTCCGCGTAACCGCCCGGCAACCGCTTCCGCTGCCCGATAGTGTAGCGGGCATACCCTTCGTGCTGTCCGATCACATCACCTGCGGTGCTCCGGAAGGGCCCAGGCGACAACGCAGGGGAATCCGATGGCAGGTGTTGCTCGAGGACCGCGACGTAGTCACCGTCGGGAACGAAGCAGATCTCCACCGACTCCCGCTTGTCGGCCGTCTCGAGTTCCAGCCGTCGGGCAAGGTCCCGCGTTTCGGACTTGGTGAGGCCG
>Ga0114950_10002260_pt1 | contig 14735 bp, 22 predicted proteins | sample N075metaG_FD_83503 | JGI IMG/M metagenome (GOLD analysis project Ga0114950, IMG submission 83503) | Deep subsurface microbial communities from Kermadec Trench to uncover new lineages of life (NeLLi) - N075 metaG | ecosystem: Environmental > Aquatic > Marine > Ocean trench > Sediment | place... | reverse complement strand
GTCGAGGAACGAGCGGACGATCTTGTAGGTGCGCCGGACGGCGTCCATCTCTTCGAGAAACCGATCTTCCTTCTCGGCCTTGCGCGTGCGGTCGGCTCGGTCGGTTCGGCTTTCCATTATCGGTCGCCTCCGTAGCGGTGCTCTTCGATCTCGGCGTCGATGGCCTCGTCGCGCGCGAACTCCGCGGCGCCTTCGGCCTCTTCCTCTGAGATCTCGAGCGGGTCGCTGGCGTAGATGGACTCGAACTCGCGGACGAGGAAGGTGTTGAGCGCCGCGGCGAGCGGGCTCAGCAGGTCGATGCTGATCTCCTGCCACTGCAGGCCAGCGATGTCGTGGCCCTTGCGGACCTTGAGGGTGATCTCCTCGATCTCTTCGACGAAGACGTCGTTGTCGGACACGCTCAGTGCTGCGACGACCTCGAGCTCCGCCTGGCCCTTGGAGTCGATCTCGATGTGGTGGGTCCTGCTTACAGACATTGGGTCCTCCTCTGTGTGAGCGTCTACGATAGCCCAGTATATCGTCTACTACAAGAGAGATCTTTATGTCCCTGTCAGATCTTAGGACCCTGACTTGCCGTTCACGTCAAGGTGCTATATCGTCATGGCTATGCGTAAAACAAACGGGAACGACGTACTGAGGCGCGTGAGAGAGGCTATTGGGATCACCCAGGCCCAGGTCGCGAGGGACACCGGGCTGGGTCCGGTCCACGTCTCGAGGATCGAGACCGGGGTCTACCTGATCGGCGCAGATGCTGCGCTGAAGGTCTGGGGGGCCTACGGACCCGACTTCTCCGCGCTTGGCTACACGCTCGAGGACCTGTTGATCGGACGCGCCAAGGCCGCTTAGTAGGGCGCGAAACTCCTCCTGGCGGGGGAGTTATCCGACCTATCCGCGGTCGTGTCATAGGGGGGGGCTCCGGTGGACACGAGTAAGCCACGGTCGAAAGGCCGGAGGCGTTTCAATCCTCACGGACAGCGCAGCAAACGCTACCGCCGGCCGACCGCGCGCCCACGCGACCGCGAGCCTGAGCTCCCCATCGAAGACCCCGCACAGCCCAGCCTGACCCGCGAGTGGCTCCTGTTTGGGCGCCCGAGGCCTAAGCGGTGATCGGGAAAGAGGGATTGGCGCAGATCCGCAAGGCGCTGCGAGGCCTCCGGGACGGCGGAACCCACGTCCTCTACCTCGCCGGCGTAGACGGCACGGTCGGCATGCGTGTCGAGCTCTCCGGCCCGAAGCCGTACCTCGGGAAGCGGAAGCCGTGGATCGTGAGCCGCGAGGCGCTGGCCGTGAAGAAGCCGGCCAACCCGCTGCGCGAGTTCGTCCAGAAGGTCCGTCGCGACGTGGCGCTCGCCCCCGTCGAGTCGAAGCTGGTGTTCCAGGCCCCGCGGCGCCCGTATGAGGACCATCGGGTGACCCTCGAACGGGAGGCCCGCCTGCTGGCCCCCATCCCCGACCACAGCCACTGGCCCAAGGAGGCTTACGGCCCCGGCAGGTGCTCCAAGCGCGGTCTTTTCTATAGCCGCGGCCCTTACGCCGACTCCAGGGAGTTCGGTCCACCAGCGACGATCTGGCATTCCTTTGGCGAGCGTGTGTTCGAGCGGGAGATGAAGATTAGATGGAAGCGGGGTGGCTGATGGTGGGTCAAACCGCTTTGCCCCCTGTGGATTTCACCACATAGACACTTTATACGAGGGGTGACAAATGGCGACGAGGCGTAAGCCGTACATCCACATTGCGCGGTCGATTCTGAACGAACCGTGGGAGCCGAAGGTCAAGCTGACCTGCGTGCTGCTGCAGTGCCTGATGGCGGACCGCTGGGCTACGGACCAGCTGACCGCGGACGAAGCGAGCCGCATCGTGCTGTCACCGCCCGACCTGATGCGCGCCACGAGCGCGGGAACGCTCCGCCACGCTCGCGCCACGCTCGCGGCACTGGCTGATAAGGTCTCCATATCGGTGGCATATCGCAACGAGTACACCCTCGTCGAATGGCCTAAGTTCGCGGAATACCAGGGGTGGATCGCCCGGGAAGAGGCCGACGCCCGGGCCGCGGCCACCCGGGCAGCGCCCCAATCAGCTCCTTCTGCTTCTCCTTCTCCTTCTCCTAAAAGAGAAGAGAACCCCCCCCCTCCACAAGTGACTCGGTTCGTCGACTCTGAGGTGAAAGCACTACCCAGGCCAGGGTGGGTGGTGCCCAACGCGCTCTACCAGACCATCGCGAAACTGCCAGGCTCAGAGAAGTACAAGCGCGCCTTCATCGAAGACAACCTCGGGCTGATGGGACTCGAGGTCACCAAGGACGACACGCTCCGCACCGAAGCCACCAAGGCCGCTGCACTCGGCTCGCTCACCTACCGCTACTACCGATCCGAATTGAAGAAGATCGGACTCCTCCCAGGCGAAACCAAAGACACCAAGTCAGAACCCAGGAAGTCTCACTTCGAGACCGACTCGGAGCGCGTCGACCGCGAGTTCAACGAGAGCATCGCACGAAAGGAGGCCGGACTGTGACACAAGCCGAGGGACCGAAAGACCGCGTCGGATACCCCAGAGACGGCATCAACGAGAGCCCCACCGATACCCGGCGAGACTATATCCTCCACCGACTCTCCGAGTATTTCCCTTCCGGGGCCACCGAGAAGCTCGCCGCCAGCTACAACCGGCAGCTGCGCAAAGGCAAGTACCTCATGCGCCACGTCGAAGAGGCCATCGAACGTATCATCCACACCCGCGAAGCCCGAACCTTCCCCCCCTTCGCAATCCTGAAGAAAGCCTGCGATGCCGTCCAATCCGAGGAACTGGTCCGCTCCGGAGACAGCTCCCGCTCCACCTACGCCGCCTGGCTCGATGACGATCGCGTCGGAACAGGGCGCTGCAAGTGCGAACACGGACTCGGCATGCACGGACCCATCGAAGCCGGATGGGGTGAACCCATGCTCTCCGGCAACTGCCGGAACTGCGGCTGCGGAAAGTACGACTCACCACAGTGAGCCTGAGCCGCTGGGATGCCGCAACCGACGGGAACCAAAAGGCAATCATCAGAGGCCTGCGACAGGCAGGCTTCACCGTCGAGTACATCCGGAAACCCTGCGACCTGGTCGTGGGATCCCAAGGCGTCAACACCCTGCTCGAGATCAAACGCAACGAGAAGGCACCGCTTACCATGAAACAGATCAACTTCGAGTTCGAATGGCGAGGGCAATACGCCGTCGTCTGGACACTTCCCATGGCAGTTAATGCCGTATTGGAGAACACACAACGATGTCAGAGCAATCAGACAACAAAGGTGACGAACACCCCCAACTCGCCGCAGCAGTAGAGGAAATTAAACGCACACTCACTGACCTTCAGTCGCACCAACCACGACTCCAGGTCGCAGTGCTCCTCACAATCCCACTGGACAACAACCCCACCGAAACCACCGCAACCTTCTTCGCTACCGGAAACCTACGACTGGCTGGCCATGTGATGCACCGACTCATTATGGAGTACGAAAACCGTAACCAATCCGGCATACCGGAAGCCTCGTGAGCCTCGAGTGGGCTGCTTCCAGCAACGAGCAAGCAGCGACCAGGAGCAGGGCGAGTGACCGTTGAGGAAGAGCACGCCGAGTTCCAGGCTTCCGTTCGAGACAGTGCCAAGGCGGTTGCGTTCATCGCGAAGTGGCTCAAGACGCTGTCCCCTGTGCGTAAGGCCACGATCCTGGCGAGCACCATCGCGCCAACGCGGGACAAGTGGGCCGAGCACTCCGACCATGGAGACATCGACCTCGAGATCACCGACACGCTTACCTTTCACTGCGAGGTGAAGGAGCTCAAGCGGCACCGATTCACGGCCAAGCAGGGACACCCGTTCCCGAATCGAGTGTTCATCGACTCGGTGGACAAGTACGAACGCAAGAAGCCGGAGCCGGACTTCTACTTCCTGCTCTCCGGCTGCTGGCGTGCGGTGGTCCGGGTGGACTGCGGGACCAAGCCGCACTGGCGGAAGGACATGGTGAAGGACCCGATCAGCGGGGTGATGAAGCTGACCTACATCACTCGAGCAACGCGCACTGAGATCTTCGACTTGACGAACCAATAGACCTGTGGCAAAGAGGCGCTTCAAGCCGGGCGGGCTTGGAACCTGACCTTCATTGCGAAGAAGGAGGTCAGACATGGCACTCGTGCCCCGAGGCAGTACCAAGAACCCGGCGGGTTACGCCGGCGCTTCCAGTCCCAGTTCCAAGGGACGCATGCCCCAACAACACACAGCACCATCGCTCGAGAAGGACTCCGGTCCTGATGCGAAGGCCCACTTCCCGGCGCCGCCGGTCGATGGCGGCTTGCGTGGCCACGACACGAACTACCCCAGGCACAAGCCCCAGCAAACCTAATCAGTGAGGTCCTATGCCGAAGAAGGGCGAGCCGGTCAACGAAGCGCAGAGGGCAGTGCTCGCGCAGCACGCGTTCAAGCCTGGCGTCTCGGGCAATCCGGAGGGCATCAACGGCTGGACGAAGATGCGCGAGAAGTATCGCGTCGGCCTCGACGAGAAGCTCGACCGGATCACGGCGGTGCTGCTCGACCTGGCGGAAGGGGGGGACGTGCAAGCGATCGGCCTGGCGCTGAAGCCGATCATCAACGTGTCCGCGATCGAGCTCACCGGCACGGATGGCGGGCCGATCAACTTCATCGAGCTCGCGCGCAAGGCGCAGGAGGAGGCGGCGGATGAGTGATCCGAACACGACACCATCGCCGAGCTACGCCGCGCAGGCCATGAAGTCAGTTGGCCTGTCCTCTGCGGACATCCCGACGAAGCCCAGCGAGCGAAGCGAGGCGCACCAGGAGTTCATCGACAACCTGGGCGACGCCATCGGCCGCGCCGACAACTGGAAGCACCGCTCGGTCGGCATGACCTGCTCTTCGTGCATGTGGTTCGTGCCGAAGGTGCCGGAGGACGAGAGCGAGGCGCGCATCGGCCGGTGCCGGAAGCACGCGCCGACCCTCAACGGATGGCCAGCGATGAAGCTGACCGACTGGTGCGGCGACCACAAACTAGACGAGGAGAAGATGACATGAGCGCCGAAGCACCCTCAGTACCCCACCTCCCCCCGCCGCAGAAGGGCGTCACGAACGAGGACCTCAACAACTGGTTCGTCTACCACAAGCCGAAGCCCGACCAGGTCGAGCGATACGAGTACCTCCGGCGCGAGTTCAAGCACCTGGCGTTTGTGATCATCGACAACACGGTCAGCTGCGCCGACCAGACTGCTGCGTTCCGGTTGCTGCGCGAGTGCGCGATGGCCGTGAACCAAACGGTTGCGTGCAACGAATGACGACAACCAAGGATCTCGCCGAGCACTACCTACCCGACCGCGATCGGGTAGACCGACACCGGGTGCGCGACGAGGGCTCGTTCGACCAGGCGCTTGGTGTGGAGAAGGAGCCCGAAGTGGAGCGCGTGGTATCGCAGCACCCAGACCCGAAACCAGAAGCCGGAAGAGGAGGACTCGCAGATGCACAACCGAAAGAATGAAGCCGCGAAGGGAACCGGCCAGCCGACGCCGAAGTCTCGAGGGATGTCGGGCGGCAAGGTCTCAGGGAAAGCGCGGGATGTCCCGAAGGCCTCGACCAAGCTGACCAACCCGGTGAAGCAGTACAAGAAGGCGATCCGGTGAGCACCGGCCAGCGACCGCAGGGGCCGAGCTCGTCTCCGTGGGCCGCGCTGTTCCATACACTCGGCCGGTTCGGTCACCGCTCGCGAGTGGACTGGATCAAGCCGAGTCGGCGTGGCGGCCAGGTGAAGGGCGGCGGCAGCCAGGCGATGAAGGTCTCGAAGAAACTGTCGCGTGAGCTCGAGAACCCGAACACGTTCACGGCCTCGAGCGTCGACCGCAACAAGCGGCGCAACCGAAGGCATAGGCTGGCAGCATGAGCTTGCGGATGCGGCTGCCGGTGAACCAGGGCCTGGGCCACACGCGCACGCGCGCGGGCATGGCGATCGGGAGCTCGGTGAAGAGTCCGAGCGGTTTGTCTTGGCTGTTCGAGGAGCAGCGGTGGGACCGGCACTCGCCTGCCGACCACGCGGGCGGACTGTCGATGGACCCGGTGACCTTTCAGCGGCTGGTCAACTTCCTGACCACGCACTCACACACCGGCATGGGCCACGCGAGCAACATCTTCAGCCGTGACGTCGATGGGATCAACGCGCTTTCGCGCGAGCTTGCCTACGAGCAGGCCGCGGACCATGTGATCGGCCCTCGTAGCGGCCTGTTCTCGGAGGATTTGTAATGCCGTTCCTTGCAGCGATCCCGGCAGCAGTCGCAGCAGCAGCAGGTGCGGTCGGTGCGGGTGCAGCCGCGGTTGGTGGTGCCATCGCTAGCGCGGGCGGCGCGATTGGCGGTGCGATCGGTAGCGCAGCCGGTGCGATTGGCGGTGGCCTGAGCTCAGCAGCCGGTGCGATCGGTAGCGCCTTCGGTGGCGGTGCGGCGGGCGCAGGTGCGGGTGCGGGTGCTGGCTTGGGCGCCTCGATTGGTGGCGGCATGGGTTCCGCCCTTGCCGCAGGCGGCGGCGCAGGTGCCGGTGGCTTGGCGGCGGCAGCAGTCCCCGCTTCGATCGCCAGCGCAGTCCCAGCTGGGCTCGCCGGCTCATCGGTTGGCATCGCTGGTTCGGGCGCTGCGCTTGGCGGCATGGCCCCGGTTGGCGGCGCAGGAGGTGCGGCGATTGGTGCGGGCGGTGCAACGATGTCACCAATCGCCAGCTTTGGAGGAGCGACGCCGGCAGCCATGGCGACGCCGGTGGCGCAACCCGCTGGTGTGGTGGCGACTGTCCCGACGAGCTCGGCTCCTACGTTTATGGCGGGCGAGATGGGTGGTCCGTCGTTCAACCCAGCAGGCGGCGAGATGATTGCGGGCGGAGGCAACACCCCGGCCAGCATGCCGACTGGCACCGAGCCGAGCAGCTGGTACCAGGATCTTGCCACGAAGGTCGGTGAGATGGGCTTCGACGACTACAAGAAGCTGGCGGGTTCGATGATGCAAGGCTCGCAGGAGGAGCAGGGTGCCAGCGGTCCGCAGTTCCCGCCGATGTCACCCCCTGGTCAGCTCGGCGAAGTCGGCGTGGCTGGATCTGAATACTTCCATTCGCTGATGTCGCCGGGTGGGCGTGGCGGACGTGGTGGTCTGTTCTCGTGAGCCTCGCTCGCCCCCGTAGAGTCGGGCCGCTGCAGGACGTACCGAAGGGGCTCGCCCGCTTGCCGGGTGCGATGTGGGAAGGTGCCGAGGAGTTCTCGCAGCACATGGCGCGCTCGACGGAAGCAATCCTCGGCGAGGCCGAGACCCGCCTTCACCAGGCCGAGTCGATCATGCTCGACCCCGATCCGGCGACTCGGCACGGTCCGATGGACCAGTACCGCTCCGAGATCGGGCCGCGCAGTGTCACCCCGCAAGCCGAATACTACGAAGACCGGCGCGACCGGGAGCAGGGACAAAACCTGCTCGAGCAGCAGGTCGGCGGGCTTCGCGATGTCGGCCGGCGTGCGAGTGGGGGTCTCCAGCACATCGCCAACGTGATCGGCCCGCCGGGCTGGGTGGCGGGCGCGGCGGGTATCACAGCTGCGAACCGTTGGTCAATTCCAGGGGATAATCGCAAAGGGTTTGGTGAGCATTATCAAGACGTTATAGAGGGGTACGGTGGCGTCGGCGACTGGGCGATGGAGAAGCTCGAGAGCTCGGGCAGCAGGCTGAAGGAGCTCGGCGTTCAGACCAGCGACATGATCGCCGGTGAGATGCTGCTGCCGCTGGCACCGTTCAGCATGCCGAAGCTGGCTCGTCTGGGTAGCCGGCTCGGCTCGGGCATGGACTCGGCGGGCGATGCGGCCCTGATTGGTTCCGGTCGCGGGATGCAGGTGACCGAGATGGGCGGGATGACGAGCGTGCCCAAGCACATCGGCGATGGTGGTCTGGCCGCAGAGCGCCGGGCCTACCACACTCGCGAACAGCAGCGGCTATCGCTCGAGGAGGTCGCCGACGATACCGACTGGGCGCTGACGACCCCGATCATCCACCCCGCCCACGCTGTCGACGAGCTCGCCGAGACTCGAGAGCGCCGCGAGTACAGCCGCCAGGCCCACGGGATCCTGACGCGAACCGAGCCCGATCCGCCTCCGACGCCGGCCGTGCCGATGGGTCAGGACGAGGTCGACTTCGTTAGGTCGTGGCAGTACAGCATGAACGATCTCACGCGCGCGGCGCGGGGAGAAGACGTCGACTGGGCGCTCGAGATCCTGGGTGAGATGGACGAGCTCGAGCACGGCAGCAACGTGGCCTTCGAGGCGTTCGAGATTGCCGAGGAGCTCGCGCAGGAGGGCAACGGCCGGGCGGCGCATACGTTGCGGCAGGCCGTGCAAGACTACGCCGGCACGCTGCCCGATTCGATTCGCTCCCAGTACACCGAGGAGGCCTGGCGCCTGTCTGCCTGGAGCCCGAGCGCGATGACCAACCAGGTGCTGCCGCCTGCCCAGCCGCAGCTGCGACCCCAGGACACCGACACGCTGGGCGTGACCGATCCGGAAGCGCACGCGCGAGAGGCGCAACGACTGATGGACGAGGTCGACCCGCCGAGCGAGGAGACGCTGCGGCTGCGACGCGAGCAGGCCGATGCGACACAGCCGACGGAGCTCACGGGTGACGAGCTCGACCCTCGCGCGAGCGACCAGCCTCCGTCCTCGCCGGAAGGCAGCTCTGGCGGCAATCTGCAGTCGACCGGCACGCAGATCGAGCCGTCGACCAGCTGGCAAGAGAACTGGACGGCGTCGCACGAGGCGTACCTGCGCGCGAACCGTGGCGTCGACGAGCAGCTCTTCGAGGTCGACCACGACCCCGTAGACGCCGAGCTCCGGATCGCGGAGTACCTCGAGGACGGCGACTTCGACGAGGCCTACGCAATCGCGCGTCAGTACGATTACGACATCAGCGTTGACGGAACAGTCACAGCGCAGCCCTCGCCATACTCGAGCGCCGAAGAAGCGACGGCTCGCTACCGCGCGCGCAACCCGGAGCCGCTCCGGATGCCGAGCGACCAGGAGCTCAACACCGCACGTCGAGAGCGCCCGCGCGCTGGCGACGAAGCGAACATGAGCGAAGCCGAGCTCCGCAGCCGCGCGCTCGATCGGCGGGTGGCGGCTGATGATCCGCTCGGCGGGACGAACCTGACCGAGCGCGAGATGCACCTGCAGCAGCAAGAAGGCATCGACCGTATCGCCGACGGGCGAATGCAGGACCTGGCGCAGCCCTTCGAGCCGTCGGCACTGCACCCCGCGCCGAAGAACATGAGCGACGACCTCCCCGCGCGCAGCGGCTGGAATGTCGAAGAGTCGTTGCGCTGGGCGAAGAGCGGCAACCACCTCAAGTGGGCGGACAAGGAGAAGAGCCAGTTCATCGGAGCACCGAAGGGTGTCGGCTCGCGCCAGTCGATGGAAGCGATGCGCGATTCCTTCGACGAGGATGTTAGGCGTGGCCTGGCCGGCGCACACTGGTACAGCAGGAGCCGCGAGTCGATTGGCGGACTGTCACGCACCGTCGAGGGTGCAGGCGGTATGGCACGCGAGCTCGCAATGATGAGTTCGCAGGCTTCGCCGACGCTCGACTACGCATGGACGATAGAAGGACACAACGCAATCGCAGGTGGTGAGCCAGGGCGGTCTATCCTCCACACCGGGAAGCAGTGGAAAGGCATGCAACGCGATCCGGTGGGGCCGCTCTCGCTCAAGACTGACCCCTTCGCGACGACCCTGACGCCCGGCTCTGAGGGCATGGCGTATCCCGTGAACGACCGCTGGATGCTCGACGCTTACGGCTACCCGTCGAACCTGAAGAGCGCGAGCGGATCGCAGCACCGCTTCATGGACGCCGAGACGTTGCTGTCGATGGAGCGGATGAACGCGGAGAGCCTCGGCGGTCGCAGCAACTGGGACCTCGAGCAGATCCAGGCGATGGCGTGGACGACGAAGAAGGCCGAGTTCCTGGTGCGCACGCGCAACATCAGCTTCGACGAGGCTCTCGTGCTTGCAGCCGAGGACTTCTCGGGCCTGGTGCCGTGGCACCGAGGTGCGGGCACCTACGAGGCGACGCCGGGTGCGGCCGGGCAACTCGAGCCGCTTCGCGACGCGCCGATCGAGGTGCGCCAGGCCTACCACGACGACCCGCGGAGCTCGTGGACGGACGAAGAGGGCATGGACGACCTCTACGATGCGGTCGGCATGTACCAGGAGCCGACCATCGAAGCGCACGGCGTCTACCGCAACGCCGAAGGCCAACTCGAGCGCAACCCCGCGCGCATTGCGCAACCGCAGGTGGCTGTGACAGGTGTGCCGGTGCCGGGCGCGGACCGGAAGGTCGGCAAGCACGTCCCCGCGACCGACCGGGCGATGATGAAGAAGGTCGAAGCGGTGCGCGGTTACGTCGACGCGCAGCAGATGTCGGCCTCGCACAAGGACATCCCGGTGGGCAAGAAGCACGGTGGATCCGGCGCGACGATGGACCAGGCGACTGGCTTCACGATCCAGCACGGCGTCGACCTAACACCAGGGCAGATGGACGAGATCATCCGGGTGGCCGAGGAGTTCGGCTTCCCGATGGACAACGCGATCATCAGCAACCGTGGACAATCGACGGTGATCAGTGGCTTCGAGCCCCGCGGTGGTCTCGCTGACCAGGCCGAGCCGCTCCGCGGCGCCTTGGCCGAGGCCGGCGTGCCGATGCGAGAAGGGGCCGGCGGGATGTACCCGTCACGGTTGGACTCGGACGCCACTTTCTACGACTGGAGCGAGCCAGGATCTGGATCCGCGACGCGCGCCCTATTCGAGGTCCTCGACGGCCCCGATGCGCCCGAGGTCCTGGCTCGCTTGGACGCCGACACGGCGTGGCGCCAGCGCGCACTCGACCGGGTGGAGCGGGACGCTGATATGTCGGTCGAGCACGGCTGGGCCACGAGATCGGACATCCGAACCGCCTTGAAGATCATCGGAGAACAGGGGCTGACAGCCCTCTGGCAGGCCCTCAGGGACGGCGCTGTGCTCCCGTCGGTCGCTCTCCCGGTGCTTCTGATGGGGATGCAGGAGGAGCTCGATGAGGCCGCGTAGTGGTGCCCGTAGCGGCGGGGAGACGGCCCGATCGCCGGTCTCGGTCTTCGTCGGCGAGGCGGGTGCGGAGCTCGAGGAGCTCCTTTTCGGTGAGTCCAGGGTGTCGTTCGGTCATGTCAGGCTCCATCGGCAGGCCAGAGTAGAAACTGTAGCACACGATAGGGGGTAGAACGCCATGAAGGGGCACTACAACACGATGACGAGCAAGCCTAGTTCGTCCAAACGGCGAGACATGCCCACAGGGGGCAACACGCGCCGCGAGGCCCACCCGAACGGTGGCGAGGTGGCTCGGCTGGACATTCCGCGGGCCAAGATGCCGCAGAACTCGAGCTCGGCGCCGATTCACCACACGCCGCTCCAGACCGACCTGGGCAAGATGCCCAAACAGCACAGCGCCTCGAAAGAGCGCGATCCGTTCCGGAGGTAGCCATGTCGTTGACAGATTCTGAGCTTGGCGAGAGGTGTCGCGAGATCCTCGAGGCGAGTCTTCCTACAAGCACGCGCCTGCATCGGTTCGGCCTGCTTGCGAACGCAATCGCGGAACCCGCTCAGCCGCGGGCGCCTAATCCGCTGCTTCGCACGATGCCGACAGCCGCTGCCGACGAAGGTGCGGATGCGCCGGCGGAGAAGGTCACCAAGGCGGTCACCACCCTTCGGAAGAAGGTGACCAAGAAGAAGACGGCGAAGAAGTGAAGTGGATTGTTGCCGTTAAGGAGGGCGGCGAAGCCCCGCGAGGCTACGGCGTGGCGTGGCGCAGCGGCTGGAAACAGCGGATCTACTGCGCGCCGGTTCCGCTCAACTGGGTGATCGGCTGGGCGAGGCGGGCCTGGTGTCACCTGCAGTACGGGGTCAGGTCGCCGAGTCCGGCCGAGCTACACCGCGAGCGGTACGAGCTCAAGTGTCGCGTGCGCGCGCTCGAGGTGCTCGCGGACAGCTACGACCGGAAGCTCTCCGAGTGAGCGCCGAGCTCGCAGCCTGCACGAGCGACCAGGCCGCTTCGATCTACGAACGCTGTCAGCGTGATCCTGCGTTCTTCGTCCGCGAAGTGTTGGGCGACGAGGCGTGGGAGACGCAGGTGGCGATCATGGAGTCGGTGCGTGATAACCGCGTAACGGCGGTGCCGTCGTGTCACTCGAGCGGCAAGTCGTGGACTGCAGGGCGCATTGCGTTGTGGTTCGGCGTCTGCCATCCGGGGGCGAAGGTGATTACAACGGCGCCGACCGAACGTCAGGTGAAGGGCGTGCTGTGGGGCGAGATTCACCGGGCCACGAAGAGCGCGAAGCTGCCGATTGGCGGCGAGCCCACGGCGATGATGCTGAAGTTCGACGCCGACCATTGGATTTGGGGGTTCACGGCCCCCGACTGGGACGAGTCGCGATTCCAGGGGTTCCACGCTCCCCACATCCTTGTCGTCGTGGATGAAGCCTCTGGAATCTCATCTGCCCTAATGGACCAGATCGACTCACTCCTGGCCGGGGGTCATGCCCGCAAACTGCTGATCGGCAATCCCGTGATCAGCGGCTGCAGCTTCGAGCGCGACTGCGAGTCCGCCAAGGTCAATACGATTCCGATTTCCGCGTGGGACACACCAAACTTCCTCGAGTTCGGGATTACCGAAGCCGACATGATCAGCGGCGACTGGGAGAAGAAGATTGACGGGAAGCCGATGCCGCATCCCGAGCTGATCACACCAGACTGGGTCGCCGAGCGCCTCGAGATCTGGGGTGCAGACTCCAGCGCGTGGCAAACGCGGATCCTCGGCCAGTTCCCGACCGTCGTCGAGGGCGCCTACTACGGCGAGTTCATGCAGAAGGCGCGCGACGAAGGGCGTATTGGCAACTTCCCATGGGATCCGCGCATCCCGGTGAGCACGTCTTGGGACATCGGCATTCGCGACTCGACTGCGATCTGGTTCTTCCAGCAGATTGGGCAGCAGGTCCACCTCATCGACTACTACGAGGCCAGCGGCCAGGGTCTGCCGCACTACGCCAAGATCCTGCAAGAGAAGCCCTACGTTTATCGGGACCACATCGCGCCGCACGACATGAAGGTTCGCGATTGGTCTCCGGGTGTCGCGCGTATCTCTGTCGCCCAGGAGCTCGGCATCAACTTCCGGATCGTCGAGAAGGTGGTCATCAAGCTCGGCACGGAGCTCGCGGAAGGTATCGACGCGGTCAGGCGCATCCTGCCGCTGTGTCACTTCGACGTGGACAAGGCAGGTGACGGCATTGCGTGTCTCGACAACTACTCACGCAAGCGTAACCGCTCGACTGGCGAGCTAACGGACATCCCACGCCACGATCACTGGTCTTCGCACGGAGCCGATGCGTTTCGCTACCTGGCGCTTGGGTTGCGCCAGATCGTTAAGGTCAAGCGACCGAAGCCCAACACGCGCTGGGTAACGTAGGAGAGGGCATGGCAGTCGAAGACATCTACGACGGAACACGGGCTCCACGGGAAGACGAAGAGCTCGAGTTCCCGTCCATCGAGGGCTTCGAGGTCGGCGACGTCCCCGAAGACCACCCCGAAGACGTGATGCCCGAAGAGCACGGCGGCGACGGCGAGGAGTGGCTTCTCTCCGACCGTCACCTGCTGCAGGTCGTTCAGGCCGAGCTCGACTCAGGGCTGGGATGGACAGGGACCAGGCTCTCGGAGTCGCGCCGGTATTCGCTGACGAAATACTTCGGCAACCCTCGAGGCGACGAGCGCGAAGGCCGCAGCCAGGTGGTCACGCGTGACGTCTTCGAGCAGGTCGAGTGGCTGCTGCCGAGCCTGATGGAGATCTTCTGCAGCGGCCCGCGCGTGGTGCGATTCATGCCAGTTGGTGACGAAGACACAGAGAGCGCCGAGCAGGCCACGGAAATGGTGAACCACGTCTTCGCGCGCGAGGACGGTCCGATGGTCCTCTATACGATGTTCAAGGACGCGCTGATCCAGAAGAACGGCGTCGTGAAGGTTTGGTTCGAGGACTCGGCCGCGATGACGTTCGAGGACTACATGGGGAAGAACCTCATGGAACTTCAGGCGGTGTTCGACGACGAGGACTACGAGGTCCGCGAGGTCGAAGCCTGGCACATCAACGAGAAGACTGGCGAGCGAGAAGTGCTCAACGAAGAGAGTCTGCTGCCAGACAACCACGACCCGATGACTGTTCGGTACGACATCAAGGGCGTGCGCTACAACCGGCGCGGAAAGATCAACCTTCAGAACATCCCGCCCGAGGAGTTCATTATCAACCGGGATTGCCGGGGTCTCGAGGACCCGAGCTGCCGCTTCGCAGCGCATCGCGTTCGCACCACAGAGAGCGCCTTGATCGCGATGGGATACACGCAAGAGCAGGCTGCGAACGTGCCCAGCGCGCACTCCGTCTACTCGACCGACCAGGACGCGATCGTTCGCGCCAGCCAGGACGACAGCTTCCCGCTGCTGTTCTCCGAGCGCAAAGACTCCGAGCGCACTGTCTACATCACCGAGGCCTACATACTTGTGGACCGGGACGGCGATGGCATCAGCGAGTGGTGGAAGGTCGTTACCGGGGGGGATTACGGCCAGACCATGCTCTCAGCTGAGCCGGCGAACGGGCATCCGTTTGTCAGTGTCACGCCGATCCCGGTCC
>Ga0114950_10002259_pt1 | contig 14738 bp, 14 predicted proteins | sample N075metaG_FD_83503 | JGI IMG/M metagenome (GOLD analysis project Ga0114950, IMG submission 83503) | Deep subsurface microbial communities from Kermadec Trench to uncover new lineages of life (NeLLi) - N075 metaG | ecosystem: Environmental > Aquatic > Marine > Ocean trench > Sediment | place... | reverse complement strand
GAGACATCGTTCCGCGGGCGGGCGGTGAAGCCGCAAGGATTCTCGAAGATGCGCGCGGCTACCGCGATCGTGTCATAGCCAACGCGGAAGGTGAGGCGGCTCGATTTGAGGCCTTGCTGGTTGAGTATCAAAAAGCACCGCGCGTCACTCGTGAGCGCTTATATATAGACGCGCTCGAAGAGGTTTATGCCAGATCTAACAAAGTATTCATCGATGCCGATGGCAGTGGCAATTTGCTGTATCTGCCGCTCGACAAGATGATCAACCAGGGCAATCGTTCGGGGCCGACTTACCAAGGAAAAGGTACGGCCGACTCGCGTACGAGCGAGGGCGGCGTCGATGCCGAGCCAGTGAATCCGCGCGACCGGAGGGTAAGACAATGACGAACGCCAGATTCGCTTTTGTTGCCGCCTTCGGCTTGATTCTTGTAGGCATTAGTTTGTCGACATTTACCGTGAACGAGCGCGAGTTGGCGATCAAGTTGCAGTTGGGCCAGGTCGTCCAGGCGCATTACGAGCCGGGCCTCCACTGGAAGTGGCCGGTCGTACAGAATGTCCGCAAATTTCCGAAGCGTATTCTCACGATCAGTGACCGTCCGGAACGTGTTTTCACGACCGAAAATGAAGCGCTTGAAGTGGATTTTTTCGTCAAATGGCGCATCGTCGATGCCGTTCGATTCTATACCTCCACCGGGGGCTCCCAGAGCATCGGTGAGGGTCGTTTGTCCGAGATCATCAAAAACGCTGTCGTAACCGAATTCGGAACACGAACCGTGACCCAGGCTATTTCGATCGGCCGTGCCGAGTTGATGCGGGACATGCTGGCGACCGCTGCCACGACGGCCGAAGATCTCGGCGTCGAACTGATCGATTTTCGCGTCAAGCAAGTCGAATTCATGGACGATGTTCGCAACTCGGTGTATCTGCAAATGGCTGCCGAACGTAAGCGCATCGCAGCCGAGCGACGTGCCGAAGGCCGCGCGATCGAAAATGAGAAGCGAGCAAACGCCGACCGGCAGGTCACCATAATCGTGGCTGATGCTTACCGCGACAGCGAGATAATCCGCGGCGAAGGCGATGCGCGTGCCGCGGATATTTATGCTCGTGCGTACACTAAGGATCCGGAGTTTTACTCGTTCTATCGGAGCATCGGCGCGTATCGAAATTCGATGGGCAAAGCAGGCGACCTGCTGATATTGGATCCGAATAACGATTTCTTCCGCTATTTCAATCAGTCAGACGGTAAGCGCTAGGCGCCGTTCACGACTGAGGACCGGAAGTGTACTGGACGGAGATTCTGACGGCCGTAGCGTTGCTATTGGTCATCGAAGGCATGCTGCCGTTTGTAGGCCCCAGCCGTTACAAACAAGCGGTGGCACGAATTGCAGGACTAAGTGACAATCAACTGCGCACATTTGGCCTGGCCGCGATGGTAGCCGGGCTATTGCTGCTGTTCGTTGTTCGCGGCTGACAATCGGAAGGATCATGAGCAAAAATGTTGTTGTCGTCGGCACCCAGTGGGGTGACGAAGGCAAGGGAAAGATCGTGGACCTGCTAACGGATCGGGCGGCGGCTGTCGTACGATTTCAGGGTGGCCACAATGCCGGGCACACGCTCGTCATCGATGGCGAGACCACTATTTTGCACCTCATTCCCTCCGGCATTCTGCGTGACGGTGTCAGTTGCCTGATCGGTAACGGCGTTGTGCTGTCGCTTGACGCACTGGTCGAGGAAGCAGACGAACTCATCGCCAGAGGTGTGCCCGTTTACGATCGGCTCAAGATCAGCGCCGGATGCCCTTTGATTTTGCCATCGCATGCCGCGCTGGATCTCGCGCGGGAAAAGGCGAAAGGCGCAGCCGCTATCGGCACGACTGGTCGTGGCATTGGACCGGCGTATGAAGACAAAGTAGCGCGACGGGCGCTGAAGGTCGCCGATCTGCTGGTGCCTGAACAGTTCGCTGCGAAGCTCGAGGAGGTTCTCGAGTACCACAACTTTCTGCTCAAGACCTATTTTAAGACAGAGACTGTCGATTTCAAAAAAACGCTGGACGATGCCATGCGCATGGCGGAAGTTGTTACACCGATTACTGCCGATGTGACGCAAATACTGCAGGACTTGGTGGATGCAGGCAGCAGCGTATTGTTCGAAGGCGCTCAGGGTACGTTTCTCGATATCGATCACGGTACGTATCCGTTTGTCACCTCATCGAACACGGTGGCCGCCGCCGCCAGTACGGGTACCGGGGTAGGGCCGCGCAACCTCGATTACATACTTGGCATTGTTAAGGCGTACACGACACGCGTGGGGGCCGGGCCGTTCCCCACAGAATTGTTCGATTCCCAAGGCGAGCACATCGCAAAAGTTGGCGTTGAATTTGGCGCAACAACGGGTAGGCCACGTCGCTGCGGGTGGCTGGATACGGTCGCTTTGCGACGCTCGATTATCAACAGCAGTGTCTCCGGTCTCTGCGTTACGAAACTCGATGTGCTTGATGCACTGGAGACGGTGAAGATTTGTGTCGCTTATGAGATCGATGGGCAGCCCATTGCGGGCGTGCCGATGCGCGTCGATCATTTCGCAGACTGTGTACCGGTTTATGAAGAACTACCGGGCTGGCAGACGTCAACGGTCGGGCTTACTCGCTTTGACGACTTGCCCGCCAATGCGCGCGACTATCTTGCACGGATCGAAGAGTTAGCCGGCGTTCCTGTCGACATCATCTCCACGGGGCCGGGCCGCGAGCAGACCATCATCAAGCGACACCCGTTCGGGTAGTGACCGACCGCAACCTGGTATTCAGGGCCGGTCCCGTTGCGTTCGACTCGATACGGCAGCATGGGTTTGCCGCGGAACGAATCGGCGCGCTCGCCGGTGCATCAGGTGGTGCGAAGTGGCTCGTACTGAGCCAGCTTGACCGAGCCATTGTGTCGACAATCGTGCCGAAATTGTCGGCGCCAGTGCACACCATCGCCACTTCGATCGGTGCCTGGCGATTCGCCTGCTACGCGCACGCCGACCCGCTCGCGGCGCTACAGCGACTGGAAGATGCCTACATCGATCAAAGCTATTCTGAAACGCCTGACATCCACGAAATCACGGCCATAAGCCGCGAAATCCTGAGTATCGCTCTCGGGGAAACCGGCATTTCCGACATTTTGCATCACCCGGTTTTTCGCTTCCATATCATGACCGTGAGGGCGCGGGGAATTGCGGCTTCGGAGCAACGGACTGTGCTTGCGGCGAGCTTGATGGTTGCCGCCACCCTGAATGCGATCAGCCGCCGTACGCTGTCTCTGTTTTTCGAACGTGCATTATTTTTCGACCCGCGCGAGTTACCACCGTGTTACGAGGAGACGGAATTTCCGATGCAGCGGATAGAACTTGCCGAGGACAATCTCGAAGATGCGATCGTGGCGACCGGATCTATTCCATTGATACTTTCGGGTGTGCGTGACATCGCGGGTGCGGCACCCGGCGTCTATCGCGATGGCGGAATCATCGACTACCATCTCGACTTGCCGCACAGCGTCGAGGATCGATTGACGCTTTATCCGCATTATATCGATCGTATTGTGCCTGGCTGGTTCGACAAGAGACTTTCCTGGCGCAAGCCGAATCCAGGCCACTTCGATCGGACGATTCTGATCAGCCCGTCAGCGGAATTCGTATCGGGGTTGCCGAATGGCAAGATTCCGGACCGCACGGACTTCCTGAATCACACTCCAGCGGAGCGAAGAAAAATATGGCACGCAGTCGTCGCGGCTTGCGAAGCGCTGGGTGAAGAATTCAACAACGTCATAGAAAAAGGCGAGCTCGAGGCTCGTCTTATTCCGTTTTAGCGGGTTGTAGCCTGGAGTCGGCAGCGCGAGGTCAGTAGCTGATGCAGGGAGTCAACATCGTCATTCATCAGGTAGTCGGCCTGGTCTTTCCAACCGCAGAGCATCGACAGGCTTTTGTCGGTCACGAGTAGATGATCTTCGTCGGATTGCTCGTTCACTTGCCATCCGGGAATGGCGATAACAGATCGAACCCGCACGCGGTGATCGAGCAAGCGGCGAAACTCGCGTTCAAGGGCGGCCGTTCTTGCGGCCGTTTTCACGATAGACAGGGTTTTCTTGGAGGCGGCGAAGACCAGCTCGTTGCGATCCAGCCGAACTTCACCACCTTTTACCGGGCGTCGAGCGAATACATTGATCGCGTACGTGCCGCTTTGGCCGACGATGATGTGATCGATGATGCCCACGGATGTTTCTACGTCGTGATAAACGCGACCAAAGCCGGCGGCAATGCGTTGCAATTGATGGCCGATGGCGATATTGGCATCGCGCCGTAGCTTCACTTGGTGCAGGGCCGCGATCGACATCACCATCTGATAGGCGGCGAGCAATAAGCCGGTGAGCAGCGTGATCAGAAACAGCGAGAGCTGCCACATTGGAAAACCGATAAACAGGCGGCCTGCGTTCAGAACGTAGGCGGCGACGAACAGGACTGCGAAAACCAGCGCGGCGCTAAGGTAAGTAGATTGCGCTCTCGTCAGACGATCGAATTCATCGCGGAAACGTTGCGCGGCTTCACGCATAATGCTTTCTGAGAAACTAGAGCCGGATCCGAGCGCGCGGGAAAAAAGTTGCCACGATTCTGCGACCAGAACGAATACGATCGTACTGGCCACAGCGACCGTTGCCGCGCCACTGATGTTCTCGATATCCATGCGATTGCTCTGGTATTGTCCGTGTCTGTCAGAGTAGCCGTGGACGCATTCGGGCTCTGTGACGCAGGTCACATTGGACGCGCCTCGAAAGGGTCTCACAGCACACTTTTCTGCGCTTAATCAGGCCGGATCGTGCTTCACTATGGCAGTCTCATCACAGAGATCACTGAAAGGGCTTCGCGATGAACAACAATTGGGCAAAACTCTGCATTTCACTACTGGTCGTCGGTCTCGGCGGCTGTGCGAGCATGAGCGCCGATGAGTGCGCCAACAGCGACTGGACAGCAGTCGGCTTCGAGGATGGGGCGCGAGGCTATACGAGCGATCGGTTTAGCAATCGACGCAAAGCGTGTGCGAAGCATGGCGTTACGGCCGATTTCCAGGCCTATCAAACAGGGCGAAATCAGGGTCTGCAGGAATTCTGTCAGCCGGCGAGAGGCTACAATTTTGGCGTCAATGGCGGGCGATACAACGGTGTTTGCGCCGCTGAGTACGAACCGGATTTTCTCGATGCCTACCACGCCGGCTACCAACTGCATACGCTGCGCTCAAACGTAGCGGACGCAAATTCGCGGATTCACGATAAAGAGTATGAGCTTGAGCGGATCGAGAAAAAGAGTCTCGCAACCGGAGCTATGCTGGTCGGTAGCGATATGACGACCGAGGAGCGCATCCTGGCGCTGTCCGATCTGAAAAAAATGTCCAAGCGCAGCGGGCGACTGGAAGCGGAGATCGTGTCCTTGCATGACGAGCTTGCTCGCCTCGAGGATGAACTGCACCACTACGAACACACGGTCGCAGACTTCGGTTACTAGACTTGGCAAGCACATGACCATCAGTCATTAGTCACCCAAAAATCAGGCCAACATCAGGCGCTGCAGTCGCTGCGCGCTGAAAATGGGCCCCTATTCGATGATCAATTCACATCGTAGGAGCCCCAAATGCACACGAGCAGAGCCCGACATTTCGAACTAGTTGATACGGCGACAGACACCAGCCAATTCGATCAGGCCGTGATCGATGCCGATCGACGCTGGGCAGACCTGGGTCACGATGGCGCGAAATCGGAGTTGTTCGACGCCAAGGCCAGGGCCAGTGCATCGGCCTACCAGCGAAACATTGAAGCGTACGTCGGCACCGTCAGCATTCCGGTCGGAATAGCTGGCCCGTTGCGGATTCATGGGCGAGACGGAACGACCGAATATCGGGTACCGCTGGCAACCACCGAAGCCGCGTTGGTCGCGTCTTATAACCGCGGTTCGCGACTGTTGACTGCGGCCGGGGGCTGCAACGCCCGGGTCGTAGAATCAGCGCTAAGTCGTACACCGGTGTTCGCTTTCGAAACTCTGGCTGATGCCGAAATCTTCGCAAATTTCATCAGTCAGCACGGCAACGACCTGGATTCGGTCGTCGCCGGCATCACGTCACACGGACGGTTGCTCAGTACGCGCCCGGTGATCGAGGGCAATCACGTTTACGTCGATCTCCGCTACCAAACCGAAGACGCGTCGGGTCAGAACATGGTGACCTTCGCGTCGGAAGCGATCTGCGAAGTGATTCTCGAGCACACACCGGTAAAACCACGCTACTGGTTTCTTGACGGCAACCTCTCGGGTGACAAGAAAGCGACCGCACAAACTCTGGGCGGCGTGCGCGGTAAACGAGTGATCGCAGAAGTGAAGATTTCGAGCGCGATGGTGCAGCAGCACTTGCACACATCGCCCGAGCGCATGGTCGAGTACTGGTACGCGAGCGCCATTGGCGGAGTCATGAGCGGATCAACCGGCTTCCAGGGGCACTTCGCGAACGGTCTGGCCGCTTTGTATCTGGCCTGTGGCCAGGACGTTGCCTGCGTTGCCGAATCGGCAACCGGCATCACGCGGCTGGAACTGACGAAAGAGGGCGATCTGTACGCCAGTGTCACCTTGCCCAACATCATGGTTGGCACGGTTGGCGGTGGCACCGGCCTGCCCAGCGCGAAGGCCTGTTTGAACATTCTCGGTCTCGCCGGTACGGGCAAAAGCACCGCGCTGGCCGAGGTCGCGGCGGCCATCGTTCTGGCGGGCGAGCTGTCCCTTATCGGGGCGTTTTGCTCGGGCGACTTCGCGACGGCGCACCGCGCCCTGTCGCGTGGCGAGCCTCTGATCCGCGGAGGTGCAGCATGAACGGCATCCTTCCTGTCGCAATTCCGCCGATGTTGCTTTTTTCAGCGATGGGCATCCTGAGCCTGATCGACAACGGGCACGTAATTGCCCGGGAACTGAAGCGCAAGGCCCTGCATATCAGTGTTGGATTGACAGCACTGTCGTTCCCGCTGTTCCTGACTGCGCCGTGGATGATCGTTACGGCGCTCGGGCTGGTGGTCTTGTGGCTGTTCGCGGTCAGGCGCGTTCCGATTCTGCGCCGGCACTTTGGCTCCGTCTTGCACGAAGTCAGTCGCGATTCTCTTGGCGAAATCTACTTCGCGTTATCGATCGGTGGCCTGTTGTTGTTGACGCCGGACAAGCCGGTGTTTTTCGTCATACCCATTCTGATCCTGGCGCTCGCCGACGCAAGTGCTGCGATTGTTGGCAAAGTATTTCCGATCGGCCCGCTGACCGGCATCGCCAGAGGCAAAACAGTGGCGGGTTGCGCCGCGTTTTTCGTGGTGGCTTTCCTGGTCAGCTTGGGAACGCTTGTGGGTTTGGTGGAGCTGCAAACCGCACATGCGCTGATGCTTGCAAGTGCGCTTGCCGTGACGACTTGTGCCGCGGAAGCGGTCAGTCGTGGCGGAATTGACAATTTTGTCGTGCCTGGCACGGCCTACCTGACCCTGATGGCGGGCCTCTAGCCGTGAAACTCATTCTAGATGCGAATAGCGAGGCATCCGAGTTGCCGTTGATGGGCGGCAAAGCGGCGAACCTGCACCGATTGTGTTTGCACGGCGTGCCAGTACCTGCCTGGGTCTGCGTGAGCAGTCACGTTTGTGCGGCTATTTTCGATGAACTCAATCAAGACATCGACGCTCACCTGCGCGAGATCGATTACGAGAACTCCGACAGCATTCAGCGCGCGAGTGATGCTATTGGCGAGCTTATTTCGCGTTCCTCGATGCCGGACGCTGTGCGTGCCGAAATCGAGCTCGCCGTGGATGACATGGGCGCGGTGCATTGCGCCGTAAGATCGTCGGGTCTGGCCGAAGACTCGGGCGAGGGATCCTACGCCGGACAATTCGACACGTTTCTCTATGTGTCCCGGAACGACGTTCTCGAGCGCATCAAGAGTTGCTGGGCGTCGGCGTTTTCGGCTCGAAATCTCGCCTACAGGCGACGTAAAGGAGCGGCTGCGATGTCTTGCCCGGTCGCGGTCGTCGTACAGGTCATGGTTGCCAGTGAGGCGTCCGGTGTCATGTTCATGGCGAACCCCGCCGGAAGCATCGATGAAATCGTCATCGTCTCCGGGTACGGCCTGGGTGAAGGCGTTGTGTCTGACCAGGTAGAGACCGATACCTGCATATACGACCGAGTCCGCGGAGCGTGGCGCAGCGATATCGGCGACAAAAGGAAATGCGTGCGCTTCGCTGCCGCTCAGGGTTCGGGTACGACTTTGATCGATGTTGCCGAGGCTAAACGACGCACGCCCGTACTGTCCGAGGAGCAGCTCGAGGCGCTCAGAGCGCAAGGCGAAATGATTTCGAGTCTCTACGCTCACTGCCAGGACATCGAATGGGCTATCGATGCAGGTGGCAAGCTTTACATCACGCAGAGCCGCCCGATCACAACGATTCCTCGCGGCAAGCGATCCGTATTCGACAACAGCAATATTGTGGAGAGTTATCCGGGCATCACTTGTCCGCTTACTGTTTCGCACATTCGTATCGCCTACGAAGTTTTGTTCAGGAATGCCTTACTCCGGATCGGCGTTTCGAAAAAACGCATCCGGCGCAACGATCATGTGTTCAAGAACATGCTCGGCTTCCTCGGCGGGCGCGTTTATTATAACCTGACGAACTGGTACCAAATGTTTCGTCTGGTGCCCGGAGTAGAACCCTACCTCCCGGTCTGGGAAGAAATGCTGGGGATTGCCGGGCAATCCGATCGCCCGAAGCAATCCTGGTTCAGGCGCCTGACACAGCTGCCCCGATTCGTCTGGGTCGCGTCTCATGTCGTTTGGTTCTTCATGACACTCAACATTTACATGCGGCGTTGCGCTCGTTCTTTTCGCCGCACGCAAGAAGACTTCAGAGCGCGCAGCACGACTGAGATGGACAATCATGAGCTCGCGGATTTGTACCACCGCCTCAACGCCGAGGTGTTGGACGGATGGGAGATCACGCTCCTGAACGACCTGTTCGCGTTCGTATTCACTGCGGCGGTTCGGCGCCAACTGCGCACGGTCGGAGTGGACGAGAGCGTATTCGGTGGACTGATGGCGGGAGATGACGAACTGGAGAGTACCGCGCCGGTTCGGTCGATGATTTCAATGGCGGAGATAGCGCGGGCAGATCCGGTGTTGAGTCAGCAACTGCAAGATGCGCAAGGCTTATCGGCAGATGACTTCCGGCGCCAAAAGTTTAGCGCGCTTTTCAGTAATGAAGAATTTGTAAGCTGCCTGAAGCACCACCTGGAGCAGTTCGGCGATCGCTGTATCGAGGAGCTGAAACTCGAATCCTCGTGCTTCCGCGACGACCCGCAGGCGCTCATTCGACTTGTCTCGACCTATGCCGCGTCGGATCTCAATTTGAAAAAGCTCGACGAGCATCGCTTCGCAATCAGGGCTAAAGCCGAGGACGATCTTGGATCGGCGTTGCGCGGCCACCCGGTTCGGCGTCTGCTGATCGGCTGGTCGCTGTCGTTCGCGCGACGTTCGATTCGCTTTCGCGAAAGCTCGCGACTTGACCGGGCGCGCGCGTTCGGACTGGTTCGCACGATTTTTCGTTCTCTTGGTAATAATCTTGCGGCCGAAGGAGCGCTCAGCGAAGCGGATGACATTCTCTTGCTTACGGTCGATGAGGCACTGGGGTTCGTTACCGGCGCGTCAGTCAATGACAGTCTTCAAGGACTGGTTGCCGAACGCAGGAGCGATCGGGAACGTCATCAAAGCTTCGCTCCGGCCGAGCAAATACGGACTCAAGGAACGGTTCGAGGCAATGTGGTGCCTCCCAGGGTTCGGGCGACAGTCGAGCACTCAAACGGCAAGCTGCGCGGCACGGGATGCTCTACCGGTCTGGTAACCGCAGAAGCTGTCTTAGTGCGTAACCCGGCCGATGCCGGTGACGTCAAAGGCAAGGTTCTGGTGGCAGAAATGACGGATCCGGGTTGGGTCTTTTTAATGGTTGCAGCGGCCGGACTGGTGGTCGAAAAGGGCAGCTTGCTGTCCCACACGGCCATCATCGGTCGCGAGCTAGGCGTGCCGACCGTCGTTGGTGTCGAGGGGGCGACCGAGCTGATTCGCGACGGGCAACTCATACAGGTCAACGGGCAAACCGGCGATGTCGTGTTGCAGAGTGGGTGCGCTTGATGAGTACGCTGCCGCAGCTGGCCTTCCTGATCGCGATTATTGTGGGTGCCGGCGCGACCAATATGGCGTTCGTCAAAGCGCCAATTCTCAAACGCCTGCAGCGGCCCATGGATGGAGGCGCCATTCTTCGTGACGGCAAACGCATGTTTGGCGCCAACAAGACGTGGAAGGGGTTCATCGGAATGATCGTGATAACGGCGTTCTGGCTGGCTGCCGCCGGTTGGTTGGCAGCGAATTTCCCGAGCGTCGAGCGACTGTCGCTGATTCCTTTCTACGAGCTGGCGGCGCCCTTCAACGCCTGGTTTTTCGGTGCCGTCTGGGGACTGGCGTACGTGTTGGCGGAGCTGCCCAACAGTTTCCTGAAGCGGCGAGTCGACATAGCACCCGGCAAGAACGCCAGTGGGTTGAAGGGCTTTTTCTTTCTCGTGATAGATCAGGCGGATTCTGTGATCGGGTGCGTGCTGGTGCTGCCCTTGTTCAGCAGCATTACGTGGCCGGACGCCATCGTGCTGATCGTCATGGGGTCGTTTGCCCATTACTTAACGAATTTGGGCTTGTACGTCGTTCACCTGAAAAAACAGGCAGGATAAGCATGCGCGAAGAGTCACAAAATTATTTTGGACGGGTCCTTCTCGGACATCTCGATCTGGCAACGTGCCTGACTCTTGCGAGTATTACGCTGAGTGTGTCCGCTGTTGTTTTCACCGCACGCGGGTCTCTTGCGCTCGGCGTGATATGCCTCATTTACGCGGGGCTTTTCGACCTGTTCGACGGCCTGGTTGCAAGGCGGGCAGCGCGTACGCCGGACCAGGAAGCGTTCGGGCTGCAGATCGACTCCATCGCGGACATGGCAGCGTTTGGTGTCGCCCCGGTTTTTATTGCGATGAATCTCGGCATGACATCGGTAGTCGAGGTTGCGGCGCTAATCTTTTATGCCTGCTGCGCGGCAGTTCGTCTCGCCTATTTCAACGTGCACGGAACCTCGCAAACAGGCGCACGGCGTTATTACACCGGGGTTCCGGTGACTTATGCCGCCCTTATTTTCCCTATATTATTATTGTTCGCGACGGCGGCGAACGAGCCGCCATTGGCGTGGCTGATCCAAAGCTACTTCTGGGTTTTGGGGGCACTGTTCATACTGCGTATTCCGATTCGCAAGCCGGGCGGAGTTTTTTACGTTATTTTTCCAGTCCTTGCCATCGTGCTCACCGTCATTTGGGGTTCGCGACTATGCCTATCCGGGTGCGGACTTTGACCAGCGTTTCGAGCCCCCGTGCCGTGGCGTCCAGCAAGTCTGCGTCGGGCAGGATTTTGCCGGGCTCGGTCAAAAGGATGACTGTCGAGCCGCCAAAGCGGAAGTATCCTTTTTCCTGGCCTCTTGTTACGGGCCCGGGTTCGTACGTCTGGACAATGCTGCCGACGGTCAGAGCCCCGACTTCGATTTGCAATATTCGTCCGCAGCCGGTGTCCGAAAGCATGCTTACCGTGCGCTTGTTTCTGAAACTCGGTGCTCCGGCGGCTAACGCGATCGGGTGCACCGAGTGCAGCCGTCGCCCGATGCGCGTCGGGTCGGATGCCACACCGTCGGCCGGGAAATGAAAGCGGTGATAATCGCAAGGCGCCAGTCGAATAATGAAAGCGGCGCCCGGCTTGAATCCGCTCAAGCCGCCGACGAGTTCATCAAACCTGACCGTACAACCCTTGATGGCGATTGTGTCTCCGGGCATCTCGGCAAATGCGAGTACCCGGCCTTCGGCGGGGGCTATGAGGTGGGACGGGTTGCGGTCGATCGGTCGCGCCTCGGGTTTGAGCTTGCGACTAAAAAAAGCATCCAGAGAACGGTAGTCCGAGGCGGGATACTCCGATTCGGCAGCATCGATTCCGTAGCGATGAATGAAGCCAGGGATCTTGCGCCGGCTGCCGGGCAAACGATTCAAAACTCCGGCAAGACGACTAAACCAGCGCCGCTTGACGAAAGCGTGCAAAAGCACCGATCCCCACCAGGTTTCATAGAGAAGACGGAGTTCGCGACCGCCGTAAACGCGCTCGCCTCGCAACTCCCCGGACTCCCGGTGGACATAGGTGATCTCATTGGTCGCAGGAGGCATCTGTTATTCTTGCGCTCTTCGGGAATAAGCGACCGTAGCACCGACCGCATCGTGGAATATACCATTGCAACTGTTGATCGCTCGTCGTCCGAGCTGCATGATTTTGCCGGACTCCCGCACGATCGCGCCCTGAATTCTTTGGCACCGCCCGCCGCTGACGTGATCGTGCAACTGGGGCCGGACGGTTTGTTTTACCGCCACGGCCGGACTCGCTTATTCGCTTGTTACCGCAACGGTCAGCTGGTCGGCCGTGTCGTGGCGTCAATAGATCACAACTTTCCCGACCCGGATGTGGGTCATTTCGGCTATTTCGAGAGCTGTCCTGACGCGGCCTGCGCAGACAAGCTTCTTCACGCCTGCGAAGACTGGCTAAGGGATCAAGGCAAAAAACGTATTGAGGGTCCGGTTAATCTCAACATGCTGGCAGGCTATCGAATCCAGACTTCGGGATTCGACACGCAGGCGTTTCCCAGCGAGCCGCGCAATCCCGAGTACTATTCTGCATTACTCGAATCTACCGGTTACCGTGTGGCGGCTACCTGGAGTAGCTGGGATATTTCTCGGTTGGCTTTGTTCGGATTGCGGATCATCGACCGGCTGAAAGGCAGAAGCAGAAAAATCAGCCGGGCCCGCGGCTATCGCGTTGAAGTGCTGCGCACGGATCGCCTCGAGGAAGAAACACAAAAGATTCATCGCCTGGTTCACCGGATATTCGCGGACAACTACGGATTCAGCGCTGTCGATCTGGAAGAACACCTGCAGATGCAAGGTGGAGCGATGGACGGCTCGGCCGACATTCGCGGTGCCTTTCTCTACCACTCGAGCGATCCCGATCCTGTCGGCTTTTCCTACGGTTTCTTCCGGGGGCGCACCGCCATTTTTCACACCTTCGGTGTCACCAGCGCACATCGCGGCAGTGGGGGAGCCGATCTGCTCTTTCACTACGGCTTGCAGGTGGTTCGCAACGAGAAAATTTCGGTGGCCATCGGTGCTTTGGCCAAGGCCGGGAAATCCAAGTACGAGCGTATCGGCAGCCCGGGACGAACCTACGCCGCCTACGCAAAGGATCTGTAATGTTGACGGGCGAGGTTTCGCGTCCCTTGCGAATCTGGCGGTATCTTCTCGTGATGTTCCCGCCGCACATCATGTTGCTGTCGGGAGTCGCGAAATTTTATGCGGCCTACTTTTGTCTTCAGGCTCTGGCAAGTGGCGTTGCCGTCGGTATATCGGCGCGCTCGATCGGTGGAGCGATAAGCCTTGTTCTGTTCTCGCTGCTCTTGCGTGTTTACGATGAGTTGAAAGACGCAGACGCCGACATTCGTCTCGGCCGCGCCGGTGATCCTCGTTACAAAGATCGACCCATTGTTACGGGAGCGATCACGACCGATGACCTTACGCATCTCCGCTGGGTCATTACGACACTGCTCGTTGTGATCAATGTGCCGATGGGCGGATGGGGCCTCGTCGGTTTCGCCGTTCTTTTCCTAGTGACCTGGCTGTCCTTCAAATGGTTTTTCTGGCCGGCGATTTCCAGGGATCTACTGCTGGCTTTACTGACGCACAATCCGATTACGTTGTTTTTCGGGGCTTATGTCGTGGCTATTTACGCGGCTGACTACGGTATACACGACATCGACATTTGGGCATTCGTGTTGCTACTCGCGTTTTGGGCGCCGCTGGCCGCGTGGGAAACGGCCCGCAAGATTCGGGCACCCGAAGACGAAACGGACTACCAGACCTACAGTAAAATTTTCGGCTGGAAGATTGCCCCGTTGCTGCCCATCGCATTTATTATGCTCGGCACGACCTGCATGATTTTGCTGTCCGGCCGGATGGAACTCAGCTGGATTTTTCCGGCGACCGTATTGATCGCGAGCGCTATTCCGATCACTCGTTGTATTGCGTTCCGAATCGCGCCGAGTAAAAAAACGGCCGTCTTGCAGCCCTTCGTGGAGTTGTACGCTATTGTGATGGATGTGGGCCTGCTGGTAGCGATACTGGTATCGCTTGGTCTGGCTCCTATCCAGCTTGCGAGTTTGTAAAGCATGCGTACAACGGGTTTTGATCAAGCAGTCGCGGAACTCCCGATTGCCATTGTCCGCCATCGGCGCTCTATCGCCGCAGTCTGTGTGCTTATCGCGTTGATATTGTTGCCGCTTGCCCCCCAAACGTCGGAAAAATTCGAAGTGGGAGGGGCGACGGTGCATCAAAGTGAGTCGGCGCGAGTCGATGTTCTCCTGGACACGCGCTTCGATGCGCCCTTCGCGAGCAGCCTGGTGCTGGTGGCAACAGGAATTCCATCGCTTGACGACGTCGCTGGCATCGACATCTTGTTCGAAATCGTAGAGGTGGTCCGGGATATCCCCAGCGTTACGGGGGTGTTGTCTTACGTTGATCCGGTTGATCCGGTGTTTTTGT
>Ga0114950_10002256_pt1 | contig 14750 bp, 7 predicted proteins | sample N075metaG_FD_83503 | JGI IMG/M metagenome (GOLD analysis project Ga0114950, IMG submission 83503) | Deep subsurface microbial communities from Kermadec Trench to uncover new lineages of life (NeLLi) - N075 metaG | ecosystem: Environmental > Aquatic > Marine > Ocean trench > Sediment | place... | reverse complement strand
TGGCCCACCGTACCGAAGTCGAGCAAGGTCTGGTCGGCATCGACGATCGGGGTCGAGAAGATCTCCATCGCGGCCAGCACGGCCTCGCCGGACGAACTCAGGAATCCGATGTCGAGCTGACCGTCGGCCAGAGTGACCGTGAGCGTCTCCTGGTGTGCGGTCAGGAACCCCGCAGTTTGGCGGATGTCGAACTCGTCGAGGACCACCGTTCCCTCGATCGAGACGTCGAACACGCGCGCCCCATTCGCGTCGTTCAGGGTCTCGGCGAAGTGCAGAACGACTTCGTAGACCCCGTTGGGCAGGTCGAAGGCGTAGCTGAAGCTCTGACCTCCCCGCTGACGCTGGTAGAGGGCGTCCTCGACCGTGTTCGCGATCGGTTGCACGACCGAGAACGTCGCCGTGGTGCCCGTCAAGCCGTAGTCGGGGAGCCAGACCTTGGACTCGGTATCGACGTATGGATCGATGAACGCGTTGACGCGAACCTCCTCGCCGGTCGCGCCGTACGCCGTCCCGAACACGGGGATCCTGGTCTTGGGAGATGCGTGGGGTGACTGCTGCACCACGAGCCGCGCGCGGCGGTTCCCGCCTTCTGTCGGTGCGAAAGTGACGTCGAAGGTCGTCGTCTGGCCCGGCAGGAGGGCCATCGGCAGCGAGCCCGGATAGTCGATGTCGAAGTCGGCGGGGTGGAGGCCGATCGAGTGGATGCCGTTGAAGGTGATCGGTACGAACTGCTGGTTGGTGACGGTCACGGTCACGGGGTCGGACGACTCGCCCACACGTCCTGCATCGAACGGGATCTCCATGACGTCCACGGCGAGACCCCGGACGTTCGAGTTCCACGTCGGTGAGTCGTTGTCCTCGATCATCACCGCGGATCGGAACATGATCGGGTCGACGAGCGCTCCCGTGGCGGACTGGATGGTCAGGATGACGCTCTCGGGTCCCTCGCTCGCGTCGAGGTCGTCCACCACCAAGACGTCGATGTTCCGCGTCAACGCGCCTGCCGGGATGCTGAGCGGGCCCGGGGCCGCTGGGGAGAGCGAGTAGTCATTGGGGTCCGTCGCCGTGCCGCTCGCGACGAAGTCCACCGTCACGATGCCCCCGGAGACCGCGGAGAGCTCCACCTGGACCGGCACCACGCCGGCGTCCTCCATGACTCTCTGCCGCAGGATCGTGAAGGACACCGTCGGCTCGGGATCGTCGTCCACGATCGTGGTCGTGTTCGACGTGCCCGCGCCGAGGCCCGCGTTGGTCGGAGCGTCGAGGTCGAGTCGGACGGTCTCGGACGGCTCGTTGAGCGCGTCGGGGACGGCGATGACCTGAATCGAGTCCGAGACGGCCCCCGCGGAGATGAAGAAGGGGCTACCGGAGAGGGTGTAGTCGGCGAGCAGCGTCGCGGTCCCGGAGACGGTGAACGGAACCGTGATGTCGAGCTCCGATGCGGCCGACAACTGCACCGTCACCGTCACGGGCGGGTCGCCCTCGCCCATCACCTGGGCGGCGGCAGTGAACTCGACCGTGGGCTGGGGGTCGTCGTCCTGGATCGTCACGGTGTGGACCGTGACGCCCCCAGGCGCCGCATTCGTCGGCGCGCCGAGGGTCAGCTCGACCGTCTCGTCGCCCTCGTGCGCGAGGTTGTCGACGATCGTGAGCGTGACGTCGTCGCTGGTCATCCCCGGCGGGATGACGAACGAGGACTCGGAGAGCGTGTAGTCACTGGGGCTCGAGGCCGTACCCGCCACGGTGAACGGCACCGTCACCTCCAGCTCGGACGCGGCCGAGAGCTGGACGATCACGAGCGTCGACCCGTCGACCTCGTTCACCTGCTGGCTCGCGGCGCTGAACTCCACCGTCGGCGTGGGGTCGTCGTCCTGGATCGTCACGGTGTGGACCGTGACGCCTCCCGGCGCCGCGTTCGTCGGCGCGCCGAGGGTCAGCTCGACCGTCTCGTCGCCCTCGTGCGCGAGGTTGTCGACGATCGTGAGCGTGATGTCGTCGCTGGTCATCCCCGGCGGGATGACGAACGAGGACTCGGAGAGCGTGTAGTCACCGGGGCTCGTGGCCGTACCCGCCACGGTGAAGGGCACCGTCACCTCCAGGCCCGACGCGGCCGAGAGCTGGACGATCACGAGCGTCGACCCGTCGACCTCGTTCACCTGCTGGCTCGCGACGCTGAACTCGACCGTCGGACTTGGATCGTCGTCCTGCACCGTCGCCGTGTGCACCGTCGTCGTTCCGAGATCCGCGTTCGTCGGCGTGCCCAGGGTCAGGACGATCGTCTCGTCCGCCTCGTCCAGCGCGTCCCCGACGAGCGTGATCGTAATGTCGATCGTGGTCATGCCCGGCGTGAACGTGACGGGGCTCGCCGTGATCGTGTAGTCGTCCGGGTCCACGGCCGTACCGCCGACCGTGAACGGCACGTCCACGTCGACGCCGGCCGTCTCGGAGAGCTGCACGGTGACGGTCATCGTGGCCGTGCTCTCGGAGGCGCTCTGGGCCGCCGTCGTGAAGTCGACCGTGGGCACGACGCGCGATGTTCCCGCGCCGCCTACAGCCGCGCCGGCGAGCATCAGGGCACAGACGGAATACGAAGAAATATGGGCTGCGAAACGGGGTATCGAGGACATATGCGGCTGCGAGGCTAGGAAGAAACGACGGCTATGGACGCGCCCCGCACGAGGCCTACGTCGGCCACGAGCAGGAGCAGGGATGAGGGGGAGACCTCATTCCTCCCAGCTCATTTAACCATGATGAGCGCGGTCGCGCCGGTCCCCTGAGTGCGTAGCGCTCACAACCGCCGTCGGTGATGCGTCGCAGCGCGCTAAGGCTTTCCAGGGTAATGGCTTAGAGCAGGGTAAGCGCCGGCCGCCGACCCTACTGCACGAACGTCACTTCACGAAACCGGGCGGGCGATGCGCCGTGGCTCATCTCCGCGACCTGCATCGGGTTGCCTTTCCCGCAGTTCGGCACGCCGAACAGCTCCCAATGATCCTCGTTGCAGATCGCGTCGCAGGAGCGCCAGAAGGTCGGCGTCGACCCCTGGTACGTGGGGCTCCTCAGCATCCTGGCGAGCTTCCCGCCGCGGACCTCCCACCCGATCTCGCAGGTGAACTGGAAGTTGAGACGGCGCTGGTCGATCGACCACATCTTCACCGTGTCGCAGAAGACCGCGCCGTCCTCGGTGTCGGCGAGGAGGTCGTCGAGCTCCCAGGTGCCGGGCATCAGCGACAGGTTCGTGATCCGGATGATCGGCGGGTTGTACCAGCCTTCGGCTCGCATGGTCCCGCGGCTCTGCGACTCCCCGATCCGATGCGCCCATTCACGGCTCGTGTGGTAGCCGGTGAAGACTCCGCCCTCGACGACGTGCCAGCGGCCGGAGGGCACGCACTCGTCGTCGAAGCCACGCGTGTCGAGCCCACCCGGGACGGTCGAGTCCGCCACGAGGTTCACGATCTCCGATCCGTACTGGAACGTCCCGAGCTTCTCCGTGGTCGCGAAGGAGGAGCCCGCGAGATCCACCTCGTGCCCGAACACCCGATCGAGCTCGTTCGGGTGCCCTACCGACTCGTGGATCTGGAGCATGAGCTGGCTGGCGCCCAAGATGAGCGTCCGCTGCCCCGCCGGGCACGGGTCGGCGGAGCACAGCGCGACCGACTCGTCGCGCATCCGCTCGCCGTGCGCGGGCAGGTCCATCGCGACCACGTGCTCCCAGCCGCCGGTCTTGAAGTTCCCCCCGAAAGCCGCGGGGTAGCTCCGGCGCTCCACGTTCCCGTTCGCGGCCGCCGTCGTGCTGAGCCCCGCGCCCGTGCGCACGAGCACTTGATGGAGCTCCGCCCCTTCGCTCGAAGCCTGCCACTGCTCCTCGCGTCGGAGTGAGATCGAGACCTCGCGGATCACCGTCTCCGAGCGACCCTGCATCGGGCGGTCGGCCGCGTGCAACAGGTCCAGCTTGTCCTGCAGCGAGATTGCGAACGGATCGACTTCGACGGGTGTCGTGTACTCGGCGACCGTACTGCACTCGCCCGCGAGGCGGACGGGCTGCACCATCGCGGGGTGGAGGTCCCGGGCCGCCTTGAGCGCGCGCTGCGCCAGGGCGGGCGCGCCACCGAGCGCAGCCCCCGGCATCGTGGGTGCGGCCGCGAAGCCCCAGGCGCCGTCCTTCAGGACGCGCACCCCGATTCCGAGGTCTTCCGGCGCCTCCGCCGTTCCGACGGCCCCGTTGCGCAGGGCGAGGGATTCCCGCGAGAGGCGGTTCACGCGGGCATCCGCGTAGTCCGCGCCGGCGGAGAGCGCCGCTTCGACGGCGGCCTGTGCTGCACGCATCATGGCTGGAGGACCTCGAGGATCGGGACCGTGGAACGATGAGTCAAGTGTTCTCCCGCGCGGCCTGCCGGCGCCCGCCGTGGTGATGGGCCGGCGGCGTAGCCGCCGCGGCCCCGCCCGCATCTCGCGCGCAGCGCGAAGCCACCGGCCCGCAGGGCCGTTCTGGAACCGTCATGGACATCGGCCCGTTCGCGCCTCAGCCGGCCGCACCGCGCCGACTCCATGCCCGTTCGGGTGCAGCCGCCGCTCCTCCCCGTGACCCTGGGTGTCCTCATGCGTCGTCCGGTTCTGAAGCGAAGCATCGCTAGAACTCCGTGGTGGAAGTGAAGCGGAAACGTTCGATGCGAAGAGCCGGGGCGAGCACTTCGCCGTCGAACAGCGCGCCCGCCACCTCGACCTCGCGGCCGACGCCCGTGACGCGCGCCAGTGCGTTCACGAGCTTCTCCGTGAACCGCAGGTTGCGTACAGCGTGCCGCACCTCGCCGTGCTCGATCCAGAAGGTCCCGTTGCGCGTCATGCCGGTGAGCGTGAGGTCGCGCGGCTCGATCATGTTCGTGTAGTGGAACTGGCTCACGAGCAAGCCGCGGTCCACTCCACGGATGAGATCCTCGAGGCTGGCCTCGCCGGGTTGCACGACGAGGTTCGAAGCGATCGGGCCACACATGCTGGGCTGCGCAACGCCGTGACCCGTGTTCGGCATGTCGAGCTTCCGCGCCCACCGCGCATCGGTCACCGGCCCGCAGACCGTCCCGCGATCGATCAGTCCGACGCGCTGCTTGCGCGCGCCCTCGCCGTCGAACAGGAAGCCTGGATACGTGTCGTTCCCAGCGTCGTCCTCGACGGTGAGGAGCTCGGAGAACACGCGCTCGCCGATCCGCCCGCAAAGGAAGGACGACTGCTCATGGACCTCCTGGGCACCGAAGCCGTGGTAGGCGGCGAAGAGCAGGATCGAGCTCACCGCCGCCGGCTCCAGGACGACGGTGTACTCGCCCGGATCGATCGGCCGCGGGGAGCGGTTCGAGACAGCCTTCTCCACGGCCCGGCGCACGACATCGTCGGGGCGGATGGCCTCGACGCTGGCGGCGACGTGCTCGGCGAAGCCCGACCCGCCTTCCCCGGAGGCGGGGCTCGCGGTGAGGGCGAACGCCGCCCGCGTCAGCGCGCCCTGCACCTCGCGTCCGGTCGAGCTGATGAGCGAACGGCTCATCGCCGTCGTCTCGATCAGCCCGGCGGGCACGAGGTCCTGCGCGCGGCAGGCGTCGAGTGCCGCCTTCACCCAGTCCGCCTTCTCGCGGAACGTGTGGTCGATGGTCGGCCGTTCCGGCGCGGTCTCCGGCACCTGGACCGGACCGCCGAGCGGCGCGAGCTCCGGGTTCGGATCGGTGACTTCGGCGAGCTGCACCGCGCGCCCGAGCGCGGCCTTCGCGTCCACGGGATCGAGATTGCCGCACGTCGCCTTCGCTTCCCGGATCCCGGCGCCCGAGTGCAGCCGCACCCGGATGCCCACTTCGTATCGGTCGCGATCGGCGCTCTGGGTCGGACCCGAGTCGGCGTACCGCACGAAGCGGTCCTCGACGCACTCGATACTGACCTCCGTCTCGTCGGCGGAGCTCCAGTCGAGGATCCGATGTGCGAGCTCGAGCGCGTGGTCCTGATCGGGGAGGGGCATGATTCGGACGAAGCTCCTTGGATTCGGGGACACCGCGCGTCAGCGCACGACGAAGTTCACGAGCCGCCCGGGGACGACGACTGTCTTGATGACCTGCTTGCCCTCGAGCCACTCGGGCACGGCGGTGCGAGCGAGGTCGGCGAGGTCTTCCCGCGTCGCGGACTTCGGGGCCTTCACCCGCCCGCGCAGCTTGCCGAGCACCTGCACCACGAGCTCGAACTCGTCCTCTTCCAGGAATCGCTCGTCGACCTCGGGCCATGACGCGTAGGCGATCGTTTCCGCATGCCCGAGCCGCTGCCAGAGCTCCTCGCAGAAGTGCGGCGCGAAGGGCGACAAGGCGCGCACGAAGCGCTCCGCCTGGCTGCGGGTCAGCGCATCCGAGAGCTTCGTCGCTTCGTTCACGAAGGTCATGAAGCCCGCGACCGCGGTGTTGAAGTTGAAGTGTCGGAACGAGTCGTCGACGCGCTTGAGGCAGCGGTTGAGGGCGCGTTCGAGGTCGAGTGTCGCGCCCTCGAGCGGCGCGCCGGACTCCTCGGACAGGAGCTGCGGGCGCACGGGCTCGTCCCCCTCCGGGTCGACCAGGAGCTTCCACGCGCGGTCCACGAACCGCTTGCAGCCGGGCACGTCGCGCGGGTTCCAAGGCTTGGAGTCGGCCAGCGGTCCGATGAACATCTCGTACAGGCGGAAGGTGTCGACGCCGTACTCGCTGCACACGTCGTCGGGGTTGACGACGTTCTTCAGCGACTTGGCCATCTTCGCCACGACCTGCTCGAGCTTCTCGCCCGTCGCCTTCGAGAGCGCCTGATCGCCGTCCAACTCCACCTCGTCCGCGCTCAGGAGGCGTCCGGACCGGTCCCGGTACGCGAACGCGGTCAACATGCCCTGGTTGAACAGGCGCTGGAACGGCTCCTTGGTCGTGACGATGCCCAGGTCGTACAGGACCTTGTGCCAGAACCGCGCGTACAGGAGGTGCAGCACGGCGTGCTCCGTGCCGCCGATGTACAGGTCGACGCTGCGCCAATAACGCTCGGCCTCCGGCCCGACGAGCGCCGCCCCGTTGGCCGGATCCATGTACCGCAAGTAGTACCAGCAGGAGCCCGCCCAACCGGGCATCGTGTCGGTGTCGCGCAGCGCGGGCGCGCCCGTGCCCGGCATCGTCGTGTGCACCCAATCGGTGGCCTTCGACAGGGGCGGCGAACCGTCGTCGGGCGGCGAGAAGTCGTCCATCGGCGGCAGCTCGACGGGCAGGTCCTCGTCGGGGACGCGGATCGTCCCCCCCGACCCGTCGTGCAGCACGGGGAAGGGCTCGCCCCAGTAGCGCTGGCGGGAGAAGAGCCAATCGCGCAGGCGGTACGTCGTCTTCGCCCGCCCCACGCCCTTCTCGATGAGCACTTCGAGCGAGCGCGCGAGCGCCTCGTCCTTCGGCAGCCCGTCCCACGCCGGTGAGTTGACCGCGGTGCCTTCACCGACCCAGCAGGCGTCGCTCGGGACATCGGCGTCCGCCGGCGGCGCGACGACGCGAACGACGGGCAGGTCGTACTTCGCGGCGAATTCGTGATCGCGCTCGTCGTGCCCGGGCACCGACATGATCGCGCCGGTGCCGTAGCCGGTCAGCACGTAGTCCGCGACGTAGATCGGGATCCGCGCCCGCTCGTCCCCCGGCTCGAAGGCGGGGTTCAGGCCCCACGCGCCGATGAAGACGCCGGTCTTGTCCTTGGCGAGGTCCGTGCGCTCGAGGTCCGACTTCTTCGCGGCCGCCGCGACGTAGGCCTCGACCTCCGCGCGCTGGCTCTCACCGGTCAGCTTGGGCACGAGCTCGTGCTCGGGCGCGACGACCATGAAGGTCGCGCCGTAGAGCGTGTCCGGCCGCGTCGTGAACACGGTCATACTCTCGCTTGGATGGCCCTCGACCGCGAAGTCGATCTCCGCGCCTTCCGAGCGACCGATCCACTCGCGCTGCATCGTCTTGACGGACTCCGGCCAGTCGAGCTCGTCGAGGTCCTCGAGCAGGCGGTCGGCGTAGGCCGTGATCTTCAGCATCCACTGCCGGAGCGGTCGCTTCACGCAGGGGTAGTCGCCGCGCTCGGAGCGCCCGCCGATCACCTCCTCGTTGGACAGCACGGTCTTCAGCTCCTCGCACCACCACACGGGGGCCTCGGCCTGATAGGCGAGCCCCAGGTCGAACAGGCGCGTGAAGATCCACTGCGTCCAGCGGTAGAACCCGGGCTCGCACGTCGCCAGCTCGCGGCTCCAGTCGTAGGACAGCCCGATCTTCTTCATCTGCCGCCGGAACGTCGCGATGTTCTCGCGCGTCGTCTCCGCCGGGTGCCGCCCCGTCTTGATCGCGTACTGCTCCGCGGGGAGACCGAACGCGTCGTAGCCCATCGGATGGAGCACGTTCAGGCCCTCCATCCGCTTGCGCCGGGCGACGATGTCGCTGCCGATGTAGCCGATCGGGTGGCCGACGTGGAGGCCGGCGCCCGACGGGTATGGGAACATGTCGAGCACGTAGTACTTCGGCTTCGAGGGGTCGAAGCCCGGATCGCCCGGATTGGGCGTCCGGAACGTCTGGTGCTCTTCCCAGTAGGCCTGCCACTTGGCCTCGATCTCCTGGGGTGCGTAGGCGTTCTTCAACGGGGGTCCTCGGGACCGGCTCCCCCCCGGTGGCGGATCCGGTCGCGCGCATCGCGCGTGCAGGGGAGCGGGCGATGAGGCGGACAGGATAGTGAGCCTCGCCCCCGCGCGCGAGGGGGGGTTGACTCCCGCGGATGGACCGGACATGCTCTCCGCCCCTTCGCTGCGCCGGTCCTCCCCGGCGCCGCGGGCCACGGGGGATTAGCTCAGTTGGTAGAGCGCTTGAATGGCATTCAAGAGGTCAGGGGTTCAACTCCCCTATCCTCCACCAGTACGACCGGCCGCCCGTCACCGCCCGCGGGGGCCGGGTTTTTCCTCTCGGGCCGCGGGCTGAACTCCGGTAGCTTCGGCAGCCTCTGAAGCCCTGCGATGAGAGTGCCGAGATGACCGAGCTCGCCCACCCCGACCGACTCGCGAAGGTCGCGGCCATCCGCGAGTCGGGCGAGGACCCGTATCCTGCCCGGGGTGTCGCCAGCACGCCGGTGGCCGAGATCATCGCCGGCGCCGGCAGCGCCGACGACCCGGGCCCCCTCCTGGGCGAGAAGGTGACGGTGGCCGGACGGCTGCTCGGCCTGCGGGACTTCGGCAAGCTGATCTTCGCCCCGCTCCTCGATCGGACCGGCCGGATCCAGACAGGGCTGCAGAAGAACCGGCTCGGCGATTGGTGGCCGCGGCGGAAGTGGCTCGATGGGGGCGACCTGGTGGCCGTCACGGGCGAGCTCGGGCACACCCAGAAGGGCGAGGTGACCGTGTGGGCGAGCGAGGTTCAGTTGCTCGCGAAGGCCGTCGCGCCGCCGCCGGAGAAGTGGCACGGGCTCACCGACAAGGAGGCGCGGTACCGCCGGCGCTACGTCGACCTGTGGGCCTCGGAAGGCGTGCGCGACGTCTTCGTCAAGCGCAGCCGCATCCTCGCCTGCATTCGGCGCTACCTGGACGGCGAGGGCTACCTCGAGGTCGAGACGCCGACCCTGCACCCGATCATGGGCGGCGCGACCGCGCGCCCGTTCACGACGCACCACAACGCGCTCGACATGGACTTCTACCTCCGGATCGCCCCGGAGCTGTACCTGAAGCGCCTGATCGTCGGCGGGCTCGAGCGGGTGTTCGAGATCGCGCGCAACTTCCGCAACGAGGGCATCTCCGTGCGGCACAACCCCGAGTTCACCATGCTCGAGCTGTACGAGGCACAAGCCGACTACCGCAGGATGATGGAGCTCACCGAGGGCATGCTCGAGATGCTCTGCCGCGAGGTGAACGGCGGAACACGGACGACCTTCCGCGGTGAGGAATACGAGCTCGCGGCGCCCTACCCGCGCCTCGCCTACGCGGACCTCTTCCGGGAGCACAATGGCTGCGATTTCGACGATCAGAGCGCCGTGCGGGCGCGCGCGAAGGAGCTGGAGATCCGCGACGCCGGGAACTACTGGAAGCTGATGAACGACGTCTTCGAGGCGACCGTGGAGGACCACCTCTCCGGCCCCGCGTTCGTCATCGACTACCCCGTGCAGATCTGCCCGCTCGCCAAGGCGAAACCCGATGATCCGCGCCTCGCGGAGCGGTTCGAGCTGTTCATCGCGGGCATGGAGCTCGGGAATGCGTTCACCGAGCTGAACGACCCCGCTGAACAGCAGCGTCGATTCGAGGACCAGGTGGCGGACAAGGACCCCGAGACGCCCGGCGAGGTGGACCTCGACTACGTGCAGGCACTCGAGTTCGGCATGCCCCCGACGGGCGGGCTGGGCATCGGCATCGACCGCCTCGTGATGGTGCTCACGAACCAGGATTCGATCCGCGACGTGCTGCTCTTTCCGGCGATGCGCCCGCACCGGGCCGATGGCGAGCACGGTGCGCCTGACGGGGCCGAAGCTTAGCGGCGAGGAAGAGGAACGAGCCGTGCAAGAGACCCCGTCCGAACCGTTCGCCGGCGAAACCCCGCAGGCCGAGGGCGAGCCGCTCCCGCCCATCCCGCGGGGCGTCCAGGGCGCCTACCGGGCGTTCCTCTCCCTGCGCTACCTCCGCGCCCGTCGGACCAACTGGATCGGCATGGCGGGCATCATGGTCGCCGTCGCCGCCCTCGTTCTGATCCTCTCGATCATGTCGGGTTTCCTGAACGAGAGCCGCAAGAGCCTCCGCGGGAGCCTCTCCGACCTGATCATCCAGCCCCTCCTCGAGGTGCCGCTCGACAGGCAGCGGGGCACGATGATCCCGAACGATCCCGCGCTGTTCCTCGCGATCGTCCGCGCGGATCCACGGGTCGAGGCCGCCTGCACCCAGCTCCAGTGGTACGGCATCCTGACCGTCCCCGGCCGGGGCTACATCCTGCGCGACGTCTCGAGCTCGGGCCTCGCGCTGGTGCACCTCGTGGGCATCGATCCCGAGGCGGAGTACACGACCACGGACCTCCGGGAGTCGCTCCTCAGGGAGCCCATGTTCCCGGTCGGGCAGGTCGCGGACGTCGACGACCCGTTCGCTCCGCCCCCGGACTACCGGCCCGAGTCCCGCCCCTTGCCGAGCGTCATCCTCGGCAACCAGCTCGCCGCCCACTGGGGCGTCTTCCGCGGGGACAAGGTCGAGATCATGACCGTGACCGTGGACCCGCGGACGGGTGACGTGGGCGAGCCGAGCAATCAGGCCTACGTCGTCGCGGGGACCTTCCGGTCGCAGAACAACGAGGTCGACATGAGCCAGGTCTACTTCGACCGGCGCGAGCTCTCCGACCTCCTCGGAGACTCGACCGACTTCAGCGCGATCCTCGTCAAGCTGAAGGACTACGAGCGCGACAAAGTCGCCGTGGTCGCCGACCTGAAGCGGGAGCTCATCGCGGCCGGTCTCCTGCACGACGACCGATTCCGCGACCTGGGCGAGATCCGCACCTGGGAGGACTTCCGCAAGAACCTCCTGCGCGCGATCGAGAACGAGAAGGCCCTCATGGGGATCATGCTCAGCCTGGTCATGGTCGTCGCGGGGTTCACGGTCTTCGCGATCCTCTCGATGATGGTCACCGAGAAACGACGCGACATCGGCATCCTGTGCGCGCTCGGCGCGACACCGCGCGGCATCCTGGTGCTCTTCCTCCTCATCGGATTCTGGGAAGCGCTGTTCGGCGCGACGGCCGGAGCGATCCTCGGCATCTGGAGCGCGATCGAGATCGACCCGATCGAGCGCTTCCTGTCGGATACCTTCGGCTTCCAGATCTTCAACCGTGACGTCTACCTGTTCGACCACATCCCGAGCGTCGTCGAGCCCGCCGGCGTGGCCATGATCGTTCTCGGCGCATTCCTCTGCACCCTGATCTTCGCCGCCATCCCCGCCCTGAAGGCAGCGCGGCTCGACCCCATCGATGCGCTCCGGTACGAGTAGCCCCATGTCCGGAACGACCACCGAAGCGTCCGTCATCCTCCGCGCGCGCGGCATCCGCAAGTCCTTCAAGGTCGGAGAGCGCAGGCTCGAGATCCTCCACGGCATCGACCTCGACCTCGAGCGCGGGGAGCTGCTCGGCCTCATGGGCGCCTCGGGCGCCGGCAAGACGACGTTGCTCAACGTCCTCGGCCTGCTCGACCGGCCGACGGAGGGCGAGGTCTTTCTCACCGGCCACGCAGCCTGGACGCTCTCCCACACGGAACGCTCGCACCTGCGCAATACGAAGATCGGCTTCGTGTTCCAGTTCTACCACCTGCTGCCGGAGCTCTCGGCCATCGAGAACGCCATCCTCCCCGCGATGATCGCGCTCTCGGGCCGCGCGTTCCGGAGGGAGCGCAAGCACTACACCGAGAAGGCCTCCGAGATGCTCGACGCGTTCGGACTCGGGGACCGGATGGGCCACAAGCCGGGCCAGCTCTCCGGCGGCGAGCAACAGCGCGTGGCCATCGCCCGCGCGCTGCTCCTCGACCCCCCCATCCTCATCGCCGACGAGCCCACGGGCAACCTCGACCGGGCGACGGGCGAGCGGATGCTCGAGCTCCTCCTCGGCCTGCAGGCCGAGCGTCAGCTCTCGATGCTCCTGGTCACGCACGACGAACGCCTCGCCAGCCATTGCGAGCGCGTCGTCTACATGGAGGACGGCCAGATCCAGGCGGATTCGCGCGTGCCGGTGCCGCACTGACGCGGCTCCCTTCCCGTTCCGTTCCTGCCCTGCCTGTTTTCCTGCTATATCTGCTTCTGGGCAGGCATGGGCGGCCGCCCCATGCCTGCCCAGAAGCAGACATAGCAGGAAAACAGGCAGGGAACGGGAGGGAGAGAGACGGTGCGACCTACTGCTCCGACATCGCCTTGCCGGGATAGTAGTCGAGCTTGTCGACCGGCATCACGATCGACGTGACGATGTTCGCGGCGTGGCTCATGACGCGCTTGAAATAGCGCAGACAGAGCACGAGCGTCGCCTCGTTCTTCCCTGTGGACTTGATCCGGCGATCGATCTCGGCGTCGCAACGATCGGCGAATGCGTCCGCCTCTTTCAGGAATACGCGCGCGGCGTCGACGTCGTGCGAGTCGAACAAGCCCTGGGACCGGACGAGGAGTCGGGACAACCGATCCTTCTCCTCGACGAGGTGCGTCAGCTCCTCCTCGTCCCCGAGCTCCGGCCGCAGGATCGCCAGGTCGAACAGGTTCTTGGCGTAGTCCCCGATCCGCTCCGCGTCCTTGACCAAGCTCATCATCACGAGCAGGGCGGGGAAAGTGGCGGCGCCGTGGATCGAACCGTGTACGACGATCTCGCGCCGGATGCGCTGCTCGGTCTCGTTGATCCTGATATCGGTCCGGAAGAGGTCCTCGCGGATGACCTCGGGGTCCGTTCCGCCGAGGAGCGAGTTGGCGGCTGCATCGAAGATGTGGCGGCCGTCCTGCAGCATCTGCAGGAAGCGGACGTGGATCTCTTCGAGACCCCGGGACTCAGGGCCCAGTCGTTGAAACCAGCGCAACATGGCAATTCTTGTCTCAGTCTAACCGATTTGGTTCGTGACTCAACTCGGTGCCGAGCGGAAGAGGAGGTACCCGAGGAGCGGGATGACGACGAAGAAGCCCACGACGTACCCGACGATCCAGGCTGGGTTACGCGCGGCTCTCTCCGCGAGCCCGCGGGCGAGCCGGAGCGGGATATTCCGTATCACGGGGATGGGATAGAAGATCAGCACGCCCGTCACGTTGAAGAGCGTGTGCACCAGCGCGATCGTCAGGCCGCTGCGATCCGTGGCCATGCTCGCGAGAAGGGCGGTCACCGTGGTGCCGATGTTGGCGCCGAGCATCATGGGGAATGCGTTCTCCAGCGTGAGCACGCCCGCGGCGCACAGCGGAACGAGGAGCGACGTCGTGATGCTCGACGACTGGACGGCGATCGTCACCCCCGCTCCGACCAGGATGCCGATCAGCCCGGACCGGCCGAGCGACTTGTTCATGGAGCGTTCGAGCGGACCCGAGATCAGGGTCCGCATGGTCTTCGTGATCAGGAAGAGGCAGACCATCGTCAGCACGATCCCAAGCATGAGACCCGCGCCACCGAGCCACCCGTCCCTGAATCCCATCCACTTCAGACAACCGACGATGCCATCGAAGCCGCTCTCGATGGCGCCCTTGATAGGGCTGTGGAACTCCGCGCCGGTCCCGCCGTAGAACAAGCCGCTCAACCACTCAGCCGTCCCCGCCAGGATTCCCGTCCCCGTTTCCGACAGAGCTCTCGTCGCGAGCTCGAGCGGCAGTAGCAGCGCGACCAGGAGGACATTGAAGAAGTCGTGCACTGTCGCCGCGGCGAAAGCCCTGGCGAACTCCTGGCTGCGGCGGACGGAACCCATCGAGACGAGCGTGTTGGTGATCGTCGTGCCGATGTTGGCGCCCATGATCATGGGCACCGCGGCATTCACGGACAGCGCGACGCCTTTCGCGGCTCCGACCATGCCGACGATCGTGGACGTCGTGGTGCTGGAGCTCTGCACGAGCACCGTCGCCAGCACGCCCACGGCCAGTCCGGCGAAGGGGTTCTCCACGCCTTCGAAGAAATTCTCCGAGACGTCCGCTCCCATGAGACCGATCGATTTCGAGAGCAACTGGATCGCGACCAGGAAGCAGTAGAGCAGTACGACGACGACGAGGAACCGGACCGCGTAGACGGCGGGCGGCCAGGCCTGGGGCTGGG
>Ga0114950_10002253_pt1 | contig 14755 bp, 14 predicted proteins | sample N075metaG_FD_83503 | JGI IMG/M metagenome (GOLD analysis project Ga0114950, IMG submission 83503) | Deep subsurface microbial communities from Kermadec Trench to uncover new lineages of life (NeLLi) - N075 metaG | ecosystem: Environmental > Aquatic > Marine > Ocean trench > Sediment | place... | reverse complement strand
GAGTTTTATAATGATGGCTTTACTTTATACATATTTCCGCAACCCAAAAGCCCCAAAGCTTATGCAATCATGCGCGATCCACGTGTTGCGATAGCCATTGCGAATCCGATGGCTGGTTGGGCCTGCGTAATGGGCTGCCAGATTTTTGGTACCGCAAAGCTGCTGGATGTGGATACGCCCGAATGGAAGCATGGTATGAAGGTGTTCAAATGGGCAGCATCGTCATCTGAGTTAGGCCGGTCACTGGATGAAGCGCCACGCGGCCAGCTGGCCCGTATTGAGCCTGAGCGTATTGTGTACACCGAACATCTGCTGAGGAAGGAAGGCTATGCTCCGCGGCAGATATGGACGGCCGGTGAGGATGAACTGCAGGTGGTACCGGGCGGTAACGTCTGATTACAGGCCGGTACTCCATGCGCTACCCATGACGAGGTAAACATAGGTGTCCTCAGGACCGCGGGCAACGCGTAGCCCAAGAATTTTGGCCATCATGTAGCGAAAGCCGACACCAACGGCCGTGTGGCTTTCCGCTGAGCCCAGATCAGAAATTTTCTCACCTGTTCTGCCGCCACCGGCAAAGCTGTCTACCTGTGTCGCTCCGAGATAGTGTGACTGTGTCGCGCTTGAGCTAAAATTAGTTACAGTGTTCGGCTCCAGGGGCAAAACAATGGCTGGTTACTGCACCCACATGCAGACTTAGCTCGCGAATAATCCCCCGGATCTCCTTCCTTGATCCAGGCGCCACACATCGCGACGGACATATCTAAACTATGCGTAACCTTTTTAAGAAACTGGCGGCCGGTATCAGTGTGATTGTGCGCAAGCCGCTGCTGTTAATAGCTATTTCGGTGGCAATTGTTGTAATTCTGATGGGGACACGACCGCGCCTGACGCCTGTGCAACTGCCCGAGCGCGTCTGGCCTGTCGATGTGGTGGAGGTCTGGCAGAAAGATGAGCAACCTGCGCTGGATCTGTTCGGCCAGATTGCGGCAGGTCGCAGAACAGAATTGCGCGCACTCGTCCCCGGACGCATCAGTGAGGTTGGCCGCAGATTTCGCGAAGGCGAGCGCGTAAGCGCGGGCGATTTTCTGGTTCAGATTGATCCGTTCGAATATCAGAACAATGTAGCAGAGCAAAAAGCTTTGTTATCCGAGGCAAAATCAAGACTGAATGTATTACGCCGCGATCTCGCCCGGATCAACGAACTGTATGCTGAAAATAATGTATCTGAGCAACAGCTTGATGATGCCGGGTTAGCTGTCAAGCAACAGGAAACTACACTGGAGCAACGGCGTATTGGACTGGCGCGAGCACAACGTGATTTATCTGATGCGCGCCTGGTAGCACCTTTTGATGGTGTGGTTAACAGCGTGTCTGCTGATCTTGGTAAACAACTCAGTGTTAATGACAAAGTGGCCGAAATTATTGATACGACCTCACTGGAGGTGCGGTTCACGTTGTCGAAATCACAGTATGGACGAATCATCGGAGCCAATGAGCCGCTCAAAGGGAGGCCGGTAGAGGTGAGCTGGCAGGTGGGTGATGGCACGCTGAATTTTGCAGCAGTAGTAGAGCGGGTTGGGGCAGAAATTGATTCAACTACGGGTGGTGTGGATGTTTATGCGGTGATTGAGCCGGAAGAGAATACGCTCTTGCGCCCTGGTGCATTTGTCTGGACAAAGATTGCTGACCGAAAATTTGAAAAAGTTTTTCGTGCCCCCGAAAGTGCTCTGTATGGCGATAAGGTCTATATCGTCACGCATGAAAATCGTCTGGCTGCACGTCCGATTATTGTGCACGGCTATGCGGGTGAAGATGTGTTGTTTAGCAGTGCGGGTGAGCCACTGATAAATGATGGCGATAAGGTTCTTACCACGCAGATTCGGGAAGGCGGAGCGGGTATTAAGGTAGAGATTCGCTGATGGCATCTGATCGCACAGGCGTGGTTGCGATGTTTGCCACCCATCCGGTGGCTGGCAACCTGCTGATGTTGTTGATGATCGTCTTTGGGCTGTTCGGTCTGAGCAACCTTAACAGGCAGGTGCTGCCGGATTTTCAGCTGGACATCATCAATGTTACGGTCGCCTGGCCCGGTGCCAGCCCTCAGGATGTAGAAGAAAATATCGTTGAGGCAATTGAGCCTGAAGTACGGTTCATTGACCGGGTAGATACGGTTAAGTCCACCGCATTTGAAGGCCGTGCCGAGTTAAGTATCAGGTTCAAGGAAGGTGCTGATATGTCTGTGGCGCTGACGGATGTGCAGTCAGCCATTTCGCGCATTACGACTTTTCCAAGCGATATCGAAAGCCCGGTTGTGAATCAACTGATCAATGCCGATGAGGTGTGTCGGCTGGAGATTAGCGGGCCATTTTCGGAGCAGGCGCTTAAATTTTATGCACGCAAAATCAGAGATGATCTGCTCGACCGTGGCCTGACACGTATTACAATTAATGGCGGTCGGCAATCAGAAATCTGGGTTGAGGTTCCGGAAACAGCGCTGCGGGAACTCGACCTGAGCCTGAATGATATCTCGGCAAGTATTGCTGATGCCAGCCTGGATCTTCCTTCCGGTAGTGTTGTATCGGGCGGGCGCTCGCGCCAGATTCGCAGTGAGGGGCTGGCTCGCAGTCCGCTAGAGGTCGGCAATATAGAAATAATCTCACGTGATTCTGGTCAGAAGATTCGTTTGCGAGACGTGGCGAAGATTCACGAGAGCTTTAAAGAAGGGCAAGTCTCTCACCTCCGCAAGGGCAAGACCTCAATCGGGATTGTGATTACACGCGCTAAGGGCATTGATTCGATCATTGCTCAAAAAACAGTAGAAGACTATCTGGTTGAAATACGCCCGACGCTGCCGCAATCATTGCGAATTGATATCTACGATATTTTTGCGGAGGCGGTGAGTGAACGCATCGATATGTTGTTGTGGAATGGTTTGACCGGTTTGCTGCTCGTGATGGGAGTGCTTTACCTGTTCCTGAATGGGCGCATCGCATTCTGGGTTGCGGCCGGTATCCCTATATCAATACTGGCAGCACTGGGCGGCATGTATCTGGTGGGTGTAACCCTCAATATGATCAGCCTGTTTGCAGTCATCATGGGGCTCGGCATTATTGTTGACGATGCCATTGTCGTCGGCGAACACACTGAAACTTTGCATCGCCGTGGGATGTCGCCTGAAGAGGCGACACTGGAAGGTGCCAAACGAATGTTTGCGCCGGTGATGGCAGCCTCGTTAACAACGATTGCCGCATTTTTCCCCTTATTGATGGTGGGGGCCACCATCGGCAAGATTATTGGTGATATGCCCAAGACCGTTATCCTGCTTATTATCGCCAGCGTCATAGAATGCTTCTTTGTGCTGCCCATGCATTTGCGCGGCGCACTCAAACGTATGGATGCTAGTGGTGGCCCCAAGGCTGGCAAGTTTCATCTGGCATTCAACCGCTTCCGTGATACACATTTTGATCGCTTTATGCACGCTGCTTATGAACTGCGTTACAGCGTTGTAACCGGTGCGGTCTGCGCATTAATTATTTCTGTGTTCATAATGATCTCGGGCCGTGTTTCATTTGAATTTTTTGCCACACCAGAGACAGATATGATCTTCGGCAATTTTGCGCTCAGCCCCGGTACCCCGCGAGAAAAGACTGTGGAAATGATGGCGGAAATGGAGCGCGCGGCTTATGCAACTGAAGCAAAGTTGACGAATGGCGAAGGTGGGTTGATCGTTTACTCGCTAGGTAGTGTGGCAACGCGCGAAGGGCGCGCGATGGAAAAAGAAGCGGGTGGCGATCATATGGGTGGCTATACAATTGAATTCATCCCGAGTGATAAACGTTATGTGCGCAACACGGCTTTTCTGCGTGCCTGGGAGGAAGAAATTCAGGCCGTTGCCGGGGTGGAAAAAGTTGTTATTTCAGAGCGGAGTGACGGCGGCCCCCCGGGTAAGGATCTTGATATTCGTGTCTCAGGAGCCGAGCTTAGTGTGTTGAAGGCGGCAGCTATGGAGATACGTGAAACTTTACGTGATATGCCGGGCTTGATGGCCATTGAAGATGACCTGCCCTGGGGTAAGCAGGAAATTATCATGCAGCTGACACCTGCGGGTCGGGCTATGGGCTTTACAACCGAAATGGTTGCGCGCCAGGTGCGTAATTCCTTTGAAGGAGCCATTGCCAAGCGATTCTCGCGCGATGAGGAAGAAGTCATTGTGCGCGTTTTATTGCCCAAAGAAACCAACCGGTCGAATTCGCTGCGTGACTTGTATCTGCTCACTCCGGGCGGTAATCGTGCGCCTGGTGGTAATCGGGTGGCGCTGACCGAAGTGGTAGACCTGGAAACACGAGTAGGCTTTTCAATTGTGCGGCGTCAGGATGGTGTGAGACAGGTTGCCGTAACTGCTGATGTTGATAAAGAAGTCAGTACCTCAAATGCGGTGCTGGCAGCTTTTGATACCAATTATGCAGCAGCAATTATGGCTAAGTACGGTGTTTTGATTGAATACAAAGGGCGTGCGGAGGAGCAGGCGGGCGCCGCAGAGGATGTGGGTAATGCTGCACTGGTTGCGCTGGCAACGATGTACATTATTCTGGCCTGGGTATTTTCCAGCTATCGCGCACCGCTGATTGTCATGTCCATCATTCCGTTTGGCCTGATCGGTGCTGTATTAGGTCATTTTATTATGGGCTTTAACCTGGGCATGCTGAGCATTTTCGCACTGGTTGGTCTTGCCGGTGTGATGATTAATGATTCTATTATTCTGGTTACCGCAATACGCCGATTGCTTGCAGAAGGTAAAGACATGCAGCAGGCCGTCGTACAAGGTTCCAAAGATCGCTTGCGTCCGGTTATCCTGACGACATTAACAACGATTGGTGGGCTAACACCGATTCTATTTGAAACCAGTATGCAGGCTCAGCTGGTACAGCCACTGGCGGTTACATTGGTATTTGGCATGCTGGTATCGCCATTTTTAGTATTGGTCTTTGTCCCGGCTTTGCTGGGGGTCGGTGATGACATTGTCAATCGAAAGCGGCGCAAAACTACCGGGGCATCTGCACCCGACGCGAGTTCAGACACGAAGGCCCAAGCCTGACAACGGTAAATTCTTAAGGATCACTCTACAGGTGTCAGGTCGTAGTGTCCGTCATCGGTTTTAGCGGCTGTGCCTCTATCACTGCTGGATTTTGGTTTCCCGGTCTTTGTGGTGGCTTCCCCCGCTGGTGTTTCTGCAGAAAGTTGAGCTTCCAGCTCAAAGATCCTGAATTCCAGTCTGCCCACCTGGTTGCCTAGTTGTTCCAGTTCGGCCTCGAGCTGGGCTATCTCATCATGGCGGTGTTGCGCGCTGTCTCGATCGCAGCCGCCGACAAGGAAAACCAGTAGCGTTGCTACGCTGACTCGTATCATTAGGGTAGAGAAGTTCATTTCAGTATCCCCTGTTCCGTAGTGGCGGCAAAATTTTTGTCGTCAGTTGCAGCAGATTTGGTGGATAGTTTTAGCATAACAAAACCAAATATACCGGCCGCCAGTGAACCTACGATGATGCCTAATCGGTCAGGTCGTGAGTATCCCAGGCCAGACTCCTCAAAGGCCAGTGAACCTATAAACAGGCTCATGGTGAAGCCCACCCCGCATAATATCGAAGCACCATACAGCTGCCCCCAGTTAACCCCGGCAGGAATTCTGGCCAGGCCCAGTTTAATAGCTACCCAGGCGAATCCGAATACTCCGATTTGTTTGCCAAAAAACAGGCCAACAGCAATGGCCAGCGGGATGCCGGACAGCAATGAATCGAGTGTCATGCCCTGTAAATTTACACCGGCATTTACAAATGCAAACAGGGGCAGGATGCCGAATGCCACGGCAGGATGCAGCTCATGAATCATTTGGTCCAATGGAGAATGTTCCTCACCATTACGATCAACTGCTTTTAGCGGGATGAAGAGGCCCAGAATAACGCCGGCAAGCGTTGCGTGGACTCCCGATTTAAGCACGGCGACCCACAAAATTATGCCTACAAATATATAGGGCGCGACTGTCTGGACCTTGCGCCATTTTAAAACACACAGCGAAAAGATTGCGCCTGCGGCTACGTATAGCGAGAGCAGCGATAATTCAGATGTATAGAAAAGTGCAATGATAATAATCGCGCCTAGATCATCAATAATAGCCAGCGTCATCAAAAATAATTTTAATGCGACGGGAATACCGGGGCCGACCATTGCGAGGATACCAAGGGCGAAAGCAATATCTGTCGCGGTCGGGATGGCCCACCCCTGAATTGCCAGTGAATCATCCATCGTAATCAGGTAGTACAAACCGGCAGGTATGATAATTCCGCCCAAACCTGCGATGGCTGGTAGTGCGATCTGACTCAATTCAGATAATTCGCCCACCATAACTTCACGTTTGACCTCCATGCCGATCATAAAAAAGAAGATGGCCATCAGGCCATCGTTGACCCAGAGGAATAATGGTTTTGCTATCTCAAGTGCACCAATCTGTATTACGCCCGGTGTATCGAGAAATGCTTCGTACACATAACCGACAGGCGAATTCTTCAGTACCATGGCTAGCACGGCGGCAATCAGCAGAACAATACCGCCGGCTGCTTCCAGCTTGAAGAAATTACGGAGTGTGGACTGAACCATCGATATGCCTCATCAAGCAGGTTTATTGAAACTGGCAGCCCAGTGTATCAGCGCAATACCATAAAATTCCACGGGGCTGCTGAAGCGGGTACATAAGTCGCGCTATGATGCGGGCACGGCAAGCCAGAACCTGCCGGATGCATCAATCTCAGGAGAGTTTAATGAATTTTGTTTTGCGCCCTATGGTCGGCATTTTTAGTACTGTTGTATTGATAACAGGGCTGGCTGGTTGCTCAGCGATGGATGCTATGCATGAGAGCCCGGATTTTTACCGCCATAGCCTGAGCCAGTTAAGTCAGCCATTAGATGGTACCGGCTCCGATTTTTTCTGGTTTGATGTGAAGCTGAGTCCTGAGTATCCAGACAATAATGAAGCAGCTGAAGCAATGCGGATGGAGTGGCTGACGGTATGGCTGGAATCGCGCAAGGCCTGTCTGAATGGTTACGAAATTCTGGAGCGGCGGGAATTCGGGTTCTCTGAGCACAATCCTGCCAGATATGATCTGCGCTACAAAGTTCAGTGTAAGGTTTTGCCGCCTTCAGTAGCGGAGGCCTGATACCGCTTAGGTGGAATATAGCGGCAGATCCTATCGGTAAAACTGTAAAGCAAAAATATCAGCACCAGATTAGCTGAGGGGAAAAATAATTTGATCGCCCTGGCGAAGGCCAAATTTTTCTGCACTGCCGCCATTGAGTTCGATCACTCCGTTAACAACTCCTCCACTGGAGATAATGTCCGTTGACAGGGGCGTTGCATTTTTGTGGATAGCAGTAATAGTAAGCTTATGGTCGATGAACAACATATCGAGCGGTATCAGTGTATTTTTCATCCACATGGAAATTTCGGCTGGCTCGGGATAGATGAAAAGCATGCCCTCATATTCATCCATCGAACGAATAAACATCAGTCCCTGAGATCGTTGCTCCCGACTATTCGCAATATAGATGTCGAACAGGATACAGCCACGGCTACTGGAATCTATGATGAGCTGTGTCCGGTTAAAATCACGCAGTAAATCAGCTGGCTCAGCGCTATTAGCGCCGGTCATAAGCATGGCCGGCAAAATAACGCCTAACAGCACGCTGATCAGCAGGCCCTTGCGGGTGGGTCTCAAAGCATAAGCCAGACACGTATGCAGCCCACTCATTCCGTAGCCGGCTTCATCAGGCTCGAATATTCGATCTCATTCAGTGTCACCGACCCCGGCCCCGTTAAAGCAGCCAGCGCACCGGCGCAATACAGGCGGCCATCCAGCCGCCAGCTTTCTTCGATGGTCCCTGTCAGGCGCAATTGAGTAGTCAGTTGGGTCCAGCAACGTGGTTGTTCCTGGGTGCTGTAAAACTTGCCGCTGACCTGGTCGATAATAGTGACATTAGCTTCCAGTTCCTGTCCCGGAGCACCTAATATGGCATCGGCAACACCAATGACCAGAACCAGGCCTGGATTACCCGGATCAACATGTTCGCTGAAGACGAGGCGGATGCCCTGGCCTGCGGGCCGACTCATGCCATCGCAAAGCATGGATTCACCGTGCCAATCGAGGGTTTTGCGTATCGCCCCGTATAGCTCGCCTTTTAAATAGCCATCCTGATCCATGACACAGGGGCTCATTTGACGTGAGGCCAGCAGATTGTTGTTTTCCAAAGCCGGTTGCAACGTAAACGTGAACCAGCCTGTGGCTGCAACGCACCCGAGACACAGAACTGCAAAAAACTGGTCGAGTAACGTTATCGGGTTTGTATCTGTTGCTTCGGATTCGGTTGGATGTTTATCCATAGTTAGGCGTATTCTAAACGTACCAGTAAAAAAATCGACGTCCTGGCGCTATATAACAAGAGGTGAAAATATTATGAACCTTGATAGCTGTGCGCCACAACAGTTCTCCGCAGCCAAACTGCAGCTACCGGTTTCTTCTGCATCGGTTATGAGTACGGGCACAACAGGATTGCAGCGCCAGGACGAATTAGCCACATTCCCGGTTGCCGTTTCGGTCGTAACGCAGACACGCGAAGCAAGGCGCAATAGTAAACAGTCGCTGACCATAACCTATGGTATCGGCCAGAGCTGGTTCGGCAACTGCCTGATTGCGGCGACCGAACAGGGTATTTGCTGGCTCGATATAAAGCCGCAGGCGGATTCGGTGGATCGGTTGCAGGAAGTCTGGGCTCCGCAGCGGCTATTGCGCGACGATCATAAGGCTGTTTTATTAGCTGATGAGGTGTTTGCGGAAGAACCAGGTACGGTTGCTCTCCACCTTTGTGGCACGGATTTTCAGTTGCGTGTCTGGCGTGCGCTTTTGCAGATAGTGCCCGGGCTATATATGAGTTACGGTCAACTGGCTGTTTGCATAGGGGCACCTGGTGCTGCAAGGGCTGTGGGTGGAGCCGTGGCTGCCAATGGTGTTGCAGTATTGGTGCCGTGTCATCGGGTATTGCCCCGTAATGCCCGGTTGGGGGGCTATCGGTGGGGATTTGACCATAAGGCAGCACTATTACAGCGTGAACTCCGTGCCTCAAATGGTTGAGCTATAGCACTAGCCTGACTCCGGGCCGTGCAGTCTTGCATGTGCCCCGATTTAGCAGAATTTGCGCCTGTATGCCCCGTCCCGGATTGGGCCTCATCAATACTGATGATTTACCAGAAAATGTGAAATAGCCGCTATTGCACGGCATCTGGGTACAGTAATTTGCCTGTAGCCCACTAAATAACAGGGCATGAGACAAGGACTGGATGGATATAGGCGCGACAATTCGCAAGGGAGCAAGCTCCCTCTACGAGGATCAACTTCACGCAGGGTTTGAATCTTTGCATTTTGGTGATTTTCTCGAGGAGGAGTTTCGCGAGAATTATCAGCAGGAAAATTTTCAGAAATCACGCCTGGTGATCGGGCTTGCATTGATTGTTGTCGTTGTTGTCACACTAATGAATATTTTTGCCCCCAGTGGGGGGGCGTCCATGATGGGGCGTTTCAGCATGCTGTTGATGATGCCGATGCTGTTGCTGACCATGCTGGCATCTTATTCAGGCAATCGTTTTATCTATCATTCGCTGTTGTCGCTCAGTGCGTTGGTGATTGGTATTGCCGGGGCGATTGTTGATGTGCAGGCAAGTCTTGCCGGGCAGGGCTATTACTTCGCCGGGCAAATTGGCTGGATCTTTATTATCTGGTCGATGTTGGGATTGTTATTCAGTGCCGCAGCAGGGTTGTGTGCGGTGGTTTCGATGATTTATCTGGCATGCGCCACTTATGTTGGCCTGGCGGCCGAGCAGGTCCTTTTCGAAGGCTTCATGCTGCTGAATGTGAATCTGCTGGGTGGTTATAGTTGCTATAAGCTGGAATTTGCTACGCGCCGTACCTTTCTTGAGTCTCGAATACTCAGTCAGCAGGCGGAGCGCGACGGGCTTACAGGTCTGTATAACCGTCGTGCTTTTGATGGATATATGGAACGTATCTGGCGTCAGTCTCGCCGTGAAAATGTTCCGCTGACTATCATGTTGATAGATATTGATCACTTCAAGCCTTATAACGATCGATACGGGCATCAAGCGGGTGATGACGGGCTAAAAGAAGTGGCTGGCATCATTGCCAATAGTGTCCAGCGCCCCCTTGATTTGGCCGCACGTTATGGCGGTGAAGAATTTGCACTGGTTCTGTACGGTCCGGCGGATGAGTTTGCCGCCCGATTGCCGGAAAAACTTCGGGTGGATGTTCTGGGAATGGGCACTGTTCATGAAGCGGCTACGCATACCAAATTTCTTAGCGTGAGTATCGGGGTTGCGGTCGTGTATCCTGATTCCGGTCGCAGCCTTACGGGAGCCATACAGATGGCTGATGAAGCGCTTTACCAGGCCAAAGAAGAGGGCAGGAATCGGGTTGTAGTAAATCTGTCCGGATCGACGGAGCTTGAGACCGGTCGCTTTCGCGCCAAGAAAGCCAGCTGATTTTTATCTGACGTCTCTGACGTACCTGCATTTTTACCAGTGACCCGAGTTGGACATTGAGGCCCAGGGTTCCTGAATCGGCAACGCGGCACCCACCTGCAGCAATTCAACAGATATGTTGTCGGGTGAGCGAACGAAGGCCATACGCCCGTCACGCGGCGGACGCTTAATTGTTATACCGCCCTCTATAAGCTTTTCGCAAAGTGCGTATATGTCATCTACGGCATACGCAATATGGCCGAAATTTCTGCCTTCAGTGTAATCTTGCGGATCCCAGTTGTAGGTTAATTCAATTGTGGCGGGAGGCGTATCATCGGCATCCTGATCGGCCATCAGGAAAATCAGTGTATAGCGCCCGTTTTTATCGTCATACCGCCGTAACTCCTTCAGTCCCAGCATATTGCAGTAGAAATTAAGCGACTCTTCTATGTTGCTTATGCGTAGCATTGTGTGCAGGTATTTCATGTCGTGCTCCATTCGCGCAGTATCTGGTTTTAAATCATCCGGGCAAGCATTAACCTACCTGTACCCATTGCAGTGCTCAAGTTTTTCCGGTGCACATATAGATATGAAAAAGATTCGCGCTATCTGCTTTGATCTGGATGACACGCTATGGGATATGCGGCCAGTGATACCGCGGGCGGAACGACTGCTCTATGAATGGTTTGCAGTTAATTACCCGCGGGTCGTAAGCACCTATACGTCAGATGAGATTCGTGAATTGCGGCTTGCGGCGAGTAAGGAATGGCCTGAACTCCAGCACGATCTTACGGAGTTGCGAATCAGGATACTGCGCCAGATTGCGGCAACTGCCGGTTATGATGAAACTATGGTTGCCGGAGCATTCGAGGTATTTATCCAGGCGCGCAATGATGTCACGGTATATTCAGATGTTGTGCCGGTGTTAACGAGGCTGGCGGATACTTACCGGCTGGTCGCACTTAGTAATGGTAATGCAGATCTGGAAAGAATCGGTATCGCCAAGTATTTTGCGGGGATTTTTTCTGCACGTGATATGGGGGTGGCCAAGCCAGATGGAAGGTTTTTTGTTGAGGCTGCCGCACGTTGCGAACTGCATATGGATGAGATGTTGCATGTGGGTGATCATCCGGAGAACGATATCCTGGCAGCACAAAAAATGGGGATGTCTGCCGTGTGGGTGAATCGTTTAGATGCCCACTGGCCAAAGCCGGATTGTTCTCCGGACTATGAAATTGCTGATCTTAACGGGCTGGTGCGCCTTATGCAGTTATGACCCGGAAACCACCGGCAATTATCTTTGTGCCGGGTATCCGCCCCAAACCCCCGGCTGATTTGCATGCTGCACAACTGCGACGGTGTTTGACCGCTGGTGTGTTGCAAGCCCAGGGCAGTCCTGAAGCTGCCGAATCACTGGCGGCTGCACTTCGTCTGGTTGGATGGTCGTTGGGGTTTTATGGCGAACATGGCGACATCTCTGTCGATCTGGCCGGTATTGAGAGGTTATTGGCGGGGCAGGATTCAGTGGCGGCAGATAGTCAGGAAGCACTTTCACTTGCAAGAAGGATAACCGGGGTGCTCTATGCGATTAGTGATCGTTTCCCGGTACTCACCGATATATTTGCGACACGTCGAATGGAAACCCGGGTGGAAGAAATGCACCGGTATTTTTTTGATCGTGATGGCAAAGCTACGGCTGCGAGGTTAATGGTTGCAGATGCGCTTCAGGTAGCGTGGGACAATGGCCAAAAGGTTCTGTTGATAGGGCACAGTTTTGGTTCAGTGATCGCCTACGATACTTTGTGGGAGCTGGGTCGTTTGCAGGGGAACCCCGGTAAAGTTGATTTATATGTAACCATGGGCAGTCCGCTAACCATGAATTACATACGTAAACGCTTAAAGGGTGCGCACCGCCCGCTGGAAGAACGTTACCCGGTCAATATTAATCGCTGGGTTAACCTGGCAGCATTGGGCGAGGTTACCGCGCTTGATAGAAAACTGTCCGCTTGTTTTGCCGAGATGGTTCGACTGGGCCTTACTTCATCGATTGATGACAATATGACCTTAGTCAATCAGTTTCATGGTCCGGATGGGCTGAATGTACACAAATGCTACGGCTATTTTGCAAGTCCTGTGGTTGGGCAGCTATTGTCGGAGTGGTCTGACAGGGTTAGTGCTGTGGATAATCTCTAAAAAGCCGCACCATTTGCCGGGGTGATCAATAAGTCTATACGCCGGTTCCTGGCACGACCCTCTTTTGTTCCATTATTGGCGATGGGCCTGGCTGCTCCATAGCCAACTGCTGTAATGCGATGCGCAGGAATCCGCATTTTCGCAATGACGTGGTTAGTGACAGCCTGAGCACGCTGTTCTGATAAACGTTTATTAATGCGATCACTGCCGCTTGAGTCTGTATGGCCCTCTATAACGAGCAAGGAGCGTGGATAGAGTGCGATTACATTACCCAGTTTTTTCATTAGTGCTTCATTATCCGCATCCAGGTTGGGTGAGCCGCTGGCGAAGTGCAATCCAACAACCCGCACGACAATGTCATTGGATTTTCGAAACACCTGGGCCTCGTCCGGGGTAAAGAGTGCCTCTGCCTGTGCAAACTGTTCGCGCGCGCGGGCCTGCTCTTCCAGCCGCAAAACCAGTTGCTGACGCTCGGTTGAAGCGCCCCCCAGACGCCGATCCAGTTCACGAATTTCTTCATCAAGAGCAGCACGAAAGGCCTGATTATCCGCCAGATCACGAAGCAATTGTTGTTCGCTTTCTCCCATGCGTATGATTTCTTCTTCGAGTTGATCCACCGCAATTCGGGGGTCGGTATCGGCGGATACAGAGAGAGCTGCCGCTGTCTGTAGCCGGACCAAATATCTTTCCCACTGCAGGATCAGGTCTTCAGTTGCCGGTTTTTTGCGTGCTATGGCTGTAATCTGCTCCGCATGAGTAGCTGCTGCTACTGCCTGATCGGCAAGCGCAGCGGGCAGTTCAGTAGCGTAGCGATCAGTCGCGAGCGCCTGTTCTGCCTCAACTACGAGCTTGCGTGCACTGGTCAGTGTACGCGGCGCATATCGTTCAGCCTTATTTTTTTGGGCCTGGTTGATTGCGGCTCGTGCATCCAGCAACAGCGTATCCTGAATAGCGAGTAGCTCGGCCTCGCGGAATAGTTGTTGTGCCAGTGTTGCCGATTCCAGCGCGGCTTCTTCCTTGCCTTTGTCGCGTGCGGCCAGTGCGCGCACCCAGGACTTTTCTGCGCGCTTCCATTGTTTTTTGGCAACTCTCGGCGCATTCGCTTTTATTGCCAGATCCCGTGCCTGGGCGGCCTGCGCGAAAGGGTCAATGGCTGCGCTGGTTTCTGCTGGTTGAGGATCCGGCTGGTCTGCAGATTCCTGACCGGCAGCAGTGGACAGTAGCAACGTCATACACACTGCAATCAATGTTATGTAGAACAAAAACTGAGGTAATGACCTGGGGCCAGAAAAAATGCCGGATGATGGCTGAATTATTTGTATGCGCATAAGTACCTGTTTTTAAAGTTCTCTCTTTGCGTTAAACGCTGATGAGTCAACGGGTCTGGCTACTCGTGCAGCGTGCTCAATAAATGTTGTTGTCCATAAGTCGTGCAGATTATGCCTCGAAATGTGGACCCGCTCACAGTAATGCGGGCTGCCCGTCACTAATCTTCACCCATGGGCACGAAATACTACACCCGCTTCCTGTTACAAGCCGTCGATCAGACTGAAGTTGACGAGTACAGCGGCGTAGTTGAAGTGCAGGTTACCGATAAGGCGGTTCTGGACGCAAAAGAGATTGAGGCGCTGCTGGCTAATAGCTTTGATCTTGATTCGGACCAGGTCCAGCTGCTGAACTGGTCGCCATTGCACTAGCCCGACAGCGCCGCCACGCGGCCCACAGACTTCCCCCTGTATTGCCCGGTCCTCGGACCGGGCTTTTTTAATGACGAAAAGCTTTCAGGCCGCGCGCAGCCGGTCCTGAAAGGTTAACTTCGGAATTAATGCCGGAAAAGCACTGCTTTTTCGGCGTCTGTCAGGATGGGAAAAGATTTAACGAAAAGCTTTCAGGCCGCGCGCAGCCGGTCCTGAAAGGTTAACTTCGGAATTAATGCCGGAAAAGCACTGCTTTTTCGGCGTCTGTCAGGATGGGAAAAGATTTAACG
>Ga0114950_10002252_pt1 | contig 14756 bp, 12 predicted proteins | sample N075metaG_FD_83503 | JGI IMG/M metagenome (GOLD analysis project Ga0114950, IMG submission 83503) | Deep subsurface microbial communities from Kermadec Trench to uncover new lineages of life (NeLLi) - N075 metaG | ecosystem: Environmental > Aquatic > Marine > Ocean trench > Sediment | place... | reverse complement strand
TGATTAACTGGGACCATTTCAAGCCGTTTTTCACGAAGGCAGAATTCGAGTGTAAGTGCGGGTGCGGCAGCGTTGCCATGGACCGACACTTTATGAAAAAGCTGTTCGCGCTACGTTTAAACGTCGATGAACCTTTCATTATTACTTCGGGATTCAGATGTCCTGCGTACAACAGCAAGGTTTCATCTACGGGTTTTACCGGTCCGCATACTACGGGCAAGGCAGTGGACATACAGTTGAAAGGCGAAAGAGCGCATCGGACCATAAACCTGCTGATGAACAACTTTACGGGTATTGGCATCAGTCAGAAGGGAGCGCATGATAGCAGGTTCATGCACTTGGATAACTTGAAGGACGACGAGACCGAAGGTCCGCGTCCATGGATATGGTCCTACTGATGCAATCTACCGCCGCTTTAACAACAGGGACCGTCTCTTTGGCGGTTACCATTGTGGTCGGGTGGCTGTGGGTAACGGCGTATTTTGTCACGCAAGACCAAGCCGATGATATACATTTCCGTTTGGCGAATGATATTAAGGAGACCTATTACGAGGTCAAGATTGACGCAGCGAACGCAGAGTTGACGTTTATTGAGCTTGAGGGAGTAAAACCCGAAGAACAGCGCCAATATGATTTGCGTTCTTTTGAGGTACAGTTCATGACCAAAAAACTGGCGGAGTTAAATCGGTGAAATGGCTTGCCCTCTTACTGTGTTTAAACGCTACCGTAGCGTGGGCCGATTACTGGGCCGAGGACGACGGCATGGGTAGTTTTCGGATAGTTGTAGACGAGCCACACTACTGTTGGGTCGAATTTAAGTCAGGCGAATTTCTTGGTACGATAATATACCCGCACCGCCCATCGAAGTGGCGGCGGTACATTGATGTAGTTTTTTGGGGGTGCGAATAATGCTTGAATCACTGATAGCGCCAGTTGTTAAACTGCTGGACAAGTTTATCCCTGACGCGGATACCAAGGTCCAGTTGGCACACGACATTGCCACCATGGGTGAGAAGCACGCTCAAGACTTGGCGATAGCACAGATCGCAGTCAACACCGCTGCCGCCGCACACAAGAACATGTTTGTGGCTGGCGCCCGTCCCGCGACCCTGTGGATATGCAACCTCGGTCTGCTGTGGTCGGTGTTCCTACAACCCATACTATCAATCTGGTTCATCGTTCCAGTAGTGGACACGACGCTGCTAATGACCATGCTCGGCGGGCTACTGGGGTTCGGCACCATGCGTATGACCGAGAAGCTGAAAGGCGTAGCGAGGAACAAGTAATGTTGTCATTTACTTACAAAGGACAAATACTTAACGCCCGTGTTGATCGGACTATGGAGTTGGACACCACGTTCATTGATAAGGACGGGTTTAAACGCAATCTGGCGAAATTTAAGTGGGAGTGGATTTGGGCCACCCACTGGGCCAACGAAGCAGATGCGGGCCATGGGTGGATTTTCACCAAGGCACTTAACTGGTTGGTTGCCCACGTACGGCACGCACCTTATTTGTGGGGCCATTTCCTGTTTGTGTATCTGCCACTTTCCGTACTGCTGGGGGCGCTATAATGGCCGATAAAAGGAGCCTAAACGACTGGGACGAAGTACAACGTGATTTCAGCGCAGGTGAGGTCGGGCTTCGTGTTGCGGTGCGTAACGATGCGGATTTCTTCAAGCGCGCGCTATTGGTCATGGAGAACTACGCACCCACGCTACAGGGCACCGCAGTCCGTGTCCCGGGCACTCGCTATATCAGCGACGCTGATGCGGACGTGGTACGCATTATTCCCTACCTGACACCTACGAACCAGAACGCAGTTGTTGAACTGTTGCCCGGGGGGTTGCGGATTATCACCGGCATTCCTACCTCGTTGGGGTCTAACGTGTTCACTATCTCTGCCCCCTTTTCGCGCCTAGCCGTTACGCCGGTTATCTTGCAAGTTGCCAACAATCCCCGCTTTGAAGAGGGTTTAAGCGAGTGGGAGATAGTCCCCAACCGTTATACCAGCGCCGACGGTAGTGACCTTGGTTGCTGGCTGGAGGGCACCGGTACGGACCCCAATATCCTGATGTCGGCACGGAAGTGGAAACACAGGAACGACCGGCAAGACGCCACCATATTTGGCACGGCAGTGATACCCCTGACCGGCGATGGCGCATGGCTCAAGATTCGCCTAAATATCCAGTATCAAGACAACTTCTCAGGACCAGCCGCAGAGTACCAATTGTTGCTCAAGGTAGGCACTGCCAAGGGCGCCAGCGATCTGTGGGTGGAAGAGTTCACCGGCCAGCCCGGGGCTATACGTGAGTTTGACGAGACCTTGACTGGTTTGACGCTTGACCCCGGCCAGATTGTGTACATGACCGTCAGCCTGCTTGCGGTCGGTAACGCTAACAGCCCTCCGAGTACCCCTGTGTTCCGCGTTTTCAGCTTTGAAATATTTGCCAAGGGCACGGTTGATATCACCGACGAAGTTGTAGGCAATCTGCCCTATACAGCAGAAGACCTACCTGATGTACAGTTCATCCAGTCACCTTACGTTAATACGACGGACCCTGATTCGACCGGCAAGGAACTGGTGTTTACCCATCCCAAGTACCCGCCCCAAGAACTGTTGGTTATCGCGGGCGTGTTCATTGTAAGACCAAAACCGTTCAATGATACCCCTGACGAATGGGCTGACGGCAACTATCCAGCCGCCTGTGCGTCGTTTAACGGACGTTTACTGCTTGGGGGGTCTCAGACTAACCCCATAGCAGGCGACCCCGTAGGGAGCGCCGTAGAGACCGTGTGGGGCACGGAAGTGGGTCGTTGGAACGAATTGATCACACCAGACGACCCGGGCGTTAACCCTGACGACTCCATTCAGTTCACCGCAATCTACCGGTCGCCCATTCAATGGCTGTTCGGGCAGAAGAATTTGTTAGTGGGCGCTCGCTCTATGGAGTACGTGGCTAGTGCCGATGGTATCTTTAGCCCGGGCGATATTGGCGTGGAAATGCACTCGACCCACGGCAGCGCACCCGTTCAGCCGGTGGGTTTGGGTGATACGGTGGTATTTGCCTCAGAAGGGGGCACCAAGGTCCGTGCCATGCAGTTCACCACGGAACAACATGGGTGGGTCGCCCCTGACCTGACGCTGTTGCACCCCGAGTTGTTCGCAGCGGGCATCGTTCGTATGGTGCGTATGCGGAACCCCCACCAGATCGTGGTTGTGGTCATGAAGAACGGACAGCTCGCGCTGCTCCACCAAGACACCACCGCCGATATCATGGGCTGGTCGCGTATGAACTTTAACGCGAATGTGAAAGACGCTTGTGTAATCAACGACGAATCCGGCGCAGACGTGTTAATACTGACTATTGAGCGGATAATAAACGGCGAGAGGAAGTTGTACTTGGAAGCGATTACCCACTGGCTCGACGGGGCGCTCCAGTTCTTTGTCCAATCGGCTACGCTGTCGATACCTGAGACAGAGACCAATGTCATTACAGGGCTGGAGTACCTTGAGGCTGAAATGGTACAGGTGATAGCGGACGGTAACTATCTCGGTTCATTTCAGGTATTGAACGGAGAAGTGACCCTGATTGAAGATGATGGTGTACCCATATTATTCACTTCGGCTACCGTGGGATTGCAAATGGCGTGTTCCCTTGCAACTTTACCGGTGGTGGGCACAGACCCGAAGGCAAGAAAACGGTATTCTTCCATTGTAGTTCGGTGCATGTTTAGCGACAGGCCGATTATTAACGGTGAGCGTACGGCAGACCGGACCCCTTCAAGGGTGCAGAACCTAAGCCAAGGACTGGACCTGTACTATGACAACAATATTGCTCACATGGGGTCAGATAGATTCCAGATTATAACGGTAGGAGAAAACTTGCCTATCCGATCAGAAATCGTCGGTATATTCGGCGCGATAACGGCGCACGACGTTTAAACGGAGAACAGCATGACTATCACAAACATTTACCAGCCGGAAGTATTACCGATAGTAGGGGTCGGACCTTACGCGTTCTCCTTTGACATTATCGAAGCGACTGACATCCGTATTTTCTTCGAGGACGTGTTACAGCCGCCCAGTGTGTATACCGTAGTATTGGCTGGTAGCGAACCTATCTTTTCCGGTGGCACGATAACACTGTTGAACCCGCCTGCGAGTGGGGAACTTATTATCGCTCGGGATACTTTAGCCAGCCAAGAAGTGGTCTACCAACCGTATACGCCGTTCCCTGCGAAAGTGACAGAATTCACCATTGATAAACTTACCCTGTTGGTTCAGGAAGGCGGGGGTGGCAGCGGTGGTTCAGGTGGACTGCCCACAGACCCCATCTTTAGCTCGGTAACGATTGCCAATGATAACCCCGCCCTGCTATTGCAAGACAGCACAGGACAGCGTGTACGCTTCGGTGCGTCCGCTGGCGCGGGTAACCCGGGCATAGACTACAGCGCGGATAACGGCGCCACCTTCCTGCCCATGTTCACGTTCACGGACAGTTCTGACCCGCTGGCGATTGGTGAGACTCAAATCTATGGACCGGATGGCAGCGGCGGCACAACTGCGTATATAACCACGGTAGTGGCGGAAGAAATCTGGCTGTTTAAAAGTCTGCGTTTACAAGATAGCAAACGCATCTATGGGCTATTAGACCCTATTGATACAGACGAAGCCGCCAGTAAAGGCTATGTAGATGCGGTAGCGGGTGGTGGTGGCTCAGACCCCGTATTCAATTCAGTGACTATTCAAAACCCGAACCCTGTTCTTCTTCTGGACGATTCTACTGGACAGTTTGCGCGCTTCGGTGCGTCTGCACTGGCGGGAAACCCCGGCATCGAATACAGCCCTGATGCGGGTGCTACATGGTTGCCGATGTTCACCTTCACCGATTCGTCTGACCCGTTGGCGATTGGTGAGACGCAGATGTATGGCCCCGATGGTTCGGGTGGTACAACCGTTTATCTATCGACGGTAGTAGCAGAGCAGGTCCATTTTGCTAAAAACATCAGTATGGAGAACAACCGCATTTTAGGGTTGTTGGACCCCCTAGACGCAAATGAAGCCGCGACCAAAGGTTACGTGGACGCGACTGCTGGTGGTGCCCCTGATCTGGACCCTGTGTTCAACTCGGTCACGGTACAGAACACGAACCCTGTCTATCTACTGGAAGACGGTACGGGTCAACTGTCCCGTTTTGGCGCGTCGGCGTTGGCGGGTAATCCCGGCATCGAATACAGTCCTGATAACGGTGTGAATTGGCTACCCATGTTCACGTTTACCGATTCGTCTGACCCGCTGGCAATTGGCGAGACGCAGATATATGGACCCGATGGAAGCGGCGGTACACAAGCGTATATCACCACGGTTCAAATCGGTGGCGGGCAAGTATACGTGTTCAAGCCTTTGAGCATGAACTTCAATGCCCTCGTTGGTCTGCCCAACGCGATAGCTGGAGACTCACCCGTCACCCTCAGTCAATATAACGATACACTTGCGACTGCACTGGCGAATATTTCGCACAGTACGCTTCTGGACCTTGGGGCAGACGACCACACTCAATACTACAACCAGTCGCGTGGTGACAGTCGCTATGTGCGGAACACACAACTCAATGTTGCGGGCGCGGCCTACGCGGGCGGGAAGATTATTTCTGACGGTGCGGGGTCTCAGAGTGTTGCTAACTGCTTCGGTGTATCGTCGGCTAGTATCAGCGGCAATAATTTTCTTATCAACCTGATTCAGTCAGTGGGAACGCTGAACAATATCGTAGTTAACTGCACGTCAAACACTGGACTCGCAGTTGGAACGACGACTGCTACGGTTGTAGACAGCAACACTATATTAATAGCGGTATTTTATTGGGACACAGCGGGCGGCGGTTCATGGATTCCCGCTACGTTTAATGGGTTACAGTTCAACTTTACTGTGCATAATGCGGGGGCGTGATGAAACCAAGTCCGGTAACAATATGTAATCAAGCACTACTGTGGTTGGGACAGGATAAGATAAATTCCTTGGACGAACAGTCCACTACCGCCGAATGGTGTTTAAACAACTACGATCAGTTGCGCGCCGCAGTTCTTGAGGAAAGAATGTGGACGTTTAATACTGCCCGAGTAACGTCTACCTCACAAGCAAAAGACGACTGGGGCGAACGCTTTGTTCATCCTATGCCCACCGACTGGACCAACGTGTGGCAGGTATACATTCGGCCACCCATAGGGAGTTCCAGCATTGGCGAGCTTGATAAATCATGGCGCCGAGAGGGGGATAAAATACTCTCTTACTGGGAGACTATATTCATGAAGGGTAGTGTAGAACTTACTGACGAGAGTAAGTTCACGCCCATGTTCGTTCAAGCACTGGCTGCACGCATCGCCGCAGATGCCGCCATACCCTTCACTGAGAACGCAAAGCTACAGGCGGACATGTGGTCGTTGTACGAGGGTAAGTTGTCCGCAGCGGCAGCGCGTGACGGCCAGCAGGGCGCTAACGATGTTATCAAGCAGACTCTTCTTATCGGGTCACGCTATAGCGACGGCATAGGAGAAAGATAAAATGGACCCCGTTACTATTGGTTTTCTGGCTACTACGGCGATCAGTATTGGCAGTAAGATATTTGGTGGCATGGCCGCGAACAAAGCGGCGCAGAAAGCCGCCGAAGAACAAGCCGCCGCTACCACGTTGCGCCGCACAGAAGAAATGCGCCAGCGCAGATTAGCTACTGACCAGCAGTACGGTGAATCGAGAGCGAAATTGTACGCCAGCAACATTCAAGAGTCCGGTTCATCAGCGCGTTACCTGCAAGCTATGGACATGGAAAATATGCGCGAACAGTCCTACGCCAGATACGCTGCGAAGAAAGAACAAGAAGCCATACTTGAGAGTGGTCAGGGCATGGGAACTTCCCTGTTCATAGCCGCCGCCGGTGACGCACTGGGCGCCGCATCTACCATGTTCGCGTCGTCACTATTTTCACCCGAGGTTGCTACCAACGGTGGCATACCCGGGTTCGAGAAAGCGACATTAAAGTCTTCTGCTGAATCGCTTTCCTACACATCTACACCAATGGGTATGGGCGCATGAAACTACCAGATATCGGAGTGCGGGGCGTACCACAGATCGCGTCGCCCAAGTCAGCCCGTTTAAACACCGACCTACGCAATATCGGTGCGGGTGTGCAGGCAGTGGATACACTCAGCAAGCAAGTTACCGGCCTGCTTGAAGCAGAAGTTAAAACCGACGCCGCTCGCCGCGCGTCCGCCGCGCAGCGGGACTACCTCTCCAAGTCCACCGAGATTGTACGGGACTACCATACCAATCGTGACTTGGACGTACGGGCATTGCCTGACGCGTTAGCCGCCGCACAGCGGGAAGCGTTCGACACGGTAGGCAAAGATGTCAACATGTTCGTGAACAAGCGTCTGGCCGCCGCACAAGAGGACTTCAAGACGCGGATTCAGCCCTCCCAACTGGAGGCAGTTGCCCGCGTGACCGAGTCGCGCCAGATCATGAACATGACCGATATTCAGCGTGACGCATTCGCTGGACTGCGGCCCAACTCTTCCGTAGAGGAAGTGTTAGCTACCGCAAGGTTTGTCGATACCCAGTGGAAACAGAGTGGGCTGGACGCGGTTACGGTTCACGAAGGGACATCCAACTTCACCGCCAACTACCTGACAGGGGCTATCGGTGTGTGGGCGTCCGCTGGTGATATCCAGAGCATGACCGATATCAGTGAGACCGACGCGTTCAAGAACATTGGTCCCGAAGGGCGCTTGCAGTTGCAGGCCAAAATCGACGTGGCTCAAGCTACCATACTGGACAACCTTGCTTCGGGCGTTAAAGGCGAGGTAGCCGACGGCAACATGACGTTGGATTTGGGCGTAGAAATGTGGGTGAACAAGGTCGCTGAAACCAACATGTCTCAGTCGCAGAAGGACGAGTTTGCACAGGCTGGCGCAGAGGATGTGTTTTCGTCCAAGATGGATGGGTTACTGGCTACTCAACAGTATGAAGCGGCGACTGCCCTGCTCGACGACGAGGCGTACGGTTTAAACGGCACGAACATAAAGCCCGGTACGAAAGTTCCTGGCTGGCGTAATAGCATTAGAAGCGGCGAGGCTACTTCGTCTTCGGTCTCCACCACTGTGCTGATCAGCAACTTGAAAGATATGAACACTCGGATGCTGGACGGTGGCACCATAGACGGTCCGCTGACAGCGCAGGCAATAGCGATCAGGGACAGCGGCATGTTATCCCAGTCGCAGCTTCAATCGCTGAACTTGGAACTCGCCACTGCTGACGAATACAACCAAGTGAACTACCAGATTGGGTCTATTCCGTCTTCGACTACAGCGCAATTGCACGATCAAATACTGGGCATTGACGAAGAGTTGCGAATCATTACTGGCGAGGCATCGTCTATTGGTTACCGCAACAAGAAGACCGCACTGGAAGCGGTACGGGGTACGCTTGTCGAACACGACACCGAGCGGCAAGACAAGCCAGTGGATTACGCTATCAGGGTGAGTCCCCACGTTAACGACGCATGGGACAAGTGGACCACACTTACTCGACAGCTTATGAGAGACCCTGAGACGACCTCTCTGGCCGATGTACAGCTCGCCTACGCTAACTACTCCGCGCTGGTTAATCAGGCTCAGGACAGCTACGGGACGCCCACGCGGGGTCGTAGCACGATACCGTCAGATTCAACGGCGCTACAAGGTCTTATGGATACCATGTTGGAAGGTACGTTCACTGAACAGCAGCGGTCAGTAGACGTACTCAAGAGCATTATGGGGGTGCAAGGGTTGAGCGATATGGTCGCCACTATCATGGACGACGAACCGACTACCGCCATGATGCTGGCGTACCACGCACTACCCCAAGGCGCCGGTCTAATCGACGCTGAGATTATGCACCGTGGAGAGCGTGTCGCCGAGCAGCAGAAGGGTGCCATCCCCACCAACGAGGATTTCCGAAAGAGTTTAAACGCCAACAATGTTTCTATGCCTTTTACGGCGTTAGGCGATTTGAACAGGATAGTATCGGCGTCCGTGTATACCTATGCACTGGGGATAGCTACTGATGAAGAACTTAGCAACGGGCAGTTCGAGCAAACCACACTGGTACAGGCTCGTAACGCGGTTATAGGCGAGCCGTTCCAGATATCGCCAAACGCTAATTTCACCGTACCGTTCCGTGATGAACAGACTGGACAGATGGTTCCGTCGCAAGATATCAAGAACACGTTTATACGGGCGCGTACCGAGTACAACTACGGGAATGACACCTTCGGGAAAGTCTTCAATGCTCAGGGCGAACAACTGGTCTGGCATACTGCCTTGGAGTACGCTACACCGGTTATGATAGCCAACGGCGTTTATCAGTTAGGCGTTACCAACGCAGGCGGATACGGCAGGAGGGGGGCGCTTATGATGCGCGACCCGAACGGTAATCTTGTACGCATGGTAATCAATTTAAACATGGTTGATACCACCGTGAACAGGTCGTTCCACTCCATGGGTGAAGTTGATCTTAGCAGGGTGAACTAATGGCACTTGGCTTTTTAATGGGAGCACGCGCTCCGGCGTCTCAACCGATAGCGGACGCTCACCGATTACCTGTTGACTTTAGTGAGCTGGTGTCCTCTGCGTTCGACAACGCCATGGCAAACAACCGCTTTACCAGTGAACGGTCCATGTTGCGCGAGACACAGGATACCCAGTACGAACCGATACTGGCCCGAGCCGAGGCTGAGATAGTCGGGTTCGACCGCATGAGCGTGCGACAGAAAGCACAGCAGTATTATGCCATGAAGAAGTCTAAGGCATTAGGTAACCGCTACGCACGCAACGACACCGAGGCACGCTACGCCGCTATGGCTGACGAGTTCGAGCCGCGTGGATGGGAAGTACCGCTCTACTCTATGACCGAGGAAGAAGCGGCCAATAGCGCCCGTCAGACGTTTGAGCAGTATCAAGAAGACCAGAATTTTGCCGTCACCAACAGTCCCAAGTGGGCAATGTTCTTCGGTGAAATTGGTGCGGCGTTTAACGACCCCGCCCAGTTGGCCGCGATGATTGCAGCTACGCCCATAGCCCTGACCACACGGACCATCGCCGCCGCCGGAATTGAAGGTGGGATTAACGTGGCGATTGATATGCCTCTCCTGCTCCGGCAGAAAGAATGGTACGCCAAGCAAGGCCGCGAATTGACCAACGAAGAAATGGCACACCAACTGGTCTTTTCCTTCGGGTTAGGTAGCGCCATAGGTGCGGGCACCAGTGCTCTGTACCGTGCGGCTGGCGGCGAAGGTAGGGTGTTCCTTCCTGTTATTCACACAGGTGCGGAAGCTGGTGTTGGCAGGTACTTCAACATCGACACCGCTCCGTCGTATGGACGCCTCGGTGTAGATCACCGGCAGGAACGTCCCGCGTGGTTGACGGAAGCTGAGTCAGAACAAATGCGTATAGACGCTAATATTCAGCGCAAAGAACAAGAGTATTACGACACCGGTTCAGACGCGGTAACAGGTCCGTACCTGAATGACGTAGTTATACCCCACATCGAACATCCTAGCCCGTTTAAACAGACGCTCCACGATGGCATTACCGGCACGCTTTACAAGGCCACGAAAGATAACTATGTCCCGGGCGTTACTCAGTTGGTATCCGAAATTGCGGATACCGGTAGGCACTATGCTTACCAGCCATACCATGGTCACCAGTATATGGCGAACGATACATTCACAACCCATTGGCTCGGCAAGGAATTGGACGCTGCCCATGCTACAAATATGGAGGAAGCGTTACTGGCATTACAGCGTGGGGATGCTCCGTCAGTACCGCAGAAGCAAGCCCTCACCGCTGCGATGGTGGTAGAGGATGCGCCCGCCCGCTTCGCAGACCTTAACGAGTTGATAGCGGGCGAGGTCACTATCTCTATGCGGAGCGGCCCTTATCGTACGTGGATAGACGGCAAGGTCCGCGAGATTATGGGGCCGAGAATGGAGCAGCAAGTGAATGCAGCTCGGGCGGACTTCCCTGAGAATCGCAAGCCGCTCACCCCGCAGGTAACCAAGCCCAAGACATCTGAGAAGCAGCGTTTAAACAGGGAAGAAAAACTCGCCCCCAAGCAGGTGAAGATAACCGAAGCCCGCGTAGCACTCAGATCGGATAAGACCAAGTCGGTAGTGTTCGGCAAGAAGTGGGCGAAGGCGCAGGAGAAGGGCGAGACGCTTAAAACGCCGAAGGGTATCCGCACCGCTGATCAGTTGGCAGCGCAACAGAAGCGTATTGACGACATGGCTACCCAGTTGGCTGACGAACGCAAGGCATTGAACGACGAGAACTCAGCGCAGATAGACTACGACGACGAGGTCGTACGCATCACCGCTATCAACGACGCCATGCGTATGGAGGCGGACCTGATTGCGCTCAACGCAGGCGAAATGCCCAACTCTCTCAAGGGAGTACGGAAGCGTTTAAACGAGTTCTACACCACGTTGAAAGACAGCCCCACGCTGCGAGCTGATGCCATGGAAGCTGGCGCAGCAGATCGGGTGAAGGGTATGCTCGGCAAGCCCATGACGGTTCAGGAAGCTATGGGCCTCACCAGTCGGACCGAGATACAGACGCCAAAGCAAGCATCGGCGACACTGGACTCGCTGTTCATTGAGATACAAGGTCGTAATCTGGACCAAGATATGTCGATACCCACCCTTGAAGGTTTCACCAGTACGCTTCGGGAACAGATGGACGAGATTGAAGCGGTTAGTGGAATGTCTACAGCCAGAGACGTGTGCGGATTATGAGTTCATTTACCGACTGCCTAGAACAAAATCTGCCCAAGGGCATCTTCAAAGATGTTCAGGAGCAGTACGACATCATGCTACGCAACGCTGGTGGCGACGAGTCGAAAGCCGATGTGATGCTGGCAGACTGGATACCCACGTTCCAAGATAATTTTAAGCGGGCACGTCTCGGCAATGTCATGGCGACAATTCGTTTAAACGATATGATAGATGTCCAACTGAATCGTATGGCAGATAACTGGGACGCGTTGTCACCGGCAGCGAAAGGGTGGGCGAAGCTGGTCAACTCCAACGTCCAGCCCACACGCGCCTACGCTACCGAAGTGGTGTATCAGAACGCAGACGTGAACGCACGAGCGCAGGCAAACTATGCCCTTGGTGAGTTACAGCACACCTACGATAAGATCACCGCCAAGGGTATGCAGTTGGACGCGGACCGCTCGCTCATGGACGAAGTCATGACCGGTCTTATCGACGGTGTAGACATGGTCAAGAACGCAGAAGTGCGGAAGATCGTTAACGAGCAGCGCAGAGTAATGGACGACGTTGTGACCCGCTACAAGCAGGCAGGCGGGCAGATGGGTAAGGTGGAGAACTACGTGCCCATCAAGCATAACGCCGCCAAGATCGGCAACGTGGGCTTTGAGAAGTGGTACGGCGCCTACCGTGAAATGACGGACATCAGCAAGGTTACCGATTTCAAGACCGGCAAACTGGTAGACGAGAGGCGTTTTAAAGAAATTGCCAACGACATGTACCAAGACATTATCTCTGACGGTTCTTCTCGGGCCGCGCGGCAGTTGAAGAATACCCGCAAGGTTATCAAGTTCAAGAACCCCGACATGTTCTCTCGACGTATGCAGGCCCGGTTGTCTTCGCCGAAGAATGCGAAGGCGTTTAAACGCTATAACGAAGAATACGGCGTGGGCGCCGACGGGATGTATGACCTTATCGTCAGCAACATCGAAGGTATTGCACGCGATACTGGTGTCATGCAGATCATGGGACCAATGCCTTACGCCCAGTCCGACCAACTAGCCAAGCTCGTCAAATCATCCGGCGGTGACCCTGCGGACGTGAAGCGAACAGAAGCGTTATTCCGTACCCTCGTAGGGCACTGGGAAGGTAGCGTTGACACTACTCTGTCGAAATTTGCCACCGGTATGCAGAACGTCGTTTCAGCTTCGCTGCTCGGCTCGGCAAGTCTGGCCGCCATCGGTGACCGCGTGTTCATCAAGAATACGATTCGTTTAAACGGTCTGGTGGGCAGTGAAGAACTCGGCACGTTTCTCAACTCCATGGTGGGAAACACCGACGAACTCTTGCGCGCGCTGCACACTGCCGAGGCGATGTCGCATACCAGCGTCAGCCGGTTCGACGGAGAGATAAACAATACGAACTTCGGCGGCGTGAACAACGCGCTGAACAACCTCAAGAACCTGAACCACCGTATCAGCGGGTTGCAGCGTATTACGCTGGCTACCGGTGATGCGCTGTCGCTCTCTTTCTTCGCCACACTGGGCAGCAACGTCCAGAAGAAAGTCGGGTGGGACAGTTTAAACAAGGACTTTCGTAATCTGCTCGCCACAGCGGGGGTTGACTCACGCGACTGGAACCAGTTACTAGTAAACGGCGTAGACGAGCGTGGATTTGTCACTCCCTTGGGGCTACCGGATGAACTGTCCGACGTAGCGCGCAAGTTGAATGGTGCTGATCTACAGCTTCGTACTTTCGCCACTAACTCCCCTGACCTACGCCAGCGCATGTACACGACCGGCAATCGCCTTGGTGCTCAGGTCAGGGGAGACTATGGTAACGTCCTGTCCAGTGCCATCTTGCAGTTTAAATCGTTTCCCATGATGGTCTGGCGCAACCACTTCGTACCCAACATGACGCGCGCTTTAAACGGCGATGCGGCCCCCATGGCTATGATGTTGGGCGGCGCCATGTTCTACGGCGCGCTGATCGTACAGCTCAAAGAACTGATCAAGGGCAACGAGCTGCGGCCATGGGACCACGAGCTTTGGATGAAGGCGTTTGTCCAAGCTGGCGCCGGTGGCTTGATAGGTGACGCCCTGTTCAAAGACCCCGACGCCTACGGGCGCAGCTTGGTAGAAGAACTGGCTGGCCCCACAGCGTCCTCACTGGGCGCTGCTACGCTTGCAGCGTCAGCCATGGGATGGTCAGCCGCCTTCGGCGAAGACGAGGACAACTTCGACTGGGGCGCTGTGACGCGTGCTAGTAAACCTTTCCTCCCACTGGGCACCGTCTGGTATGCTCGGGCAGCAGTTGACCACATGTTTTGGGACGTGTTGACCGGTGCGCTGGACGAGGACTATTACGCGAACGCACAACGGCGTAACATTGAGTCGGTGAAAGAGCGCGGCGGCGCTGGTTGGTGGAAGAAGGGCGCTGTCCTCCCACAATTCTAGGAGCGTTTAAACATCATGGCAGAAGGCGGAGAAACACGAAGCAAGACAGGGCACCGGACGCATTCACAGATGTCACGGCACTGGCAGGAATACGGCAAGAAGCACAAGCCCGCGAATCGCAGTCGAAAAAAAGCCCGCCGACTCATGGAGAAGGCGGGCAAAGTCCGTCGTAATGACGGACGAGAGGTTGATCATAAAGACGGCAACCCGAAGAACAATAAGAAGAAGAATCTCACCATCATGTCGCGGTCGGCTAACCGTCGTAAGAGTTAGCCTTCCATTTCCATTACCTTCGCTTGAATCATCGTGGCGAAATCAACATCGCCGGTAGCATGAAAGAATTTTTTGTAGGGCATTACTTCGTCTAGGCAGTGGAGGCATCTGTCTATCAATTGAGGTTCGCACGTCCGCACGGTTAACGCTCGTGGATTGCCCCACGCGTTGTCTTCGCCTATGCGTATTTTAGACGTGAACTCTTCATGTACCTTGTAGAGACTCAG
>Ga0114950_10002249_pt1 | contig 14763 bp, 10 predicted proteins | sample N075metaG_FD_83503 | JGI IMG/M metagenome (GOLD analysis project Ga0114950, IMG submission 83503) | Deep subsurface microbial communities from Kermadec Trench to uncover new lineages of life (NeLLi) - N075 metaG | ecosystem: Environmental > Aquatic > Marine > Ocean trench > Sediment | place... | reverse complement strand
GCGGACGAGATGGAGGATATCGCGAGCGCCTCGGCGGGTGACATCGTCGCCCTGTTCGGAGTCGATTGCGCGACCGGAGATACGTTCACCTCGAATCGCCGAGCGGTGGCGATGAGTTCGATCTACGTACCCGAACCGGTGATCCACATCGCAATCAAAGCCAAGGACCGCAAGGCAGAGGGCAACATGGCCAAGGCGCTGGCGCGCTTCGTCAAGGAAGATCCGACGTTTCATTCGCGGGTCGACACGGAGTCGTCGGAGACGATCATCTCCGGGATGGGCGAGTTGCATCTCGACGTCTACGTCGAACGCATGAAGCGTGAGTACAACGCTGAGGTCGAGACCGGCCAACCCCAGGTCGCCTACCGCGAGGCGATCAGCCGTCGCGCCGAGTTCAACTACACGCACAAGAAGCAAACCGGCGGTTCGGGTCAGTATGCACGCGTGGCCGGCTATGTCGAGCCGTTCGACACGGGGGATTTTGAGTTCGTCAACGAGGTCCGCGGCGGCGCGATCCCGACCGAGTTCATTCCCGCGGTCGAGAAGGGCTTCCGCGCCGCAATGAACAAGGGCAAGTTGATCGGCTTTCCGGTCACCGGGCTGCGGGTCTGCATCAATGATGGCGCGTCTCACGCGGTCGATTCGTCGGATATTGCGTTCCAGGCGGCGGCCCGCGGAGCTTTCGTCGAAGTCTACGGCAGGTCAAAACCGCAGATCCTCGAACCGATCATGCGTGTGGCGGTCGAGGGACCGGGCGAGTTTCAAGGAGCGTTCGTCCGGTCGGTGATGCAGCGTCGCGGCGTCATCATCGGAACAACCGAGTCCGAGGGCTTCGTCCGCGTGGAGGCGGATGTCCCACTCTCAAAGATGTTCGGGTATTCGACCGATCTTCGATCGTCGACGCAGGGCAAGGCGGAGTACACGATGGAATTCGCCAAGTACGCGCCGGTTCCTGCCGAGGTTTCGGAAGACTTGATCAAGAAGTATCGCGAAGAACGCGATTCCTGAGGGAACAGATGCGTCGCAAAGAACTCAACGAACGCTCTCCGGTCCGCTTGCTCGATGCCTCGATCCACGGTGGGTTGGGCAAGGGCAACATTGCCGCGGTCATCGCGCGGCACGGCGTCGGGAAGACCGCGTTTCTGGTCGGTGTGGCACTCGACGACCTGATGCGCGGCCGCAAGGTGCTGCACGTCTCGCTGGAGGAATCGAGCGAGCGAGTGCGCTCGTTTTACGACGAGATCTTCGGCGACCTGGCCCGCGAACACGAACTGGAAGACGTTTGGAAGGTGCGCTTGGAACTCGAGAGAAACCGCCGGATCCACAGCTACCTCGACGGCACGTTCTCAATCGAAAAGCTACGCGACGCGATCTCCTTCATGCGAAATCATGGAGACTTCCACCCCGCGGCAATCATGCTCGACGGGTTCCCGCTCGCGGGCACCACGGGGGAGGAGATCGACGAACTCCGCGCCATTATCAAGGAACTGGACGCCGAACTCTGGATGACCGCAGTGACGCACCGCGAAGCCGAGACGGACGGCGCCGGTTACCCCACGCCGGTCGCCGGATTGGTGGACAAGATCGACGTGATCCTACAAATGGCCCATGACACCAAGGCGGTCCACATCACCTTGCTGAAGGACCACGACAACCCCAACGTGTCGAATCTCATGCTGGCCCTCGACCCGACAACGATGTTGTTAAAGAAAGAAGGCTAGCCGGAACTAACGGTGAGGCGACAGGCGATGATGACCAGATGGCTATCCGCAGCCATGGTTTTCGCCAGCTTGACCGCAAACGTCTACGCCGCGGAGATCGAGTTCAGGCACATCAATGACCTGTTCTCGGCGTCGCCGACCGAGGACGATCTCTATTCCGGGGCCCTCGGGCTCGGTGGCACCGTGGCCGGTTGGACGATCGACCTCGACGAGTACCTGTTCACGGACAAGAAGAACGGGCTGCGCTTCGACGAAACCTACCTCACCGTCGCAAAGGATTTTCTCGGCCCTGACTCGAAATGGCAGGTACGCGCGCGCGTCGGCGCCGCGCGCGTCGGCCGGGGGCTGTACGGTCAGCGCTTGCAGAACTTCGTCCATTCGATCCTGTTTCAACCGCGGCTCGACCTACCCTACGTTCCGGATTCTCGGACTCACGCGTTCGTCCGCCTGAACGTCGCCCGAACGGTGTACTCGGACGGGGAAACGACCCTCGCACCGCTGATCGAAATCGAGTCCACCGGCTTCAAGAAACACGCACGGGTGGCCCTGGGCGCGCGGTGGGTTCTGGGTGAAAGGTTCGGGTTGCACGCCGAGGCCGGCGCACGATTCAGCGACACCAACTTTGCGCCTCTGTCGCCGTGGATCGAGAACAGCGGTCCGACGGTCGCAATCGGGTTTTGCTACAAGGATTCCCTGGACTTGACCTGGACCTCGAACTACTTCGGCACCGGCGACAATCACTGGCACGTCACGTTTCGTTCGCATTTCGGGGCAGGGGCCAAGAAAAACCGTTAGGTAATGCCACGCCGCCTTTCAGGGCGAACTAGTTAGACGCGACGCCCTGCGCTGTCGCGCTGATCACGAGTTCGACGCGACGGTTCCGGCGGCGCCCCTCGGTCGTGGCGTTGCTTGCCATGGGACGCTCCATGCCCAAGCCGATCGCCTCCAAACGCGTCCGGTCGAGTCCCTGGGAGGTCAGCAGTCTCAACACCGTATTCGCACGCTGTTGGGACAGGTTGAGGTTGTGGTCGACGCTCCCGGTCGAATCCGTGTGACCCTCGATCAGCACGTGCTGGTCGGGAAGGATCAGCAAGATCCCCGCCAGCTTGGCAAGCACCAACTGCGCGTTGGGCTTGAGGGTAGCCTCGTTGACGGCGAAGAGGATATCCGGCAGGTTGACGACGTAGCCGCGAGCCGAGTCCGAAGTTTCGGCGACGTGGGAGAGCGCAGACTGGAGGCGGCCCGTCAGTTGGTCCTTTTCTTGCTGGAGCCTCTCGGCCAGCCGCTGTTGCTCGATCTTCTCGAGTTTGAGGGCTTCCGTGCCGCGACGCAAAACCGCCGATTCCTCTTCGAGGCGGGCCTTGTCCTTCCGGAACTGTTCCGACAGTCTCTCGAGCGTTGTTTTTTCCTGACGGAGAAGCAGCGCCTCTCCTTCCAGCGCCGATTTTTCGCGTAGCAGTTGGGCCGATTCGATTTGGAGTTGGCTTTTCTCTTGATGCAATTGCACCATTGCCGTTTCGAGACCGACTTTTTCGGCTCGGAGGGCGATGGTTTCGCTCGCGGTCCGCTCGCGTTCGGCGCGCGCAAGAAGCGCCTCGTCCCGCGCCCGCTCGGTCAGCCGTTGTGCCTCCACGGAGGCCTTCTCGGCTTCCGCGGCGCGGCGCTCGAGCGTAGCGGTCTCTTCGCGACGCTGTGCCAACTCTTGTTCGACGCGGATCGCCTCGATCCGGTGCATGGAGATGTTCAACGCCTCATTGCTCAACGCGACGGCCCGGCGGGAGGCGTCGAGCAGTTCCCGGCCATGGCTGGTCTGCCGAACGATCGCGTTGGCGTGGCTCAGCGCCTCGGCGGCCTCCCCGTAGATTTGCGCGGCATGCTTTTCGGCATCGATGTCCCTGGCCAACTGGAACGCCTTGCGCGCCTGTAGGAGTTCCAGCGGAACGTTCGAATCCCATTTCAGGTGTGAGATGCCGTCCATGTGATGCTCGGGGGCCTCGACGAATCCGTCGAACTGAAACGATGAAACCAGATCGGATTGACCGACGGGGCCGACGTTACGGAACATCAGCAGTTCGGAGGGTCGGGCGACCAGGTGGTGGGACTCCGCCGTGATGACGAGGGCGAAGTTCTTTTGCCCGCTGTAGAACGTGAGCCGACCGTTAGGTTTGGGCGTCAGCAATTCGCCGAGATTCTCTGCGTTTCCGTCCCGGGTGATCGCCCACACGACGTAGCATGTCACGTCGCCGCCAAAGAGAATCGCCGGCTTCATCTTCGAAAATCTGATTTCGATCTTGGCTTGTCCCTGGCGGTGGATCACTTCCGCGCTGACCCGGGCGGCGGGCGCCGAGGGGCGGTTGACGATCGGTAGGTCAACCGCGCGCCTCTCCGGGAACGCCACGCTCTGGAGTTCGACAGGCTCGGCGGCGAGCAACGCAATAGACGTTGCAGCCCACAACGAGACGAGGGCAAAAACGATTTTGTTTCGGACCATTCCCTTTTTCTCCAATCTCGGCGAACATAGGGTCGCCACCTCGCGGAGACCAGGGCTCGACGGAAAAGGCCCGCGTTCCGCGCCGGATCGGACGGTGAGGCATCCCGATCGATCCCGCAGGACTTGACGATCCCCCGGTGGGCCTGTAGCATCCGGCCCCTATCGCTGTAGGTGCCCCAAAGGCCGTCCGGCTCGAGGGGTTGAACGGGAAGCCGGTGAAAGACCGGCGCTGCCCCCGCAACGGTAAGCGAAGTCACGGCGGTCACGACAGCCACTGTGCGTCCAGCGCATGGGAAGGCGGCCGCCCGCGGGTCGGAAGCGACTCGATTCGCGAGCCCGTATACCGGCCTGCGGCTGAACTGTGAACTCGCGCTTTCGGGCGGAACGCGGAGGTCGATCATGCGCTTACTCACGACTCTTTTCTTTTTTCTGATCGTTGGAGCGATGTCATTTTCCGTCGCCGGAGAGAATGATTCGGAACGCTTGGAAAACGGCTATGACGAGCACGTCTCGGTCACGGCAGCACGCACGCCGATCCCGATCGACGAAACCGGCAACTCGATCACGATCCTGACGCGTGAGGACATCGAACGGCGGGGCTATGTGTTCCTCGGCGATTTGCTCCGCGGGCTTCCCGGTCTGTCGATCAGCCGTTCCGGCCCCGCAGGAACCCAAACCCAAATTCGCGTGCGCGGCGCCGAAGCGAACCATGTGCTCGTCCGGATCGACGGTGTCAATGTCAGCGACGCCTTCGGCGCGGACGAACTCCCGCTGGAGATGATCACATCTTACGACATCGAACGCATCGAGTTCGTCCGCGGCCCGCAGAGCGGGTTATGGGGTAGCGACGCGGTGGCGGGCGTGATCAATATCCTGACGCGCACCGATCATGACCCCGGGGGTTCGGCCCGGATCGAAACCGGCTCCTTCGGCACCGTGCGAGCGGGAGGACGCTACGGCAACGGCAACGACCGGTTGCGCTTCGACGGCAGTATTTCGCACGTTGATACCGAAGGAACGAACATTTCCAGGCAGGGATCCGAGAAAGATGGAACGAGGAACACGACAGCGACAGCGAGTCTGCGCTACACGCCGTCCACGAAACCGTTTAGCCTCGAGTTCTCCGCGCGCCACACGAATTCGACGAGCGATTTCGACGCGATCGATTTCGTGACGACCGGCCTACCGGTCGACGCGGCGAACACGACGGACACGGACCTGACCCTGATTCGGGTCGCCGGACGGTGGCGACCCGAAGGGAGCCGATGGAGCCACGAGACCACGCTTTCGTCCGTCGGCACCGATGTACAGACCCTCCTGAACGGAATTCCCGACACTTCGACAAGAGTCGACAAACTCGGGGCGTCGGTTCAATCGTCGGTCGATCTCGGTCGCGAGGGAGGTTCGCGCGGGCAGCGTCTCACACTTGCCGTGGATCACGAACGGCGAGATTTTAGCCAGCGCGGTATCGCCTCTCCATTCGGCGACCCGAATCAGGACCAAGAGATCGACAACACCGGCGTTTCGGTGGAATACCGTTTCCGTTCGCGCGAGCGTTGGGCGGCCTCGGCAAACTTACGCCATGATCGCAATAGCGATTTCGACGACATCACGACGTTCCGTTTGACCGGTTCGGTCGGCCTGAAGGGTGGGAAGACTCGTCTACGTGCAGCCGTGGGGACCGGACAGAAAGCTCCGACGTTCATCGAGCGTTTTGGATATTTTCCCAACTCGTTCATTGGGAACCCGGACCTGAAGCCGGAGCAATCGATCGGCCTCGAGGTCGGAGTCGACCGGCAACTCGGCAAGTCCGCGATGCTGGGTGTAACGTACTTCAACGACACACTCGAGGACGAGATCAACGGGTTTTTTTTCGACGCCACGCTCGGGGCATTCACCGCGGTCAACGAATCCGGCAAGAGCGACCGCGAGGGACTCGAAGTCATGTTCACTACTCCGCTTGCCGAACACCTCGACCTGCAAGCAACGTACACCTACACGGATTCAACCCAACCCGACGGCTCCGGCGGCTCCGAACGAGAACTGCGACGCCCCGAGCACGTGGCCTCGGTTTCCGTGGACTGGCGGACCGCCGGCGACAAGCTCAAACTTCGCGGCAGCCTGAATCACAAGGGAAGATCCACGGATCTTTACTTTCCGCCGTTCCCGATGCCCTCGCAACGTGTCCGGCTCGACGGCTACTTTCTCGCCGACGTCCAGGTGTCGTTCCGATTGACGCAACAGGTCAACCTATTGGGACGCGTCGAAAACCTGCTCGACGAGACCTACGAGGACGTGTTCGGCTTCCGCGCGTCGGGCATCGGCGCCTACGTTGGGATCGGTTTTCGGTCGGATGCCCGTTGACATGCCCGTGCGCCACTGAGGGCCGGCGTTAGTCGGCGGGAAAGCTGGCGATCGCCGCGTCGCGGTCGTCGAAGACCTCGAAGATCGGCAACAGTTTGGTCAGCGTGAGCGTGTCCTGGATGCGCTTGCCCGGCTTGAGAATCTTGAGCGCTCCGCCGAGCCGGTCGATGGTGCGATAGCTCAAGACCAGTTCACCGATGCCGCCGCTGTCCATGAATGTCAGGTCGGTGAAGTCGAGCAGGATCCGCAGGCGACCGGATTCTATCAGGGTATCCATCGCCTCGCGAAACGAGCGGGCAGACGCCCCGACCAGCTGTCCGCTGAGAACGAGGATGCTGACCGCGCCGCTTTCTTCAAGATCGAGATTCATCGGACCCCGCTTTTCCGGATCTACAATCCGGGGAACGTCCCCGGCGGCCTCGACTTCTTCTCGACCCAACCACGCGGTTTGACCGAATGGAGCGAGGCGACTTTCTTGGAGGTCATATATTTACCACGGGTTTTGACCCCCTTGACCGGAATCTTGGATAGATCGAAGGCCTGCTGGTGAATTCGCTGGCCTTTACGCTTCTTGTACTTCACGTAAAGCCTTTCGGGTGGGCAGTCGGTGAAATACAGAATTTCCCCACGATCCGGGATGCAGGAATACTCCTTGTTGAGGATCGAACCGCCGAACGTGAATCTCTTGACCTGGCTGAAACCGTCCTCGTCACGATAAACCATCAGGCACTCGCGATCGCGGTCCATCGGCGCGCAGTACGCCATGTTGGTATCGACGAACAACCGCTCAGGCGGGTTCACCACGCGATACTTCCCATCGCCGCGGACAATTACGAGTTTGTCCAGTGACGAACAGAGAAACAACTCGTCGCCCTCGACGCCATAGCCGACGTATCCTTTCTCGCGGTCGTAGCAGAGTGTCAACTCGTTCGCCGTCAGGTCGCGCAGCTCGATCGGGTCGAACGACGTCATCTCGGTGCGCCGCGGGAACGCTTTGCCGTACTTGCGAATCAACGCTTTCAGGAACCGCTTGGCGTAGCCGGTCAGGTCCGCCAGATGCTTGTCCGCCGTTTCCAGGCCGGTGAGGATGTCCGTCATCCCTTTGCGGTGCTTGTTCATGTCGAAGCGCGAGATGCGCTTGATCTTGACGGCCAGCAACATCTCGACGTCGCTGCCCGTCACGTCGCGGCGCAGCAACTCACGATACTCCGTGACGCCATCGAGGATGGCTTTCTGCACATCCGGGTAGCTCTTGCATTCCTCGATTCGTTTGTAGATGCGATTCTCGACGAAAATCTGCACGAGGGTCATCTGGTGCAGTTTGTCGAACAGGTTGCGCCGTTCGGCTTCGAGTTCGCGTTTGAGCGTCTTGAGCAGGTTCTTGGTGTTGGCGCGCAATACGCTCTCGACGTCCATCTCCACCGGACGGTCGCGGTCGATCAAGACGACACGACTCGACAGCGTCACCTCGCAGGACGTAAACGCGTACAGCGCTTGCTTCATCTTCTCTTCGTCCTGTTCCTGGCCCAGCGTGATCTCGATCTCGACGGCCCCGGCGGTGTAGTCGTTAATGGCCCGGACCTTGAGGCCCTTCCTCTTGGCCGCCGCCTCGATCGACACGATCAACGAATCGGTCGTCACGCCCGGCGCCACCGACCGAATCGTCAGCCGGCGCGGACCGGTCACGTCGATCCGGGAGCGCAGCCGAACCCGGCCAGTCCCTTTCGCGTACTCCGAGGCGTCCATCAATCCGCCCTGCCGGAAGTCGGGGACGATCTCGAACTGCTTTCTGTCCAGGATTGCGATCTGCGCCTGGAGCAACTCGATGAAGTTGTGCGAGAGGATACGAGTCGAAAGCCCTACCGCGATTCCCTCGGCCCCCAGCATCAACAACAGCGGCAGTTTGGCCGGGAGCGATACCGGTTCCTTGCGACGACCGTCATAGCTCGGCACGAATTTCGTCAGTTCGTCGTTGAATAGGTTCTCGCGAGCCAATTCGGTCAAACGGCATTCGATGTAGCGGGATGCGGCCGCCGGGTCGCCGGTGAGCAGGTTACCGAAATTCCCCTGCCCCTCGATGAGGAACCGCTTCCTGGTCAGTATGACGAGGGCGTCGCCGATGCTCGCGTCCCCGTGGGGGTGGTACTGCATCGTATGGCCCACGATGTTGGCCACTTTGATGAACTTGCCGTCATCCTTTTCCTTGAGCGAATACAGGATGCGGCGCTGCACGGGCTTCAACCCGTCGATTAAGTCCGGAATCGCGCGGTCGCGGATGACGTAGGAGGCGTACTGGATGAAATTCTTGTCGATCAACCTCCGCAGGTGGCCGTCCTCGCGCCATCCTCCCCCGGCGCCGTTGCCGCCCGGTGTGTCGGCAGCGTTGTCGAAAAGTTCTCGTTGGTTCTCGCTCACTGTTCGGGTCTCACGATGAGGTGATCCATGATGTAGCTGCGTCGCTCAGGCGTATTCTTACCCATGTAGAATTGCAACAATTGCGGGACGGCGTTGTGATTGTCGATCTCGACCGGAGACAGGCGCATGTCCGGGCCGATGAAACGTTTGAACTCGTGCGGCGAGATTTCACCGAGCCCCTTGAAACGTGTGATCTCGGCGCCACGTCCGATTGACTTGACCGCGGCGTCCCGTTCGTCTTCGGTGTAGCAATACAGTGTTTTCGTCTTGTTGCGCACGCGGAAGAGCGGTGTCTCCAGGATCTGCAGATGCCCCTTGAGCACGAGCGGCTCGAAGAAGCGCAAGAAGAAGGTGATCAGGAGGTTGCGGATATGCAGACCATCAACGTCGGCGTCGGTGGCCAGGATCACCTGGTCGTAACGCAGATTATCGACATCACTCTCGATGTCCAGGCTGCGCATCAAGTTGTAGAGCTCGTCGTTCTTGTAGATTGCGTCCCGGTTGAGATCGCACACGTTGAGTGGCTTTCCCTTGAGGGCGAAGATCGCTTGGGTCAAGACGTCGCGGCAACTGACGATCGAGCCCGCTGCCGACTGCCCCTCGGTGATGAACACCATCGAATTTTTCTTCTTTTTCCGATCGGTCCGGTGGTACTTGCAGTCCTTGAGTTGTGGCACGCGAATTGAGGTAGCTCGCGCCTTCTCCCGCGCAAGCTTCTTGACCGCTTGAAGCTCCTTGCGGATCTTTTGCGTTTCCTCGACCTTGCGGATCAGCTTGTCGGCGCTGTCCGGATTCTTGTGCAGCAGATCAAGCACCCCTTCGCGCACCTCGGCAACGAGGCGGCTACGGATCTCAGTGTTGCCCAGCTTGTTCTTGGTCTGCGATTCGAACACCGGATCCCGGAGTCGGATCGCGATCGCCCCGACGATCCCGTCACGCACGTCTTCGCCGTCGAATTTCTTCTTGGCGAAGTCGTTGACCGCCTTGAGCAACCCCTCGCGGAAGGCGCTCTGGTGGATGCCGCCGTCGGTCGTGTATTGCCCGTTGACGAACGAGAAGTAGTTCTCGCTGAAACGAATCGTGTGCGTAAATGCCAACTCCATGGTCTTGCTACGCATGTGCAACGGCGGGTAGACGGCCTCGCGCCGCGTGTCTTCGCGGACCAGATCGAGTAGCCCCCCCTCGGAGACAAACGGCACCCCGTTGAGATCGACGGTGAGCCCCGCGTTCAGGTACGTATAAAAACGGATCCGACGTTCGATGTGATCCTCGTCAAAAGCCACCTCGCCAAAAATCTCGGGGTCCGGAGAGAATTCGACGAGCGTGCCGTCAGCATCGTCACACTTTCCTTTTTTCTGTTTTTTGAGCTCTCCGCGGACAAAACTCGCCTCGGCGTACTTGCCGTCACGCACGCTGCGGACGAAGAACTCGTGGGACAGTGCGTTGACGGCCTTGGTGCCGATGCCGTTGAGGCCAACACTGAATTGAAACACGTCGTCGTTGTACTTGGCCCCGGTATTGATGCGCGAAACGCAGTCAACGAGTTTGCCCAGCGGGATCCCACGCCCATGGTCGCGCACCGAGACTCTCTGCCCGTCGATCGTCACGGCCACCTTTGCTCCGTAACCCATGATGAACTCATCGATTGCGTTGTCGACGACTTCTTTGATCAAGATGTAGATACCGTCGTCGTAGTGCCGGCCGTCGCCGATGCGGCCGATATACATCCCGGTCCGCTTACGAATGTGCTCGAGCGAACTGAGGGTCTTGATCTTGGTTTCGTCGTAGGTGTGCGGTGCGGACAACGATCAACCTCATAGGCCGGAAGCGGGGTGCCCGGACAGCGATGATCCCACCCGCGGGTTCGGCCGTCAATGCTGCTGAACGGTTTGCTGCCCGCAGGAGTACGGTTGGACTTGTGCGATGACCGCCTTCGAAACGCCCCGTAGAGCCCTGGAAATGCCGAACCGAGCACGGTTCGGCTCTGTGTTCTAGAATCCACAGTCGTATGAAGTGGACGGGACGATTGGGGGCGGCCTGGGGCGCCGCGGGGGTGACCGGCGTACTCGTGTTTGCCATCGTCCGCATCGGCCCGAAAGCACTGGCGGCGTACGCGGCCGGGCTCGACTCGACACAGTGGATCGTGGCGGTCGCGTTCGCCGTGTTCATGGCCTACTCCGAGGGCTATCGAGGGTTTCAGCTTCGGTTCTCGCCCCGGACGGCTGCACGGGTGCGCTATCTGCGGGACCGGCCCAACTTTTTGCGATCGCTGCTCGCCCCCCTCTTTGCTATGGGCTTCTTTCACGCCAACAGGCGGACCAGGACGGTCGCGTACGGGTTCAGTCTCGGCATCGCGGCCCTAATCCTGCTGGTCCGGTTGCTGGAGCAGCCCTGGCGCGGGATCGTCTCCATGGGTGTCGTACTGGGGTTGACCTGGGGCATCGTTTCCCTGGCCGCCTCGATCGTTACGGCGCTGACTCGCGACGAGTATCCGGTTTCTCCTGAAGTCGGATAGACCCCACCGATTGAAGTAGATCTACGGTTCCGTCAACTCGAGCCGCTGGTTCGTCTGCACTGGACCCGCGAGCGTCTGGACCACGCCGGACGGCCACGTAACCTCGATGCGATCGACCACGGACGCCGTGTCCAACCCGAAGTACAGCGGGATCAAGCTTTGCGACAGATACCCCGACTTGCCGTCGTGGACTTTCGTGTAGGTTTTTCCGCCGGCCGTCACGCGAACCACCGCGCCCAGGCCGTCACGGTTGGAAGCCGACCCCTCGAGGTCGATCTCGAGATACCGCACCTGTTTCCGTTCGGTTAGATTGCTGATCAGGAGCATCGGCCGATCGTGGAACTCGGCGGTAAGGATATCGAGGTCTCCGTCCTGATCGACGTCGAAGATCACCGCGGACCGCGAACCAAGGGCGCCCCAGAACACGGCCGGATCGATCAGTGCGTTGTCTTCACAGTAGCTGTTGCCAAAATCCTCACCGGGGCAGTCGAGGTAGAACCATGGCCTGGCGGTACGACGATTGCGACGCGGTTCGACGCCGAGAATGAACTCGGCGTCGCGGAAGCGCAGGCCACGGTCGTTGAGCAGCACTGAATTCACTCCGTAGCGAAAGCCGAAGTTCATGCTCGAGGCGATAAAGACGTCGTCATAGCCGTCCGCGTTGAGGTCTCCGATGCTGTACCCCCAAGGCCAGTAATTTTCGACTCCGAGTTCGTCCGACACTTCCGTGAAAGTGCCGTCCCCCTCGTTTCTAAAAAAAGCATTGCCGAAAATGCTGTTTCCATCCGATTGCAGCAAGGACTCCGGCCATTGCATGCGGGACTTCAATTTCTCGCGCTCAAGACCGATGTTTTCGCTCATGTCCGAATGCATGTCGGTCACGAACACGTCCATGTCGCCATCGTTGTCGTAATCGAACACCTTGATGCCCATCGATCCCCACGGTGTTTTCGGGAACACTTCCCGGCTTTTCCTAACGAAGCGTTTTCCACCTTCGTTTTCGTAATACTGGTCATGTCCCTGCATGTTGAGGATGTAGAGATCCTGCCAGCCATCTTCGTTGACGTCGATCGGCGTGGCGTCCCCGCTCCAACTCGTGTCGATCAGACCCACTTTTCGGGACACATCTGTGAACCGATTGCCGCCCTGGTTCTCGAACAGGAGGTTCGGCTCGTCTCGCTCTTCGGGTTTGAGATGTCCCGCAAACGCGTCGTTGAACCCGATCGCATAGCCGCCCGGCCCGGTTTCTTCACCGGTGTAGACGCCGACGTTACTGAGAAACAGGTCCAGCCTTCCGTCATTGTTGTAGTCGAAGAACGTCGCGCCCGAGGAGTGCGCCACGTGACCGAGGCCGGATTTAGACGTGATGTCGACGAAGTTCCCGCTGCCGTCGTTTTCAAACAGGTGGTTCCCCGCGTTGACCGTTGTGACGTACAGATCCGGATCACCGTCATTGTCGATGTCGGCGAACGCGGCACTGACGCTTATCTTGTCCGTCAGACGAACCGCGACGCCGGTGATGTTGTCGAACTCCCCTCCCCCCAGGCCGCGCCAGAGTTCATTGGACCCCAGTTGAGTCGTGAAGAACACGTCGAGCACACCGTCTCCGTCGACGTCCGCCACGGCAACGCCGTTGCCGTGATCGTAGTGAACCGGCTTGTACGCCTTGCCCGAATCGTCCGTAGTGCGGTTGACGAACGTGATGCCACTTTCGGGAGCACGGTCATCGAAGCGAAAATCGTTGAACACGCCAAAATCGGCCTTCGTCGCGAGCTGCCGGAGACCGCGCCCCTCGAGCCACGGCGTCTCCAGGACCTCCTCCGGAAACGGGACGATCTGCGCGGCCGGAATGGCGGCGCGCTGTTGGATCTCGGCCTTCAGCGCCCCGACATCGTCGTATCGGCCAAGGTTCTCTCCAAGGCGGCCAACCAGGACGAAATCGTGGGAATGGCCTTCGGTGACACCGAAACCGTTGCGCAGGAGTTGCCGGAGCTGGTTGGGCCGGCCGCTCAGGAAACTCCATGAAGACGCATCGGCTCCCTCACCGACAAGCTGTTGCAGGCTCGACGGATCGCCGTCCACGACGAAGCTGACCCACGCGATTTCGGCCGCTTCCTCTGCAGTCAATCCGCCCCGCAATTCGCCGAGGCGGAGGATCGCCTGCGGGCAGGCCTCCGTACAATCCGCGGACACGAACTGCGCAACCCAGAGCTTGCCGTACAACGATTCGGAATCGAAAGAATCGCCATGCTGATCGATGAGAATGAACGGTGGAACCTGCACCGCCACTTCGATGGCGGGCGCGGCGGTGCCCGACGTGTTCGGTTCCGGATCGCCGCCGCAGCCGACGCCGACCAGCCCGATCGTGCCGAGCCAGACGACGACCGTGAATCGTATTCCAGGGGTTCTTTGCATGAATTACCGTTCCTTTTCTTCGTTGGCCGTCGCCAGCCAACGTTCGTAATCGCTGCGGGTTCGCACGACCAGCGTCCCGATCAACTCCGGGTGGTCGTGGCCGCACATGTGATCCCCGAGTAGTTGGAATCTGCCGGGTTCACTCGCGGGCAACCGCAGTTCGAACGCCATGTCGGGAACCACAATCTCTTTCAATCCAAACTCCGGCACGGCAAGAGTGTAGACGTAGTCCCGACTTTCGAGCAGAACACGAACCTTTACGCCCTCGGGAACATTCAGGTTCCGCGAATCCAGCACATCGTCATGCGTGTCCAGGCGGCCGTCTCGGCCCGGGTATCGTACTTCCCAACGATAATCGTCGCCGGTCATCCGAACGACCAACACGTCGGGGTCGCTTGACGGCCGACAACTCGCCATCAGCGAACAAACAAGAAGTGCGACCACAAGGCCTCTCGTTGCTGATCCTCGACGAACGTGCAAGAGCCCTACCCTTCACTCTCCCGATATCACACTCCCACGCTACGATCGAGCACCGAAGTTCCTCATGTGGTTTTCTTCTTCGCCACGCGACGGCCGAGTGTATTGGTGACTCACGGCCCGGGTGAGATCGAGTCGGCAGAACCATTTCGAGACGAGTCCGCGATCGGTTGCGCAAAACCCTTGAGCAACTCGTAGCCCGCCAGTGCTTCGTTGGGTTTGCCGAACAATTCTCTCAGTTCGGGGTCGTGCCGCACGTCGACCTTTACGCTATCCAGCAACCAGCGCGGTCGGCGCGGAGGAAGTTTTTGCGCGATGGGGAGATCCAGCGGCCGCGGCGGTGGGATCGCTAGGTGCAGGTCCGC
>Ga0114950_10002248_pt1 | contig 14766 bp, 8 predicted proteins | sample N075metaG_FD_83503 | JGI IMG/M metagenome (GOLD analysis project Ga0114950, IMG submission 83503) | Deep subsurface microbial communities from Kermadec Trench to uncover new lineages of life (NeLLi) - N075 metaG | ecosystem: Environmental > Aquatic > Marine > Ocean trench > Sediment | place... | reverse complement strand
GCCCTTCGTCGGGCGCGGCCTGGATGAAACCCGTCAACACCACGGCGCGAAGCCAAACCGCCTCGTCGATGACGCCATCGATCTGCGGCGCCTCGTCGACGCGGGTGGCGGCGAAGTTGAACCGGCGGTCGGCCTCGGTAGTAGCAGCGGCAGGGGCGGAGGCCACAGCGGCGTCCGCGGCGGCGCTTTGCTGCGCTTCGGATTGCCGGGATTGCTGAGATTGCGGGGATTCTTGCTGCTGCACGGCGCCCGCAGCGGGGGCGGCGACGAGCGCCATGCTGGCGTACAGCACGGCGACGAAACTCGGGATGGTCATGGAAAAGTCTTGGGGAGGGAGGAATCCTGGCAGCGTACCCCAGCACCCGACGCCTCGATAGCCGACCCGGCCCGGCGTCGCCTACGAAGTCGGGCCTCGCGTACATCTTGTGGGGAATGGCGGCGGGGGTTGCGTGGGTGGGCGGGCGCGAGGCTGGTTGAGATTCCAGATAGGTGGGGTTTGGGGGCGCCTGTCTGGAGCTCGTCAGGCGATGGGAATCGTCTTCACGTGCCCTTCGATGGCCTGGACGACCGCAGCTGACAGCGGCAGATTCGCCTTCTCCGCCCGCCAATGTTGATGAAACGAGGCAACGGTCTCTCGCGCGGTCTCGAGAACGAGCCTCTCCGGCATCAGCGCCTTGGCGGCAAGATGAGAAAGTTCGTCCTCCGAGAACTCATCGAAGCGCTTGGTGCGGCTGAAATTCAGAGCGGCGCTGCTGTCCGGCATGTAGGGGATCGTCGATACGAAGTCATAGGCAGGAGCCAGCGCGGCATTACGCCGGTCGGGATACATCATCGACCAGTTCTTCAGATGCATGTCGGCGTTGCCAATCAACGTATTGAAGGTCAGGCGCCGGACGAACTCGACAGTGTCGACCTCGCTGCCTTCCGCAGCGATGACCCGGGCAATGTTGCGGGCGCTGGCTTTCTTGTACTTGTCCTCGGGAGCCCAACAACCTCCCAAGTCGCCATCTGCCACCTCCCTCGCAGCGGGAGCGAGAAGGTAGTGGACTGCAAGGCGCGCGCCCCGAGGGCGACCGGAGGCGTACGTCAGTACGTCGTAGGGAGCCTGAGGAAGCGCCACGCCGCAGACGCTGCCTTATCGCTCCCGCTGCGGCTTCGCGAAGTTGCCCTTCTTGTACTCCGCCTCCTCATACATCTCGAGGAAGACCGCCACAATCTCCGCATCCAGCTTGTCCCCCGCCTGCTCTTCCAGCAGCTTGACCACCTCGGGCGGCTTCATCGGCTTACGATACGGCCGGTTGGAGGTAACGCCCTCGTAAACGTCGCACACGGCGATGACGCGGGCGCCGATAGAAATTTCGTCGCTCGCGATGCCGTACGGGTAGCCGCTGCCGTCCATCTTCTCGTGGTGCTGCAGGACGATCTCGCGCTCGCCGCGCAGGAAGGCGATGGGCTTGAGGATGTCGCCGCCGTAGAGCGGGTGCCTCTTGATTTCGTCGAATTCCTCGTCGGTGAGGCGTCCGTCCTTGTTGAGGATGGCCTCGTCGATGCCGATCTTGCCGACGTCATGGAGCATGCCACCGCGTTTGATCACCTCGATCTCGTTGTCGGTGAGGCCGAGACGCTCGGCGATGGCCACCCCGTAGCGCGACACCAGATCGGAATGGCCACGCGTGTAGCGATCCTTGATCTCCACCGCTTCCGCCAGCGACATGATGAGCTCGAGGTAGCTTTCCTGCAGGTCGCGGTGCAGCTTGGCGTTCTCCAGCGAGATGGCGCCCTGGGTGGAGAACGCCAGCATGAGGTCGAGGTCGTCCTGCCGGAAGCGCTGTCGCGCCGAGCGGCTGTCGACGTACACGACGCCCATGAGCGCGCTCTCCGTATCGGCGGTGCGCATGTAGGCCTGCGAGTAGTTGAGCGGGATCGCCACGATGCTGCGCAGGTCGAGCGCCTGGATGCTGGCCTGGGCCTCGAAATCGGGGTTGTCGGCGACATCGTTAATGAGTACCGGCTCACCGCTCTCCACCACGCGGGCCACGACGCTACCGCTGATCCCCTTGCCGGCGAACGAGGAGCCGCTCTTCTCGAGGTTTTTCTCGTACACCGTCTCCATCTCGCCGTCGTCACGGCGCAACAGGATCATGGCGCGCGCCCCCGAGGCGATTTCGAGGACACCCTCGAGCAGCAACTCGAAGACCTCCTCCATCTCCAGCGAGGTGGTGATCGCCTTGTTGACCTCGATGAGCTTGCGCAGGTTCTTGATATCGCCCAGCGCACCGATGCTGAAATCGTACTGAAACTGGGTCATCGTCATCTCGAGGCGGGAGTCTTCGCTCGAGAAACGAATGGGGTGCTCGGTGTCGGCACCGAGAACGAGGGTGTCGCCATTGGCCAGGCGCCCTTCTGCCATCTGCTCGCCGTTGACGAACAGCCCGTTGGTGCTCAAATCCTGGATCCTGTAGGCGCCCTCGCGCAGGGAGATCACCGCGTGTCGCCGCGAGATGCTGGGATGAAGGAGCACCACCTCGCAGGAGGCGTCGCGTCCGAGCACCGTGTCACTTTGCGGATCGAGGGTGACGCGGCTCTCGTGCCCACTGGGATCGCGAATAAGGAGACTGGACATCGTCTGTTCCTGTCAGGTCGTCAGCGCTTCGACGGCCGCCTGCCGGACCGCACGCAGGTCGGTCTTTCCGGTCCCCAGGATAGGCAGTTCGTCGATTTTTACAAAGTCGTCTTTCTTCGGAATGTAAAGATTCGGGAGACCCATCGTCTGCAGGCGCTCGAGAACGCCGGCAAGTGATTCGGTGTCGGCAGTGTGCACCACCGCGATACGCTCGCCGCGCTTGGGGTCGGTGACCGCGGTAACGGCGAAGATGCGTTCCTCTGACCCGGCGGCCTCGTGCAGCTTCTGCTCGATGAGGCCGTGAGGCACCATCTCGCCGGCGATCTTCGAGAATCGAGCCAAGCGGTCGGTAATGGTCAGGAAGCCATCCTCGTCGAGGCTGCCGATGTCGCCGGTGATGTACCAATCGCCGTCCATCACCTTGGCGGTGCGATCGGGCTCGTTGAGATACCCCTTCATGATGTTGGGCCCGGTGACCAGGATCATCCCGGGCTCGCCCGGGCCGAGTCGCTCGCCGGTATCGAGATCAACGATGCGTACGGACACGCCGGGGAACGGCTGCCCCACGGTGCCGCGACGTGAACCCGGCTGGTAGTAGCCCGGGGCGCGAAAGTCGGGGGCGTTGAGCGCCAGGCCGGGCGAGCATTCAGTGGCACCGTACGCCTCGTAGGCGGGCAGCCCAAAGGTGTCCTCGAAGAGCTGCGCCAGCGCCGGCGGGAGTTTCTCGGCGCCGGCGATCACCAGCCGCAGCGAGCCGAACTGACCCGGCGAGCAACGACGCGCGTACAACTGCAGGAACGTCGGCGTCGCGATCAGCACCGTCCCCCGGTACCTCTGCACCAGTTCACCCACCGTCCCCGCGTCGAGCGGATTGGGGTGGTAGACGACGCCGAGGCCGTTGTTGACCACCAGCCACAAGCTCGCCATGTAGCCGAAGGAGTGGAAAAACGGCAAGATTCCGAGCAGCACGTCACCGGGCCCGCACTGAATGACCTGTGCCGCCGCCTCGACGTTGCTCTCGAGGTTGAACTGGGTGAGCTGCACGCCCTTGGGCTCGCCGGTGCTGCCGCTGCTGAAGATGACGGTGACGACGTCGTCGGGGCCGGGTCGCCCAATGCTGCCGCAGGCGCGCTCGATGCTACGCATTGGTCCAAAAAGCGCCAATAACGTGGCCCTGAGCTTGTCTCCCCTACCCAGCCCCTTGGCGATATCCTCGATCCAGATGGGTTCGACGTTCTCCGGCAGCTCCAGGTTGGCCTTGGCGACGAACATGCCGCTGGTCACCACGGTCTTCAATTCCGCCCGCTCGCAGGCCGAGGTCAGCCCCGCTTTTCCGGCCGTGTAGTTGAGATTGACGCTGGTACGCCCGGCGAGCGCCGCGGCGAAGTTGACCAGCGCGCCGCCGACGCTCGGCGGCAACAAGATGCCAACCCGCTCCTGGCCCTCCCAGTGCGACTTGAGGGCGCGCCCCAAGGCGATCGCCCCCACCAGCGTGGCAAAGCGGGATACACGTGGCCGATGGGCGTCCCCCATGGAGAAATACCACGGCCGCGTCCGCGCCTTCCGAATGAACGCGCGGTACAGCGGCTGGCTCTCCGCCTTGCGCAGCATCCACGCCTCGGTGCCAAGCTCCCGCACCGCGGCGCGCACCGCGTGGATCGGCGTTCCCGGCGGCAACGGCTCACCGAACGCCACCGTGACGGGGTACGGGATGCGGCGCGGCATCTTGGTAACGAAGCGGCCCCCCGCCTTGCTGAAGATACTGCCCCAGACACGATCCAGCGCCACCGGGATGATGGGCACGTCGCGTCCCGTAACGATGCGCTGGAAGCCGCGCTGAAACGACCCCATCATGCCCGTGCGGGTGATCTGTCCCTCCGGGAAAATACACACCACGTCGCCCTGGTCGAGCATCTTCCCGGCCTCCTTGAGCGCCCGCAGCATGGGCTTGGGGCCGGCGCCGAGAGACAGCGGGATGGCCTGGAGAGACCGCATGAAGGGCTTGACCAGGCGCTTGTTGTAGTACTGCGCGTCGATGACGAAGCGCACCGGCCGATCGGTGCTGGCCAGAATCAGCAGCCCGTCGATGAACGACACGTGGTTGGGAATCAACAGCGCCGGGCCCTCCTCGGGCACGCGCTCCGGGTGCACCACGCGCAGCCGGTACACGGTGTGGGTCACCAGCACCAAGCCCAGGCGCAGGAACGCATCCGGCAGCAGGTGGAGCGACCAGTAGGTTCCGACGCCGACCGCAAGCGCGGTCGCCAGGATGATGCCGCGCGGCGCTACACCCATCAGCGAGAGGCCGTAGGCTGACAACGAGCCCACCAGGATGCCGAAGTAGACGAGGATGTTGGCCACCGCGATGACCGCGCCACGGCGCGCCGCCGGGGCGCGCCACTGTATGACGGCATGGATCGGCACCAGAATCAGGCCCCCGGAGACACCGAGCAGCAGCATCAGCACGTTGGTGCCGACAAACCCGGGCGCGAACAGACCCAGGGCCAGCGTCACCAGCATCATACCGACGGCGCCGGCGGGAATGAGGCCGTACTCGACCTTGCCGGCCGACAGCCGTCCGGCGAGCACACTGCCAACGGCAATGCCCACGCCGAGCACCGCCAGCGGCAGGCCCGCGAGCGTATCGGAAAGCCCCAGCGTCGCCTTCGAGTAGACCAGGATGTCCTGCCCCAGCAAGCTGGCGATGCCCCACAGGTACGCCGCCCCGAGAATGGCGAGGCGCAGCACCCGGTCCTCCCGAATCGCCGCGAAGGCGTCGCGGAAGGTGCCGCCGGTGTCGGTCTTGGCGCGCGCCGGGGGTACCCGCGGAACCCCCAGGGCGGCGATGAAGCCGACCACCGCGAGCACCGCTAGCAGCAGACCGACCACCCACGGCCGCGTGGGGCCGAACAGGTCCGACAGCGGGCCGGCCACCGCGGTGCCGGCGATGATCGCCAACATCGTCCACATTTGCAGCAACCCGTTGCCCTCCGACAGCCGGTTGTGCGGCAGCACCTCGGGCAGGATGCCGAACTTGGCGGGGGAAAACAGCGCGCTCTGCGCCCCCATGAAGGCGAGGATGACAAACGGCAGCCACCGGTCTTCCGGGTACAGGTAGAGGTTGTAGCCCACCCCCGCCATCAGCAGAACTTCCAAGAACTTCATGCCGATGATGACGGTGCGCTTGCTGAGCCGGTCGGCGATCATCGCCGCCGGCAGGGACGCCAGCATGAGCGGCAATGTGAGCGCTACGAAAGCCTTGGTGGCCTCCGCTTGCGAGGCGGCCTCGTAGGCGGCGGTGCCGGGGGCAACTGTGAGGTTACGCATCGCCAGCAAGGCGACGAAGACCTTCAGCACGTTGTCGTTGAAGGCGCCGAAAAACTGCGCCACCAGCAGACCACGCAGCGGGTGTTCATACTCCGATTTCGCGTCCATACCAGCAACTAAAGCGGCAACACCTAAGGGTTATCAAGCCTTTCGTCGATCAACTGCACCGGGTGGCAGGCGCGGCGTTTGCCGAGATCGACGATCTGTGCACGGCACGATGTACCGCAGGCCAGAATTCGGCAACCCCCCTCAACGCCGGACACGCCCACGTTGCCGACTTCGCCGAGCGCGTCGAGCTCGGTGACCAATCGCCGGCCGAGCTCGGCGCTGAGCGGATAATAGTCGGTCTTGTACCCGAACGAGCCGGCCATGCCGCAGCACTCCGCCGAAGTGACGCGAAGATCGACCCCCGGAATCGAGCCCAGCAGTTCCACCGCGGCGGGCATCCAGCCGAGTGTCTTTTGCTGGCAATGCCCATGCAGCACAACCCGCGACGATGCACCTTCGGGCGCCGGCTTCCAACGCGCCGACGCCGCGGCGCCGTCGGCAGCGAACCGTCGCTGCAGGAACATCAGCACCTCGTGGCAACCGGCCGCGACCTCGGCGGCGCCAGCACCCGGTAGTAGCTTGCGATGGTCGTCGACCACGGCGCTGAGGCACGAGGGCTCGACGCCGACGATCTCGTGGCCGGTCTTGACGATGGGGGCGAGCACGCCCTGCAACTCCTCGGCTTGCTGGCGCGCCGTGCTCAGCATGCCCTGCGACAGCGCCGCACGCCCGCAGCATTGACCCGCGACCAGCACCACGCCGAAGCCGCACTTCTGCAGGCAGGAAACCGCCGCCTTACCGACATCGGTATCGACGTACTCGGTGTGGCAATCGGCGAACAGGAAGACGGTGGAGGCCCGCCGGTCGTCGCACATTCCCCGTGCCTCCAGAGGCGAGGTGGCAAGGCGGCCACCGCGCTTGCGGAACCAGTCGCTCAGCGTTTCGGCGCTCGGTTCCGGCAGCGGACGCGCCGCGGCGATCCCGGCAACTCTTGACATCACCGCTCGCGCTACGCCGAGGCGCAGGAGCGAACGCCAGGGCTGGCGCCGGCTCATTTCATAAACGCGCGCCGGATCGGCAAACAGGCGCGCCGACAGGCTCACCGAACCCTCTTCCACGGTCGGCAGAATGCGGTCGTAGACCAGCCGTTCCAGTACACCGCGGGGCCTACGCTCCCGCTCCGCGATACGCTGGCGAATGACCGTGTTCATCCACGGGATGTCGATGCGCACCGGGCACACATCCTGGCAGCGCGAACAGGTCGTGCACAGGGCATTGAACTCGGCCGCGGTTTCCAGCCCACTAACGCCCGCTTCCCACGCATTGCCGATCCCGGAAGGATACGTCGGGCCGCCGAATACGTGGCCGCCGACGACCTGATAGGGCGGGCACACGGTCATGCAAGCGCCGCATCGAATGCAATACAGGGCCTCGGCGAGCAGCTCATCTTCCCGCATGGCGTACCGACCGTTGTCCAGCAGCACAACGTGAAAGCTGCGTTCGGCTCCCGGGCGGAACGGCGAGTTGCTCCAGCCCGGACCCGAGATGAACGACAGGTATGAGGTCAGCAGTTGCCCGGTGGCGCTGCGCGGCAGCAACTGCAGGAAGGGCAGCAGATCGGCAGCCGCCGGCAGCAGCTTTTCGACCCCTGCGAGCACGATGTGCGTCGGTGGCAACTGTGTTGTGAGGCGGACGTTGCCCTCGTTTTCGACGATCACCACGGTGCCGGTGTCGGCGAGCAGAAAGTTGGCACCGGTGATCCCCAGGTCGGCCGCCAGAAAGTCGGAGCGCAGCTTTTGCCGTGCCAGTTGGGTCATCCCTTCCGGCTCTTCCGGTACATCGGCGATGCCGAGACGCTCGCGGAAGACGCGGCGAACATCTTCCACCGACATGTGGATGATGGGGGCGACGATGTGCGAGGGGCGATCTCCGGCGAGCTGCACGATGTACTCGCCGAGGTCGGTCTCCCGGACGTGCATGCCGGCCGCCTCCAGCGCGCCGTTGAGGTGGATTTCCTCGCTGGTCATGGACTTCGACTTGGTGATGCGCTGCACGTTGTTCTGCCGCGCGATCTCCGTGATGATGCGACATGCCGCCTCGCCGTCCGTGGCGTGGTGCACATGCCCGCCATGTTTCTCCACCTCCTCGCCGAAGCGCTCGACCAGGGCGGGCAACTCGGCGATGGATTCTTCCTTGATGCGGCGTGCCTGGTCGCGCGCGTCCTCGTAGCCAGGGAACCGCGCCAGCACGGCGCGGCGCTTCTGGTTGATGCCGGAGACGGCGTGAAAGATCGCCGCCTTTTGGTTGTCGTCGGCCAGGGCGTCGCGGATCTCCTGAGCCAGGTCGCGCTTGCTGCTCATCCGACCACCATGACCCGGAGGAAGTTGGGCCCGTGCGCGCCGAGCACCAGCGTGTGGCCGATGTCTGCGGTGCGAGAGGGCCCGGTAATCCACACCCAGTCGCCCTCGCCGGCCACCAGCCGCGCTTCGAACCTCGCGAAGCCCGTAGCCAGGTCGGCAACCACAGCGTCGGCGGCCAACACCACCAGGTGAACCCACGGCAAGGCGCTGGCCAACCCCCAGCCGCCCGGCCGCCCGCCCACCACCAGCGTGCCGGTCTCGGCGATGGCGAACTCGGCTCCGGTAAGCGCTACGCGCATGTGCGGTGCCTTGTCACCGGCCTCCTCGACCGCCACCAACTCGACACCGTGGGCGGCGATCAGCAGCTTGAGGCCCAAGTCTTCGACCAGGTCGCTGCGCCCGTAGAGAACCTCTCGTACACCTTGCTCCTGTGCAGCACTGGCGATGAAGGCGGCGATCTGGCGCGGCTCCGAGACCCGCTGTACGGTGCCTCCGGTGTCTTGGAGCACCGAGGTAAAAAGGTCGACAGGATGCGGAGCGGCAGCTTGCATGGGCCAAGAGTCGCCCAACGACAGTGCCAGTGCAACGCGGCGGTGGTAACCTTCGCCGTCAGTCGTCTCCCGAAACCACTGATCTGACCGCTCTCGTCCATGCGCCTCAGCTTCGTTATCGACCAAAGCCGTTGTATCGGTTGTCACGCCTGCTCGCTGGCCTGCAAGGCGGAGCACGACGTCCCCATCGGCTCGAACCGCACCTGGGTCAAGTACGTCGAGAAGGGCTCCTTCCCCGACGTACGGCGTTTCTTCACCGTGCTGCGCTGCAACCACTGCGACGACGCCCCGTGCATGACCATATGTCCGGTGACGGCGCTGTTCCGCCGCGACAACGGCATCGTCGACTTCGACCGTGACCTCTGTATCGGCTGCAAGGCGTGCATGCAGGCCTGCCCCTACGACGCGTTGTACATCCACCCCGATCACGGCACGGCGGAAAAGTGCAACTTCTGCGCCCACCGCGTCGACAAGGAGATGGAGCCGCCCTGCGCCACCGTGTGCCCGACCGAGGCGATCATCGTCGGAGACATGGACGATCCCGCCTCCCGCGTATCCAAGCTCATCGCCACCAAGCAGGTGAGTGTTCGCAAGCCGGAGAAGGGCACGCGCCCCAAGGTTTTCTACATCGAGGGCGAGCCCAGCGCACTGACGCCGGGCGTCGCCGACCCCCGTGGTGGCTACATGTTTGCGGACCGGCGCGGCGCCGAAGTGCACGACTACCCGACTATGCAATTCGAGCCCGACGCCGGGCTCGGCGCTATCCCACCGAAGGCAGTGACCGCCGCGCTGGCAGACGCCGCCCCTGCAGACGCCGGCGCGGCAAGCGTTGCCGGATCGCCGCCGGGCGACTGGGCCGGGTCGGGGCTGCCGCCGGCGGCCGCGGCGCAGGCGCTGGCAGCCGCTGCCTTGCGGGGCGACGCGGATTTCTACACCGGTGCCTGGGCGGGCTTGAGCCCGGCCCGTGCGGTGTACGACGTGGCCCACGAAGAGGCACCCTGGGGCTGGAAAGTGTCCGCCTACCTGTGGACCAAGTCGATCGCCGCGGGGACGTTTCTGGTAGCCGCTTTGGCGCCCTGGCTCGACGTTTCCGGCGATCTCGCCACCGGCGCCGCGCCGCTCATCGGCCTGCTGTTTCTCGCCCTCACCGGCGTCTTGCTGATAGCGGATCTCAAGAAACCGGCGCGGTTCTGGACCATCATGACGCGGCCTAACTGGAGCTCGTGGTTGGCCCGGGGAGCTTTCATCATCACCGCATTCGGGGCGCTGGCGACCGCCTGGAGCGCCGCCCTATTGCTCGACTACTTCGGCAACACCGCCGCCACGACGGCGCTGCGGTGGATTCGCTGGCCTCTGGTTGCAACGGCGCTCGCCACCGCCGGATACAGCGGCTATCTCTTCGCCCAGGCGAAGGGGCGAGACTTCTGGCAGAGCCCACTGCTACCGCTGCACCTCTCGGTGCAGGCGGTGGCCGCCGGTGCAGCGGCGATGGTGGTGGTGCTGTCGCATTCCGCCGACCACAGCCACAAGCTGATGTACCTGCTCGCCGCCGCGCTGCTGTTGCACCTCGGACTGATCGCCTTCGGCGACGTAACCGTGGCGCACGCCACGCGCGACGGAGCGCTCGCCGCCCACGCCATGGTGCGAGGCCGTTACGCGCGGATTTTCTGGGCCGGCGCCGTGCTCGTGGTCATCGCGGTGGGGTGCTCAATCTGGGGTGGCGCGGTCGGTCCCGCAGCGGTCTTGGGCGGTATTTCGGCGCTTGCCGGCCTGGCCCTCTATGAACACGCCTGGAACCTCTCCGGCCAGGCCCCACCGTTGAGCTGAGAACCGATGCCCGACCGCTCCGGCAGATATCCACAGGAAGACAGCGGCTGGACGTTGAGCAGTGCCCCGGGGCCGGAACACTGGGACGATTGGGTCGAGTTCGACACCGCCGCGTGGCCACGCCGGGTCGCGCGCCATTACTCGTTGGTGCCGACGATTTGCTTCAACTGCGAGTCGGGCTGCGGGCTGCTCGCCTACGTGGACAAGTCCACCGGCAAGATCCGCCGCTTCGAGGGCAACCCGATGCACCCCGGGAGCCGCGGCCGCACCTGCGCCAAGGGCCCGGCGACGATTAACCAGGTGACCGACACCGAGCGCATCCTCTACCCCATGAAGCGCGTCGGCGAGCGCGGCTCGGGACGCTGGGTGCGGGTAAGTTGGGACACCGCCCTCGACGACATCGCCGCGCGCATGCGCAAAGCCCTGGTCGAGGATCGCGGTGACGAGATCATGTACCACGTCGGGCGCCCCGGTCACGACGGGTCGATGGACCGTGTCATCCAGGCCTGGGGCATTGATGCCCACAACTCTCACACCAACATCTGCTCGGCCGGCGCCCGCCTGGGCTATGCCCTGTGGCACCAGACCGACCGACCGTCGCCCGACCACGAGAACGCCAAGTTCATCCTGCTGATCTCGGCGCACCTCGAATCGGGACATTACTTCAACCCCCACGCACAGCGCATCATCGACGCCAAATCGCGGGGCACGCAGATCGCCGTGTTCGACCCGCGCCTGTCGAACACCGCGTCGATGGCCGATCACTGGCTGCCTACCTGGCCCGGCACCGAGGCCGCGGTGCTGCTCGCCATGGCCAACGTCATCATCGAAGAGGGTCTGCACGATCGGGACTTCGTACGCCGTTGGGTCAACTGGGAAGAGTACCTGCGCGCCCGGCACCCCGAGGCCTACGAGCGGGCCCAGAGTCTGGGCGGCTCGGCCCCGGGTAGCGATGGCGTTGACGTCTTCTTTGAAGTGATCCGAGAGCTCTACAAGGAGTTCACGCCGGAGTTCGCCGCCCGGGAAAGCGGCGTGCCGGAGAACCAGATCGTGGAGGTAGCGCGCGCCGCCGGGCGGGCTCGCGGCGGGCTGTCGACACACGTGTGGCGGGCGGCCGCATCCGGGAACCTGGGCGGCTGGCAGGTGGCACGTTGCCTCGAGTGGCTGGTGGTGCTCACCGGCAGCGTCGGCACACCGGGCGGCACCAACCTCGCGGCTCAGGACAAATTCGTTCCCGCGCCCTTCGCCCAGCCGCCGGCGCAGGACAGCTGGAACGAGCTCGCCTGGCCGCGCGAGTACCCACTGTCGCACCACGAGATGTCGTTCCTGCTGCCGCACTTCCTCAAGGAAGGGCGCGGCCGCCTGGAAATGTACTTCACGCGGGTCTACAACCCCGCCTGGACCAACCCCGACGGCTTCACCTGGATCGAGGTGCTGCGCGACGAGGACAAGATCGGCTGCCACGTAGCCCTGACGCCGACCTGGAACGAGAGCGCCTACTGGGCCGACTACGTATTGCCCATGGGGCTCGGCCCCGAGCGCCACGACATCATGAGCCAGGAGACCGCCGCCGGGGCCTGGATCGGCTTTCGTCAGCCGGTGCTACGCACGTTCCGCGAGCGCAACGGCGAGACGTTCGAAGCCACCTGGGAGGCCAACCCCGGCGAGGTATGGGAAGAGGACGAGTTCTGGATCGACCTGTCGTGGCGCATCGACCCGGACGGCTCGCTCGGCATCCGCAAGTGGTTCGAATCGCCCTACCGCGAGGGCGAGAAGCTGACGGTGGACGACTACTACCGCTGGATCTTCGAGAACAGCGTGCCCGGCCTGCCGGAGGCTGCTGCGGCAGAAAACCTGCAACCGCTCGAGTACATGCGCCGCTACGGCGCCTTCCGGGTACACAAGGACTCCTATCGCTTCTACGAAAAGGAAGTCGGCGAGCAAGAGGACGGCGTCGAGGTGGACGGCGCCAAACGCGCCGGGTTCGGTACGCCGTCGCGCAAGCTCGAGTTCTACTCGGCAACGATGGTCGACTGGGGCTGGCCCGAGCACGCGCTGCCCGGCTACATCCGTTCGCAAGTGCACTGGAGCCACCTCGACCGCGACGCCGGCGACGCCGTGCTGACGCCGACCTTCCGGCTGCCGACGCTCATCCACACGCGCTCGTCCAACTCTAAGTGGCTGGTGGAGATCTCGCATCGCAACCCGCTATGGCTGCACCCGGTGGATGGGGAGCGGCTGGGGGTTCGCAACGACGATCTGGTGCGCGTCAACACCGCGATCGGCTACTTCGTGGTGCGGGTGTGGGTGACCGAGGGACTGCGGCCGGGGATCGTCGCCTGCTCGCACCACATCGGACGCTGGCGCCTCCCCGACGGGCCCGGCGCCGACAAGTGGACCTCGGGGCTGGTGACCCTGAGCGAGGAGCCCGCTGCCGACGGAAGCGGCGGTCGCTGGCGCGTCCGCCAGGTCGAAGGCGTCCAGGCTTTCGGCTCCGACGACCCCGATTCTTCCCGCGTTTGGTGGACCGACGCGGGCGTGCATCAAAACCTCACCTTCCCGGTGCAGCCCGATCCGGTTTCGGGAATGCATTGCTGGCACCAGAAGGTCCGCATCGAGCCGGCGCACCCCGGCGACCGCTACGCCGACGTGGTGGTCGACACCGCCCGCAGCCACGAGATCTACAAGGAATGGCTGGCGAAGACGCGACCCGCGCCCGGCCCCGACAACCTCCGCCGCCCCCTCTGGTTCACGCGCGCCGTGCGCCCTACAGATGACGCTTACCGCATCAAGGACTGAGGTGTTGTCATGCGAGTTCTGATTACCGGTGTCACTGGCTTCATTGGTAGCCGTCTGGCCGAAACCCTCACCGAGGCCGGCCATGAAGCTTGGGGCCTATCGCGCAACCCCGACAAGGCCAGGAAGAAGGTCCCGCAGCTTACCGAGGCGTTCGCCTGGAACCCGGTCGCCCAGCAGCCCCCGGGACAAGCATTCGCCGGCGTCGGCGCGGTGGTTCATCTCGCCGGCGAGTTGGTCGCCGGGCGCTGGACCGCGAAGAAGAAACAGCGTATTGAAGAGAGCCGCATCATCGGCACCCGCAACCTGGTCAAGACGTTCGAGGTAGCCAACCGGCCACCGGTACTGGTGAGTGGGAGCGCCATCGGCTTCTACGGCAACCGTGGCGACTCCGAGCTCACCGAGGATCGCAAGCCAGGCCACGATTTCCTCGCCAAGCTCTGCCAGGCGTGGGAAAGCGAGGCGGAACGCGCCGAGCAACTGGGGGTCCGCGTGGTCATCGTACGTACCGGCATCGTGCTGGCCCCCGGCGGTGGAGCCCTGCAAGCCATGCTGCCGCCCTTCAAGATGGGCGTCGGCGGCCCCATGGGCTCGGGGAAGCAGTGGTGGTCGTGGATCCACCGCGACGATCTCGTCGGCATCATGCAGCACGCCATCGAAGACGACGAGATGCGCGGCGTCTACAACGGCACCGCTCCCAACCCCATGCAGCAGAAGGAGTTCGGCAGAGTGCTCGGCAAGGTGCTGCACCGGCCGGCTTTCATGCCGACGCCGGCCTTCGCCCTCAAGCTGCTGCTCGGTGGCTTTTCCACCGAATTGCTATCGAGCAAGAGAGTGCTCCCCGAGCGCCTGCAAAAGCACGGCTTCGAGTTCCGCTATCCCGAGCTCGAGGGCGCGCTGCGGCAAGCGCTAGGCAAATAGCCCGCCGATGGGCAGGGCGCGGTGGTAGCCGGGCATGGCGGCGGCATGTGTCCGCTCGCCGCGACCCCCGCGCATAGGTGGTTCGGCAAGCCGGTGCCTTGGAGACACGCTTAGCGCTCGGTGCCCACCAAGACCTCTGCCCGGCCGAAGTAGTATTGCCCCTGACACGTCAGCCCGGATATCTCAACGGGTCAGGATGGCAGCGTAGGTAGACGCGCCGGACTCAAAATCCGGTTAGCTTACGCTCGTGAGGGTTCGAGTCCCTCCCTCGGTACTCAATCAGAGTCGCCTGAGCATCTTGTCGTAGCCGGCG
>Ga0114950_10002245_pt1 | contig 14773 bp, 14 predicted proteins | sample N075metaG_FD_83503 | JGI IMG/M metagenome (GOLD analysis project Ga0114950, IMG submission 83503) | Deep subsurface microbial communities from Kermadec Trench to uncover new lineages of life (NeLLi) - N075 metaG | ecosystem: Environmental > Aquatic > Marine > Ocean trench > Sediment | place... | reverse complement strand
TTTTTTCTTGAATTCCCACCACCCGCCCCCGACCTCTCGGCGCCTGCGGCGCCTTCGCTGCCCGCTTTGCGCGTAGGTGGAGGTTTGCCTACAGCGAAAACTTCTCGTAGCGAACAAGGTTGTCGCGGATCCGATCCTCGAGAACCTCGTGCCCCAGACCAACGGTGTCGGGAACCGTCACGCGTCCTTCGCTATCGACCTCGACCGGCGGCTCGATGATGTCTTGCCGCCAGTAGCGCTTCGACGCCGACAGGTCCCCCGGCATCTGGAAGTTCGGCAGCGACGCCATCGCGATGTTGTGGAGGCGGCCTACTCCCGATTCGAGCATGCCGCCGCACCAGACGGGGATGTCGCGTGCCTCGCAGAGGTCATGGATGGCGATCGCGGCGGCGCGGCCGCCGATGCGTGAAGCCTTGATGTTGATCAGCCGGCAGGCCTCGATGTCGATGGCGTGCGCCGCATGGTGAGCCGAGTGGATGCTCTCATCCAGACAGATCGGCGTTTCAAGCTCGGCCTGAATCGGCGCGTTTCCATCGATGTCGTCGTGGGCGAGCGGCTGCTCGATCATCAGGAGGTTGAAACCGTCGAGCGCCTTGAGGCTGCCGAGAGCGTCGGGATCGTTGCGGTAGCCGCAGTTGGCGTCGACCATCAGCGGGATGTCGCCGAACCGTTCCCGTACAGGCTCGACGACGGAAACGTCCCTCCCGGGCTCGATCTTCAGCTTGATCCGCTGGTAGCCTTGCTCGAGGCTGGCGGCGATCTGGTCGGCGAGGACCTCGAAGTCGTCCTGGATTCCCAGCGAGATTCCCACCGAGATGCGCTGGCGCATCGAGCGCCCGTCAGCGTACAAGCTCTGGAGCGAGACCTCGCCCCGCTGCGCCTCGAGCACCCAAAGGGCCTCCTCGACCGCACAGCGGGCCATCGGGTGCCAACGCCACGAAGAGAACTTCTCGGCGTAGGCGACGGCGAAGCCCTCCTCGGGCCATTCCTCTTCGAGCACGACGGGGGCCACGAAGTCCTCGATGATGTGCCAGCCGGTGCGCGCCGTCTCATACGAATACATCGGCACGCCGTCGGCGCCCGACTCGCCCCAACCGCTGGCGCCGCCGACGCTCGCCTTCACCAGCAGGATCTCACGCTCCTGAGTGGTGCCGAACGAGGTCGTGAACTCACCTACCATCGGCATCTTGATCCAAAAGAGCTCCAGGGATTCGATGCGCATGCCTACTCCAGTATTTCACCGGTGCGGTGTATCTCTGCACCGTCGGTTTCGAGATTGCCGTGCTCGAAGAGATAGACGGTCTTCGGACCTTCGTCGGCGCCGTCTCCGGGCCGGTGGGCGCATTCGCGCGCGTAGTAGCCGCGCTCGAAGTAACCGGTGAAGAGCGCCCGGGTGGCGTCGCGCCAAGCCACCGCAGCGCCGCGATCGTGGGCTTTCACCTGCTGCACGCTCACCGGGATCTCGCAGCGGATGCGCGGTGCGTCGAGGTCAAGCACTGGCTCCCCGGGGCCCCTGCCAGCGGCCCGTAGTGCCCAGGGTGCATCGATCCCGCCGGCTCCCAGCGCCGCCGAGACCTCACTGACCTCGCCGGCGGCGCGCCGCTCTACCCGCGGCGAGCCGATCAACCACTTGACCGTCAGCCGATCTGTCGCGGTACCGACGTGCAACTTGCTCGTGGTCTCGCCGTAGAGGTTGATCACATAGCTGTCAGAGAGTCCGCCGAGCTTGCCAAAATTCAGGTGCGCATTGACCGACTCGAGCGGATCAAACGTCCAGACGATCATGTCGAGTCCCTGCCCCAGGATGTAATCACGCTGCGCCCATTTGAGACGCGCCCCCAGCCCCGTGTTTCGTGCCCGCTCATCGACCGCCAGCATGTGCGAGCAGTGCACCAGCCGACCTTCGGGATCGCGGCCCAGGAAACCGTAGCAAAAGCCCGACAACCCGCCACCTTCCTCGAAGGCCCCCAACACCAAACCGCCCCACTTTTGCGCCGTTACGAGGTTGGTCAGCGGAACGACGTCGAGAGGGTCAGAAAAGACCCAGGCCTGCTCCTGCAACCGCTCGCAGGCCTTGTAATCGTCGTAGGTTTCCAGCCGTCGTAACGTGTAGGTCATGTTGATTTTCGATGGTGCGAACCGCCTGCCGCGCGCTTCCCCGACGAGCATCGGTACCCGTTCAAATGCCAGTGGGATGATCGATCCACACCGTCTCGACGTCGAATTGTTGCACCAACCAGTCGCCGAGCGCCCGCACGCCAAAGGTCTCGGTGGCGTAGTGGCCACCGAAAAGGCAGTGGATGCCGTGATCACGGGCCGCGTGATACGCCTCCTGCACCGGTTCCCCGGTCACGAAGCAGTCCGCCCCGGCGTCGACGGCATCGTCCAACACGCTGCAGCCGCGCCCGGTAACGACGGCGATTCGACGAATCTCCTCGCCTCCGAACGACCAGATGAGCGGCCCGTCGCAGCCGGCGGCAGCGAGTCGACCGGCGAGCGCGCCGATGTCGGTGGCCTCCTCGAAGCTCGCCAGCGCGCCAACCTCGACGCCGCCGATGTCGCCGAAGGTGCCGTCGAGCGTCGCCCCGAGACGCTGGGCCAGCAACACGTTGTTTCCCACTTCGGCGTGGGCGTCGAGCGGCAGGTGGGCGGCGTAGACCGAGAGCTCGGCACCAAAGCAGGCACGCACACGACGACCGGCAGCTCCCGTAAGCGGAACCTGCGGACCCCAGAACAGGCCGTGGTGCACGAGCAGGAGCTGACAGTCAGATTCGATGGCGGCGTCGATCGTCGCGACCGCCGCGTCGACCGTGAGCGCTACCCGGTGGACCTCGTCGCCGCCCTCGACCTGCAGCCCGTTCAGCGACGCATCGGTGATCGAGCCGATGTCGAGATACTGGTCGAGCGCGCCGACGATCTCGGAGCGAAGCGCCATGCTCAAGCCTCTCCGTCAACGGCGGCGATTGGCGGACTCTCTCCCGCCGCGGCGCTCGGGTAGGGTCCGGCGACCGTCACCGCGCAGCGATCGGGGTGCAGGCGCTTCTGGGCGGTGGCAAGAATCTGTTCGGTATCGACCGCATCGATAAGATCTGCAAAGCGCTCCAGATAATCGAGCCCCAATCGATATTGCTCGATCGAATGCAAGGCGGCCGCGATGCCCTCGTTGTTCTCAAGATTGCGCGGCAACGAGCGCACAATCGCCGATCGGGCGTCGTCGAGCTCTTGGTCGCTGACCGGTTCGCGGCGGATCTTCTCGATCTCTTCAAGGGCACAATCGACCGCCGCGTCGACGTTGTCGGGATGCACTCCGGCACGCACGACGAACGGGCCCGGCCCGACGCCCGCGCCGAGCGACGAATACGCGTAGTACGCCATGCCCTTTTCCTCGCGGATGCTGCGGCCGAGGCGACCACCCATCGCGAAGCTGCCGAGAATCATGTTCATGACCACCGCCGCGTAGTAATCGTCATCGAGACGCCGCAGGCCCGGGTGACCGATCGTCACATCGGCTTGCGCCTTGTTCGCCATCGTGTGGACGCTGAGGGTTCGCTCGGAGGGCCCGGGCGCATCGGGGATGTTCGGCAAGGCCGCCGGCAGTCCGCCACCATCCGGGCCCTGCGCACCGGTCTCGGCGGTCCAATCGGCCAGCTTCGCCTCGACCGCTTCGCGGGCGCGATCGCCGTCGACCCCGCCGACAACCACCAGAACCGCCCCCCCGGGACCGAAATGGGCGCGGTGAAAACCGACCAAGGCTTTCCGATCGACCGCCTGGATGGTCTCCTCGGTTCCAAGGAGGCGCCAGGCGTACGGGTGTTCGGCCGGGTAGATCGCCGCCCGCAGCATGTCGATGGCAATCTGGCCCGTGTCGTCGCGGTCTTCCCCGATCGCGGTAAGAATGTCGCCGCGCAGCTTCTCGGCCTCGGGAACCGGGAACGACGGCAACGTGGCGCACTCGCCGAGAAGCTCCAACGTCGATTCGAAGTCGGCGGCGCGCGCCTTGGCGCCGATGGAGACCGTGTGACGCGTAGCGCCCGCCGACAGCAAGGCGCCGGTGAAGTCGAGGTGCTCGCCGATCTGTGTCTTGGTGCGCTTCTCGGTGCCGCGCTTGAGCATGGCGGCACAGAAACCGGCCAGGCCTTGGCTCGCCGGGCTCTCGAACGCAGCGCCGGCAGCAAAACGCATGCTCATCGTCACCGCCGGAGATCCCGGGTTCTCCTGGTGCAGAACAGTCAGTCCGTTGGGCAACACGAAGCGCGTCGGCTGAAAGCGGACCCCCATGGCGGCTACGCTCATGCCTGCGCCTGGGGGCGGAACCAACCGACGGTTCGTTGGTTGGGTGCCAGCCGGCGACCAACGACGTCGCGCACCTGCTCCGCCGTGACCGCTTCGATCTGCCCCTCGATCTCCGAAACCAGCCCCCACTCGGCGATCGTCGAGAAGTAGCCGAGCTGGTGGGCGATCCGCGTCACCCCCTCGTCATCGAACGCCAGCTGCGCGAGCAGCTGGTTCTTCGCCTTCCGCAGGGCGTGATCGGCCGGCTTGGCCGACGAGAGGGCGTCCACCGCCGCGAACAACGCCTCCTCGACAGCCGCCTCCGCAACGCCGTCGCGAACCGTGGCGGAGATGCCGTATAGATACGGCTGCTCGGTCGGCAGCAGCGCGCTCGATACCCCGGCAACGAGCTCGGACTCGACCAAGGCCTGATAAAGAGGAGAGGTCGTCCGCGCGTTGCGACCGAAGCCGCCGGCCCACAGGTTGACTCCCTTGCCACCCGATAGAACGGCGTCAGCCACCAGCAGCGGCACGAAATCCTCGTCGGCGAAGGCGGGCGCGTGGAAAGCAACGTCCAGATAACGGGTTGTCCCCGGTCGCTCGACGACGACCCTACGCTCGCCCTCCTGCTCGGGCTCGCGGGTGTGCACGCCGGGCGGCCTCTCGCCGGGCTCGATCGAGCCGAAGTGCTCCTCCACACCGCGAAGCGCTTCACCGGGATCGATGTCCCCGACGATCACCAAGGTGGCGTTGTTGGGTATGTAGTAGTTGCGGTAGTGACCGTAGAGATCGTCGCGACTCATCGCCTCGAGGTCCGAAAGCCAGCCGATCGTCGGCCATCCGTAGGGGTGGGCGCGAAACGCCGCCGCCGCCACCTCCACCCCGAGCAAGTATGCGGGGTTGTTCTCGTTGCCCTGCAGCTCCGAGATGATGACGCTGCGCTCCGACTCGAAGTCGTCGTCATCGTAGAGGCAGCTGGTCATACGCTCGGACTCGATGCGCAGCGCCAGGTCGAGAGCGTCGGCCGCCAAGGTCTCGAAGTAGGTCGTCTGGTCGATCCACGTATAGCCGTTCCAGGCGCCCCCGACGCGCTCGATCCACACTTTGAGGTCCTCACGCGAGATTCCCTCGGTGCCCTTGAAGTTCATGTGCTCCACCCAGTGCGACGCGCCGGTCGTTCCGGGACGTTCGTCTTTGGATCCGACGTGGTACCAGCACCACACCGAAACCAGAGGCGCGGCGTGCAGCGGGCGCAGCAAGACCTTGAGACCGTTGTCGAGCTGGTGCTCGATGACTTCAGTGGTGCCGTTGCTCACCGAGAACCCTCGGCGAAGTTTCTCGCCTGCTCGTTGCCCGGAGCCACCCTAGCGGTCGTGTCGCTGCCGACAGACCCCGCTTCGGCGGGGGCGCCGTACAATGACGGCTCGTACTCGCCCATCAGAGCGCGGGTCCGGTCGTCCGCCGGCGCGAAGGCCTTCTGCATGACGTGCACCCGCCAGACGAAGCGTTGGGGGTTCGTCAATCCGACGATGCACGCCACGTCCATGGTTCCGTAGAAGCTCGAGACCACCTCGCTCTCCCACTCGAGCCGCCCTCGCCGAGCGAGAAACTCTGCCAGCGCCGGCTGGCCGTCGGCCTCGTACTCGGCGACGATCTCGATCGCCCGCCGCACGTCGCCGGCGGCGTGCAAGTGATAGAGGGTGTAAGAGGCGACGATGCCGAGGACGATCGTCGGCACGACCAGAAACCAGTTTTCGCGATTCAGGTTCACACCAACAGCCCCGCAGCGAAGTACAGCACCGTGGCGGCGGCACCGCCGACCAGGGCATAGGGAATCTGGGTGACGACATGCTCGATGTGATCGACGCCGGCAGACAGCGACGAGATCACGGTCGTATCCGAGATCGGCGAGCAATGGTCGCCGAAGACGCCGCCGCCGAGAACCGCGCCGACGGTCAGCGGAATCGAGGCATCGAGCTGCCCGGCCATCGAGATCCCGATCGGAAACATGATCGCCCATGTCCCCCACGAGGTACCGGTGGAAAAAGCGATGAACGCCGAGGTCACGAACAGTAGTGGCGCCGCGCTGGCCCCATTGATCCACGGACTCACCATGTCGGCGACCCAGGGGCCGGTGCCGAGGTCTCGGCACACCTGCCCGATCGCCAGGGCAAGCGCCAGGATCGTCGCCACGCCGATGAGCTCGCGGAATCCGACGACGACGAGCTCGGCAGTCTGCGTGAAGGTGAAAATTCCCTGCACCCGCGCCAGGATGATGGCGGTGGCGACGCCGGCCGACACGGCCCAAAGAACCGAAAGCGATCCCGAGCCCGCCATGATGAAGTCGAGGAATCCGTTCGCCTCGCCATCGGCGGAGGCGACGCCTTCGAGCGCCGACCTGCCGGTCACCCAAAGGCCAACGAACATGGTGGCGACCGTAACGACCACGGGGGCGACCAGGTTCACGGCCCGTTCGGGCGGCCTGTCGGCCTCAGTCTTGTCGCCGCCGGGCGGCTCCAGGGTGACGGTCTGCTCCGGCAAAGCCCCGTTGTTGCCCTCCCGCGCCGCCTGCTCGGACTGGCGCATCGGCCCGATGTTCCAGCCGAAAACGGCGACGATGACGACGATGACGAGCGCCAGGATGGCGTAGAAGTTGAGCGGCACCGCAGCAACCAGCGTCGGCAGCGGGTCGAGCCCCTCGGCGGCGAGCAGACCGAGCACGTACGCACCCCAGGCGTTGAGCGGGATCAAGATGCAGATCGGCGCCGAAGTCGAGTCGCACATGTAGGCAAGCTTGGCGCGCGACAGCTTGACGCGGTCGTAGAGGGGCCGCGACACCGCCCCGGTTACCAGGCAGGTGATGTTCGACTCGATGAAGATGCTGGTGCCGACGACCACCGACAACAACTGCGCCGAGACCGGACCACGCACCCAACCGCCGCTCACCATGAAGTTGGCGAACCCGTTGACACCACCCGACTCGCGCATCAGGACGATCAGCGCGCCGACCACCAGGGTGAACAGCAGCACCTCGGCGTTGCCGCGGTTGGTGACCACGACAACGAGCTGCTCGATCGCTCCGACGGCACCGAGAAACGGGTTGAACCCGGCCAGGATCGTGGTGCCGAGAAGGATCCCCGCGAACAGCGCCAGGTACACCTGGCGGGTCAGCAGCGCCAGCACGATCGCCAAGATCGGCGGCAGAATCGACAACCATCCGTAGTCGGTCATGGGCGCTGATGGTAGTCGACTACTTCGAGCCGGTCGACAATATCTCCCCGGTCGGGCTCAAACGAAGGTGAATACGTAGCGCCCCGGGCTGTGGGCAATCGGGTCCACCTCAGCCCGTCAAGCGCTCACGCACGAGCGCGTTGGCGATCTTGCCGTCGATGCGTCCCTGGTGGCGGCTCATCAGTTGACCCATGACCTTCCCCATGTCCGATGGCGCCGAGGCCCCGGTGTCGGCGATCACCTCGTCGAGTGCGGCGCTCAGCTCGTCGCCCTCGAGCAGGTCCGGTAGATACCTCTTGACGACATCGATCTCCGCCAGTTCGGCGTCGGCACGATCCTGACGGCCGCCCTCGGCAAACTGCTCGGCGGCCTCCCGACGCTGCTTCACGGCGGTGCGCAACGCGGCGAGAACCTGCTCCTCAGAGAGGTCATCGCGGGCCGCGATCTTGCGATTGTGCAGGTCGGAGATCACCATCCGCAGGACGCGCACGGTGATCTCGTCGCGGCCCTTCATGGCCGTAATCAGGTCGCTTCTCAGGCGCTCGATCATGGCGGGATTGTAGCGCAGCGCCCCCGTTTCGAGGAGATGCAAGCGCTTCTCACGGCCTGCTAGACTGGCCCGATGGATAGTGCCTACCCCGACAGGAAGCTCTATTACAACGGGATTGCGGCAGTCCGATACCCGGTCCAATGCTTGCTGACCGCCTTGACAACGGTCTTCTGGGGAAGCTGCGCGTTGCTGATCTCGCTGGGTGACCGGCGCGGCAAGTGGGTACACGCGTGCGCCAGCAACTGGGGCGCCTCGATCTTCAGGATCTGCAACGTCAAGATTCGGGTCGAGGGTACGGAGAAGCTCGACCCAGAAGGCTCCTACGTGGTGATGTCGAACCACCGCAGCCTCTTCGACATCCCGATGGTGCTCACCTCGCTGCCCTTCCCTTTCCGCATGCTGGCCAAGGCATCGTTGTTTCACATCCCGTTCATGGGTTGGTACATGTCGCGGGTCGGATATATCCCCGTCGAGCGCGAGGACCCGAAAAAGGCGCGCCAAAGCCTCGACAATGCAGCTCGCCGCGTCGCCTCGGGCCTGTCGGTGCTGATCTTTCCGGAGGGCACGCGGGGCACCGAGGGCACCGTGTCCCGGTTCAAGCGCGGCGGCGTCAACCTGGCCCACACCGCCGGCGTCCCGGTGGTGCCGATCGCGATCATCAACAGTGGCCGGCTGTTGCCTCGGGGCTCCTGGCGCGCCGACCCCGGGGTCATCACGATGCGCATCGGCGACCCCATTGATCCCGCCGATTTCGCCGAGCCCCGGGCTCTGGCCGACGCCGTCCGATCGGCGGTCGTGGCACTCATCGAGGAGCGCCGGGAGGCAGCCTGATGCGTGCACCGGTTCGACCTAGGACCGTTCCGTGATCCCGCTGCGGGACGAAAATCCGACGCGCACGACGCCGTTCGTCAACCACGCGCTAGTGGCCGTCAACATCGCCGTGTTCGCCTACCAGCTGATGTTGGCGTACGAGGGCGGCGAGCCCGCCTACATAGGCTTCGTGCAGAAGCTGGCGGTGACGCCGAGTCTGTTGCTGTCGCCTTCGACCTGGGCACAAACCGCGATCCCGGCACCGCTGACGCTGCTCACCTCGATGTTCGTGCACGGCGGCATCCTGCACCTGGCCGGCAACATGCTGTACCTGTGGATCTTCGGCGACAACATCGAAGACACCCTGGGGCACGTCAACTACGTGTTTTTCTACCTCGCCTGTGGTCTGGGTGCGGCGCTCTCGCAGGTGATCATCGAGCCCGGCAGTACGATCCCGATGGTCGGGGCGAGCGGTGCGATCGCCGGCGTGCTGGGCGCGTACCTGGTACTCCATCCCCGCGCCCAGGTTCTCACCTTCGTCTTCCTGGTCTTGTACGTCCGTATCATGTACCTACCGGCCGCCGTCCTGCTCGGCATCTGGTTCGCCATGCAACTATTTTCGGCGTTCACCGGCGGCGGCGCCGGCGTCGCCTGGTACGCCCACATCGGCGGGTTCCTGGTCGGCGTGCTGCTGGTCGCGACGTTCATCGGGGGATCGAGCGGTGGAAGATGGCGGCGCCGACCGGTGCAACGGCCTCACAACCTCCACGTCGTGCACTGAACCCGGGTCAGTTACTATCCCCCGCGCACCGAGCAGGATGCTGAAGAACTCCTGGGAGCTCTTCAACACGCTGCCGGATCACCGAACAACGAATCCCGATGACCCAGATCCTGACCGGCGGCGAAATCGTCACCCTCGATCCCGAGCGCCCAGCGGCGGAAGCGGTCGCGATCCGCGACGGCGTGATCGTCGGCGTCGGTGACAAGCAAGCGCTGCGGAGCGAGAACCCCGACGCCACCGAGAGCGACATCGCCGGCGGCTGTCTCATCCCGAGCCTCATCGACCACCACCTACACCTCACCGCGATCGGCCTCGCCCTTCTCAACCGCCACCAAGAGGAGCGCCTCTTCCTCCAATTGGCCGGGGCTTCCTCCAGCGCGGCGATCATCGACCGGGTGCGGCGGCGCGCCGGCCAGGTTCGCAAGGGAGATTGGATCCTCGGCATGGGGTGGAACCAGCACGATTGGGGCACCCACGAGCTTCCCGCCCACGACGAGCTGAGCCGTGCCGTCCCCGACCATCCCGTGTTCCTCGTCCGAATCGATGCTCACTCAGCCTGGGTAAACATGGCCGCCATGGCCCGCGCCGAGATCTCGAACGGCACGCCGAATCCCCCCGGCGGCGCGATCCTACGCAACGCCGGCGGGGCGCCGACCGGCATCCTGTTGGAACGCGCCGTGGAGGGGGTGCTGGAACGCATCCCCATCGCCGCCGGCTGGGAGATCCGCGAGGCGTAAGCTGGCGGCCAAGGCCCTGGCCGCGCGGGGCGTCACCGAGGTCTTCGACGCCGGTTTCATGGCCAGCCCGGCGATCGTGAGCATGGGGGTCGACTTCGAGCTGATACTCGAGCTGCTGGTTTGGGCCGACGCCGAAGACCCGCTTCCGATCGACGTGAACTTGATGGTCCCGTCACCGAGCGTTCTGGCCGACAAGATCGTCGATGATCCCGGCGCCTACCGCGAGCTGACGCCGCGCCTCCGGGTAACCCATATCAAGCTGTACGCGGACGGCGCGTTCGGCAGCCGTGGTGCCGCCCTCTCGCACCCCTACGCCGACGACCCGGGCACGGCGGGGTTCATGCGCATGACCGACGACGAGCTCGAATCCGAGACCCGACGAGCCCTCGAGGCAGGTCTCGATATTTCGACCCATGCGATCGGTGACGACGCGGTGCACCGCGTTCTGGGCGCCTACAGCCGGGTCGCCGACGATCTCGGCGATGTCGATCCGCGCCGCTTCCGGATCGAGCATTTCGGTTACAGCTCGCGCGAAGACCAGCGAATAGCGACCGAACGAGGTTTCCTGGTGGTCGCCCAGCCGAACTTCATCGCCCCCGATGACGACGGTCTCACCATGGAAGACTGCCGATTGGGAGCGGAGAACGGTGAGCGCGTGTACCCGTGGAGAACGCTTTTGGAGGCCGGCGCCAACCTCGCCCTCTCCTCCGACTACTACGTCGCCCCCGGACCCTCGCTGCTCGATTTTTACGCGGTCCGTACGCGGGCGAACCGGGCGGGCATGCCTCGCGGGGGATGGCAGCCGGACGAGCGACTCCCCCCCGAAGAGAGCCTACGGATCGCGACGTCGCTGTGCGGTGGCGGCGGGGGGCCACCCAGCGGTGGAATCATCCGCGTTGGAGCTCCCGCCAGCCTGGCCGTGCTATCGACGAACCCACTGACCGCCGCCGAGAGCGAACTTCTGAGCATCGAGGTGCGAAGGACCATCCGCCGCGGAGAGGTGACGTACGGGACGTAGCGGGGTGCGGAAGAACTTTCGAGAGTTCTTCAGATCCTTTCCTGCTAATGCCAACGTACAAGTGAATATGTATTGACCCACATGCTTCATATATCCCACAATTGCCTACTGGAGAACATCCATAGCTTCGGCGCCATGACCGGAGGCGCTCATGGTCTTGTCGCCCTCTTTCAACCCCGGGATGCGGTACAACAGAATGCGCTGGCATAAGCAGATCATCATTGTGGCCCTGCTCGGCGCCGCTGCCGGCGCGTCGGGATGCGGACCATCTGTAAACGAGGTTCCGCTGCCCGCCGCGCTCTTGGGCCGATGGACGACCACCAGCCCGGGCTACGCCGACCGATTCTTCGAGCTATCTGCCAGCAACATCGTGCTCGGGACCGGTGCGAGGACAGCAGAGCGCTACCGAATCACCCGCGTTCTCCAGGCACAAGACGACGAGGGCGTCTTGTATACGGTGGAGTACACCGACTCGCTGCGGACCGACTACGCCATGAGCTTCTATTTCGACGCCGGCCGCGGCTCGCTGCGTTTCAAGAACCAGCTCCAGATGACCTGGCAGAAGGCGGCGAGCTGATGGGCAAGAGAGGCCACAAACGCCGCCGCATCCTCATCGATCGCCTGCAGATCCAACTCCTGGCAATCATGCTGGTCTATTTCTTGACGGCCGCGGTTGTCCTCTCGCTGGCGATGTTCGCCCCGCTGGTCTTCGCTTTGAGTGTCGCGGAGCCCGGCATCGAGCAGGCCGAAACCGCAACCGAGTTTCTTTCCTTGCATACTCGATTTTGGCCCGCCCTTCTACTCACGTTCGCGGCGCTGTCGGTGCATTCGATCTTCACCTCGCACCGCATCGTCGGTCCGCTGTATCGCTTCCGCGCCGTGTTCGACCAGGTCGCGCAAGGCAACCTCGTTCCCTGGGTCGGACTGCGGCGCGGGGATTTTCTGATGAAGGAAGCCGAAGCGCTCAACGAAATGGTCACCAGCCTCCGCGACCGCATACATCGGCTGGCGACGACGCATGACGAGGCGGTGCGGGAGTCGAACGGCATCGAGCGTGCCCTTCGGACCGACTCGATCCGCGAGGCACGGGCACACCTCGTCGAGCTCCAAGGAACGCTCACACGCCAGCAACAGGAGCTCGATGCCTTCCGCATCGAGGCCAAATAGGAGCCCGTCGTGGAGACCGACTACAAGCGGGCGAGCGCCTCGAGATCGAGGCGGGACTCCGTCTCGCGCCGCATGCCGGCCCCTTCCGCAAACATATTGCTCGACGACCTGCGGGCAGCATGGAGTCGCGCGTTTACGATGATCGAGATCCTGATCGTTGTCGGCATCCTCGGAACGATCGCCGCCATCGTCGTGCCGATATACATGGATTCGCTCGATAAGGCCCGCGTCGCCCACGCCATCGGTGACATCGCGGTGATGAGTGAAGAGATCTCGCTCTTCTGGTTCGACAACAGCCGCTACCCGAACAGCCTCGCCGAGATCGGCCGCGCCGACATGATCGACCCCTACGGCGAGCTCTACGAGTACCTGAACATCGCTGACGCCGCGAAAGGTGGCGGCGGCGGCGGGGGCGGCGGTGGAGGCCGTGGAGGCGGTGGAGGCGGTGGAGGCGGTGGAGGCGGTGGCGCCGCCGGCGCGCGCAAGGATCGGTTCCTCGTGCCCGTCAACTCCGACTTCGACCTCTACAGCAAGGGTAAGGACAAGGAGAGCGTCGCGGCTTTTACCGCGAAGATGAGCCACGACGACATCGTGCGGGCCAACAACGGCATGTTCGTCGGTCTAGCCGACGACTTCTGAGACCTGACGATGGCATTCGCTACGAGCTTCCTGTCCAGCCGCGTGGCCCGACGCATCTTCGTGATGTTCATCGTCTGCGCGCTGGTGCCGATCACCGCCCTGTCGGTGATCTCTTTCGGTCAGGTTAGCGCCCAGCTCAAAGAACACGGCGAGCAACGGCTCGAGAGTAGCGTTCGCGGCGTTGGTCAGGGCATCGTCGAGCGACTGCTGCTACTCGAGGCTGCGCTGCGGTTCGCCGACCGAAGGTACGCAGAAGATGCCGCGGCTGACCTTCCAAACCGGCAAAACCCGTTGGAGTCGCGCCGGTTCTTGAGCCTCGCCCGGCTCACCGACGGCGGCCAAGAACTTGTGTACGGCGAGCCCTTCGAGATTCCACCCATCGGCGCCGAGCAACGCGTTCATCTCGACGCCGGCGGGACGCTGCTGTTCTCCGAGGCCTTCCCCGGGCAACCGCCGGCGATCTTCTTGGTGCGTGCGCTGAACGAACTGGACGGCGACGCCGAATTGATCGTCGCCTCGGTGGACCCCGCCTACCTGTGGGGCGGGGACACACTGCCGCGCGACAACGAATTGTGCGTGTTCGATCAGGCGTCTGTGCCTCTGTTCTGCACCCGGCCTGTGGACGGGGCACTCCCCGAGCACGTCCTCGCGACGATCTCCGGCAACAACGACGGCAGGCTCGAATGGAACCTCGAGGGCGACGATTTCTCGGCGGCGTATTGGTCGATGCCGCTTGCATATCAGTTCCGGGTGCAGCGATGGACCGTCATGCTGAGCGAGTCGACGGCCGATCTGCTCGCGCCGATGGCCAGCTTTCGGCGCATCTTTCCGTTCGTGATCTTGTTGTCGCTGTGGGTCGTGGTGCTCTTGAGCATCGGGCAAATCCGCCGCAGCCTCGTTCCGCTCGAGCAACTGCAGGCAGGCACGCGGAGGATCGGCGCCGGCCAGTTCGACAGTCGCGTCGATGTCTCCAGCGGCGATGAGTTCGAAGAGCTCGCCGACTCCTTCAACGAGATGGCGAGCCGCCTCGGCAAGCAGTTCAACGCGTTGGAGACCATCGCCGAGATCGACCGCACGATCCTTTCCAGCCTCGACATCGAAAAGATCGTCCGCGCGGTCCTCCGCCGGACCTGTGATCTGTTCGAGTGCCACGCGCTGAGCATCACTTTGGTCTCGCCGGACCAGCAGAAGGTGCCACGCACCCACACATTGCGTGCCGGAGCCGGAAACATGCCATGGGTCGAGACCACGTTTTTGGACAGCAGGGACTTCCGCCGGTTCAAAGCGGACCCGGACATCCTCGAGATCGGACCAGACGACGGTGCTCCGCCGCCTTTCCTGGCGACGCTGTCGCGCTGTGGCTGCAGGAGCTTCGCCATCTTCCCGATGTTCATCAACGACGAACCGGCGGGAGCTATCGCGCTCGGGTTTGAGAACGACCTGCCCCTGGACGACGACGACTTGCGACAAGGTCGGCAACTCAGCGATCAGGTCGCCGTAGCGCTGTCGAACACCCACCTGGTGGAAGACCTGGATGCGCTCAACTGGGGCGCGCTGACTGCCCTGGC
>Ga0114950_10002244_pt1 | contig 14774 bp, 10 predicted proteins | sample N075metaG_FD_83503 | JGI IMG/M metagenome (GOLD analysis project Ga0114950, IMG submission 83503) | Deep subsurface microbial communities from Kermadec Trench to uncover new lineages of life (NeLLi) - N075 metaG | ecosystem: Environmental > Aquatic > Marine > Ocean trench > Sediment | place... | reverse complement strand
CGGGCGTCACCTGTTGCAAGCTCGCCATCACCGAGAGCTACGGGGTCGCGCGTTCCTCGCTTGGGACGCCGTCACGTGCGCCGCGTGATTCGAACGGAGACGTCATTCCGGCGGCGCCGGCGTGCTCGCGCAACGTCAACTTGACAGTACCTCTATCGCGTTGTTGACGGACCAGAGATTCACACGAGCTGTTCGAGAATTCCTGTCGATCGCTCGACGCCTCGGCTGATGCCGGCGGCGAGCGCGTCTCGGCTGCCCAGGATCGTGACGGACTTTCGGGCCCGCGTCATCGCGGTGTATAGAAGCTCCCGCGTGAGCAGCGGATGGTCGGGCTTCGGGAGGACCAGGGCGACATGGTCGTACTCCGAACCCTGGCTCTTGTGCACGCTTACCGCATAAGCGGGGGCGAGGTCGCATTCGAGAAGCACGGGGTCGAAGCTTCTCCCCTTGAAAAAGATCCCGCTCGTCAGCGAGACGCCGGAATCACCGTTGAAGAGTCCGCGCTCATAATCGTTGCGCAGCATCATCACCGGCTCTCCGAGCCGCGAGCTCTGAGCTCGTTGAAAAAATCCGTTGATGCGCGCCACATCCGCGTTGGTAACGCACAAGATACGGTGGCTTCCGAGGTGCGCTTCGATGGTCGCGATGGTCTCGTTGTCGAGATCGTTTCGCTCGACGAGCGTGCGAAAGCGCGAGGTCATCACGCGCTCACGCATCCATCGATCAAGAAACGCGTCGCGGTCGCCTTCCATCAGCTCAGCCCCGCGAAACAGCACCTCCTTGGCGCCCTCGCAGATCGCGACCGAGTCATCAGGTTTGGGCACAGATCCTGTGAGCAACGGGGCTTCGCCTGCTTGAATTTTCTGCGACACCATCCACAGATTGCGCCCGGCGGGGTTTTTCGGGTCCATGCGATAGCTATCTCGAAGCTCGACCGTTGCTTGGCTCCCGCCGACACGGGCGAGGTCGCGAAAGACCGCGCCGGCCCCGACGGGTGGCAGTTGGTTGGCGTCCCCGAGAAGCACCAGCCGCGTCTCGGGCCGGATGGCGCGCATCAAGCGATGCATGAGATCGAGATCGATCATCGACGCTTCGTCGATGACGACCACGCGCGCGGGGAGCGGATGGCGCTCGTCGTAGCGGAAGCGGCGCGTGCGCGGCGAGTAGCCCAGGAGCCGATGAAGCGTTTTAGTTTCGGCCAACGGCGCGGCTATCGAGGCGTCGATGATTTTCGGCTCGGCGACGGCGCCGAGCCCCGCCCGTATGGACTCATCCAAGCGGCGCGCGGCCTTGCCCGTCGGGGCCGCAAGCGCTACGCTTTCCATCGGGACCTCGAGTCTCGCGAGCACCCTCAGAAGAGAAATTACGACGGAGGTCTTTCCCGTACCGGGTCCGCCGGAAATGAGAGTTAGCGGGCGGGTCGCCGCCGTTCGAATCGCCTGTTGTTGCCCGGCCGAGAGCTGCATCTGCCGACCGCCCACAACAGCGCGATGACCAAGGACGCGATCGAGCGCGTCGAGAACGTCTGCATATTCGTGATATTGCGGTTTCGCTTTCATCCGCGCGCTCAACCGCTCGGCGAGCTCGCGTTCTTGTCGATGGATGCGCTGATGATAAATGTAGTCGCCCGCAACGATGAGCGGTTTGTAGTCTCCCGGCTGGCCTAGTATCTCAGAGCCGCTTTCGATGAGACGGGCGGCAGCTTCGTAGTGCTCTGCCTCCGCGCCCATGTCGATAAAGCGCTCAAGGAGCCCCTCCCTTGGAAGACGCGTGCTTCCTTCCTGGAGTGCAACCATGGTCAACACCACGAGTGTCACGAGCGCTTCATGCTCACGGGGCGTTCGGTTGGTCTCGACGCACGCGAGCTCCCACGCCACGTAGACCGTCGCTACATCGAGCTCGCGCTCGCGAACAGCGTCAACGAGCCACTGCGGAAACGGTGCGGCTCGAGGCTCCGGAGCACCCAAACGGCGGCGAACGGTACCGAGCGGCGTCAAGTTCAAAGCCGCTTCTCCCGCACTAGCTCGTCGCGCCACGCCGACAAAGTGTCCCAAGACGGACGCTCGTAATAGAGCCCTCTCTCTGGCATGCCGCGCAAGAAGAGGTAAATGAGTCCGCCGAAACGCGCCTCATAATCCTCCTCGGCGTCAACTTCGAGCATCTTGATGAGCGCTAGCGTGTAGAGCTTGGCTTGAAGGGTGTAGTTGCGCCCAACGTGCGACGCGAGCGTCTTCTCGTCGAAAGCGGGCAGCACATCGCTCTTGAAATCGCAGAAAAACGTCCGGCTGTCGAGGTCGAAAACGAAATCGACATAGCCTTTTACGAAACCCCGATGGAGCTCGCCATCGGCCTCGGGGTATGGGTAGACGAACTCCATTTCGCGCAGCTCTTTTTTTACAGACGCGAATCCTTTTTCGAGCCGATAATCGCCGAACGACACCGGGGATGTCATCGCCGTATGCACGAGGCGCTCCGCCTCCATCCGAAATCGAGGGTCAACTCCGTTCTTTCGCATCGCGCGACGAAATAGATCGGCGACTTCCGGGCGGTTGCACCACGTCTCCGCGTCCGGATCCGCCACTAACGTCTCGAAGTCGAGGTGCTCGATCACTTCGTGAAGAAAGACACCGGTGGTGGTACCACGCGGGAGTCCGACCTCCTCGACGTCCATGAGATCCGCCGGCTCGTCGATCGGTGGCCGGTATCCACCGCGCAGGTGTTTCATGCGGGAGTAGGACGTGACGATGAGGCCGCGATGCTTGCCTCGGAGTATGTCGTAGGCACCCGCCGAATCGGGAGCGCTCAGGAGCTCGGTTTGCGGCGCCCAGCCGTCGAGCGCAACGATCGCGGTGGAGCTTTCCCCAAAAGCATCGGACTTCGACGAAGCGGGTTCGAGCACGTCGAAAGTGCTATGAATGTCGTTGAGCCTTCGGTTGAGCTGCGCGTAGCAGCCGAGCCCGCGCATTTCCATCGGCATCCACGGAAGGTAGAGACGCGCTTTTGCACGCGTGGCCGCAACGTAGAAGAGACGTTGATCGTCCTCGAGCCGCTCACGCGCAACAGCTTCGCGAACGACATCTGGCGCTTCGGACAGCTTCCCGACAAAGGCCTTGCGCTCGCCGTCCTCGTAATAGAGGTGTACGTTCGGGGTCCGGCCACTCGAGAACCCATAGATAAAAACGACAGAAGCCTCGAGTCCTTTGGACATGTGCATCGTCATGATTTGGACGGCACGGTCAGTCTCGAGGCGCATGGTGTCGCGATCGCTTCCCGGCGGAAAACCAGCACCAGCTATAAACCGGTCGAGGGTTCGCACCAGCTCCGTAAGCGTCGCTTCTGTACGGTGCACCTCCTCTAGCAGTATCTCGAACAGGTGCGTCATGTTCACAAATCCACGCTCGCCGTGGCCGCGGAAAAGCTCGCGACGAAGCACGCCGCTTTGCTCTAGGATGCGCGGGAAGAGTGTTTCGAAGTCTTTGGCTTCTGCGAGCGCTCCCCATTCGGCGAGTCGTGCCATCAAAGGGTGGCTCGACGGAAGGTCGGCCGCGCGCTCGAGCTCGGCGAGTGACAACCCAAAAAAGGACGTCATCCAGGCGCGGAAACACTTCGAGCGATCATGCGGGTTCGCAAGCGCGTCCAGCAGGTTTCTCACGTCCTCCGCCTCGCGCGAGGTGAAGAGCCCGTCCCGCTTATAGAACGTGAAGGCCACGCCGCGCGCCGCGAGCGCCTCACCAACCTCGTCCGCCTCGCGCGTGGTTCGCGTTAGTACAAAAATGTCCTCTGGGCCGACGGTTGCTTCTTCGCCCTCGGGACCGAATCGCAACTTCTTCGAAGCCTCGCTCGTGAGCGCCAGAATCTCGTCGGCGATTTGATCCAGGAGCGATCTCTTGTTGTCGCTCTGCAGGAGCACGAATGGCGCGCGCGACTCTCCGTCGGCACCGATAGATCGCAGCTCGGGCCGGCCGGCCTGGAGCGGAAGCTCGTATCGGATATTGCCGGTAAAGAAAGGCGGGTCGGCTCTCTGGTCGAACAAACGGTTCAAGCACTCTATGAGCTCAGGCGTCGAGCGGAAGTTCTCGACGAGCGGCACGACGGCGCTTCGCGCAACGAGATCGATCTTGGCCTCGAGATAAACGTGGACGTCGGCGCCACGAAAACCGTAAATGGCCTGCTTCGGGTCTCCCACGAGCCTCAGCGGGTTGCTCGCGCCGCTTTCGAAGAAGAGCTTGCGAAAGATACTCCACTGCAGCTCGTCGGTGTCCTGAAACTCGTCGATGAGCGCAAAACGGTACTGTAACTGCAGCCGCGCCACGAGCTCCCTCCCGCGTGGGCCGCTGAGAGTTCTCTCCACGAGGGCGAGCATATCGTGAAAATCGAAGAGCCCTTGCTCGCGTTTGATGCGAGCAAGCCGCTCCTGAACGAGCGGCAAAAAGCGCTCCACGATAGCGGCCGATAGCGTTACCGACGCCTCGCTGAGCTCTTCGATGGCGGAAGACAACTTCCCAAAGCTCGAGAGTTTTTCGCTCAGGTAAGACAGTTCGACGTCGTCGAGCTCCGCGAGGAGCGCAGCGACATCTTTCGAGCGGTGGTATTCGCTCGTCGCGTCGCGAAGTGTTTCGAGATGGCGGAGCACTTTGTCGATTGAGCTTCCGTGTACCCGAGCGTCCTCGAGCTGGGTCGCCGTCACGCCGATGGCCGGCAAGCGTTCCGCCGCGCTCGCGAGCCGGACCGGGTCGAAGCTCGGCGTCAAAGAGGCGCGAAGCCGCGCAGCCTCAAAGAGCAGCTCTTCGAGCGCGTTGACGCTCGATGAGCGCGTCTCTAGCCAGGCGGTGAGGTAGGGTAGGAGCTCATCGTTGCGAGCGAGCTCGGTTCGCAGCACATCCACGAACGCGCGACCAAAGATCGCACGCTCGTCGACGTGCTCTTGCTCGAACAGACGACCGCCGAGAAAAGCGTTTTCCGTCAGAATGGTGTGACACAAAGCATGAATCGTCGAGATCGAAGCTGAATCGAAATCGACGAGCGCCTGGTTGAGGCGTTCGGTCGCGGAGGCGTCCAGTATCCAGCAATTTTCGGGCAGGCTGAGCGTCGTCGTTTCCTCGAGCGCGAGAAGCTCCTCGAACTTCGCGCGAACGCGTCGTTTGAGCTGCGCCGTAGCTCTTTCGGTAAAGGTGACGACAAGGATCTCGCCGATGGGGATGCCGTGCGTGATGACGAGATCGACGACTAGGTGCTCGATCGTAAATGTTTTTCCCGTGCCGGCCGACGCCTCGATGATGGCATGCCCATAGCCGGGAATTTGCAGCAAAGCCTCAGGTTTGGGGTATCGAGGCGGGTCGCGCCGAGTCATGGCTCGGCCCCCAGACTTTTGTAGTAGAGGCCGAAGCGCCGCTCCACAATGGGGCGCGCCACGTTCTCGTCGAGCGCGTCATAGTCTTCGGGATGCGCGACGGGCCCGAACTGAGAGCTCGTGTGCGAGAGGGACAGCTTCGCTAGGCCCGCGAAAACGACTTCGCAAGGAAGGAAGTAATCGTGCACTACCCGAGTCAGATCCTTTGCCAGAACCTCGAGATATCGCCGTGCCTCGTCGCGGGCTATGGGCGCGAAAGTGAAGAGCTCCGAGCTCGGCTTACCCTTTGGTGGGGCATTGATGACGACGAAACGGTAGGGGGCGCCGCTAGGCTCGTCCGCTGCGGCGCAGCGAAACACGTGGTCGAGAAAGCCTTTGAGTGATTCTTTTTGCGCGTGAAAGTAAGGGCGTTTTTTCGAGCAAAGATGAACGGAGAGTCCGGCGCGCTCGATAAGAAATAATGGGCTCTCGTAGAGCTCGATCCGTTTATCCCCGAGAGTGAGAACCTGCGGTACGCAGGCGCTCAAATCGAGCTCTTCCATATCCCCAATGACCTCGCTGAGGGCGGTGCGCCAGGATTCCAGTATCTCGAGATGCAGCTGCCGCTCCGCATCACCGAAGGCGCCTGTGGGGCGGCTCCCTTTGAGCTCGAACCGGTGGGCCACCTCGTCATAGGCCGCGCGGTCAGAACCGGCGCGAAAGGCGGCGCGTAGTAAATGAGCGCGGTCTAGCGCGCTCGAGCGGAACACTTCGTCCTCTCGCACGAGAAGATCGACATCGCTATGGTCGTCGCGCAAGCGCAAAAGGAAACGCGCCGAGCCTTGGAGCGGGCATTCGAGGAACTGCCGGAGCGTGGAAAGCGAGACGGTGCCACGCTCGAGTGCGCCTCCGGACGCAGCGGGAAGTGCGAGTAAACCCAGCGCATCGCGCACGCCGTCCGGAAGGTCGAGTTTTCGGAGCGGGGGCAAGTGTGACCGTCCTAGATGCGCACGAAGACTCGCGCCGAGAGCCCGGGCATTTGCCTCTCGCGTCGCCGCCGGTGAGGCGCGCCCGGTTCTCTTGTCGTTATAACGTCGCAGCGGATATTGACGGCTCGGAGGCTCGCGCACATAGCCTCGTCTCAGAGTTTCTCGAAGCTCCAGCAGGACGGACGAGGGCGAGAGTCTCTCGCCCGTGAGCTCGTCGCGTCCCACATGAGTCAGATAGAGCTTCTCCCGCGCGGACAGGAGAGTTTCGAGAAAAAGATACTTGTCTCGCTCACGTGCAGACACGTTTCCAGCACGTTCCTGTGCCTCTACAAGATCCAGCGGATTCTTGCGCTCCGTAGCGGGGAAATGATTTTCTCCCATTCCGGCGATGAAAATGACTTTGAATGGAATCGCGCGCATAGGGAGAAAGCTAGAAACGACGACGCCGTCGAGCAGGTACTGGCCACGGCTCCCGCTCAAACCCGATAGTGCCGAGCGCACGAGCTCGCGGGCAACGGAGTAGCCTACTTTTTTTCCGCCAAGGCTCATCGAGCTGAGCGCCGCTACTTCGCGCAAACACTTGCGCAGCACGCGCTCATCTTCGGGCGTGCGCGGCTCCACATAGCTGGATATGAAACCGCTCATGAAGTCCATCCAAGCGGCTACCGTCATTTGGATACGCCCCGCTTCACGCGCATCCGCGAGAAGCGAGCGAACCAAGAGCCCGAAGCGACCGGCGCTCGCCATCCGATCACTCGAGACTTCCTCGGGGAGATAGGTATCGCCCTTCTGCTCGAAGAGGCGGTCATCGCCGGAACGCTCGCCGCTCATGAAGGCGCCGAGCGCGAGCCGCTTCAAACCCTGGTCCCAGTTGAAGACATCCTTCCGTATATAGGTACCTTCGTGGTCGTGGCGGTCGGCGCCATGCACGATGCCGAGCGCGTCGCACCACGTCGCCCATTCATCGCTGGACGCGTCCGGGAGCGAGCCGAGCACCGTCGGATGGGTGATGAAACGCAGCAGCTCGTGACGGGTGAAGCGGCCATTGGGAATATCCAAGAGGAGCTCGCACGCTTCGACCAAGCGGCTTTCGCTCCGCACCGGGAGGTCGACGACGTTATGCGGCAGCCGGTGCATCTCGCTGAAGACCGATCCTATGAGCGCCTGGTAATGCTCGGCTCGAGACGGTACGAGGATGACCGCAACCTCGTTGAAACGAAGCGTGGGAGACGCTTCCGTCAAGCGCCAGATCTCCGAAGCGATGGCCTCGAGCTCGCGGCGCACGTTCCCGCACTCAAAAAAGACAATACTTTCGTCGCCATCGAAGTCGAGCCCCTCGGGAATCGAAGTTCTTTCCGGCTTTCGGAGAGCGATATCGCGCTGCAGCTCGTGCAAAAGGGACTTCGACTCGGGCTCGTGGATGCGCGAGACGAGCTCGCATCCCGTGAGCGCGTTCAGTAGTCGCAAGTTCTCGCGGCCCGGCCGCGACCAGAGGCGTAGCGGCAACATTTCACCCTGGTTCGATAGGCGAAACGGGTCATGTACGCTGAACATTTCACCCGGGCCGAGATCCCGGCCCCGGCGCTCGTAACGACGCGGCAGGGTCTCGTCAGGCGCGGGGGACGCATTCACTTCCCAAATCTCCTGGCAAGGGTTCAACGTATAGACATAGATCGTACTGGACTTCGAGAGCCGCAGCAGGGCGTCGCGCTCCGCGCGGCTCAGGTAAGAGAGACCAAACACATGCAGGACGGGTGGCGCGACCGCCTCGTCGCCAATTGCGGCTGTCGACGGCTCCACGACTTCGAGCCATAAACTTCTTTGCCAGCTTTCGAGCTCGCGCTCTTCCTCGCCTCCCATGAAAAGCCCAGCGCGCCAACATTCGAGAAGCTCGGGACGCGCGTCCCGGTAGTGGGTGTATAGACGGCTCAGCTCTTTGCCGAGCTGCACGCGCCGTATGTCCACACCTTTACGGCTCTTATCTCCCGCGGCCAAATAGCTCTGGATCGGCTCGAGCTCGGCTTTTCTCAGGCGCTCGTCATCGAAGAGCGCAGTTAGGATGCGATCCTCGAGCTCGAGCTGCCGGGCTCGGCCATCCCTCAGCGATTCGACGAGGTCACGCGGATATCGGAACGCGACATTGGCGCAAATACCGGTTTCCCGCGCGAGCGCGAGCTTTAGATAAGTCTCCATGTTTTGATTCGGGACAACGATTCTGACGCTTTCGTAAAAGCTCTCCCGGTGCTCGCGCATACGCTCGATGAGAGCTTCGAGAAGCTTCTCGGTCTGGTTCGAGTAGTAGACGCGCAGCACGAAATTTTGCGGCCGGTCGCTGGAAAACTCCGCACCGGTTCCATCTTGGGATGGGTTGGGATCTATCGTAACACCTCGTCACCCACGACGCTTCCGAGGCTTGCGGCTCCTTGCCTAGCGGATCAGGATGAGCTCCATCTGGTGTGAGGTGAGATATTCGGAGCCCGACTCGGTCACGAGCACTTCTTCTTCCATGTTATTAATGTAGGCGCCACCTTTGAGAATAAAAATTGTAGACCGACTCGGCGGCGGCGGGTCGTTTTGAGATAGGCAGCCTCCTCGACTATCGTGGCGCCATGGCCGAAAGACAACCCGTTCGAGAGCTGTTGAGCTTCAAGGGGCGGACCGTCCTCGTCACCGGCGCCAGCCAGGGCATCGGCGCCGGGATCGCGCGGCGCTTCGCCGAGGCGGGTGCGAGTGTCCTAGCGCATTACCGCAGCAACGAGGAGGCGATGGCGAGCGTCATCTCCGAGATCGAGAGCAGGGGCGGCACCATCGCGTCGGCCTCCGCCGAGCTGACGGATCGCGAACGCGTGACGACGCTCATCGAGGAGACCCGTGAGCGCTTCGGGAGTCTCGACGTGCTGGTCAACAACGCGGGCATGTTTCCCAACGCGGCGCTCATCGACATGACCGAAGAACAATGGCGAGCGATGTTTGCCGCAAACCTGGATACGGCCATGTTCTGTACCCAGGCGGCGGCGCGCGACATGAAGGAGCATGGAGGCGGCGCAATCCTCAATATCGCTTCGATCTCGGGAATGAACCCGGCCGCCTCGCATGCACACTACAACAGCTCGAAGGCGGCGCTCATCATGTTCTCGCAATCCGCCGCACAGGAGCTCGGCCCGTATGGGATCCGCGTCAACACGGTCTCGCCGGGTCTGATCAGACGGCCCGGGATCGAAGAGGCATGGCCCGACGACGTCGAGCGATGGCAGAAGGCGTCGCCTCTCGGCTCTATGGGAGAGCCCGAGGACGTCGCTGATGCGTGTTTGTTTCTCGCCTCCTCTGGTGCGCGCTTCATCACGGGCGCGAATCTCGTCGTCGATGGCGGCGTCCTATCCTCGATGATCTACTGATTTGTTCGGCGTCAGGAAACGAGGACTGCGATGGGAATCGCGAAGAGTTTGTCATCGAGCGGGACCGTCTCGCGCCCGTTATAAGCAAGCACCCCCATGGACGGGCCTCGACTCTTAGCCAAGAAAGCGCGCAGCCCCGCGAGATCATTCGGATGGAATCGTGAGCTCGCCTTGAGCTCGATGGCGAGCGTCTTGCGCTTATAGGCGATCACGAAATCCACTTCGTGGCGACCTTGGACGTGCCAGAATCCGAGCTCCGCCGTCGGGGCGTGGGCCGCGAGGATGCTGGCAATATTCTTATGAAAGTACGTTTCGTAGAGCGCTCCACGAAGGGGTTCGTCTGTTTCCGGGGCCAGATCGTCGACGGCGGCAAGATGTGCGGCCAAACCGGAATCTGCAAGGAATAGCGGAATCTGCAAGGAATAGCTTCGGTGATTTGATGAGTCTCGTCGCGCGATTGCGCAAATAGGGTGGAAGTCTCGAGAGGACGAAGGACGTTTCGAGCAGGCCGAGATAGCGCGAGACCGTGCTGGCGGGAAGCTTTGCGTCTCGCCCGAGCTCGCTTTGATTGAGCAATTGTGCTGTACGGTTCGCCGCCAAGCGAAGAAGCGTTCTGAACGAAATTAGATCCGCGACTTGCGAGAGCTGCCGGATATCGCGCTCGAGATAGGTCTGTTCATATCCGAGCATCCACAAGGAGCGGTTTTTCGCTTCCTCGAGTACGACCGGTGGCATGCCTCCGTTCAGAATTTCTTCTTCGCCCACGGCCACGGTTTTCGTGGTGCCCGCTTTCGGCGGGTTTAATGTCTGAAGCATTCGGACGAGCTGGGGTTGGGACGAAAGTCGGCCTTGGATCTCCCGTCGTGTGAAGGGGTACAACGTTAAATATAGCGCCCGGCCGGCGAGCGTCTCGCTCAACTCTTTCGAAAGCGCGAAATTGGCAGAGCCGCTGAGGACGAAGCGGCCAGGCGAGCGGTTTCGGTCCACCAGTTGCTTAACTGTAAGCAGAAGCTCGGGCGCACGCTGCGCTTCATCGACAGTGACTGGCGTTTCTCCTTCGAGCAACGCCTCCGGCTGTCTTCGCGCGGCCTCGAGCGTCGCGAAATCATCGAGGGAGAGATATCGACGTCCGCGAAATACCGGATCTTGCTGTAGAAATGTCGTTTTTCCGGCTTGTCGCAATCCGGTAACGACCACGACGGGCACGGATTGGAGCGCCTCGCGAACGAGCCCCGAGAGCTCCCGCGGTCGATATCGGGCTGTCATAATTGACCGTACTATAGTGGCATTATGACATGTCTTCTGGCGTATTCGCGACCACACAAGATACGGGGTTGACGTCAGAACAATGGCAATGTACCCTTAGGGGGTATAGGTAAAACGCGAGCGCGTCGCGCTCCTGGAAGAGGATGGGATGGAGAAGAACACACTCGAGGTCTTGAACGAAGCCTTCGTTCCCGATGAACGGAAACAAGCGATCCGTGGGAGGTTGAAGCGGGTGCGCGGTCAAGTCGATGGTCTAGAACGTATGCTGGACAAGAACCGCCCTTGTGTCGAGATTCTGACTCAGGTCGCGGCGGCGCAGCAGGCACTCCGTGGCGTGGGCAAGCTCGTGGTGCGGAACTACTTGGAGCGATGCGCGCTTTCAGCCATCAAGAGTGGTCACGAAGAAGAAGTGTTCGATGAACTCATGAACATCATCTTCAAGCTGACGAGATAACGGCCATGCCCACACGCATTGGTGGCGTCGTCCTCTTGCTGGTCGCCTGCCTGTCCGCCGTCGCGGTAGACGAGGCTTTGGCGCAGGGGCCTCCGATCCACACCGACACACCGATCATGCTCGGTCTCGCGGGTCGTGGCGTGCGCAGCTTTGGCAAAGTCGTGCATCGCGGGAAACTCTTCGCCGACGGCGAAGCCATCGACAATCCGGATGGTCGGGAGGTCACGATCGTTCAATTTCCCGTCGTCGTTCCCTACAATCTGTTCAGCGAACGGTTTCAGGTTGGCTTCATCGCACCTTTGGTGCGTATCAACGCGCACATGCCTGAAGGAGAGGCGTCGAGCTCTGGCCTCGCGGACATCCGTGTGTTCGGCAAGTATCTTCTCTATCAGCGCGATCGTCTCAACGAGACCTTGCGCGTGGCCACGAAGGCGGGAGTCAAATTTCCGAGCGGCAGCACGAGTATCACACCTCCTCTGGGAAGTGGCTCGACCGACTACTTTGCTTCTGCGGTGGTCGGATGGATTCGTGGACGGACGGGAATCTACGCAGAGGGAATCTACAACGTCAATACGTCCAACAACGACGTCGATTTCGGTAACGGCTTTGGGTACAACCTCGCGCTCGGCTTCCGGCTCTCTCCGGCCGTGTATGATATCTATCCGTCGCGCCAGCTGAATCTGTTCATCGAGATGAACGGTTCGACGGTCAGGAGGAGCAAGCGATCAGGCGCTAGCCTCGAGAACAGCGGTGGTACTGTGATCTTCCTTTCACCCGGACTTCAATTCGTCGGCGGCCGACGCTGGCTCGTCGAAGCAAGTGTGCAACTCCCGGTCGTGAACGCGCCCAATGGAACCCAGCTCGGGACAAGTTGGACGACGCTCGCGGGTATTCGGGTGTTGCTTTTTTGAGCCCCTAAAAACGAGGAGCAAGATGTCCAGAAAAACAGTCGCAACCAAAGCATTCGCGCTGATCTCACTTCTTTGGTCGTCCCTGGCATTTGGCCAGTTGGAGCAAGTCGTCATCCGTGTCGACGGCCTAGTTTGAATGTTCTGAGCGGCTACGCTCGAGAAACGTCTGGATGACGTTGACGGTGTTGAAAGTATCGAGATTCGTGTAAGTGAGGGAACGGCTACGCTTACGGGGAGGCCAGGGGAAATCCTCCACGTCGAGCAAATCGGAAGCGCTGTGACAAGCGCCGGCTTCACTCCTCGCGATATGACCGCGACGGCGGTCGGGACCTTGTCGCGCCATGGCGATGACGTTGTCCTTCACTGGGCAGATTCCGATGTCGAGATTCTCCTCGAAGGAGGTGACGCATTCGATCGCGTGACGTTGCCGAGCAGCGAAAGCGTGCGCGTCACTGGGACATTGACGGTCCTGCGCGACGAGGAAAAGGAACTCCATTCTCTCGTGATGACGGTGGAAGCGCTTGTGACCGTGGGCAGCCAAGACTAGAGAAACTCTCGACGTGAAGATCGATGTTTTTGCCCATGTATTGCCGCCCAGATATCTCGAGGAGCGCAACCGGCGCGCGGGAGATCGATTTACTTCTCAGTACAAGAAATACTCGTCGGCCGTTCCTGCCTTGTCGGATCTCGAGACGCGGTTCCGCGTCATGGACAAGTTCCCGGATGTAAAGCAGCTGCTAACGATTGCCGGGCCAAATATCGAGAGCATCACGGAGCCCGAGGACACGGTCGAGGTCGCGCGCATCGCGAATGACGAGATGGCGAAGCTCGTCAGCGACCACCCCGCCCGCTTCGTGGGGGCTGTGACTTGCATGCCGATGAACGACATGGACGCCGCGTTACGCGAGGCGGAGCGATGTATCGATGAGCTCGGTTTTCACGGGGTGGAGATCTTTACTGACATCAACGGCAAGCCCCTCGACTCCGCGGAGTTCTTTCCGCTCTACGAAATGATGGAGATCAATGGGCTACCCATCATCTTGCATCCGCGACGGACCAACACGACGCCGGACTATCCGGGTGAGGAAAAATCCAAATACCTGACTTACACGAACTTCGGCTGGCCTTATGTGACGTCGCTCGCGATGGCACGGCTCGCTTTCGGGGTCTTCGTCAAACACCCGAAGCTGAAGGTCTTGACCCATCATGGCGGCGGGATGATTCCGTTTTTTCACAAGCGGGCCGAGTTCTCCTGGGAGCTTCACGAGACCTGCATGGATTACGACTTCGATGGCGCGCCGCTCGAGAAAAATCCCATCGACTATTACCGAATGTTTTACTGCGACACGGTCTTGCAAGGAAATGTACCGGCTCTCATGTGCGCGTTCGATTTCTTCGGCGCGGACCAAATGCTCTTCGCAACGGACACGCCCTATGACAGCCAAATGGGGGAAAAGGTTTATCGCGCGACGCTCGCCGCCGTCGAGGCGATGGACATCTCGGACGCCGATCGAGAGAAGATTTTTGCGGGAAACGCTCGAAGGATTTTTCGCCTGTGAATCGTGTCCCAGCGCTCGTTCTCGTCGCTTTGCTCAGCTATGTGCACGTCGCGCACGCACAGCACTCGACATTGATCGACGACGAAGCGCTCTACGCGATCATCGCCGAGACTTCCGGAGAGCTCGGCCTGAAGCACTTCGAGCGGCTCTTGGAATATTCGGGCTTCGCCCCTTCCCTGGGAGCCGAGCAAACCGCTAACGACATCGCCGAGCACATGCGAACGTGCGGGCTCGCGGACGTGCGGGTGGACACGTTCCCTTCGGACGGCAAACGCTTTTTCTGGGCTTTCCGCACCGAACCTTGGTGGGAGGCAGGAAAAGGGGACCTGTGGGTCCTAGACGCAGAAACGGGGCGAGCTCGAGAACGCGTCGCGAGCTTCGACGTGCATCGGGTCCACCTCGGCCGCTTCAGCACGAGTGCCGAGCTCGAGACCGAGCTCGTTGATGTCGGCCGCGGCGATCGACCGGAGCATTACGACGGCAAGTCCGTCGCGGGAAAGATCGTACTTGCCTCCGGGAGCGCCGGACGCGTCCACGAGCTCGCGGTGTGGGAACATGGAGCAGCGGGCGTCGTCGTCTACCGGGTGGCCGATCACATCGAGCGCCCGCACCTCATCCGCGCCGCGCAAATCGTTCCTTTTATCGGGCCACGCGGTGAGCCGCCCGGTTTCGTGTTCTCGCTTTCCTATGCGGCGGGTACGGCGCTCACTGAGCGGCTCAGCCTCGGGGAAACGTTGAGGGTGCAGGCGCAAGTCGAGACCGAAACGAAAGTGGGCCACTATCCCCAGGTCCACGCCACCATCCTTGGTACCGAGCCTTCGCTTCCGGAAGTCTGGATCCAGGCTCACACGAATCATCGAAACACGGGCGG
>Ga0114950_10002243_pt1 | contig 14775 bp, 15 predicted proteins | sample N075metaG_FD_83503 | JGI IMG/M metagenome (GOLD analysis project Ga0114950, IMG submission 83503) | Deep subsurface microbial communities from Kermadec Trench to uncover new lineages of life (NeLLi) - N075 metaG | ecosystem: Environmental > Aquatic > Marine > Ocean trench > Sediment | place... | reverse complement strand
GGGCCAGAAGTCGCCGGCGCGGTTGTGAATTCTGCGCCAACCGAGCGGATATCGTGGATGAATATTTCTCCGAGCTGATCGTCGCGCACCCGGCCGATATAGGCGCACTCGGCGCCCAGCGAGGCCAGGCCGGCCGCGGTGTTGCCGGCCGATCCGCCCGACGTTTCGATGCCCGGACCTAATTCCTTGTAGAGCTGTTCGGCAGCCTCGGCATCGATCAACGACATCGACCCCTTGGTCAGGCCAAGCCGCGCCAAGGTTGCGTCATCGTTCTGGGTCAAGACATCGACAATGGCATTCCCGATGCACACCACATCAAAATCGGCGGCAGGCGCTGATTCGGAACTCATGATGTAAGTCCTATGGAGGGTTGGGGTTGGCCGGTGATCGGGCGCGCGGAGTATAGCCACCGCCGTCCGCCGGGCAAGGGAAACGACGCGGTGCTTTCAAGGAATGCCTTGGTGGCGCCCCGTTGTGCGGCCCCCGTTGTACGGCTATGACAGCGTTATGTTCGATGCACTGTTCAAGACCCTCGGCCAACTGCCCACGGCGCCATTTCAGCGCGTATTGTGGCTGAGCATCGCCGGCAGTCTGGCGACCGCTGTCGCCTTGTGGTTCACCATCAACACGACACTCAACAATACCGACTTCATCGGCCTCGCCTGGCTCGACTGGATCGCCGATATTGTTGGCAGCCTCGCGGCGGTGGTCTTATTGATTTTACTGCTGCCCGCTTTCGTCGGCCTCATTGCCAGCTTCATGCTGGAATCGATCTGCCGCGCCGTCGAGGCGCGTCACTATCGACACCTGCCCGACCCCCGCGCTCAGTCGATCCTGGAAGCGGTGGTGATCGGCCTGCGTTTTGGCGCGATTCTGATCGTGCTCAACATTCTGGTGCTGCCTCTCATTTTCTTCCCGCCGGTTTACTTCATCGTCGGCTGGTCGCTGAATGGCTATTTACTTGGCCGTGAATATTTCGAGTTGGTCGCCTGCCGGCGGCTGGAGCCTGCCGAGATACGCATTCTGCGGCGAAAATACCGGCTGCCCACTTTGGCGGCGGGCTTGGTAATCGCCGTCGTCTCCATCATTCCGATCGTCAATCTCATCCTCCCCCTATTCGGCACCGCGTTCATGTTGCACACCTTCGAGCGCCGCCGCACCGGCAAAATGGTTTAAGTAATTTAACTATATTTCAAGACTTTCCGTCTAATTGCCAAGATAAGATGGGAAGTGTTATATACAGCGCGCGCACTGTTGGCGTTTGGACTACTGGCTCTACATCGCGGCTTCATGGCGTGGTGCCGCCGGTCGATTCCTTAGGAGACGTGATCATGAGCGCGACGAACGACGACACGAGCGAGCACGGCGAACCCGATCTGAGCTTTTTGGAGAGCCGTCCCGCGCGTGCAGCGGACATTCCCCATTTATCGCTGGGACGCAGCAGTGCCAGCAATGGCCCGCGTCCGTTGGATGGCCGGGCCCTGACGATTGGCCGCGAAATCACGCTGTCCGGTGAAATTTCCGAATGCGAGCTTCTGGTTATCGAAGGCCGCCTCGAGGCCACGGTGCCCAATGCGAAAACGATGGAAATCGCACAGGGCGGTTCTTTCAAAGGAACCGCAATTTTAAACGACGCAACGATTAGCGGTGAATTCGACGGTGATTTAACGGTCAACAACCGTTTGCGCATCACCAGCACGGGTCGGGTGACCGGTAAAGTTCGATATGGTCACTTGGAGATCGAGAATGGCGGTGAAATTCATGGCGATCTTGCGGTCTCTTCTTAAATTTCTAGGTCTCGGCGCATCGTCAGCTGATCAGGACGACACAGCGCCTTCGCGGATCGCCATCATGTCCGGCGGCTTGATTACCGTTTCCCTCATGCTCCTGTTGTTGGTCGTCTAATTCCTCGGACCCTCCTCGCGGTGGTGTTGCGGTGCAACTAATGCATATCCGGAATTTTCTAACCCTTTGCACCGCCTGCCTCCTGGCGGCCTGCGCCGGCGCGCAAAATACCCCGGCGCCGACAGATACAGCCCCCCTGAGCACGGTCAAAGCACCATCGCCACAAATATCATACCCAAATTCCCAGCCAGAACCGCGCCCGACCGTACGTGATAGTGTACGTTCTGTGCCTGCACCGCCTCCGGCCCCCGATATACTGATTGGTCTCACAAGCGATGCCGTCGATAAGTTACTGGGGAAGCCGGAGTTAGTGCGTCGTGACGGGCCGGCGGAAGTGCGGCTCTACCGCGACATCGATACGGCGTGTACGTTTCATGTGTTTCTGTACGCCAAGGGCGCGGTGGGGCAACCGGGCGCGGTCGAGTACTTCGAGGCCCGCAACATCCAGGGCCGGCTCGAGGGCGCCAAAATCATCGACTGCTACAACGCATTGGTGCGGCCCGCGGCGACCTCATAACCCGGTTCAGGCGGGGAATCAGGAAATAGTTTTGCCTTGGTAGCGGCAAACATCGGCAACGATGCAATTTTCGCAATCGGGTTTCCGGGCCTTGCAGACATAACGGCCATGGAGAATGAGCCAATGATGTGCGTGCTGCAGATATTGCTCCGGCACCCGTTTGAGCAACTTGTTCTCGACCTCGACGACGTTCTTGCCCGGCGCCAGCCCGGTGCGGTTGGACAGCCGGAAGATATGGGTATCGACGGCGATTGTCGGCTCGCCGAACGCGGAATTGAGCACAACGTTGGCGGTTTTGCGCCCGACGCCCGGTAACGCTTCGAGCGAGTCGCGGTCGTTCGGCACTTTGCCGCCATGCCGCTCGATAAGCTGGCCGCTCAGCCCAATAACGTTCTTCGCTTTGTTACGGAAAAGACCGATGGTGCGGATGTGTTCGATTAATCCGTCTTCACCTAATTGCAGCATCTTTCGCGGGGTGCCGGCGATTTTGAACAGTTTAGCGGTCGCCTTGTTGACCCCGACATCGGTCGCCTGCGCCGACAGCACCACCGCCACCAGGAACGTAAAGTTATTGGTATACCGAAGTTCGGTCGTGGGCGAGGGATCCGCCGCCGACAACCGCTCGAAGAAGGTCTCGATCTGGTTTTTGTTCATCTGCGCCATGGGGGGCCGGCCTAGATCGACAATCCGAGTACATCGTTCATCGCGTAAAACCCAGCCGGTTTACCGGCGGTCCAGAGCGCCGCGCGCACCGCGCCGCGGGCAAAGATCGCCCGGTCGGTGGCCCGGTGGGACAGCTCGATACGCTCGCCGGCGCCAGCGAAGATTACCGTGTGCTCGCCCACCACGTCACCGCCGCGCAAGGTCGCAAAACCGATGTCGCCCGGCTTGCGCTCGCCGGTGACGCCCTCGCGCGACAATATTTTGACCGCGTCGAAATCAACGCCGCGGCCCGCCGCCGCCGCTTGGCCGAGCCCCAACGCGGTGCCCGACGGCGCATCGATCTTGTGGTGGTGGTGCATTTCGAGGATTTCGATATCGAAATCCTCGCCGAGCGCCCGAGCCACCTGCTGGGTCACGGCGAACAGCAGGTTGACGCCCGCCGACATGTTGGGCGCCCAGACAATTGGCACCGCCACCGCCGCCGCCTGCAGCGCCGCACGGTGCTCCTCTTCCAGGCCGGTCGTGCCGGCCACCAGCGCACAGTTCGCCTCGGCGGCGAGCTGTGCATGCGCCATAGTCGCCACCGGCACCGTAAAATCGATAACCGCCTCGACGCCGCCGAACATCGCCGCCGTATCGCCGGTGACGATGACGCCATTGTCGCCGACCCCGGCCAGCACCCCGGCATCGGCACCGACATGCGCGGAGCCCGGCGCTTCGCTGGCGCCGGCGAGCTCGCAGTCGCTGGCCGCCGCAATAATGGAGATGACCATCCGGCCCATGCGGCCCGACGCGCCGACGACGCCAATTTTAAGCGGGTTCGCCATTTCAGATATCCGCGAAAATTCGATTAGCTGGCGCTGAGCTTAACACGGCGGCGCCAAGACGGCAGCCCGCCACGCGCGTGGGGGGGCGATTTCTATTCTTTAAAGTCTTCCCACAGTTCCTTCACCTTGGTGAAAAAACCCTCGGCCTCGGGGCTATGGGAGCGCCCGCCGCCGGCCTCATCGAACTGCCGGAACAGTTCGCGCTGCTGTTTCGTGAGATTAACCGGCGTTTCCACCTGCGACTGGACATACATATCGCCGCGCGCGTTGCTGCGCAGCACCGACATGCCCTTGGAGCGCAAGCGGAATTGCTGTCCTGTTTGGGTGCCCGCAGGCACATTGATCCGCGCCCGGTTGCCGTTGATGGTCGGCACTTCAATCGTCCCGCCCAGGGTTGCCGTGGTCATGGGGATCGGCACACGGCAATAAATATCCGCGCCTTCGCGCCGAAAAAACCGGTGGGATTTGATCGACACGAAAATGTACAGATCGCCGGCCGGCCCCCCGCGCAGACCGGCCTCGCCTTCGCCGGCCACCCGGATGCGCGTGCCGTCTTCGACGCCGGCGGGGATATTGATGGACAGGGTCTTCTCTTTTTCAACCCGGCCCGCGCCGGCACAGGCCCGGCACGGATTATCAATCACGCGGCCCGCGCCATGGCACGTCGGACAACTTCGCTCGACCGCGAAAAACCCTTGTTGGGCGCGGATTTTACCCGCCCCATGACAGCTTGGGCACGCCGCCGGGGCCGCGCCGCCCTCTGCCCCGATGCCGTGACAGGTTTCGCACGAAATCGACGTGTTGACCCGCACCCGCGTCTGTTTGCCGGCGTATGCGTCTTCCAGGGTAACGTCCAAATTGTAGCGCAGGTCGGCGCCGCGGGCATTCGCCTGACGCCGCCCGCGTCCGCCGCCGCCAAAGTCGCCGAACATCTCGTCGAAGATATCGGCAAACCCACCGCCGAAATCGAAACCGCCGGCGCCTTGCCCGGCCGCGCCCTCGAAGGCGGCATGTCCATAACGGTCGTAGGCCGCGCGTTTCTCGTCGTCGCGCAGCACATTGTAGGCTTCGTTGACTTCCTTGAACTTCCGCTCGGCCTCCGCATCATCGGGATTGCGGTCGGGATGAAGATTCATCGCCAGCTTGCGGTAGGCGCTTTTCAAATGCGCCGCGTCAGCCGAACGATCGGCTCCCAGCACATCGTAATAGTCTCGTTTGGCCATCAGCTTACGCCCCCGGTCCCCCAAACATCCGGCCCCCCAAGACGCAGTATCACCACATTCGGCCCGCCACCCGGCGAGGCGCTGTTATGGCGATATTGCATGCTGGCAACTTGCGGCTACGGGGTGGACGACGGGTCCTTCCTGCCGTCTTCGTCTTCGTCTTCGACTTCCTCGAAATCCGCATCGACGACGGTATCGTCGCCGGGACCGGACGGATCGCCTCCGGCGGCTGACGCCGCTTCGGCCGTGGCCTGCTCGGCCTTGTAGATCGCCTCGCCGAGTTTCATCGACGAGTTGCTCAAGGTTTCGAACTTAGCCTTGATCGCTTCGTCGTCCTCGCCTTCAAGAACCTCCTTCAGCGCCGCGAGATCGCCTTCGATTCCCGTCTTTTCTTCTTCGGCCACCTTGTCGCCGTGCTCGGAGAGGCTCTTCTCGACCTGGTTCACCAACGCTTCGGCCCGGTTCTTGATCTCAACCGTCTCACGCCGCACCTTGTCTTCGTCGGCATGCTCTTCGGCCTCTTTGACCATACGTTCGATGTCATTGTCCGATAAGCCGCCGGAAGCCTGGATACGTATCTGCTGCTCCTTGCCGGTACCCTTGTCGGTGGCCGACACGTTGACGATGCCGTTGGCGTCGATATCGAAGGCGACCTCGACCTGCGGCACGCCGCGCGGCGCCGAGGGAATGCCGATCAGATCGAACTGGCCAAGCAGCTTATTGTCGGACGCCATCTCGCGCTCACCCTGGAACACGCGAATGGTCACCGCCGACTGATTGTCTTCGGCGGTCGAAAAAACCTGGCCCTTTTTGGTCGGGATTGTCGTGTTGCGGTCGATCAGGCGTGTGTATATGCCGCCCAGCGTTTCGATGCCCAACGACAGGGGCGTCACGTCGAGCAGCAACACGTCCTTAACGTCGCCAGCGAGAACGCCGCCCTGAATCGCCGCACCGAGGGCCACAACCTCATCCGGGTTCACACCGCGGTGGGGTTCGCGGCCAAAGTGGTTCTTCACGATTTCCTGTATTTTCGGCATGCGGGTCATGCCGCCAACGAGAATAACCTCGTCGATTTCGCCCGCCGACAGGCCGGCGTCTTTGAGGGCCGATTTACAGGGCTCGATCGTGCGCGCGATCAGGTCTTCGACCAGCGCCTCCAGCTTGGCCCGGGTCAATTTGATGTTGAGATGCTTGGGGCCCGCCTGATCGGCCGTGATGAACGGCAGATTGACTTCCGTTTGGGTCGCCGAACTCAATTCGATCTTGGCCTTCTCGGCGGCCTCTTTGAGACGCTGCAGGGCCAGCTTGTCCTGGCGCAGGTCGATGCCCTGCTCTTTTTTGAATTCGTCGGCCAGATACTCGATGATCCGCGCGTCGAAATCCTCGCCACCCAGGAAGGTGTCGCCATTGGTCGATTTCACCTCGAAGACGCCGTCTCCGATTTCGAGCACCGAGACGTCGAAGGTGCCGCCGCCGAGGTCGTACACGGCGATAAGGCCGCCTTCTTTCTTATCGAGGCCATACGCCAGCGCCGCGGCCGTCGGCTCGTTGATGATGCGCAGAACTTCCAGGCCAGCAATCTTGCCGGCGTCTTTGGTCGCCTGACGCTGTGAATCGTTGAAATAGGCGGGCACGGTGACCACCGCTTGGGGCGTGTCTTCACCGAGAAAAGCCTCGGCGGTCTCGCGCATTTTCTGCAGGATAAAGGCGCTTATCTCGGACGGGCTATACGCCTTGTCGCGGGCCTTCACCCAGGCATCGCCATTGTCGCCCTTAACGATCTCGTAAGGAACAAGTCCCTTGTCCTTTTCGGTCATCGGATCGTCGGCGCGGCGCCCGATCAGGCGTTTGATCGCAAAAAGCGTATTTTCCGGATTTGTGACCGCCTGGCGTTTCGCCGCCTGGCCCACCAGCCGCTCGCCATCTTCGGAAAATGCCACCATCGACGGCGTCGTGCGCGCGCCTTCGGCATTTTCAATGACCTTGGCCTGGCCGCCTTCCATCACGGCAACACAAGAATTCGTCGTACCCAGATCGATACCGATAACTTTTGCCATTTTCCCTCGCTATTTTGGCAGGTCCTCGCGGCCCTATGCGGCACCGTGACGGACCCCCGTCATCTCTGCAAATTAACTACGTAAACTGACGTCAAGTAGGACTGCGGCACATATAGGAATGCCACGGCGCTTCTGCAACCTTTGGAATGGCCGTTGTGGGCCCTAAATCCCGCTTTGCTGGCGGTTTTCCCCATTGCGGCACAGTTCTGCTGAAAAGCGCATATACCTGTTATATATAAGATATTTCAAGGCCTTAGGAGAAAATACCAGCAGGCGCGTGGAGGCCGGGCTATACCGTTGTATCGACATGCGGTGTCCCGGAAGAGCCCGAACCCTTGGCCACGCTCACCCGGGCCGGCCGCAGCAAACGATCGTGCAGGCGGTAGCCCGGCTGGATAACCTGGGCGACCGTGCCATTGGGAAATTCGCTGTCGGGAACCTCGTACATCGCCTCATGGAAGTTGGGGTCGAAGGGCTGGCCCACCGGGTCGATACGCTCGATATTGTGGCCCTCCAACGCCTTCAGCAGTTCGCGCTCCACCGCCTCGACCCCGCCGAGCAATGTCTGCAACAGGCCTTCGCCCTCGCGCTGGTCCTGCGGCACCGCGGCGAGCGCACGCGACAGGCCGTCGGCAACTGACAGGACAGCGCGGGCAAAGTTGGCAACGCCATACTTATGGGCTTCGGAGAGTTGGCGCTCGCTGCGTTTGCGCACATTTTCAGCCTCGGCCAAGGCCCGTAAAAACTGGTCCTTCAAGGTGCCGATTTCGTCTTCGAGTTCGACAATACGCGCTTCGGGGTCTTGCGCCCACGGCGATCCACCATCCGCCGCCGCATCCTCTCCCACCGCAGCGGCGAGCGCTGCGGCAATGGCGTCCGTCTCGGCTTGGGCTTCTTCGTCGTCCTGGTTTTGAGTTTTGGCCGCCTCGATCTCTCCGCCTTCGTCCGCGGATTCAGTTGGCGTTACGTTTTCAGCCTTGTCGTTTTCGGTACTCATATACTGCCTCTAACTCGGCAAACCCCCACATTCGCAGCGTCCGCCATTCATCATCCCATCAACCGGCCAATGACCTTTGCCGTATAATCGACAACAGGTATGACCCGCGCGTAGTTCAGCCGGGTGGGGCCGATAACGCCGATCGCGCCGACGATCTGTTCCTTACTGTTGGTATAGGGTGCGACCACGACAGAACAACCCGTCAGGTTGAATAATTCGTCTTCGGCGCCGATAAAAATTTTCACGCCTTCGCCGCTGCGCGTGGCATCGAGCAGCCACGACCACGATTCCTTGGTCTCCAGCGCACTGTAGAGCGCCCGTACCCGCTCAAGATCCTCGACGGCCTGAACATTATCGAGCAAGCGCTCGGTGCCGCTTACGATAAGGACTTCATCGGCGCCATCGACGGCGCTGGTGGCCATACCGGCCTCGACCAGCCGCTGGGTCAGGGCGTCGAGTTCCTGGTGGTGCCCCGCCAACTCCGCGGCGAGTTGGCTCTGGCCCTCCTCGATCGTCTTGCCGACCATGCGCGCGGACAGAAAATTGGTGGCCTCGACGAGCGTCGAGGCGGGCATCCCCAGCGGAATATCGATAACCCGGTTTTCCACCGCGCCGTCCTCGGTGACCAAGACCACGAGAGCCCGGTCCGGCCCCAGGCCGACAAATTCTATATGCTTGAGGCGCACGTCCGTTTTGGGCGCCACCACCAGACTGGCACAGTTGCTCAGGCCTGAAAGCATCCGTGTCGCTTCTTCCAGCGTTTTCTGAGGGTCGCGCCCCTGGGCGGCGCATTGGGCTTCGATCGACGTTCGTTCGTCCTTAGTCAACCGGCCAATCTCAAGCAGGCCATCGACGAAGAACCGCAGGCCGACTTCGGTCGGCAGACGCCCCGCCGATATGTGCGGCGAATACAGAAATCCCGCGTCCTGCAAATCGGCCATGACATTGCGGATCGTCGCCGGCGACAATTCCAGACCCAGCCGGCGCGACAAAGTGCGCGAACCGACGGCGTCGCCGGTCTCAAGATAGGTGTCAACAATCTGGCGCAGAACTTCGCGGCTGCGCGCATTTAATTCCGGAACCATGCGGCTCATCGCCAACACCTGCTCAGCGGTATCACTGCCTGCTATTTGCTAAAGGTAATCAGAAACTTAGGCGCGAGGCTGCCGCTAATCAAGCCACCGGATATATCATTCGCACCGCTGGACGCACCGCCGGTCAACGGGTAGGTTTTCCGCCACATTCCGTGCGGTAGACGCACTATTTCGTTTCGAGCAGGCCCGCCCCATGACGCAGAAAATTAAACGCCCCTCCGGCCGCAAGGCGGATGAAATGCGCAAGGTTAGCCTGAAGACCGGCGCCGCCAAGTATGCGGAAGGATCGTGCCTCGCCCAATTCGGCGGCACCCATGTTTTGTGCGCGGCGACCGTGGAAGAGCGCGTGCCGCCCTGGATGCGCGGCGGCGGCAAAGGTTGGATCACCGCAGAGTACGGCATGTTGCCACGCTCGACCCACACCCGCACCGCGCGCGAGGCCGCGCGCGGCAAGCAGTCGGGCCGCACCCAGGAAATCCAGCGCTTAATCGGACGCAGTCTGCGGGCGGCGACCGATCTCGAGGCCCTTGGCGAGCGTCAGATTCGCTTGGACTGCGATGTCCTGCAGGCCGATGGCGGCACCCGGACGGCGGCAATTACAGGGGCTTATGTGGCCCTGCACCTGGCCTGCCAAAAGCTTGTCCGCGCCGGCGAGCTCGACGCTTTACCGCTGTTCGACATGGTGGCGGCAGTCTCGTGTGGGTTGTATAATGGAGCAGAAGTTCTTGATCTGGATTATGACGAAGACTCGAACGCACAGGCCGATGCCAATTTTGTGCTCACCGCCGGCGGACGCATTATCGAAATCCAGGGAACGGCGGAAGGCCGTCCCTTCACCCGGGCGCAGTTTATCCGCTTGCTCGATCTGGCGCGCCACGGCACGGATCAACTCGTCGCCGCCCAACGCACCGCGCTGGGCATTGGCCGCGCCAAGAAATGAGTGCGCTACGAAACTAACGATAAGATCCGGCCACTATGAACCGACAATTTCGTGACAAACACCTAATCATCGCCAGCCACAATCCCGGCAAGGTCGCCGAAATTGCCGACCTGTTGCGGCCGCTGGGGATCACCGTTGAAAACGCCGGCGACCTCGGGCTGCCGGAGCCCGTCGAGGACGGTGCGACATTCATCGAAAACGCTATCCTCAAGGCAAACGCCGCGGCGAAGGCTACGGGCCAGCCGTCCCTTGCCGATGATAGCGGCCTTACCGTGTCGGCGCTCGGCGGCGCGCCGGGTATTTACTCGGCCCGCTGGGCGGAAACGCCAAGCGGCAGAGATTTCGACGCGGCCATGTCGCGCGTCCATCGCGAATTTGGCGACAGCCGTGACCGCGCGGCGGGTTTTATCTGTGCTCTGGCCCTCGCCTGGCCCGACGGTCACGTCGAAACCTTCGAGGGCAGGATCTCCGGTGAGATCGTCTGGCCGCCACGCGGCGCCCGTGGATTTGGCTACGACCCCATTTTTCGCCCCACCGGCGACGACCTCACTTTTGGCGAAATCGACCCGGACGAAAAGCACGCGATTTCGCACCGCGCGATCGCTTTTCGAAAAATGATCAGCGCCTGCTTCGGCGCCAATCCCAGCGCGGACGATGGCTGACCCGATCGCCACCCCGGACACGCTGGCGATTTATGTGCATTGGCCGTTTTGCCGCTCACTCTGCCCCTACTGCGATTTTAACAGTCATGTCAGCGAGCGTGTCGATCATACGCGCTGGCGCGCCGCCCTGATACGCGAACTCAATCATTATGCCGAGATCGCGGGCCCGCGGCGCGTCACCAGCATCTTTTTCGGCGGCGGCACGCCCTCGCTGATGGCGCCCGATACGGCGGCGGCCGTCATCGAAGCCGCCGCACAATATTTTACCCTCAGCGAAGAGATCGAAATTACTCTCGAAGCCAACCCCACTTCGGTCGAGGCCGGCCATCTTGCGGCATTTGCCGAGGCCGGCGTCAATCGCGTCAGCCTGGGCATCCAGGCGCTTGATAACGATGCGTTGGCTTTTCTGGGCCGAACCCACAGCGCCGAAGAGGCACTAAAAGCCATCGAGGTCGCCGCCGCTACATTCGAACGCTACTCCTTCGACCTGATTTACACCCGCCCCGGCCAGTCGGTTGAGATGTGGCGGCGCGAACTCGAGCGCGCCATCGGTCTTACGTGCGGCCATATATCGGTCTACCAGCTGACCATCGAACAGGGGACGCCGTTTTATCTGGCAAATGCGCGCGGCGATCTAGACTTGCCGGACGACACCGTTTCGGCGGCCCTTTACGAAATCACCCAGGACGTGTTGGCCGATGCCGGCATGCCGGCGTATGAAATTTCCAACCACGCCACGCCCGGGCAGGCCTGCCGTCACAATTTGGCCTACTGGCAGTATCGCGATTATGCGGGGATCGGACCCGGCGCCCATGGGCGCCTTACCGTTGGCGATAAAATTTTCGCCACCCGCCAACATCGTGCACCCGAGATTTGGCTGCGCCGGGTCGAAGACCATGGCCACGCCACACAGACCCACGAGCCGCTCGATACGCAATCGGTTATCGCCGAACTGGCGGTGATGGGATTGCGGCTGAGCGGCGGGATCGACGCCGCCAATTTTCACGCCCGCGCCGGGAAGACGCTCGATGAAGTTATCGACCCGGCGGCCCTGCAGCGCCTCGGCGACGGCGGGTTTATCGTCCACGACAGCAATGGGCTGCGGGCAACGCCGGCGGGCCGGCAGCGCCTCGACGCGGTCATCGCCGCCTTGTTCGTTTAGAGCACTACCCGGCCTAATTTACAAAATCGTCGAAGGTCGTCGGCGCCGGGTCGATTTCCCGGGCGCCGCCGCGGCCGATCTCGAACATCGCCAATCCGCGCTGGACCAGACCCGACGGCCGTAAGCGGAAAATTCCATCCATGCCGATGAACCCGCCGGGCGATGTCAGGGCCGCCACCGTGAACACACTCGAACTCGCCTCGTTCGCCCGCGCGGCGCGCTGGGCCAGGACGATCACCAGCGCCGTCGCATCGTACGCCAACGTCGCCCGACGGTCCGGTGCACGCTCATGGAGGCGCTTGAAGCGCTCAATAAAAAGCTGCCGGGTCGCGGCCGGCGGCGCGGCGAACCAGGCCCCGGCCAAACTGGGCTCGGTGCGCAACGCGGGGTCGTCCCACAACCACGTCCCCAATAATTTAATCTGCGACGGATCGATATCGTAGAAGGCCAGAAGCGGAGCAATCCGCAGCACTTCTTCTGCGTCCGCCGGCAGCAACAGCGCCTCGAAATCAACCTCGCCCAGAGTTTCCAAACCCTCGAGCCGCCGTAACGCCCGCTTGGATATTTCATCGCCGCGCGCCGCCAGTTCGCGGCGTTGTTCCAGCAACGCCGCGCGGCGCTCATCATAACGCCCCAGCAGTTTCACGGTATCGATCAGGGCCTGGGTTTCATCCTGATAATACGCCACGTCCAGTACTTCCCGACCGCCATAGGACGCGATTTCATTCAGGGCGGCGACCATGCGGCTGCCATAGAGGTCGTCCGGCGCCAACGCCGAAAACCGCGTCATGCCGCGATTAAACGAGTACTCGACGATCCGCCGAACCTGATCCTCGGGGAAAAACCCCATGGTATATACGCCATCGCCGACAATTTCGCGATTGTTCGAAAAGGCGATCACCGGAATGCCGGCCGGTCTGGCGATGTCGGCAACCGCCACGACCGCATCGGAAAATAGCGGCCCCAGGATGATCTGCACGCCTTCCTGGCGGGCCGCCCGCGCAACGCTGCGGGCCTGATCCGCCTCGCCGCCAGTGTCGTATAGCCGCAGTTCGAAATTCGAGTCCGCCAGGTCGAACACCGCCATCTGCGCCGCCGCCAACAGGTCGCGCCCGAACGCCGCCGTGACGCCGGTCAACGGCAGAAGGATGCCAACGGTCGTGTCTCCGGGCGTGCGCAAAATGTCGAAAGCGGGACCCGCGGGCTCGGTGATCGCGGGCTCGGCAGGCGCGGGTTGCTCGACCACCGGCGCTTTGGCCGGCGGGGGCAACGGGATGGGCATTGTCCTGGCCGGGGGCGGCTGTTGCGCGGGCGGCGGCGTTGCCGTTAAGTATATCTCTTCACACGAAGCGAGCAGCAGAGCGGCCAGCGCCAGCCAGACAAAACGCAATTGCGCGCGTTCGGGGTTCTTCAGGAAATTTAAAAGTCGTGACACCACGTCAGTCCACTTCACCCGGTTCAACTGCGCCCGACTCATCCGGCAAACGCCAGCGCGAGCCTAGCGATCCAACCGCGCTCCAGCAACCGGCCCCCAGCCTGCTGGCGCCGGGCTTGTACCTTGTTGCAACACCGATTGGCAATCTTGGCGACATTACCCTGCGCGCGCTCGATATCCTGCGCGGCGCCGACATCATCGCCGCCGAGGACACCCGCATCACACGGCGCCTGCTATCCCATTACGGCGTCGATACGCCGACTACCGCCTACCATGACCATAACGCACAAACCGCGCTGCCCCGTCTCATAAAGCGCTTACAAAAGGGCGAGATCATGGCGCTGGTCAGCGATGCCGGAACGCCGCTGATTTCCGACCCCGGCTACCGGCTGGTGCAGGCCGTCATCGCGGCAGATATTCCGGTGACGACAGCGCCCGGGCCAGTAGCGGCGGTCGCGGCGCTCACCCTGGCGGGCCTACCCACCGACAGCTTTCTGTTCGCCGGGTTCCTGCCACCCAAGCAGGGCGCCCGACGGCAGCGGCTGGAGGCTCTGTCCGGGGTGCCGTCGGCGCTTATTTTCTACGAATCGCCGCGCCGCGTACCGGCCACGCTGGCCGACATGGCCGATTGTCTGGGCGACCGGCCGGCCGCCGTCGTGCGCGAGCTCACCAAATTGTACGAAGAGGTTCGGCGCGGCTCCCTCGGCCAATTGGCGGAAGCATTCGCTGAATCAGGGCCACCCCGGGGTGAAGTGGTGCTGGTCGCCGGGCCGCCGGAGCCCCGGGCCAGCGCCGATGACGCGCAGGTCGATACCATGCTGGGCCAGGCGCTGGCGACCATGAGCCTGCGCGACGCCGTCGATCATGTTGTCGAGGCTTCGGGCCGGCAGCGCCGCGATGTCTACACGCGCGCGCTGGCGCTCGCCGCCAAATGACGGATGCGCGCCGCGCGGCGTATCGGCGCGGGCGGGCTGCGGAATTTTGCGCCGCCCAGTTGTTGCGCGCCAAGGGCTATCGAATTGTCGCCCGCGATTACCGCTGCCCGGCCGGAGAAATCGACATCGTCGCCCGCCGCGGCGCGGTGCTCGTCGCGGTCGAGGTAAAAGCCCGCGCGACACTGGCCCTAGCGGCCGAGGCGATCGACCAACGCCAGCGCCGCCGTATCGAGCGCGCCCTAAGCATTTTCATCGCCGGCAAGCCGGATTATTCAGCCCGCGACATCCGCTTCGACGCTATTCTTATTTCACCCTGGCGCTGGCCGCATCATATCGTCGATGCCCGGCGACCCACCGG
>Ga0114950_10002242_pt1 | contig 14776 bp, 12 predicted proteins | sample N075metaG_FD_83503 | JGI IMG/M metagenome (GOLD analysis project Ga0114950, IMG submission 83503) | Deep subsurface microbial communities from Kermadec Trench to uncover new lineages of life (NeLLi) - N075 metaG | ecosystem: Environmental > Aquatic > Marine > Ocean trench > Sediment | place... | reverse complement strand
TCTCCGAACCCAGACGAATCGCAGTGCGGTCTCCATCGCCTCGAACATTGTTGGAGGTGCTGGCCGCGGCGATGACCGAGACTTAGCTCCATTCCTTCGAATCATTCGCGGTTTCGCCAGCGAGTTGGCAGCCCAGACTGACCTCATCGTACGTCTCAGCTACTTCAGCGAGCAGGATGTCATGAGTCTTGGCGAGGACACCGGGCGCATCATCAAGGCGATTTCGACTCTTGAACGCCGAGTCAGACACATCTGGAGCCAACCCCACCACCCGAAGTTTCCCACGTCCGCCGCAAACCTTCGCCTAACGTCTTGCGGTCCTCGGTCAATCTCCGGCGTTCCCAGATCTTTCGACCGTCACAAACCCGCGCAAACCCCTCCTACCTGTCTTCCTTCGCCTCGTCATACGAGTCGAGGCGGTCAAGGGGTTGGACGAGGGCAGTCAGGACATTCATGACATGGGCTGTTGTCCGTTTGAGGAAACGAAAGTAGAGGGCGTGGGCGACCGCGTCGGATACCTCGCCTTTTGATTTGTAGGCCGCGCGCACCTGCATGTCGTACTCGTCGAGGAATGCATCGGCTTTTCCAAGGAGACGTTGGGCCGCTGGTGCGTCTTTTGCTTCGAAGACATCGGCAGCATCCACGATGAGATTGCTCACCTTGTTTCGATAGCGTTCGAGTTCGTCGCAGTCCGGTGCCTCAGAGAAGTTGGCTCCAAATTTCACGAGGTCGTACAGGTTCTTCGAATAGTCGCCGATTCGCTCGGCATCCTTGACGATCGAAGCGTATTGGAGGACCAGTGGCAGCTCCGTTGGGCCGACCGCGGCGTGGATCAGGAGAGATCTTCGTACATCCTTCTGGGCTTCGTTGATGCCCATGTCGGTCGACCTGACCTCCCTCTTTGTCGCTTTCGACGTTCCCCCGCCAAAGAGCGCATCGGTAGCGGTGGTGAACACGTCGTTGCCGTCGCGTAACATCTGGACGATGGTCGCCTCGACCGCATCAAGTTCGTTGCTAGCACCGGCTTTGAAGAATTCCATTACCACAGCGGGCCTCCAAGTCTCAGACCATTACGTCAGAATAACGATACCCGCGAGTGGTATCACGATGAATACGATCACGGTGTAGGCCACGGCAACCCAGCGTCTCTGGACGGCGACACCCGCGAGTTTCTCGGCGAGCGTAACCGGCACGTACCGAATCTTCGTCCACGGATAGAGGATCAGGATTGCGGTGACATTGAAGAGCACGTGAACAAGCGCGATTGTCATGCCAGACACGGCACCGGTTGCGAGCGCCGCGATAATCGCGGTAACGGTCGTGCCGATATTTGCGCCGAGTGTGATTGGGTATGCGTTGCGCACCAGAAGAATCCCCGACGCAACGATGGGCACGAGGATCGAAGTCGTGATGCTCGACGACTGCACCGCAACCGTGATGATGATGCCTACCGCAATGCCAACAAGCCCGCTGCGTGCAAGCGCTGCGTTGACGGATCTCTCGAGTCGTGCGGCAATGAGTACTCGCATATTCTTGGTGACGAACGCGAGGGAGAAGAAGATGATCGATATTCCCACAACGATGAAGGTCACGCCGAGGGCTGTGCCCGGGTCGACTATCCGCTCGATTACCTGCTGGACGAGGGACGCACCCCACTTGACTGCACCCTTGATTGGCGAGTCGAACGTCGCATCCGACCCGCCAGGTAGCAGCTCGGCGAGCCACGTCGCCGTGCTCTGCAGAAATCCAGTTGCGAGTTCGAGAGGGAGGAGTATCGCAACCGCTATGAGATTGAAGAAGTCGTGCATCGTTGCTGCACTGAACGCAAGACGAAACTCCTCGGTCTTCCGTGCGTGGGCAAGTGACACGATGGTGTTCGTGACGGATGTGCCGATGTTTGCGCCCATAATCATCGGCACTGCTACCTCAATGGGGAGCACGCCGGTCGCGACAAGTCCCACAATGGTTGCAGTTGTTACCGAGGACGACTGTACAAGCACCGTTGCGAGGATGCCGACGAAGAGGGCGGCGAGTGGATTGGTGATGCCTTCGAAAAGCCCGCCGGCGGTATCGCTTCCGAGGCCCTTGACGCCAGATTCGAGCAGCTTGATTCCAACAAGGAACAGGTACAGCAGCCCAACAACGAGAGCCGCTCTCGCCACGGTCGGAATGGACCGCTTCGGCGAGTCAACTATCGGTGACGCGTTGTATAGCGTTTCTGGGGGACTCATGCGCGTAAAAAAACCGATCGATTCGGGAAGATGATAGTGCCGCTATACGATGGGGCACTGGTGCGCTGGTGGTTTCTGAGCCCCCGTTAGATCGCAGCGAGAGCCTTGCCGTATAGCTCGTACTCGCGTGGAGTGCCAAGGGAATCCGTCGAAACGACATCCCTGACGACGCCCTCGGCGTCGAGCACGTACGTCACCCTGTTGGCGCAACCCAGAGCGTCATTGAATGCACCGTACGCTTTGGCAACTTCGCCGTGTGGCCAGTAGTCCGCAAGCACAGGGAACTCGAAGCCATTCTCCTCCGCCCATTTTGCGTTCGTAGGAATTGCGTGAACGGTGATGATGACAACTTTTGCATCGACGTTGTCCATGCCACCGAGGCCGTCACGAAGCTGACAGCCCTCGTTGTCACAGATTCCCGTGAACGGGAACGGGATGAACACAACAAGTGTGTTGTGGCCCTTGAAGTCGGACAGCGATATCTCGTTCTTGTCCTGGTCCCGAAGCGTAAAGTTCGGCGCCTGTGTCCCAATAGCCAGTGTCATCATCTCTCCTGTGATAGCCAACTCCAAGTCTACGCCACCCCCGACGTCGTCCTTCCTTCAGCACGGTTTCCATATGGAAGCCACTGGTCCCCCCCTTGCTCGAAGACTCGCTCGTCCCCACTAAAGGTGGGACAAGCATGCACGAAGCGTTGAGTGGAAGAGTCTTCCGGTCGTGCTTCGTCCTACGTCCTAATTCTCAGATGGTTTTCCGATCTGACGTCTAACGTCTTCGCCCTACAAACTTGTCTCGTCCAATAGGACCCGCGCGTTCCACCCAATCGGATCGGTCAGTTCCGAGAGCGTCGGCATATTCTCCGGAGCTTCCCAGACTCGATTGAGGGCATCGTCACCCCAACGTTCGGCAACCTCGTCGCAGAACGTCTCGCCGTCCGCGGCACGCGCCCGATCGAGCTTGAGTCCAGCGAACTGTTGGAGGAACTGTTCGGTCTTGTCCGGCTCAGTCCGTCTGAGGTTGTACGCAGCCTCGATGCGGTCGATGTTGGGCAACAATTCGCTGCCCGCCATTCTGACAACTCTGTCCGCGTAGCCCTCAATGAAGGCTGTGAACGCTTGCACATCGGCAAGCCGATCAGCATCAGCCGATGCTTGGATCAGTCCTGTCGCATCCTCGGATTCTCCGAGCATCCTTTGGAGCTCCATTGGGTCGGCCATCCCTGTGAGCTTGCCCATGAGGTCTGATGTGTCGATCTCGACCGTGTCGTAGAACGCCGTGATGAGCTCAACGAATCTCCCGCGAACCCACTCCACCGCCATGATTCGATGAAACGCGACCTCGTGGAGGGCGCCCCATAGACGGATTTGTCTGTGGTCGATTCCGTGGTCGATCGCAAAGTCGTCGAGGTTTGGCACAATCACGTACGGCCTGTCGTGATCCATTGCGGGGATGCCAGTGTCGAACTGTCCGAGCGCACGGTGCGCCATAAACCCCACCATCGTCCCTGCCTGCATGCCGATGAGCGCGGGTCCGAGAGGCGCAAGCACCGCGCCCATGTCGCCAAGGTCCGGCATGCCGTCGATGTTCGTGAGACCCGAAAGTTTTTCCCCGAGGGGTTCAACAAGAATGCGGAACGACTGCTGGTTTTCAGCTGCCCACGTTGCGCGATCAGTCGGGTTCAACTCACCTGGTTCGGGTGACGGCAGCTGCGTCACCGCGGAGATTCTTACCTCTGCGACATGAGCGAGTTCTCGATACTCCTCTGCAACGGTCGGATCAATTGGCTGGGGCTGACCGGCAAGACTTTTCGTTACCTCACGGGCGAGGTTCCAGTTGACGGGTCCAGACGATTGCAGCATCTTGAAGAGTTGTTCAAAGAGACCTTCGTCTTCCATGCCAAACATGTGTCCTCAACCTTGTAGATTTGCGGGCCGCCGTCCCATCACAACTGTGATCGTCAGCTCGTCGCCATCTCTGTCCACAGTGAAATCTACCTCATCGCCGACTCGGTAGAGACGAACCGCAAGAATCAGGCCGGTCTGGTCGACGATCTCTTTGCCGCCGATTCCGATGACGATGTCATCGACTCTGAGGCCAGCGAGTGCCGCAGCCGAATCAGTTCCCTCAATCGACACGATGTTTGCCCCTGCAGGGACCCTCGCATCGTCGTCCGCTGTTGCGATGTATGTTCCGATCTGGACACCGAGAAACGGATGTTCAACGTCGCCTGTCTCGATAATCTCCTTCGAGATTCGGTCGACAAGTTCAATCGGGATCGCGTATCCGATTCCTTCGGGTCCCGCCTGTGAGACACCAATCGCACTGGTGATGCCAATCAGCTTCCCCTCTGCGTCGAAGAGGCCGCCACCTGAGGAGCCGCTGTTGATTGCAGCGTCGGTTTGCAGCATGCCGTGGAGAAAGTCGTCGTTTCCAAAGTCGACCCTCCGGTTGAACGCGGAGATGATTCCGACGCTGACAGATGCGCCGCCGTCCTGGCCGAGTGGGTTGCCAATCGCGACCGTCGGGTCACCGACCCGCATGTTGTCTGTCGATCCGAATTCAACGGGAATGAGTGCGTCCGCGCTGATCTTGAGTACCGCGAGGTCTGTGAGCTCGTCACTGCCAACGAGCGTTGCCTCGTACTCTCGCCCGTCCTGGAACAACACGAAGTAGGTGTCGGCGTTCTCAATGACGTGGTGGTTTGTTATCAGGTAGCCATCAGAGGAGATCACGACACCAGATCCTGATCCGATGCCTTCTAGCGGCAGGCTGGTGTCCTCTGGTTGGTCGTATACGTTGATGGTCACGACGGAGGGCAGAGCCTTCAACGCAACGGCCGTCGGGTTGAGGGACGAACCGATATCGTTGATGATTTGGGGAGCGACGACCTCGACCGGTTGCACAGCCTGCTCGGTGTTTACTGGGGTGGTGTCCTGCGTAACGATAGGTGGGTCGTCGAATGCGCCCGTCGCCGAGAGCAGACCGACCGTGAGAATGGCCCCGATGATGCCCGCCACGGCGGAACCAACGAGGAACAACCCTGTGCGCGATCGCCCGTTTCGCTGCTGGTTCTGTGGGGACGCGCTGGGTTGATTCACGGACGTGCTCTGCGTCGGAGTTGGATCGTCATAGACGAACGGAACGGTGACTGGCTGGCTGAAGTCAACCGAGGGCGCGGCGAATTCGGAGGTGATTTCGGTTGTGGTTGCCCGGCCTTTCGGATGTTCGGGCTCGGTGTACAAAACACCATCATCGGGGCGGTCGCTTTCGACCGTGTATACCTGCTCCGCAGGCGGATAGGTGTCTGGCTCGTCATCAATTGCTGAATCCACATTCGCGGAATCTGCGCGGTGGATGGTCGCGTCTGAGGGGCTCGCATGTGAAGACTTCGCGTCGTGCGTATTGGCGTCATTCGGGTTCATTCTCATTGCAACGCCCTCATGTTCCGCTTCGTTCCGAGAAGGTTGATCGGATGCGGATGTGTCCAATGGGGTTTGGTCGCCGGTATCGTCGTGCATGAAGGTGATTGTATGAACGAAGAATCTGTAGCCCCACGTATTCGTGTCCGTGTTGATGTGACTGGCGAAGCCATCAGCGTTGCCGCTGTTGCTTCATTTGTTGAGGATCCGGCGGCTGGTGCCTCTGTTGTCTTCACCGGAACAGTTCGCAATCACTCCCCAGGGCGCGAGGCCGTGAGTCGTCTTGAGTACGAGGCGTACGGAGAATTCGCCATCAGAACTATCGAGACCATCATCGAAGAGGCCGAGAGCAGGTGGGAGATTCTGAGAGTCGCAGCCGTACATCGGGTCGGTTCTCTAGATGTCGGTGAACCCGCGGTGTGTGTGGCGGTGTCGAGTGCCCACAGGGCACACAGTTTCGAGGCGTGTAGATACATCATCGACGAGCTCAAGTCCCGTGTTCCAATTTGGAAGAAGGAGCATTGGCCCGGCGGCGCAGAGTGGGTCGCCGAAGGTACGACCGACGTCACCACCCCCTAGACCGGTCCCCGTACCCTGGGTAGCAGGACCGGTGGGGTGTTAGGAGGGGGTGAGTTGTTTGCCAACTACCATCTCGGCGGCTTCGCGGACACCGGGGTTTCTGTCGAGCGCGGCTCGACGGATCGCAGGCTCGACACTCTCGTCGTCGAATACGGTGATTGCGGCAATGGCCCTGCGACGCACCTGAGGCGGTCCCGATGACACAAACTCGATCAGCGCGTCCAGGGCCGAATCGTCGCCGACGGCTCCGAGCGCAGCGACGGCAGCCTCCTTGACCGTTCTGTCTGAGTCGTTTCGACCAGCGTCAATCAACCACTCGATGGCCCCGGCGTTGCCGACCTCGCCGAGAGCGGTGGCGACCGCTTCGCGTACCTTTGCTTCCTCATCAGTCGAGGCAACGATCAGAGCGTCGAGCGAACGATTGCCGCAGCCCCCGAGTTTTTCCGCCGCCGCAGCTCGTACCGAGGCTTCGCGGTCAGCCAGCAACGTCAAGAGGGTTTCAAAGTGTTGACTACATGCCTCGGCGTCAAGTGCCGTTGTTGCCATTCGGCGGAGCACAGGATCGTCGTGATCCAGGAACATTCCTGGCGAATCCACAAGCGCAACCAGCTCGGCGCGCTCAGCCACAGGAACAGGAGTCGGGCGGCACGGTCACTCGACCCTTTCAAGCGCGAGCGCTATGCCCTGGCCGACGCCGATGCACATTGTTGCAAGGCCGAATCGTTCACCGCGCACAGCCATCTCTCTTGCGACGGTTCCCACAAGTCGCGCACCTGTCATACCGAGGGGGTGGCCAATGGCGATCGCGCCGCCGTTCGGATTGACGTGTTCGGCATCGTCAGGAAGGCCAAGTTGTCGCAAACAGGCAAGTGACTGCGCCGCAAATGCTTCGTTTAGCTCAATTACTCCGAAGTCCCCGATGGACATGTCAAGACGCGCTAGCAATTTCTCGGTTGCTGGGACCGGCCCGATGCCCATGATTCTTGGCGGCACACCAGCCGTAGCCATCCCGAGAATCTTTGCCATCGGGACAGTACCAAGCTGTGCGAGCACCGACTCCGACACGACAAGCGCCGCAGCGGCACCGTCATTGATCCCGCTTGCGTTGCCAGCCGTGATGGTCCCTCCATCAAATATCGGTGAAAGTGCAGACAGTTTCTCAAGGGAGGTACCCGGTCGAGGATGTTCGTCCGTATCAACAGTCATCGGATCTTGTCGACGCTGCGGAACTTCAACCGCAACGATCTCGCCGGCGAAGAAACCCTGATCCTGCGCGGCAGCAGCCCGTTGTTGGCTGCGATACGAGAAGACGTCCTGATCTTCTCGCGAAATGTCGAACTCAGAAGCAACATTTTCCGCGGTCCCCGGCATCTCATCCGTGCCGAACAGGTCCTTCATTCGAGGGTTCACGAACCGCCACCCAATCGTCGAGTCGTGCACAACAACCGACCTGTCAAACCCAGTTGACGACTTCGCCATGACCTTCGGTGCGCGACTCATCGATTCGACACCACCAGCGAGTACAACATCGGCTGCCCCGACCTGCACTGCGCGGGCTGCAAGCCCTATTGCCTCGAGCCCCGACCCGCAGAGGCGGTTTACCGTTGCTCCGGGGATCTCAACGGGCAGTCCTGCGAGCAGCACCGCCATACGCGCCACATTGCGGTTGTCCTCGCCTGCCTGGTTTGCGTCCCCGAAGTACACCTCGTCTATGGATTCAGGATCGATTCCGGCGTTGGAAACGACTGTTGCCATCGTCAGCGCCGCAAGATCGTCTGGTCGCACCGACGCAAGTGCTCCTGCGTATCGCCCGATCGGCGTGCGGACGTAGTTCAGCAGGAAGGCGTTTGACATACCGAAACAGTAGACCCATGGCCGTGTGCTCGCCGCGTTGTCTACTGTGGTCCACACACGAACGAAAGGTGTGAGGTGACCGTCGCAACTACTTCTCGCGCAGCCACTCTCGAAAGGGCCGTCCAGGCGATTGGCGAGCGGTCCTATTGGAGCGCATTCCCGGAGCACCCGAAGGCGTATGGCGAGGATGCGCCCGGTGCAGGGGAGGAGGCATTCAACGACCTGCTTGGCGAACCGTTCGCCATTGACGGCGCCAGCGGCGACTTCATCGATGTCGCCGAAACGTCGCCCTTCGGAATCGAACTTGGGATCACCTACCCGGCATCAGATGTCGACACCGTAATCGCGGCCGCCGTCAACGCAATGGGTCCATGGGGCAGACTTTCAGTTGACAAGCGAGCGGATGTCTGTATCGAGATCCTTGAAACGCTCTCAGATGCGTCATTCCAGATGGCCCACGCAGTCATGCACACCACAGGACAGAGTTTTCTCATGGCGTTCCAGGCTGGCGGCCCACACGCGCTCGACCGTGCGCTCGAAGCCGTTGCCTACACATACCGAGAGATAAAACGACTTCCCGAACCCCTTACATGGGAGAAGCCGCAGGGCTCACGCGACCCGCTCGTAATCGAGAAATCGTGGATCACCCGCCCGAGGGGAGTTGCGGTCCTGATTGGAGTGTCAACGTTTCCGACATGGAACGGCTACCCGGGCATCTTTGCAAGTCTCGCCGCAGGGAACCCTGTCATTGTCAAACCGCACCCGGCAACAATCCTCCCGCTTGCGCTTCTTGTGCGTATCGCGAGGACTGTCCTCACCGAACGTGGCCTTGATCCCAACATTGTGCAGTTGGTCGTCGACACTCCCGATGCCCCAGTCGCAAAAGAGCTCGTGATGCGCGATGAGGTCGGCATTGTTGACTACACGGGCGGCTCCGCCTTCGGAAGGTGGCTTGAGCACAACGCCACGCACGCTGAGGTGTACACGGAGAAGGCGGGCGTCAACTCGGTCATCCTTGACTCGGCTGCCGACCTCGGTGCAGTATTTCGCAATTTGTCCGTATCGATGACGATGTACTCGGGCCAGATGTGCACAACGCCCCAGAACATTTTCATCCCGGAGACCGGTGTTGACGTGGCAGGGGAGATCGTTTCATACGAGGATGCCGCAGCAGGTTTCACCAGTGCAATAGGTGCTCTGCTTGGCGACGATGCACGCGCTGCAGCCATTCTCGGTGCAATTAAGGGAACCGATGCACTCGTGCGCCTCAAGGACGCTGCACAGCTCGGCACGGTCCTTCTTGAGTCGAGAGAGGTGGATAACGAGGAGTTCCCCGACGCTGTCGTTCGAACCCCTGTCGTCGTGGAGGTCGATGGAAACTCAGGACTCTTCGCAAACGAAATGTTTGGACCAATCATTTTCGTGGTCAGGACTGCATCAACGGACGAAAGCATTCGACTCGCCAAGGAGTCCGCCAGAGCCAACGGTGCCATCACATGGCTCGCGTACACCGACAGCGATAAGATAAGGGACTCCATCATTGATGCAGCTGTTGATGCTGGTGTGTCGATTGCGTTCAACCTCACCGGCGGACTTTTCGTGAACCAGAGCGCTGCGTATTCGGACTTTCATGTCACAGGCGGAAACCCGGCAGGCAACGCCTCACTCACCGACCCAGCGTTCGTGGCACGCCGTTTCGTGACGATTGGCGTCAGGACAGAGCCATAGGGGCCTCAAGAACCACCCACGCGCGTGTGGGGGAATGTCTATTGTTGTCAATATGAATCAAACGTTCTCAAGACAAGGCGAGAGATATCGTCTAAGTTCCAGATGCATCCCAACAGTTAGTGCCATATAGAGACATGACCACAACCCTGAACCAGACTGAGATTCCGGATCTCTCCGACGCATTCCAGAGTGTTGCGTGGCATGTGCGCGATTGGGCGCAACGCACCCCGGACAGGGTTGCTCTCCGCGACAAGGACTTCGGTATCTGGCAGGAGATGACGAGTTCCGAGCTGTGGGAGCATGTGCTCACTGCTGCGCACGGATTGTTGGCCCTCGGTGTTGAACCGGGCCAGGTCACCTCCATCCACTCAGAGGATCGCCCCGAATGGCTGATTTTCGACTTTGCGTCTGTGGCCGTCCGCGCTGTTTGCACGGGAATGTATCCGACAAACCCGATGGCTGAAGTCATATATCTGCTCAACAACGCAGGCTCTATTGTCCATTTTGCGGAGGACCAGGAGCAGATCGACAAGATCCTCGACGCTCCGGAAAACTCGTACCCGACAATTGAGAAGATCATCTACGTCGAGCCACGGGGTGTGCGCGAGATGACGGATCCCCGGCTCATGTTCTGGGACGACTTCATGGAGATGGGTAGAGAGCACAGAGCTTCGCACCCCGGCGCCGTTGAGCAACGCATGGCAGAGGTTGACCCTTCAGAAGTTATGACGTTGATCTACACCTCAGGCACCACGGGTCCGCCGAAGGGCGCGATGCTGACGCACCGCAACGTTGAGTATGGAGTTGAGAAGGTTCTCAACAGTCCCGGTCGTTTCAAGGGCGATGTGGGAGAGGGTGTTGATGACGAGAAACTGACCTACCTGCCGCTCTGTCACGTCGCGGAACGGATCTTCTCCGCATGGTCCCTTGCCTACAACGGGCCAGTACTGAATTTTGCTGAATCGATCGAGACCGTTCAGGTAAATCTCCGCGAGGTGCAACCAACCATTTTCTTTGCGGTTCCGCGCATTTGGGAGCGCATCCATGCCGGTGTCCACATCAAACTTCAGGATGCTTCTTTTTTCAAACGCCTCATCTCTGGGTTCAGTCTCAAGCTTGCGAAGTACATCGGTCGTCAGAGGGTCAACAACGGCGGCAATTTCACGTTCGGATCTCGCATCGCCTACATGATCGGTTACCCGCTCTTCTTCCGTTCCCTGAAAGAACGCATTGGTATGCGCCACGTCCGCTACGCGTCGTCGGGTGCAGCCGCCATTGCGCCTGAGGTACTCGAGTTCTTTATGGGACTCGGCATTCCCCTCTACGAGGTCTATGGCATGACAGAGAACACGGTTGTGGCAACAACGAACTTTTACGGCAGAGTGAAGCTCGGCACGGTCGGCGAACCCTTCGAGGGCATCGGGTTTCGCATCGACGAGGAGACCGGCGAAATTCAGATGAAACACGATGGCGTGTTTGCAGGATATTGGGGGAGCCCCGAGGCAACCGCAGATACCTTTACCGAGGACGGATGGCTCAAGACGGGTGACGTTGGAGAGTGGATCGACGGCACCCACGTCAAAATCATCGACCGCATTAAGCACATCATCGTCACGTCAGGTGGCATGAATATCTCCCCATCCGAGATTGAGAACTCGCTCAAGGCGTCTCCGTACATCAAAGAGGCCATGGCGATCGGCGACGGGCGCAAGTATGTGACGGCACTGATCGGAATTGAGTACGACGTGGTTGGGAACTGGGCCCTTCGCCGGCAGATTACGTACACGACGTACCGCGATCTCTCGGAGAAACCGCAGGTGATTGAGCTGATTCAGGGTGTTGTGAACGATTCGAATGAGAAGTTCGCCCACCTCGAACAGATCAGAGAGTTCAGGATGATCACGAAGGAACTCGACCACGAGGACGGCGAACTCACCGCGACTCAGAAGCTCAAACGGGGAGCGATGGACAAGTTGTTTGGCGACCTTGTGGAGTCGATGTACTCGTGATTGGCGTCCTCGCGTCGGCACACGTCGTTGCTCAGGTCCCAATTGAAAAATTCTTGAACGCGCTCGGTTCTGGCATTGCACTAGGCGCAATTTATGCACTGCTTGCTCTCGGATTCGTCATCATCTTCAAGGCAACCCAGGTTGTGAACTTTGCGCATGGCGCCATTGCCGCACTTGGCGCCTACCTCGTCGCCTACTTCGCAACGACTGCAAACATTCCGGGGCGATGGTTCGGCGACATCCCTCAAACGCTTTCGTGGACGCTGTCTGTGCTTCTCGCAGTCGTGCTGACCGCATTTATCGGGATTGTGATCGAGCGAATCACGATCCGGCCGATGATCGGTGAACCACTTTTCGCCGTTGCGATGATCACTCTTGGACTTGACCTGATCATCCGAACAATCACAAACGACCTGCTCGACAATACAACAAAAGGCCTCGGCGATCCGTGGGGCATCAAGGTCGTGGAGATTGGCTTCTTTCGTATCGGCCAGACGCAGATCGTCACCGTCGTGGTTCTGATTTTCGTCGGCCTTGCGCTTGCATGGTTCTTCAAGACAAGGACAGGAATTGCCGTGCGTGCCACGGCTTTCGACCAGGAGGCCGCACTGGCTCAGGGCATCTCCGTCGGAAGGGTGTTCGCGATTGCGTGGGCCATCGGAGCTGGCCTTGCTGCCCTCGGTGGAATCTTTGCATCAGTGCCGCCGCGAGGCGCAGCTGGTGTCGGTCCGTTCACAGCATTCTTCGCGTTCAGGGCTTTTCCGGCGGTCATCATTGGCGGTCTCGACTCTGTGAAGGGTGCTGTTTTCGGCGGACTGCTTGTCGGCGTCGCAGAGGTCATGGCGGGCACCTACCTTGGGGGCGTCTCGTGGCTCGGAACCGGCTTTGCTGGAATTGTCCCCTGGCTGCTCATGATGGCAGTGTTGGTCGTCAGGCCATACGGTCTCTTCGGAACTGAGGAGATACGTCGCGTATGAGAGGAAGACCGAACCTTTACACCGAGTACAAGTCGGAGATGGGACTTTTCCCTACAACGTCGAAGAAAGTTTCGATTGCCCTGCTTGGCGTTGTTGCCATCCTTGTGCCACTCAACGCCATGCCTCTCATGGGGTTCCTTGGTGACGCAGGATGGATGGTGTTGGTCAACAAGGCGCTGATCTATGCCATTGCGGCACTTGGCCTGAACCTGCTTGTCGGTGTTGCCGGCCAGGTATCACTCGGCCACTCCTTCTTCATGGCAGTTGGTGCGTACACGGCTGTTGTCCTCGGTGGCGAGGCAGGCAAGACCGTATGGGGTCTCGGCCTTCCGATGTGGGTCTGGCTCCCTGCTGCGGGGTTGGCGGCTGCACTTGTTGGCATCCTTGTGGCGCCTACCGCCGTGCGTGTGCGCGGTCTCTACCTCGCGTTCGTAACGCTGGGGCTCGTATTCATCGGTCAGTACCTTTGGCGCAACCTCGGGTCGGTTGCAGGCGGTCCCACAACAGGCAGACCGTGGCCGAAACTCGAAATCGCGTTGTGGCGCAATATGGATCCGATCATCTCGTTCACATCAGACGGCCCACTCTGGTGGTGGCTGACGCCCGTCAATTGGCTGCCATGGGTGCACATCGAGGAGATGTCCGGTGAGGCAAAGACATACTTCTTCGTACTCGCTACCGTCGTTATCTTTGGCCTGCTGGCGAAGAACCTGATGCGCACACGAATCGGACGATCATGGGCCGCCATCAGGGACAGGGACATCGCGGCCGAGGTCATGGGGGTTGCTGAGGCGAAGGGCAAGACGCAGGCGTTTGCAATCTCGTCGTTTTATGCAGGTGTCGGCGGCGCGATTCTCGCATCCGTGGTTGGCCGAATCATCCCAGAGACGTGGGACCTCTTTCTCTCAATCGAGTTTGTTGCGATTGTCCTCATCGGTGGAGCAGGCACCATTGCCGGTGTCTACCTTGGAACGTTCTTCCTAATCTTCACGCCCAGAATCGTCGAGGAGGTCACGGGTTGGCTTGCTGCACAGGTTGCAGATGCTGGTCCGTTTGCATGGCTTGGCAATCTCTTCATACGCACAGGCCCAGACGACTGGATCGGCATCGTGTCGCTCGACGCATACGGTCCAGGGCTGAGCATCTTCCAGTTCAATATTGTATTGTTTGGCGTGCTCATCATCGTGTTCCTGATTGTTGAACCGCTTGGCCTCTTCGGCATCTGGATCAAGGTGAAGAACTATTGGAAAGGGTGGCCTTTCAGTTATTGATTGGCGATATATTGAAGATCCGCGGGTCGTCGGGAACGGCGGTCCAGGAAGCATGGAAAGAATCCGAAAAGGAGAATTACGCATGAGAAACCGAATGAGAAAGCAGTACAGCTGGCTGATGCTGGTTATGGCAATTGCGTTGGTTGGTGCTGCGTGCAGCAGCTCAACCGATGACACAACCACAACCGCAGCCCCTGCCGCAACCACGACCACAGCCGGTGGTACTGACGACACCACGACAACCACCGCTGCAGCCCCTACCGAGGAGCCGATGGTCACCGGAAGAGGTATCGACGCTGAGAACAAGGTCATCAAGATCGGCTTGCTTGCCGACCTCACTGGCCTGTTTGCACCCCTTGTGATTGATATTACCGATGCACAGAAAGTGTACTGGGACAATCTCAACGCTGCGGGCGGCATGGACGGGTGGACGGTTGAACTCGTCATTGAGGACACCAACTACAACGTTGAACAGCACATCGAGAAGTACAACAAGATTCGTGAAGACGTCGCGGCGATCAGCCAGTCGACGGGGTCACCAACCAACGTTGCAGCCCTCGACCTGTACAAAGAGGACTCGATGCTTGTCCTCCCACTGAGCGGGTACTCGGGCTGGGCAGTCCCAGACTTCGACGGCGGCCTGCTGCTTGAGTTCCGCTTCCGCTTCCCAACGCGCCTCCTGCTGCGTCATGCGCTCGTTGAATACCT
>Ga0114950_10002235_pt1 | contig 14823 bp, 14 predicted proteins | sample N075metaG_FD_83503 | JGI IMG/M metagenome (GOLD analysis project Ga0114950, IMG submission 83503) | Deep subsurface microbial communities from Kermadec Trench to uncover new lineages of life (NeLLi) - N075 metaG | ecosystem: Environmental > Aquatic > Marine > Ocean trench > Sediment | place... | reverse complement strand
GGCCAAAAAAATGGGATTGGGTCTGGAAGACGTGGTTTCGGTCATTTCTCCGTCATCAAGAATGACACCAGTGGGATTGATTCCTAAGATGAAGCTGTTCCGGGTTGTGGGGATTTTTGAATCGGGTATGTATGAATTTGATTCCAATCTGTCTTTTATTTCCATAAGCTCGGCGCAAAAGTTTTTTTCCATGAAAGATAGGGTGACGGGCGTTGAGGTAAGAGTAAAGGATATCGATAAGGCCGATGTCTTGGCCTTGACAATTAGGGAGAAACTGGGTTTTCCCTATTATGCTCGTGATTGGAAAAAGATGAATCGCAACCTGTTTGCCGCCTTGCACATGGAAAAAGTCGTCATGTTTGTGATCCTCATTCTTATCATACTTGTTGCCGCATTTAACATTGTCAGCACCCTGTTCATGGTGGTCTTGGAAAAAACCAAGGAGATCGCAATCTTGAAATCCATGGGCGCGACCAGTAAAAGCATCATGAAAATTTTCAGCCTGCAAGGATTGATCATTGGATTGACCGGGACCTTTCTTGGTTGCGTTGGCGGATTCACCATTGTCCCCAATATCAATGAAATTGTTGGAGTGCTCGAGTTTGTATTTGGATTCAAAGCTTTCCCCCCCGATATTTACTATCTGGACAAGTTGCCGTCCAAAATTCAGTATATGGATTCCTTTCTTATCGTCATTTTTTCCATTATCATTTGTTTCCTCGCTTCCCTCTATCCTGCCTGGCGGGCGTCGAAGTTGAATCCAGTGGATGGTCTTCGCTATGAATGATTCAACGAAAACCGAAATCCTCATCTCAGGCAGGAACCTTCACAAAAGTTATAAAACCTCCAAGGAAGTCTTGCATGTTTTGGAAGGTGCCGATCTGGAAATTAAAACCGGAGAAGTGTTAGGGATCATCGGTGCTTCCGGCGTGGGCAAAAGCACTTTGTTGCATGTCCTGGGAGGATTAGATTGTCCGGACGAAGGGGACATCCTGTTTCGTGGCGAGAACATTTACAAAAATAAAAAAGGTTACCTCGATGGGTTTCGTAATCAGCATGTGGGTTTTGTGTTTCAGTTTTTTAACCTGCTACCGGATTTCACAGCGCTTGAAAATGTCATGTTCCCAGCGATAATAAGAAATGGGGATAAAAAGATTGCCGAGAACAGGGCACAGGATTTGTTGGATCAGGTGGGATTGAAGGATCGTATGCACCACCGGCCTGGAGAGCTGTCTGGCGGCGAAAGCCAACGGGTTGCCTTGGCCAGAGGCCTGATGAATCAGCCGGACATTTTACTTGCAGATGAACCGACTGGCAACTTGGATAGCGATGCCAGTGATGCGCTGATGAAATTGATTCGTGGCCTGAATGAAAATTTCAAACAGACATTTGTTATTGTTACCCACAGCCAAAGAATTGCCAGTCAGATGGATCGTGTTTTGCAATTGCAGGGAGGTAAGGTCAATACGGTTGAACAGCAAATCGTAATATAATGGGGAACCCAATGTCATGAAATTAAAAAAAATTGCTGAAATCATTGGTGGAACTGTCAAAGGCGATGGAGAGATGGAGATCGGTGGCGTCAGTTCCATCGAGCAGAAAGGCCCCGGGACGATCACCTATCTGCAGAAAAAAAAATTCTTGTCATCGCTCCAGCAATCCGAAGCGGTGGCAGTCATTGTTCAAGAGGAAGTGGAGACCGATAAAGCCCAGGTCTTCGTAGCCAATCCAGCGCTTGCTTTTGCCAGGGCAGTGAATGCTTTTTACCCGTCAAAACCCAGTAAAGCTGGAGTCCACGCTTCTGCAACGATTGGGAAAAATGTCACTTTAGGGCAGGGCGTCACAATTTCGCCGCAGGTTTGTATTGGTGACAATGTGGTGATTGGCGACGGTGTCATTCTTCATCCCGGTGTGGTGATAGGAGCGGACTGTCAGATAGGCAACCAAAGCATCCTGCATTCCCAAGTCACACTATATCCCGAAACCGTGTTGGGGAACGAAGTGATTCTGCACGCGGGCGTCGTCATCGGAGCCGATGGATTTGGTTATGTACCCGATGAGCAGGGCGAGCATTATAAGATCAATCAGGTAGGCTGTGTGGTCATCGAAGATAAGGTCGAAGTGGGGGCCAACTCTTGTGTCGACCGCGGCGCCCTTGGCATCACATTGATAAAAAAAGGCACGAAGATCGATAACCTGGTGCAGGTTGCGCATAATTGCATTGTCGGCGAACATTCGATTCTAGTCGCGCAGGTAGGTTTGGCAGGTAGTTGCAAGTTGGGGCACCATGTGGTTTTAGCAGGGCAGGTGGGTCTTGCCGATCATGTAACTATAGGCGATAAGGCGATTCTGACCGCCCAGGCAGGGACGTTTCGGGATGTCGAAGATGGTGGAGTTTTTAGCGGATCGCCGGGAGTTCCCATCAATGTCTGGAAAAAATATGTCACCATTTTACCGAAATTACCGGACATGGCAAAAAAAATCAAGGACTTGGAAGCGCGATTGAAGGCGATTGAAAAAGATGAGACAGCCAGTTAGAATGGTGGGATAGGACAAACGCCGAAAAAACTCCATTGAAGGCCTCTTTGTAAAAATCCCACAAATAGAGAGTTTCTGTAAAATTATGGTTTCATCAGCTGGACGGGCATTCTGGATTATTTTGATTTTATTTTTCACTGTTGCGGCCTCAGCTCCCCAAATGACGAAAGGGGAGATTGAAAAATATATTGCAAAAAAACTTCGCCGAAACAGCGCGGTATTAAAACTGAATGCTAAGAATATTGGCGATCAGGGAATCAAAGTGATTGCCGATTCTCAATTGATGCAAAAAGTTCATACCTTGGTCATTTACCAGGGCAATGTCAGTGACACCGGGATTGGATATCTCGCCGAATCCCGTAATCTGAAAAACCTCCGGGTGCTATTTTTAGAAAGCAATCAGATCACCGATGCGGGGGCCAAACGAATCTCTGAATCCGCTGTTTTTTCCCAACTCAAAATCCTTAACCTGTATCGCAATTTTGTCGGTGATGCAGGAGCCACGGCTTTAGCCGAGTCGAAGGTTTTGGGTAACTTGGAAAAACTCAATCTTAATTTTAATCGGGTCCAGGACGAAGGCGCAATCCGCCTGACCAACTCAACGCAACTCAAAAACCTCCGTACTTTGGATCTGGCTTATAATCTCGTTGGTAAAGATGGGCTGATGGCATTTTCCCGGTTTAAGATGAAAAGACAGCTCGATACTCTGCATCAACAGAACCGGTTGGACAAGTTGGGAGATGTCATCCGCGGAGATTTGGGGGTTCATGTTTTATTGGAATCCAAGTACGCGGTCGAAATTGTGGAGCTGGATTTAAGCGAAAGCGATATTACGGACAATTCAGTGATTGCCTTGGCCCACTCAAAAAAACTAAGTGGTTTGCAATCATTGAACCTTTCAGGCAATACTATAACGGATGTCGGAGCGAAGGCTTTGGCCACTTCGAAAAACTTGGTGGGATTGAAAAAGCTAAACCTGAATTTCAATCGAATTGAGGATGGTGGTGCCTTTGCCATTGCGCATTCAAAAAATTTAGCGAACTTGGAATCCTTGAAACTGGGACAAAACCGTATTGGCAGTGAAGGGGCTGTGGCCCTCAACCAGTCCAAAACACTGAGCAATCTTCAGCATCCCATTTTTGGGTTTTACTAGGCAGACAACGTCCACAGGAAATATTAGAATTCTCCAGGAAAAACTATGGTCCAAATTTTAGAATTTGAAAGAGAAATATTTGCCCTGGAAAACCAGATTCGCGAATTGGGCTCCCTATCGCATATGTATGACAGCGTTGGTGACATCACGCATGACATCTCTAAGCTGAAGAAAAAACTTCGCCACCTCAAACGGGATGTTTTTGCCAATTTGAAAGGCTGGCAGAAAACCCAGGTGGCGAGGCATCCGGATCGACCTTATACGCTCGATTATATTCACATGATCTTTTCCGATTTCTTTGAACTCAATGGCGATCGGAGAGGCGGCTTTGGTCCTTCCATTGTTGCAGGTCTGGCGCGATTCGATGGTCATCCTGTCATGATCATTGGCCATCAAAAAGGCCGGGAACCGGAGGATAAAATTCGCCGGAATTTTGGCATGTCCCAGCCAGCGGGATATCGCAAAGCCTTGCGCCTAATGCAAATGGCAGAAAAATTTGATATCCCCATCTTCACTATGATCGACACCCCTGGTGCTTATCCTGGTATTGATGCCGAGGAGAAGGGTCAGTCGGAAGCCATTGCATACAATATGTTCAACATGATCAATCTCAAGGTGCCGATTATCGTCACGGTGATTGGCGAAGGCGGATCAGGTGGCGCGCTGGCGGTTGGCGTTGGGGATCGCATCCTGATGCTTGAGCATTCCATTTATTCCGTTATTTCTCCGGAAGGATGCGCTTCCATTCTTTGGGGGGATAAAAAGAAAATTCAGCAAGCCGCCGAGGCATTGAGTATGACTGCCCAGAGTTTGTTGAAGCTCAATGTCATCGATGAAATTATTCGTGAACCATTGGGTGGGGCGCACCGCAATCATAAACGCTCCGCGATCGCTCTCAAAAAAGCCCTGCGAGCGAACCTCAAAGATCTGCTCCACTACCCTCCAGAAGAATTGGTCCGGAGCCGACATGAAAAATTTCGTAACTTAGGGACTTTCATCGAAGAAGCCTGATATCCCTATGAGCCAGATATATGGGTTGAAATAAAAATCCCTTTTCCCAATGGAGAGACCTCTAGAAAAACTGGAGTTTTCTGGAGAGGAGATATTGAGTTGCCCATCAGGGTTATGCAAAGGTATCTTTCCCCACAATGGAGAGGCATTTCCTCAGGCTGTTATCAAAGATGAACCTGGTTTTTGAATAACACGCTATATTCGCTGTCGGTTGCTATGAGTTCATCGTGAATGCCGCTCTCTACTAAACATCCTTCCTTCAATACCAGGATTCTTTCCGCTCCCTCCAGAGTTGAAAGTCGGTGCGCGATCACGAAAGTGGTGCGAGTCGCCATTAAATCATCCAAAGCCTGTTTGATTTTGGCTTCCGTTTTGGTGTCAACAGAGGCTGTGGCCTCATCCAGGATGAGGATAGGCGGATCTTTTAAAAAAATCCGGGCAATGGCGATGCGGTGCCTTTCGCCACCCGAGAGCCGCACTCCTCGTTCGCCGATGCGAGTGTCGTACCCATCCGGCAGTTTTTGAATAAACTCATCGGCGTTGGAGGCTTCTGCCGCCTGGATGACCTGCTCGCGGCTTGCCTCAATATTTCCATACAGGATATTTTCTGACACGGTGCCATTGAAGAGAAAGGGGTCTTGGGAGACCAGACCAATTTGTTCCCGCAGATAGGACAGTTTTAAATCCTGAATTCGATGGTCATCGAATTGGATGACACCTGAGTCGCAATCGTAGAATCGCATGAGCAGTTTCACGATAGTCGATTTGCCGCTTCCGGTATGACCCACCAGGGCGATTTTCTCTCCTGGTCTTATGGAAAAATTAATGTTCTGAATTGCGTTTTTACCTTTGATGTAAGAAAAGAACACGTCATTAAAGTGAATGGCACCCTGGACGTTTGTGGAGGGCAGAATAGCATCTGGTTTTTCCTTCACATCCGGAACCGCGTCAACAATTTCGAACAAGCGGTCACTGGATGCCAGCGCGTGTTGCAACATGTGGTTGACGGAATGCAGTTGGTTTATAGGTGTATAAAAAAGCGCCAGATAGCCGATAAAAGCGATGAGTCCTCCGATGGTTAATTCCTCGGCCCGCACCAATCCGATGCCATAAAACAGGATGAACACGGTTCCCAGTGAACCCAGAAACATCATCGTCGGCGAGTAAACCGCCCACAGGCGCATGACTTGCAGGGTGCCATCGCAATAATCGCTGCTACGTTTTTCGAAACGTTTGATTTCATGCAGTTGCCGGTTGAACGACTGAGTTTCGCGAATGCCGGAAATGCTGTCTTGCAGAGTCGAGTTCATCTTAGCCGCTCGTTCGCGAACCAGGAGGTATAGGCTATGGGCGCGAAGGGTGTATTTCCATGCGCCGAAAATCAATAGGGGAATGGGCAACAGCGCGACCAGTGCCAATTTCCAGTGTAGAGTGAACAGGATAATGGTGATTCCGATCAGCGTTAGAAAGGCGGTAACCACTTGTTCGACACCATCAATGAAAATACGCTCCACGTAATTCACATCGTCGTTCACGCGCGACATCAGTTCTCCGGTGGAGCGATTTTCAAAATAATTTAATGAAAGACTTTGCAGGGCTCGGTATACTTCGGAACGCAAATCAAAGACAACTTTCTGCTCGACTTTGTTGTTCACCATGATACGTTTGTAGTTAAAATAATTACGGGAGAGATACACCCCGAACAATCCCAGCGTGGCCCAGTATATCCAGATGGTATCAGTATCGGAGACCAGTTGGTCGACAATGATTTTGATCAGCCAGGGCGGGACCAGATCGAGCAGGGTCGTTGCCACCGCGAACACTAGGGTCAAAACGACCAAGGGGGTATAGGGTTTTAAATAACTCAACACTCTCAACAACGATTTCATTAATTGGCGACCACAATAGTGTTAGCGGACAACGTCCGCAGGAAATATTAGCAAGATATAATATTTGGTTATTCTCACCATAGGATACCCGTCTGCTCGTAGCGGGGTCGTTCATTCCGAATACTCAAGCTTACTATGGGGGTATGGTTATTAGAAGTCTCTTTTAAATAGAGTATTTTTTGCAGGGCTGAATGTCAAGCCTGCATAGCGAATCTGTTTATATATATAAAGGATTAAAAAGTGGAATATAGAAAACTTGGAAGCAGTGATTTGGAAGTGTCGGAGCTTGGTTTTGGTTCCTGGGGCATTGGCGGCGCCCCATTTTGGAAAAATGAAGGCGATAAAATCTCGGCTCAGGCAATCTTAAAAGCCTTTGACCTGGGTGTGAACTTTTTTGATACCGCACCGGTCTACGGCTTTGGCCACTCTGAAGAACTACTGGGCAAGACTCTGCAACCCATGCGGGACAAGGTCATTCTGGCGACCAAATGTGGTCTGCGCTGGGATAAGGAAGCGTTAGGGTCCATCAAAAAAGATTGCTCGCGGCAATCGATCCTGGAAGAGATCGACCAGAGTTTGCAACGCCTGCGCACGGATTACATCGACCTCTATCAGGTTCACTGGCCGGATGTCGCCACAACGCAACAGGAAATTATGGAGACGCTGTTGGAAATTCAGGAGAAGGGCAAGATTCGCCATATTGGCGTGAGTAATTATTCTGTGGCGCAAATGCAGGACTGTTTGAAGGTCGGCAAGATTGTTTCCCAGCAACCAGAGTACAGTTTGTTGCAACGGGAGATCGAAAAAGAGATGGTGCCATATTGCCTGGAGAACGATATCGGGATCATCGCCTACAGTCCGCTCGCTTCAGGAGTGTTGACTGGCAAGTATGACAAAAACACGCATTTTAAGGATTGGCGCGGCAAGGGAATCATCGGCGTATTCACCGGCGAGGGATTCGTGAAAAATATTGCTAAAGTGGATCGATTAAAGGATGTGGCGAAGTCTCTCGGGAAAACCTGCGGGCAAACGGCGATCAATTGGGTGGTCCAACAACCGGGACTGACGACGGCTCTGATTGGTGTCAAAAATGCCAATCAAATGGAAGAAAATCTTCAGGCTGTGGGATGGCAACCTGATGCGGAACAAATGCAATCGATTGATGAGATTTTTCAGGCGGAAAATAAAAACGCTTAATTCCCACCAGTGGATTTCATACCCCGTAGCTTGCTACGGCTTTTAAATAATAATTTTTTTCGGATACCCCGTCTACTTGCAGCGGGGTCGTTCATTGGGAGTTCTCACTCGGCTTTTGAAACGACTTCGGCATTATCTTGCTGGTATTCATTGAAAGCCTTTTGCAGGTTTTCAGAATCCTCATCGAACTTTGCAATGAGCGAAGGAAGATTGCCGTCTCTCGAATGAAGGTTGTGGAGCACCTGTTTAACCTCATCCAGATTTGCTTTCAGATCGGGTTGCGTGGCTTCGTGCAATTGGATTTCCACTCGTTGGATTTCCCCATAAAGCGCCGCCTGGACCGCCATCAAACTGCGGTCGACCTGATTTTGCAGAGTCAGGATACTGGACTCCAAGCTTTCTGTCTGAGCTCTCTGAAGAGTGCCATTGGTGTATATAAAGCCGATCAGTAAAACGATCAAACCGGTGTACACTAGAATTTTCAGCGTGACATTATTGCTTTTATTTTTTTGAATACTTTCGTGGATTCCCTCAATATCCCTGGAAATTTCGCTGAGGCTGTGCGAGAGGTCAGAAATCCGTGCTTCCAGATCGGGAGGATTGTCTGAAGTTATTTTAGGTTGCGTATTGTCTTCGTTTTCCATCCCAATCACCTCGTTATGCAAAAAAATGCTCCGATGCCATTACCGTTTATGGCGTTCATTAGAGCATTTCATAATAGCATTTAATTGAGGCAGATATGCAGGATACCGTTCATTTTCGATACGGAAAATCAGAAATATTAGATTTAATTGGTATCGATCTAATTCTGCTTTTCGGGAAGGGTGATGTGAACCGTTGTTCCCTCTTTAGGTAGACTTTCCACTCTGATCTTACCATGGTGTCGTTTCACCACTTTATTGCATATGGAAAGACTTGTCCCTGCGTCGTCAAAGTTGTCCTGCTCATGCGATTGTTGAAAGAGTTTGCCAACCTGAATCAAGTGTTTTTTGTCAAACCCGATACCGTTATCCTTTACTTGGATTTCCCAATTTCCTTCATCACCTTTGGAACTACTCAGGTGGACGATCGGAATAACCTCAGTTTTACAAAATTTTATTGAGTTTCCTATCAGGTTTCGGAACAATCGATGGATTTGCAACGGGTCCGCTTCCAGAGTAGGAAGATCTCCCACTTCGATCTTTGCGCCCGCTTCTGATATCAGAGGCTCCAAATTTTCCAACACCTCCAGGGCCAATTTTTTGAGATCGACCGATTTAAAAGGATGTTCTTTTGTAGTGATTTTGGAACAGTCGAGTAGATCGTCGATAAACAATTGCATGCTTTCCGCCGATTTCTGCATACTGTTTAAATAAGCTATAGTCTGATCATCCAGGGTATAGCCGCAGGCTTCTTTAATTTTTTCGCCAAAGAGAATTATCTTCATTAGGGGTGTATGAAGATCATCTGATGCAATGTTAGTGAAATCGTCAAGCTCATAGTATCCCTTTTCCAGTTCTTTGATATACGACTGCAGTTTGTCCTGATCCTTTTTGTGTTGAACCAGTTCCATATTTAATCGGTCATTAAGCGCCCGCAGTTTCTCACCCAGTATTGAATGCTGTCTCACCAAATACTGTTTATCCAAACAATTAGCAATTTTTATAGAAAATTCGCTTCGATCACAGGGTTTTTGAAGATAATCAAAAGCCCCTAATCTAAGAGCTTCAACGGCAGTTGTTAACGAGCCATGACCACTCAGAACTATGACCTGAGCGTCAGGATCCGTCTTTTTGACTTCTTTCAACACGTCAATCCCATTGAGGCCCTCCATCATGAGATCGGTCACCACCAAATCATGTCTTGCCCGTTTAAATTTTTCGATACCTTCTTCACCACTTTGAGCGGTTTCAACTTTATATCCCTGTTTTTCCAGATTGAATCCCAGGGTTACTAAAATGGAATCTTCATCATCTACAAGCAATATGGAATTGTTTTTCACGATTAAGACCTTAGTATGGGAAATGATAGTGTTATTGTGGTTCCTTGACCGGGTTGGCTTTTGATATCAATATCACCATTGTGTGCTTTTATAATTGTGTGACAGATAGAAAGCCCAAGCCCCGTTCCTTTAACGGTAGCTTTTGTTGTAAAAAATGGCTCAAAGACAGATCCAATGATTTTCGGATCAATTCCGCACCCTGTGTCCTGAATTTGGATTATTACAAAAGAATCTTTCAGCTCACTTTTAACATTGATTTCACCATCATCACTGGTGATTGCCTCTTCGGCATTTTGAAGTAGGTTCAATATCACCTGCTCTAACTGATCCTGAACACCGTTGATCATCAGTTCTTTTTCAGAAAGGTTTATATTGAAATCTATTTTTCTTTTCTTCATCTTTGTCTTAATCAGCAGACAAACTTCATCAACGATATTGTTAACGTCAATGGTTGAAAAAGCTTCCTGAGATGGACGGTGAAAATCTTGAAGGTTTCTAATTAGCTTAGCAATTCTTTTGCATTCGTTAAGCGCCCGTAGTTTCTCACCCAGGATTAAATGCTGTCTCCGAAATTCCTGTTTTGCCAAACAGTTAGAGATTTTTTTGGAAAATTCGCTTCGATCGCAGGGTTTTTGAAGATAATCAAAAGCCCCAAATCTAAGAGCTTCAACGGCATTTGCAAACGAACTATGACCACTCAGAATTATGACCTGAGCGTCAGGATCCGTCTTTTTGACTTCTTTCAACACGTCAATCCCATTGAGGCCCTCCATCATGAGATCCGTGACCACCAAATCATGTCTTGACTGATTAAATTTTTTGATACCTTCTTCACCATTTTGAGCGGTTTCAACTTTATATCCCTGTTTTTCCAGATTAAAGCTCAAGGTTGCTAGAATGGAATCTTCATCATCTACAAGCAATATGGAATGGTTTTTCACGATTTTGTCCTGAGTGAGGGAAATGATATTGTTATTGTGGTTCCTTGACCGGGTTGGCTTTTGATATCAATATCACCCTTATGTGCTTTTATAATTCCGTGACAGATGGAAAGCCCAAGGCCCGTTCCTTTAACGGCAGATTTTGTGGTGAAAAAAGGCTCAAAGACAGATTTAACGATTTTCGGATCAATACCGGATCCTGTGTCCTGAAACTCAATTAAAACTATAGCATCCTTCAATTCACTTTTTACACTGATCCGACCTTCATCACCGGTGATAGCCTCTTCGGCATTTTGAAGTAGATTCAATATCACCTGCTTTAACTGATCGCGGACACCGTTGATTATCAGTTCCTGATCAGAAAGGTTCACATTGAAAGCTATTTTTCTTTTCTTCATCTTTGTCTTTATCAGCAGGCAAACCTCATCAACAATATTGTTAATATTAACGCTTTCAAAAACTCCCTGAGAAGGGCGGTGAAAGTCCTGCAGATTTTTTATCAGCTCCGCAATTCTTTTGCACTCGCTGACCCCAATAGCCACCAGCTTTTTGTACGCCGGTTCCATTTCCACACCATCCTGAACTTCTTCAAGAACATTTTTAATGCCATATAAGGGATTGTTGAATTCATGAGCGATGGAGGCTGACAGCTTGCCTGTGGCCGTGAGTTTTTCCGCATACACTAATTGCTCATTTTTCTTTTTAAGCTCGGCCGTTCGCTCCTCAACCAAATTTTCCAGGTTGTTCCGGTAAGCCCTTAATTCTTTTTCTACTTCCTCGCGGATCTTCAACTCATTCTTGAGTTTCCTGAGGATTATAAAACTGATGATGCCCCCTAATAAAACGAGCGCGGCAACAAAGAAGATTACTTTTTTATCCTTTTCCTTAGTGTAATCGCGAATTTTTATTTGCAAAATTTCTTCATCAGCAAAATGCAAACGCCCTAACTGACGAACCACAATTGAGAAAGTCGGAGGTAATTCATGTGATCCGACCTGAATTGAAGAAAAACTTTCCCCCTGAGAATCCAGCTGAGACAATACTTTCTGCCAATGAGATTTAATGTTGTTCAGCGTATTTTGATACTGGGGGTATTTGTACTCATTTTGAATGTTAGTGATCGTCTCCAGAGACTCTTTGATAGAAAATCTAAATTGATCGCGGTTAGCGGCTTGGGAAAATGCTACTTCTTCTTCTGGTACGTAAGAAATATCCAGACGTGCAATTTTTTTTTCAAATCGGGTAATCTCTCTTTCAATTGCCAATGTCTCGGATATAGTTGCTTCGTGATATTCCACAAGGACTTGTTTCATTTCCACAAGCTGGTTGTTTTGCCAGGAAGTATAATAAATTGCACTGACCGCAAGGCCCAAAAACACCGTAGCCAGCCAATAAAAATACTTTAAAAATGATAATGAATCTTTTTTTATAATACTCAATTGAGCATCCCCAATTCCTCCAAGACCTTTCTCATTTTCGCAAACTCTTCAATTTGGACAGGTAAAAAGTGATCGGCATTCAATAATTTCAGTATTTTACGGTGCTCCTCATCTTCTAAAGTTAGATTCAGAAAAGCATCGCGGATTTTAATTTGCTGTGAATTCGAAATTGAAGGTTGAATCGCCCATACATAGTCTGGAAATTCCGGGGTTTGTCCTATTATCCTGACGTCCTTTTTCAGCAAGGAACCGTTTGCATACATTTTGTCGATGATCGGTGAACTGGCTACTCCCAGATCAACTTCTCCGTCCCGTATCCAGTAGGCGGTTTGGTCGTGCTTGCCGGAGTATTTAATTTCCGAAAAAAACGTATCAGGAAAAATTCCACTATCTTGCATATAAAAGCGCGGCATGATGTGCCCTGACGTAGATAACTTGGCCCCAAAACTAAAACGTTTGTCCTTGTAATCAGTAAGCTTGTTGCTCTTGAATTTGCTATTCGCCAAATAATAACTGAAAAAATGGAGATCAATATCCCGCATGGCCAAAGGTACTGCTTGATATTGATGATGGGCTTTTACAAATAAAACTCCACCAAACAAAGCCATATCGACTTTTTCCTGGTCAAAAGCATCCATCAAACCTGCATAGGTCTCTGGAATGTACAGTTCAAATTTTAGGCCAGTGTCCTTGGACAGGTAACTCATTAAAGGCAGGAATCGCTTTTTTAAATTTTCGACAGATTCACCTGGACTCAACCCAACAATAACTTTTGAGAGAGTTCTTCCTTCTTCCGCCTTATCCGAAGAACAGGCCAAAGCCATGGAACAAAACATGATCAACAATAATAAATAGTTAAAACCCCTGAATTTTTTCCAATACAAATAACTCATAGCTGATTTCCTATTGTTCAGGGAGTAGGTCCTAATTGGACTACTCTTGTCGGGGTAATTTTTTGTCTGCTCTATCCAAAAACATTTGAACGCCCAATTCGGGACAGTGGAGTGATTGATTAATTGACCAATATATCTGCTTAGAGATTTACACTAATATTCCATTATAACTGTATAATGGCTCTTTTTAAAAGGAAAATATTTGGCGTGGATTTTTATATTAGAAATTCCCATTCATGGCGCTGATATAAAGTTGAATGATGTCATCGCCGGAAAAAATAGCGATGCAGGTGCCTATTGCTAAAAACGGTCCAAAAGGAATCTGGCTCTTTCGAGTGGATAGTTTTGCGATCATTAGCATCCCGCCGATGATGGACCCCAAAAAAGCCCCGGCAAAAATAATCAACAGCACTTTTTGCCAACCAAATAAGGCGCCTGCCGCCGCAATGAATTTTATATCGCCGCCGCCCATGCCTCCCTTGCTGACCACTGCGAGAAAAAAGAACAATCCGCCGCCCAACAAAAAACCGAATAAAGAATCCCAGATTCCTACTAAAAAATATCCAGCGATAAAACCAAAAATAATGCCCGGTAAGGTGATGAGGTCGGGAATTATTTTGTGCTCAAAATCAATGGCGGTTATTACCACCAGTGCCGGGAGCACAATGAAATAGATGCAAAACTCCCAGGTTGGGCCAAAACTTATATATGCCGCCGTAATCAATAAAGCTGTAATCAGTTCTATAAGTGGATAAATGATGGATATAGGAGTTTTGCAGGTGCGGCATTTAGCGCCAAGGAAAATATAACTGAGAACCGGAATATTGTCCCATGAGCGCACTGGGGAGTTGCAATTTGTGCAATGCGAACCCGGAAAAACAACAGATTTTCCCTTTGGTATTCGATAAATGCATACGTTGCAAAAACTTCCTACCAATAAGCCAAAGATAAAAACGAAACCCACTTGCACGGAAAACGGAAAGGTTAATAAGCGTTCTATCATTCAATTAATTTCGCTTAAGAGTAGATGGGCTAATAGGTATCCGCTATCAGATGATTCACGGTTTTAAAAATTATATCTGCGGGAAAACCTTTTCGTTGAAGAAACTGTATTAATCGACGACGTTTTACTATTGGATCGACTCCTCGTAGTTGATGGGCTTTTTTTTCGGCGGCAAGTTGTGCTAACTCTTCTTCATCAACTTCCGCGTAAAGACTGGTGAGGGTTTGATCGACCAGTTCGCGGGCAAGGCCTTTCCCCAGCAGGTCTTGCCTCAATCGGTAGGGCCCGAATTTTTTGTTGGCGATTCGCGACCGTCCCCAGTCCAAGGCAAACTTTTCATCGTTGAGATAGCCATATTGGACCAGGTTTTTCAGGGTCTGGTTGACGATGGAAGCAGGATACTCTTTTTGCTTCAGGTGATCCTGAGTTTCCGAATAGCTCCTCGCTCGGTAAGAAAGGTAGCGGTAAGCCGCCGACAGCGATTTTTTCAATAGTTCGGAATCCATTGCACAATCAAACTAGATCCAAATCGTCATCTCGAGCTGATGCAATCAGCTGTTCATTCCGCTTTGGATGCCTTTTTACCATTTTTGGAAGATTCCGACCCATTGTCTGCACTGGCAGGTTTACCCTTTATTGGAGGAAGATCCATTTTTTCACGCACTAAACTTTCTATTTTTCGAAAAATCTCAGGTTCATCCAAAAGGAATTTGCGTGAGTTTTCACGTCCCTGTCCCATCCGTTGCTCGCCAAAGGAGAACCAGGTGCCGCTCTTGTT
>Ga0114950_10002233_pt1 | contig 14833 bp, 14 predicted proteins | sample N075metaG_FD_83503 | JGI IMG/M metagenome (GOLD analysis project Ga0114950, IMG submission 83503) | Deep subsurface microbial communities from Kermadec Trench to uncover new lineages of life (NeLLi) - N075 metaG | ecosystem: Environmental > Aquatic > Marine > Ocean trench > Sediment | place... | reverse complement strand
TTTCCGGTACCTGCTGCATCTGGCGGACACCAGCCTCATCCTGGGACAACGGTTGTCCGAGTGGGTGGGGCATGGCCCGACGTTGGAGGACGACCTGGGCCTTGCCAACACGTCTTTGGATCTTATTGGCCAGGCGCGGCTCCTGTATACCTACGCGGGCGAACTCGAAGGGCTCGGGCGTTCCGAAGACGACCTTGCTCTTCTGCGCGCGCCCGATGAGTTCCGCAACCTGAACCTGGTGGAGCAGCCCAACGGCGACTTCGGCTGCACGATAGTTCGTCAGTTTCTTTTCGATGCCTGGCAGATGGAGCTTTTCCAGGCGCTTGAAGGTTCCGCCGATTTGCGTCTTGCGGAGATCGCGACGAAATCGGTGACGGAAGTACGCTATCACCTGCGATTTTCCAGCGGTTGGTTGATCCGGCTTGGCGATGGTAGCGCCGAAAGCCACCGCAGGGTTCAGGCGCCTCTGCGCGATCTATGGAAATACACATTAGAGCTGTTCACCCCGGACCAACTGGACGAGCAAATGCACGACGTCGGCATCGGGCCGGATCTTTCCGGTCTGCGCGGTGCCTGGTCGCGCCAGGTCGACAAAGTGTTGGAACAGGCAACATTGAGCCGTCCGGAAGACGTTGCCTACACATGGTTTGGAAAAGCTGGCGCGCACACTGATAACCTTGGCCACATCCTTGCCGACATGCAGTACATGCAGCGAACCTATCCCGGGGCTTCATGGTAGATCCTGGTATCGGTTCAGGCGTCACTAAGCCATGTTGAAGTTTCACGCTCTAGCGCTGGTGGGCAAAGAACAAGAAGGTGAAGAAGCGGTCTGCCTGAAATTTCTGGTGCCCGAAGAATTGATTTCTACCTACACCGGCCAGGCAGGGCAGCACATCGTGCTCAAGGTTCAGTTGGACGGAACCGAGGTCCGGCGTACGTACTCTCTTGTCAGCGTACCTGGTGAGTTTCCTTTGCGGATCGGTATTCGCCTGCATGATCTTGGCCAGATGTCTCAATATCTGACCTCTGCGCTCCGGCTCGAAGAGCGGCTTGAAGTTTTACCGCCCAACGGAAGTTTCGTCAGCAAGTTCAAAGATGGCAGGCCTCGTCGTTATGTCGGGTTTGCGGCCGGCTGCGGCATTACGCCTGTGCTGGCGCTCATCAAGGCCAAGCTCGCCGCCGAACCAGATTGCCATTGGGTGTTGTTCTACGGCAACCGATCCGCTGCGCGTGCAATGTTTCTCGAAGAGCTTTTAGGCCTGAAAGACCACTACCTCGACCGTCTTGCGGTGCACTTCATCATGAGCCGCGAACCACAGGATATTGACGTGTTCAATGGTCACATCGATGGCGACAAGCTTCGGGCGCTCGGTGGCCCTTGCCTTGCACCGGATTCGACCGATGAATTTTTCGTCTGCGGCCCTGACGACATGATTTCCGCTGTTTGCAGCGCGCTTGTCCGGTTCGGCGTTAGCCCGCAGCGCGTGCACGTGGAGCATTTCACCCTGGAGACGGTCTCCACCACAGAGCGGTCCGAGAAAACACCCGTTGTGATGGAAGGCTCGGCGCAGGTCACTGTCATCATGGATGGCCGACGTCGGTCGTTCACCATGGCGTTGGGCGGTGAAACCGTCCTCGAAGCCGCGTTGTCGGCCGGAGTTGACCTTCCATACAGCTGTTGCGCCGGTGTGTGCGCAACGTGTCGCACCAAGGTCGTCAACGGCGCGGTGGATATGAAGGAAAATTTTGCGCTGGAGGATTGGGAACTTGACCAAGGCTACGTGCTGGCGTGCCAGTCGCGTCCCCGGGGCGCCGAGCTTGTGCTCGACTACGATGACGTTTGATCTGGAGGGAGCATGGTAGAGGAGACAGAAATTCAGACCGTGAGCTTTGTCGGCCTGGGCGTCATGGGCTACCCCATGGCCGGTCATCTGGCGAACGCCGGTTATGCAGTGCGGGTGTACAACCGTACCGCTAGCAAGACCGAAGACTGGCTGAAAATGTACACAGGAATGGCAACGGCGACACCCTCCGAAGCGGCGCAACATTCCGATGTGATATTCATGTGCGTTGGCAATGACAAAGACGTGCGCTCAGTTGTTTTCGGTGACGACGGCGTTCTGGCCGGTATGGCCTCGGATGCAGTTCTTGTAGATCACACTACCGTGTCTTCTGAGCTGGCTTCGGAACTCGCCGCAGCTACTGCGGGGCAGGGTTGCGGATTTCTCGATGCGCCGGTATCCGGGGGTCAGGCGGGGGCCGAGAACGGTCAGCTCACGATCATGGTCGGTGGGGCAGCACAGACGTTCGAGCGGGTATGCCCCGTGATGGGCTGTTATGCGAAATCCATACGGCTGATGGGTGGAGCCGGCGCAGGCCAGCTTACCAAGATGGTGAATCAGATATGCATCGCCGGCGTACTGCAAGGTTTGGCTGAAGGTCTACACTTCGCCGAGCAGGCCGGCCTGGACATCGAGTCTGTAGTCGATGTCATTTCCAATGGTGCCGCGCAATCCTGGCAGATGGAAAACCGTCATCGCACCATGGCCGCCGGAGAGTTCGAATTCGGATTCGCGGTGGATTGGATGCGCAAAGACCTGGATATTGCCCTGAGCACGGGTCGCAACCTACACGCGCGGCTGCCGATGACCGCGCTGGTCGATCAGTTCTACGCAGACGTGCAGAGCTATGGGGGTAGTCGCTGGGATACCTCGAGTTTGATTGAACGCCTGCGGCGGGGCTAAGCACTAGTACCGCATCTCGGAGGTGATCCGCGATCTCGATCGCGACCGGGCCGTCGGCTTCGGCAAGCGGATCGACATTCACACTGCCAGTTGCACCTCCGTGACACCGTGAAGAAAAATAGAGACCCTGCCGGCGGCTCGCTGCCGGACAGCGGGCTTGCTGAGCAGCGCTCCGACGACGCGTCGAACCGGTTCACCCCACCAGGCACGGCTCAGGAGTAATTTGGGCGGCTGTGCCTGCAATGCCTGAACCTGCCGGACCTCGGGCGTGCGTTCGGCTTCAATGGCATCAAGCGCGCCCGCCAGCGCGTTGCCGTCTGGCTCCGGCTGAGACAGGACGGGCACAAGGTGATTGGCCGCAACGATCGCGTCGCGCAGCGCGATGTTGATTCCCTGGCCGCCGACGGGCGACATCGTATGCGCGGCGTCACCGATCACGAGGACCCCGGGCGTGCTCCAGTGGTCCACGCAGTCGGAAACCGCGTCGAGCAGGAAGGGTTTGTGCACCGCGTCGCGGTGCGCGCGCAGGTGATCCGCAAAATCGGGTGATACGTGATTCGCCATCTCTTCCACCCACTGTTTGATGCCGCGGCTGCGCAAGTCGCCGAACGTTCCCTTCAAAATAACCCAGCCGAGCTGCAGCGTGTCGTCCCACGTGTGATAGGCGATCAGCAGGTGCCCTCGCCCGGCGTAGGCACGTACGCCCCGCCAGTCGTGCGGGCACGGCAGCTTGCACCAAACGATATCCATTGGTGCGCTGATTTGACGGGCCCGCAGTCCGACCTGCTTGCGTACCACGGAATTGCGTCCGTCGGCGCCAACGACCAGGTCGGCCTTCAGTTCCTGCTCGTCGTCATCGGTGCGTATGCGCACCCCGGCGACACGACCATCGTCGCGGATCAGTTCCTTGACCGATACGCCTCTGATCAGGTGGAACGATGAGCTGGTGCCAGCCTCTCCGACCAGCATCTCGAGCAGCGCCGGCTGGGACACGGCCATGACCCGAAAATCCTCGGGAAAATCGGTGTCAAGGGATTCGCTGAAGAGCGGTCGTCGGTTCAGATATACGTCTATCGTCTGCTGCGTGTAGCTTGGCAGCGTCGCGAGCTGCGCTTCCAGGCCCATCTGCTCCAGTGCTGTGATACCGCTTGGCATCAGTATTTCGCCGCGGAATTCGCGGGCGAAATCCCGCCGGCGTTCGAGCAGGGTTACTTTGATGCCGTGGCGGGTGAGTAGATATCCGAGGCTCGCGCCCGCCGGACCCGCACCGACGATCACGACGTGGCTCATCGGCGTGCATGTACAGATTGTTGAAGAAAATATGAAAGCCTGCTTTTCATACGTGAAGCTTTCACACGACCACGCATGTTGAAATACAAGAGTTCGGGCCTCGATTCCTCATCCATGTCGTAACTATAGCGTAAACACGTTCTTGCATCTTAAACAGGTGGGAGGCCGGTGTCTGCTCCTGGAATCGATTGCCACAGAGCTGTCCCGTTAGGTGATTGAACCCACCCCGCCATCCAGAGCAGGGTCTTGTAAGTCTGTCTTATACGTTTCGCTCAGCAGAAAGACTGACAATAACGTCAAGGCACATGCGATCGCAATGTAGATCGAGATGCCGAATGTGCTTTCGTAGGTTGCGTATATCGCTGTAGCAATGATCGGCGCTAGAGCGCCACCGAGTATCGCGCCGATCTGGTAGCCAAGCGACACGCCCGAGTAACGTACGTGGGTGCTGAACAACTCGGTGAGGAACGCCGCCTGAGGTCCGTACATCATGGCGATGAATATCTGACCTCCACACACGGCGATGGTAACGAGCACAGTGGAACCCGTGTCGATGAGCGGAAAGAGTAAAAACGCCCAGACTCCCAGCAGCGCGGCACCCGTCATATAGATACCGCGGCGACCGTGTCTGTCCGAGAACGACGCTGAGATGAACAGCACCGGAATCTGCACGAACGAGGAAATGAGCACAGCCTGCAATATTGTGTTGCGAGGAAGGTTCAGACCAGTTGGATCTGTGGCATAGGCGACCACAAAGGCTATAAGGATGTAAAACATCACCTGGGTTCCCAGGAACGCTCCTGCGGCGAGCATGATTTGTTTGGGATAGGTGGCCAGTGCCTCGACAACGGGCGATCTGGTTGTGGCCACAGCGGGCCCGTTTTTTGCCTCTTTCAGTGCCTGTAACTCTCGGAATGCGGGTGTGTCTTCGAGCCTTAGCTGAACATAGAGACTGAGTGCGATCAGCAAGACGCTTGCAAGGAACGGAATGCGCCATCCCCACGTGATGAATGCTTCATCAGATACGCTTGCGGTGATGATCATGAAGGTCCCATTGGCAAGAATGAGACCGACTGCCGCTCCTGACTGAGCGAACGCGCCGTAAAATCCACGCCGGTTCGGCGGGGCGTTTTCGGTGACTAACAACATAGCGCCACCCCACTGTCCGCCGACGGCGAGCCCCTGCACAAAACGTAACACGATCAACATTGCCGGTGCGAGAACGCCAACGGTTGCGTATGTCGGCAGAAAACCGATCAATGTAGTGGCGATACCCATCATCAACAGTGCGGAGACCAGCGTCTTTTTACGTCCGATTCGGTCTCCGAAGTGACCAAAGACGATGCCCCCAATGGGGCGGGCGAGGAAACCTACCGCGAACGTCATAAAGGACCAGATCAAGCTGAGGTACCGTGGTGTTTCTTCGGCAAAAAAGACCGTCGGAAACACCAGAGCGGCCGCGGTCGCGAAAATAAAAAAATCGAACCATTCGATGCTCGTACCGGCGAGCGAAGTGAGCGCTACTCGGCGCATCGACCGCTCTGGTGGAGCTACCGGTGAGCTTTCCGGCGTAGCTGGGGTATGACTCGCCATGTTGGATCCCTTTTTTGGTATGCCTGTATCGGGAAACCCATCAATGCCCGGTCAGTCCAGATCCCACTTCGCCCCGTCTTCGTAGCAATGGGTTGTGCCCATAGGAGTCAGCCACTAGGAGGGCATAGGAATTGCTGCTCAGGCGCTCCTGCGCGCCTCCATATCAAGTGACTGGATGTATCAACAATCGACGGTCGTTGCTCTTTACGACCCTTAAGAACACACGTTCGAATGACCGATCGAATCGTGCGCGCCTAACGGGCTTGCGTCGGCGCGGGCTGACTGCCTCGAATCAGGCGCCCGGGACGCGCACCGGTGTCCTCGCCATCTTGCATCACCACCTCACCGGCAACCAGCGTCGCCCGATACCCACGTGCCTTCTGGATAAAGCGGCCTCCGCCCGCGGGAAGATCGTGCACCATCTCCGGCGCCTCGAGCGCTAACTCTGCGTGGTCGATCACATTGATGTCCGCGCGATAGCCAGGCGCCAGCACACCACGATCATTCAATCCGTACAATCGCGCGGTGTCGGAAGTCTGCTTCTTGACCACGAACTCAAGCGGCAGCAACCCGCGCTTTCGGTCACGCGCCCAGTGTGTGAGCATGAATGTCGGCGTGCTGCCATCGCTGATCGCGCCGCAGTGGGCGCCACCATCTGAGAGTCCGATCACGCTGCATGGATGCTCGAGCATAGACTTGGCCGCATCCAGGTTGCCATCGGTGTAGTTGAACAAGCCCAGCAGCAACAGCTGCCGGCCTTGATTTTTCTGCATGACGTCCAACATGACTGCCAATGGCGACTGTCCGGACCGATCTGCCATAGCTTGAATGCTGTTGCTAGCATCTGGCTCGTAGTTGGGCGGGTCTTCCATCGGGTACATACGCTCGAAGTTAACCAGGCCTGAATGCGCGATGCCCATTGCTTGTGCTTGTTCCAGCAGGCTCGACTTCAGTGCCGTATCTGCCAACCGTGCAGCCTGTGCGGCCGGTTGCAGATCTTTGAGTTCCGCGAACGCCGGCAAGCGCTCGAACGGGTGTCGGGCCGTCAGGCCGAGCAGGCCGCCCACCAAGCGGCCGTGACATTGCGGATACAGTTGTGCACCTTCGGCCGCCGCTGTAGCCGAAGCGTTCAGGATTTGGCGCCATTGGTCACGGTCGGCGTTGTACTGCACCAGCGCGAACGTGACGGGTCTGCCGGTTTCAAGCGCCAGCCGGCGCATCCATTCGACCTCTTTGTCAGGCAAGGACAGGTCGTCGCCGGTAACGCCTGCAGGCGCCAACTCGAACACGCCCGCTGGCATGGCTCGGCCGATGCCGAAGAGTTCATCTTCAGCCGCGAAGGTGCCCGGCACGTTGCGTCCGTCTATGGCTCGATGGGCGATGGTGCGGGAGGTGGAGAAACCCAATGCGCCGGCCTCGATTCCCTCTCTGACGATGCACGCCATGCGCTCGATGTCTTGTCGGCTGGCAGGCTCATTGGCTGCTCCTCGTTCACCCATAACATAAGCACGAACGGCCCCGTGGGGAACCTGGGTGCCGATGTTCACGCCATAGTGATGCCGTTCGAGGTAGTCGAGGTATTCGGGAAATGTCTCCCATTGCCATTGAATACCTTCGTGCAACGCAGTTCCCGGAATGTCCTCAACACCCTCCATCAATCCGATCAACCATTCGTGGCGATCTGGATCAACCGGTGCGAACCCCACGCCGCAATTGCCGAAAACCGCTGTCGTGACCCCGTGCCAGGTCGACGGCGTGAGCATAGGATCCCAGGTCACCTGCCCATCGTAGTGGGTATGAATGTCGACAAACCCAGGGGTGATCAGTAGACCTTCGGCGTCGATGATCCGCTTTGCCTTGCCATCGACGCTGCCAACTTGCACGATCATAGCGTCGTCAACAGCAATATCGGCGTGGGCCGGCGGGGTGCCTGTTCCGTCGACGACCAGCCCATTCTTAATGAGTAGATCGTGCATGGCTTTCTCCTGACGATGCGGATTGGTGGATGTTACACCCTTGCACCTGGTGAGGTTTACCTATCGTTTCGCGCCACGTGACAATCGCTCTTCAACAACTCGTACTTTTTCAAATACCCGCGCAGCTGGTGGTACGTAAGCGACAGGAGCTCGGCGGCTTTGCGTTGGTTGTGTTTGCCCTGCTGCATCGCCTGATTGATCAGATCGATCTCGAACGCCTGCACCGTCTTCTTTAAATCCAGCGGCAGCGTGTGGTCCGCGCCGGGATTGGTGGACGGTTGGGCAGCGCGCGATGATACCTGCGGTCGAAATGGGGAATCGAATGGGTCAAATATGATCTCGTCCACTTCGTCTTCGGGGTTGCTGCGGTACACGCACCGTTCGATAACGTTCTTCAGCTCACGGACGTTGCCTGGCCAGGGATACTCGGCGAGTGCCATTCGTGCAGCGCTGGTGAAACCAGGGAAATATTCCCGCTGGAGCTCATTTGCCATAGTGACGGCAAAATGATCGGCCAACAGTTGAATGTCTGTCTGCCGGTCGCGTAGCGGTGGCAAGGTGAGCACGTCGAACGCCAGCCGGTCCAGGAGGTCATTTCGGAACTTTCCGGCTTGGGCCAGGCGCGGAAGGTCATCGTTGGTGGCGGCAATCAGGCGCACATCGCAGTACAGCGTTTTGTTGCCGCCAACGCGCTCGAAATCGCCGTACTCGATGATCCGCAGCAGCTTTTCCTGTACCAGCACCGAGGTGTTCGCCAACTCATCGAGGAACAGTGTTCCGCCGTGGGCACGCTCGAATCGGCCGTGGTGGGTGCGGGTGGCGCCGGTAAATGCACCCGCTTCGTGGCCGAACAGCTCGCTTTCGAGCAGCGAATCGCTGATGGCGGCACAGTTCATCTTGAGGAACTGCCCTTCCCACCGGTTCGAAAGGTAGTGCAGCCGCGCGGCAATCAATTCCTTGCCGGTACCGCGTTCACCCACAATTAGGACCGGCTTCTCCAAAGGCGCAACTTGTGACACCTCTTCGAGAATGCGTAAGAATGCCGGGGATTCGCCCAGCAACCGGTCCTTGTCCATGGCCATGCGGTGAATTCTGCCAACAGTTGGCGGTTTTTACTATCCAACCGATCAGCCGATATTTCGGTGTCCGAAAATATGTAATAAAAACAAAGGGATAATAATCGTGTGAGATTGGCACGGATCGTGAAGTAGGTACGAACGTGGATGTCGGCGATGCGCCAAAACGCGACCGAACATTCAGTCATCAATCTTCAGAGGCATATTTGAGATGAGTATCTTTTCCCGTATGTCGGACATCATCAACTCGAACATCAACGCCATACTCGATAAGGCCGAAGATCCGGAGAAGATGGTTCGGCTCATCATTCAGGAAATGGAAGAGGCGCTGGTCGAGGTGCGCAGCACTGCAGCACGGGCAATCGCGGATAACAAAGAGCTGTCGCGACGTCAGGAATATCTGGACACCGAAGCATCGGAATGGGGGCGTAAGGCTGAAGTTGCTATCAACAAGGGCAGGGATGATCTCGCCAAGGGAGCGCTCGTCGAACGTAACAAGGCTTTCGAAGCTGCTCAGGCGCTCAGCAAGGACGCGCAGATTCTTAATGAAACCCTTAGTAAACTGAACGAAGATGTGGGTGCTCTGCAGGCCAAGATCAAGGACGCGAAAGCCAGACAGAACGCGATCACCATGCGCGGCCAGGCCGCACATTCCCGTCTGGGGGTGCGTCGTCAGCTCGCCGAGCACAGTATAGACGATGCGATGCAGCGCTTTGAGAACTATGAGCGCAGGATGGATGAACTCGAAGGTCAGATCGAGGCCTACGACATGGGCCAGAAAACCCTGGCCGATGAGATATCGGATCTCGAGCGCGATGAGGCCATCGACGCGGAACTCGCCGAGATGAAGGCTCGGATGGCCAACGAGACAGGCGCGAACGGCCCGGAACCAGTCCAGCCGCCGCCCCATAACGATACCGATAAATCCGCTAACGGTTAGGAGCAACAATGGACGGCATAGTTGTCGCCTTCTTCGTCCCGACGGTTATCTTCCTGGCTATCGTTGCACCTGTGTGGATTTTCATGCACTACCGCAGCAAGCAACGTGCCCAGGGTACGTTGTCCGAAGACGAACGAAACGAGCTCGAGTTGCTCGCTGGACAGACCGAACGGATGGTGGAACGCATCGAAACGTTGGAATCAATCCTCGACAGTGAAACCCCGGGTTGGCGATCACGGATGGGCTCGGAGTGACCTGCCATGAGTGATCGTATGAACCATGATTCCGGCAATCGCGATAATTCCGCCAGCAGCTATTCATCCGAGTTCCAGCACGCCGTGGAGCGTCTTGAAACAGCCGTCCACGAGCTCGTGAACTCTGCAAAGGATCAGTTTTCCGACCGCGCCACCGCTTTCATCGACGAAACCACCAGCCGGTTGAAACGCGAGTTCGGGGCGCGCCATCGAACTTCATCTGAATCGGAACCCGCTCGGGAACGCATGCGGACAAGACGTCGAAATCGTCATCGACGCAGCTATACGTGGATGGCGCAGCGCTCGCGGCGGCTATATCGGGACCCGGATCGCCAGAAAATTGCAGGCGTGTGCTCGGGTATCGCGAACTACTATGGCGTGGAAACCTGGGTGGTGCGTTGCGTCGCGGTCACGGGCATGTTGTTTCTGCCGAGTATCGTCTTCCCTGCCTACTGGATAATGTATTTTGTGATGGACAAACCTCCCAAAGACGCCACGGAGAACAACAATCGCAGCGCACGAAAAGATCATTCCTCGCCCGCGCCGGAGTTCGGAACACAACTGTCTCCCCGCCGCAGCTTGCGCAATGCCCAGGTTGACCTTGCCGAGGTCGAGCTGCGACTGCGCCGCATGGAGTCTCACGTTACCTCTGGTCAGTACGAGCTTCGGCGCGAGCTGAACAAGATTGATGAGAGCAATAATGCCGGTAAGAATTGACGCGGGTGGTTAGGCCGGGTCGTTCAAACTCCGAGCGGAACACGAGTTGAGAACCGGTTTTTTTAAGGCAAGGGGCACACATGGAAAGCGTATTCATTATGGGGTGCTGATCAGCTGCGCGGCGGGTGTGACGAACAATTATCTGAAGACGCACCGTCTGGCAGCAAAAGCCGCACCCGGTGAAGAGCTACTGGCCCTGCTCGATCAGCTCCGCGAGCGGGTCGAGGTGCTTGAGAAAATCGTCACCGACGACAGGTACCATCTCAACAAGGAGCTGGATCGTCTAGAGAATCAAGGGTAATCCGATCAGGGTAGTCGGTGAAAACTCCGTCTACCTTGGAAGCCACGAGCCGCCGTGCTACTTCGAGATCATTCACCGTGTAGACTAAAACCCGGTATCCTCGTCGGTGAGCCTGGGCTATTCGTTGCGGGGTGGCGATCCTTACGGAAAGGTTTATGGACCACGCGCCAAGTTCCTTGGCGACCCGCCACACATTCCTGGCCCAGCGACGCCACAACGGCGCCACCGGCACATCGACGCATGCGCGATGAAATACGCTCAGTGCTTGGTGGTCGAAAGAAGAAACCAGCACGTCGCGGTCACCATGGTCGCGCAAAAAACCCGCCAGCCGAGGTGCCGTATCGGCTCCCTTGAGTTCCACGTTGATGCCCACTGAAGCGGGTAGCAGCTGGAATACCTCCTCCAGCAGAGGCACGCTGGCTCCCCCGCCTGCATCGAGCATTCTTATCTCGGCAAGGGAGCAGGCTGCCACGCTGCCGGTTGCGTTGGTGGTTCGTTCCAGGGTGTCGTCATGGATCACCACGAGTTCTTCTTCCACGCTGTGCACGTCAAGCTCGACCGCCGCGACGCCAAGCTCCAGGGCGTGGGCGAAGCTCGGCAAGGTGTTTTCGGCCCGCAGGCCGGCGGCCCCGCGGTGGCCGATGATGAGCGTGGGCGCGCGGGGGTCTATGGCCGATGCCTGATCGAATGCCATCAGTGCCGCTGTCTCAGGTTGGGTGTCGCTGGCTAAGCCACTACAATGGGCCATCATGAGTTACCAGGTATTGGCACGCAAACTCCGACCAGCCGACTTTGATGCGTTGGTGGGGCAGGAGCATGTGGTGCGGGCGCTGCGGCACGCCCTGGACAACGATCGCCTGCATCATGCGTATCTTTTTTCCGGAACCCGTGGGGTGGGCAAAACCACCATCGCCCGTTTGCTGGCCAAATGCCTCAACTGCGAAGTGGGCGTGTCTTCCAGCCCGTGTGGAGTGTGCTCGGTATGTCAGGAAATCTCCGAGAACCGCTTTGTAGATCTGATCGAGGTCGACGCGGCATCGCGCACCGGTGTAGCCGATACCCGGGAGCTCTTGGAGAATGCCCAATACCTGCCCTCCCGCGGGCGCTTCAAGGTATACCTCATCGACGAGGTACACATGCTGTCGATGCCGGCGTTCAACGCCTTGCTGAAGACCCTCGAAGAACCCCCGGAGCACGTCAAGTTTCTGCTGGCCACAACCGATCCGAAAAAGGTGCCGGTCACCGTGCTCTCGCGCTGTTTGCAGTTTCAGCTGAAGAACATCCCCACGGAAAGGATATCTGACTATCTGCGAGATGTGCTGACCACGGAAGGTGTGGAGTTCGAAACCGAGGCACTATCGACCATCGCCGGTGCGGCCCGCGGCAGCATGCGCGATGCGTTATCGATTACCGATCAAGCCATCGCCTACGGGGGCGGAAAGCTGCTCTTCAGTGACGTGGTGGCGATGCTGGGGCTGGCTGGGCGCGATGAGATCGGAGCTCTAATGCAGGCGCTGGCAGCCGGACAGGCCGATCGTGTGCTCGCCGTTTCTGCAGAGCTGGCCCAGCGCGGTGTGGATTTCGAAGAGCTGCTTGCGGCGTTGCTCGCAGCGTTGCACCGAGCGGCGGTCGAGCATGCGACCGGGGCCGACAATCCCGATGCCTTGTTTGCTCCGGAGCTGGTGCAGCTGTACTACCAGATCGCGTTGACCGGATATCGGGACATGCAGATTGTTCCCGACCCACACAGCGGTTTCGAGATGACGTTGCTGCGAATGCTGGCGTTCACGCCCGAAGCGCTCCCGGGCAACACGCCCTCGCAACCGTCGCGGCAAAGTTCTCGCCACGAGCCGCAAGCGGAGTCTCCCGATGTTACGGCGCAGCCGCCGGCGTCCGGATCGGAAACCCACCTTGCCGATGGAACACCGTGGCATGAAGTGGTCGCCTCGCTTGAACTCACTGGCGTAGCGCGGATGATTGCCGAACACACGGTAGTGCGAGCCGACCAGGGCGAAACCCTCGAACTGGTGCTCGACGATGCTCACGATGCGTTGCTCAACGATTCTCAGAGCGCGGCCATTCAGCGAGCTTTGGCGGAGAGACTCCAAAGGGACATCCGGCTGCAAATCGCGCCGGGCGTCGTGCACGCCCAGACCCCGGCCGAGCGGTGGTCTCGACTGCAGGCAGAACGCCAGCAGGAGGCCGAGCAGATGTTCATGACTGACCCTACGGTACAGTCGTTGCTCAGTGAGTTCGGCGGAAAACTCGATGACGTGGCGCCCGTGGGGGAGGAAAGGCGATGAAAGGCCTGGGCGACTTCATGAAGCAGGCGCAAGCCATGCAGGAACGCATGCAGCAGGTCCAGGGAGAGATCGCCGGCCTGGAGGTGGTGGGGGAGAGCGGCGCGGGCCTGGTCACGGTCCTGATGAATGGCCGCCATGAGGTGAAGCGAGTCGACATCGATTCGAGCCTGCTTGAAGAAGACAAAGAGATACTCGAGGACCTGGTGGCCGCGGCATACAACGACGGCGTACGCAAACTCGAAGCGGCGCGAACCGAGAAGATGTCCGGCATGGCTGTTGGGCTCGGCCTGCCCCTGGACAAACTCCCTTTCTAATGGGAATCAGCCCCCTGATAGACAAGCTGATCGAGGCTTTCCAGGTACTGCCCGGGGTTGGTCCTAGGGGTGCCCAGCGCATGGCCCTGCACCTGTTGCAAAGAGATCGTGCGGGGGCCAATGCTCTGGCGGGCGTGCTGGCGGAGGCAGTTGCCCACGTCGGGCGCTGCAGCGCTTGCCGGAACCTGTGTGAAAATGAGCTGTGCAACTACTGCCAGGACGTCAGGCGCGACGACGCTCTGCTGTGCGTCGTCGAATCCCCGGCCGACATTTTGGCCATCGAGCAGGCGGGTGGGTTCCGCGGGCGCTATTTCGTTCTGCACGGCCGCTTGTCGCCCATCGATGGTGTGGGTCCCGACGAGCTCGGTATGGACGAGTTGCGTGCCCGCGTACGGGCGTTGAACCCGCAGGAAGTCATTCTTGCGACCAACCCCACCGTGGAGGGCGAGGCCACCGCCCACTACATCGCTCAGCTGTTGAAGTCCGATGTAGTCACGATTTCCCGGATCGCGCATGGGGTTCCCATTGGTGGCGAGCTCGAATACATAGATGGAGGAACGATCGTTCATGCCATGCAAGGGCGACGCAGCTTCAGTTAGCTGGGTCCAGGACGACGCCGGCCTGCGCAAGGCCGTCGCTGGCTGGCAGTCGATTATTTGCGTCGACACCGAGTTTCAGCGCACCGACACTTTTTTTCCGATTCCGGGCCTGTATCAGGTGCTCAGCGGCGATCAGGTGTATCTGCTCGACCCGTTGACCATCTCGGACTGGACGCCGCTGCTAGAAGTTCTCGAAGATCCTCGCGTGACCAAGATCATGCACGCGTGCTCCGAGGACCTGGAGTTGATAAGACATCACTTCGGCGCGGTGCCGCGGGGAGTGTTCGATACCCAACTTGCCAACGCCTTCCAGAGCACGGACTACAGCACCAGCTACGCGAATCTGGTCGCGGGCCTGCTTGGGGAGCAGCTCGACAAACACGAGACCCGGTCGAACTGGCTGCAGCGGCCGCTGTCCGACGAACAGCTTCATTATGCGTGGCAGGACGTGCACTATCTGCCGGATCTCTACCGGAGATTGTCTGCGGGCCTGGAAAATCTTGGACGCCGGCACTGGTTTGCTGATGCCATGACCGATCGTGGTCGCTATCAGCCCACCGATCCCGACGAGTACTATCGCAGCGTCAAGAAAGCCTGGCGTCTCGAAGATTTTGAGCTGGGGGCGCTGCAAGGGTTGTGCGCCTGGCGCGAACGCACGGCCATGGCTGAGGATGTGCCCCGCAACCGTGTGGTTTGGGACGAACACCTCCTGAAGTTCGCAAGGTC
>Ga0114950_10002229_pt1 | contig 14850 bp, 10 predicted proteins | sample N075metaG_FD_83503 | JGI IMG/M metagenome (GOLD analysis project Ga0114950, IMG submission 83503) | Deep subsurface microbial communities from Kermadec Trench to uncover new lineages of life (NeLLi) - N075 metaG | ecosystem: Environmental > Aquatic > Marine > Ocean trench > Sediment | place... | reverse complement strand
GGGTTGAAACTCCATCCGTGGACGGTGTGGACGACCGCGGGCACGCCGGCCAGGTTCGCAGCCAGGCGACCGAGGATCCCGGCCTTCGACGAATGCGTGTGCACGAGATCGATCCCGGCGCTACGGAAATAATTACGCAGCTTGAGCACCGCAAACAAATCGAACGGCGGCGAGATCGCATGTTTGAGCCAGGGGACCAACTGCACCTTGGCGTCGGGGATCTCGCGCGCCTCGTCGTCGAGCCGGGAGCCACGCCCCGCGATCAACTCCACGTCGAAACGGTCGCGGTCGTGATGGCGCGTGCAGTACAACGTATTTTGCTGCGCGCCGCCCAGCTCCAACGACGTGATCAGGTGGAGCACGCGGTAGCGACGGCTCATCGACGCGCCTCGAGGAAAGTGAGCACCGAAACGAGCAGGAACAGCGGCAGCCCGTGATCCTGTTTACCCGCAAGGTGCTCGTCGAGCATCCGACGTGCCGTGCGTTGCTTCAGTTCGGGCCACAGTCCGGTTTCCGCAGCATCGATTGCTTGTTCGGCCGCAGGCCGGAGGGGTCCTCGGATCCACGCCGCGAGAGGCAGGTCGAACCCCTGCTTGGCGCGCGTCGTCGTGCTCTCCGGCAACGTTTCGCGGAACGCCTCGCGGAGCGCGAACTTGGTCACCTTACCGCGGATCTTCAGATCGTCCGGCTGGGCGGCCGCCCATTCGACGATACGATGATCCAGGAACGGCACGCGGGCCTCGAGTGAGTGCGCCATGCTCGCCCGATCGACCTTGGCCAGCAGGTTGTGCGGCAGCCACTCGCTCTGATCGGCGCGGAGCTGATCGGCAAGCCGCACCCGGTCGGATTCGAAATAGCGTTCGAACCGACCGGCGACACGTTCGGCGAAAGAACTCGTCACCTCCGTGTCGAACAACTTGGTCGCCAGCCCGAGGCCGACCGTGGCCGACCACAACAGATGATTGCGCGCGGGCCGGTCCTCGCCGACGGCCTCGAGGGCCTGCTCGATCCGCCGCGGCATCCAGCCCTTCAGGGCTTGCGAGCCGGGAACCTTCCCCAGCCAGCCCAGCCGGTCCTGGTACAGGTAACGGCGGTACCCGCCGAACAACTCGTCGGCGCCCTCGCCACTCAGGACGACGGTGACCTTTTCGCGCGCGAATTTCGAGAGCAGCCATGTGGGCAGCATCGCGGGATCGGTCACCGGCAAGCCCAGATGCCGGATCAACTCCGGGAGGTGCTCGGCGATCTGAACCGGCGAGACGACGAGTTCGTGGTGCTCGGTGCCGAATGCCTGGGCAATCGTGCGTGCGTGTTCGCGCTCGTCGAACGCGGCGTGATCGTCGAACCCGACGGAGAACGACTGGACCGGACGATTCGACTGGCGCGACAGCAAAGCGCAAAGGATGCTCGAATCCAACCCTCCGGAAAGGAACAAACCCAACGGCACGTCGGCGATTGCGCGATACCGCACCGAGGATTCGAGCAAGTCTCGGAGTTGCGCCAGCCGCGACGGGACCTCGCGCTCGGCAACCGGGGCCGGATCGGACCGTGGAATCTTCCACCAACGTTTTTGCTCGATTCCGCCATCCGCGATGTCGAGGTAACATCCCGGCGGTAGCTTGGCGATGCCCCGATAGAGTGTTCGGTCCCCGGCAACGTATTGCAGGCAGAACAGTTCGATCAGCGCTTCGGGGTCGACATCGCCGCGGACGCCGGGGTGCTCGAGCAGCACGGCGATTTCGCTGGCGAACGCGATACGATCGCCGTCGCGATGGTAGAAGAGAGGCTTGATGCCCAGACGGTCGCGTGCGATCAGTGTGCGACGTTGCGTCCGGTCGTGCAGGCAGAAGGCGAACATGCCGTTGAGCCGATGCAACAACTCAGGACCGTGTTCTTCCCACAGGTGGACGAGCACCTCGGTGTCCGTACGCGTGCGAAAACGGTGTCCCTTCGATTCCAACTCGTTGCGCAGCTCGGCGAAGTTGTACAGCTCGCCGTTGAACACGACCTCGACCGTGCCGTCCTCGTTGGCGATGGGTTGGGTCCCGCCGGCAGGATCGATCACGGCGAGGCGGCGGACCCCGGCGGTCAGTCCGGGTGCGTCAAACAGCCCTTCGGAATCGGGCCCGCGATGGACCATCGCGTTGAGCATGGCTCGAACCGCGGCTCCGTTCACCGGCCGCGCGTCCAGTTCGATGCTGCCGCAAATACCGCACACCAAGAAAGTCTGAGCGTTCAGCGCTCCGCTTTCAAGGCCGGAAGCAAAGGAACACGCAACGCGCCGAAGACCGCGACGATGCTGGCCAGCATGCCCACCGCGGCGATGGTCGCAAGCGTCAGGCCCAGACTCGTCCAGGAGATGTGGATCTGGGCCAGGCGCGGCGCCGCGCCGATCAACGCCGCGCCCGCGCCGATCGCCAGACCGATCGACAACAGGAACGCGTTCTCGGCGAGGACCAACCAGCCCAGGCTCGCGCGGCGGAAACCGCACGCACGCAACGTGGCGAGTTCGCCCCGGCGTTCGATGACGTTACGCACCAGCACGATACCCAGGCCAATCGTCCCGAGCAACAAACCGAGCCCGCCGAGGACCTGGAACGTCGCCATGTAGGTGTGTTCAACGACCTTGTAAGCCTCGAGCCGGGTCCGCGTCGTGGTCACGTCGAACCCGAACGGCTGTAGCGCGGACTCGAGTGCCTGCGCCACCGGTTCGGCTTGTTCCCACGGCGCGTCGATCAGGAACACGCCGTAGCCGCTTCTCGACGGGAAGTGCTGGAGGAAACGATCCTCGGCCACGATCAACTCGCCCTGGAAGATACTGGTCTGAAACACCCCGACGAGACGAAACGCGACGGCATCACCAAACTCGTCTTCCATGATGAGATCTTCGCCAAGACCGAGGTGCAGGATCCACTGCGCGGAGTTGGCGTCGGCGAACGCCGGAACCACCCCGGACTCGAGTTCCTGCCGCAACAACGACCACGGGTTGGTCTCCCCTTCGGGCAACGGTAGCGTCTTTTTGAAAGCAAAACCGCCACGCTCGATCAAGGCGTCGGGAACCCCGAGCACCCTGGGGCTTTTCGGTTGGTACAGGTTCAGGCAACTCGCGTCGTCGCCGGGTTGGCTGCGCAACGGGATAATGTGGGTCCCCTCCAGTCGTGCGATCGTCTCGTCGTCGAACCCGAGTTCGGCGCGGTCGTCGTCGCGATCCAGATTCTGGTGGAGCGGGACCTCAGCCGTAGCGATCAGCGAGAACCCGCCGGTGCCAGAGTCGCGCCTACGCAACTCCTCGCCGAACTCCTGCTTGCTGGCCGCTACCATCACGATGGTGAAACAGGCGCTGGCTACCAGCGCGACCGAGAGGATGCTGCGGCCCGGGTTCCAGGCGCTGTTGCGCACGGCCATCCCGGCGATCGCGGTCTGCGCCGTGAGCCCGATCCCTTTCGAACGCGAGCCGCGGCACCACAGCGCGAAGAAGGCCAGGCCGGCGACCAACAACATCGAACCGGCCCCGAAGGCCAGGCCGGGATTGTCCGTTTGCCCACGGGCCCAACCGTAGCCGGTGATCCCGAGCGCGAGGATCAGGCTTCCCCATGCCAGGAACGGTGTGCTGCGACGGGGCTTCCCCGTTCGCGGGATCGTCACCGAACCGGCAAGCAACAGCGACGGCGGCACCCTGCGCACGCGGCGCATCGTCAGACCGATCGTGACCATGATCACGAGCATCGAGATCGCCCAACCCACGGGCAACGTCGCGGCGCCGACATGCAAATACAGCCGGGACGACCCGACCGCGCCGACCCAGAGCGAGCGCAGCCCGGCCATCATCAGCCACGCGTACCCGACGCCACCCGCCAAACCGAGCGCCGCCCCGATGGCGGCCAGCGCGGCACCTTCCTTGAGGAAGCCGTTCCGCACAGTCCTCGCGGGATAGCCGACCGCGAGCATCACACCGATTTCTTTCGCGCGACGCTCGACGCCAAGCCCGAACAACAATCCGATCAGGAGTGCCGCCGAGAGGATCAGGAAGAAACTGAAACTGACGAACAGACCGGCAAAATCGGTGGCTCCGTTCGCAGCCGAGAGACCCTGAGCCTTGAGCGGGCGGAATGCCAGCCCCAACGACGCGGGTGGGAGCACAGCGAGCATGCCGCGCCGGAAGGCCTCCAGCGTATCCTCGACGCTGCGACCGGACGCGGCCCCGACCCTGACGGACGTGGTATGGCCGAAACGAGTGCTCCACAGCTCCTCGCCTGTGGCGGCTGAGACGAACGCCTTCGGCGTCGCACCGAAACGGTCCCAGTAGACCTCGTCCTTGTCACGGACGAGGCTGAGATCGATCGGAAAAGGCGGATCCCACGAGGCCAGGTCCTCGGCCTGTTGGATTCCAGGGTATTCCGGCGTAAGCGTCGGATCGGCCGCGAGGCCGGTGATCGCGACGACCCCGGAGACGGTGAGTTCGACCGTCCGGTCGAGCAATTCCTCGCGTGGCCCCACGGCGAAGTAATCCAGCGCCAGGGTATCGCCCACCCCGACACCGAGGTCGGCAGCGGCCCAATCGTTGAGCAGGACCTCTCGCGCACCGGGAAGCTCCGCGAGCGCGCCATTCGCCGTTTCAAGTCGCGCGCCCCCGGGCGAGGTCGTCCGGTCAACGGCAACGACGAGCGAGTACGGGATTAGCCGGTCCGCAAAACGCATCGTATTGGCGAGGTAGCTCTGCACCCGCAGCAGCGGAGCGCCCAGTTCGCCAGCGACTCGAGTCACCGCGTCATCCACCCGTGGCCGCAGCACGAACTCGTCGCTTTCAAGCACGAACTCGCCGTCGCGCAGACGGACGCTCAACCCGAAATCTTGCAACTGGACAACCGAGGCTAGCCAGTCGTCGGGGGCGGCCTGCTGCCCCATCGATCCGAGAAAGATCGCGTTGATCCGGCCGGTGGAATCCAGCGCACGCTGGAGTCGCTCAATCTCGACGAACGCGCCGAGCGGTTCCTGTTGCGTGGGCGACAGCCCGAACTGCCCGAGACCGTTTTCGGGAAGGACCTCGACCACCGTCACACGCAAGGTGCCGAGAACGTTCTCGACGTCGGTGTCGCCCATCAACGTGTCGCGCGGCACCGGGCTGAAACGTCCGAAGCTGAGGACGATGGAGTCTCCCTCGACGGCCCCGAGTTCGCGGGCCAGCCCGCGACCAATCGCGACCGACGGGAAGATCTGGCCCTGCCGGCGGCCAAGATCGAGATCGGGATGCGCGCCGTGTAACGCCGCAAAACGCTCGTCGATGCCGTGGATCGAGACGCCGGACGCTCGTGCGCCACTGTCACCATGGACTGCGGCTCCACGCAGGATCACCGCCGGTGCGGCTTGACCGCCGGTGGCGACAAATTCGGGGAGCGCTACCAGGTCATCAAACAGTTCCTGCCGGAAGAAGCGATCCGACACGAGTGCGACATCGATGCCGCCGAGTCGCGCCAGCGTCAGCTCGCGCAGGCTTCCGCGCACCGAGTCCCCGACCAGCAGCGCTCCCGTCAGCACGGCCGACGCCACGGCGGCTCCCGCGATCACCGCGAGATGAATCCGCCAGTGATGGATCAGCGTGCGAAGCAACGGCCGTTCTCCAGTTCGCAGCGCCGCGGAAAACGCCTCGCCAGAACGAGGTCGTGCGTGACGACGACGAGGATGTTGTTCTCTTCGCGGTGGAGTTCGAAGAGTAGGTCCGCCACCGCATTCGAGGCAGCCTGATCGAGACTCCCGGTCGGCTCGTCACACAGCAGCAGCGACGGGCTATTGATCAACGCGCGTGCAACGGCAACTCGCTGACGCTCGCCGCCGGACAACTGTGCGGGGCGGTGAACCAACCGGTGCGACAGACCGACGCGATCGAGGAGCTCGCGGGCGCGTCCCTCGTCGCCGGATCCTGCCTCGGGAAACGCCAGCGTCGGGACGAGGACGTTCTCGAGCACCGTGTATTGAGGCAACAAGTGCGAGTCCTGAAACACGAACCCGACGGTGCGGTTGCGGAACCGGGCCAGCGCACGTTCCGGGAGGTCGTGGATCGTCTGACCGCCGATCTGGATCGTCCCGGCGGTCGGCTGATCGAGGCCACCGATCAGGTGCAGCAGCGTGCTCTTCCCCGCTCCCGACGGACCGGTGATCACGACCGCGTCGCCACGGGCAATTTCCAGGTCGACGCCGGTCAACACCTCGACCGGACCGCCGGCGTCGTCGAATCGTTTGACCAGGCCGCTAATCTTTATATCGGACAACGGATCATCCCTCCTCGATTCGCGCCGCCAGCGCGTCGGGGATCGGGACCGAGCGCATGTTCGGCCCCATCTCGCAGCACACGGATGTCGATTCGCCGCGGGCGATCCGGCGCCCGTCAATCTCGAACTCGATCTCGTAGGTCATGGACGAGGCGCCCTTGCGTAACACGCGCACCGTGATGTCGAGCGTATCGCCGTAGCGGGCCGGACCCTCGTATTCGCAGGATACCTTGACTCGCGGCCAGCCGATCGCCTTGCCGTCGACTACGGTGTGGACACTCGTGCCGAGCGCGTTGAGAAACTGATGCTCCGCGGTCTCCATGAAAACGAAGTAGCGGGAGAAGTGAACGATCCCTCCGAGATCAGTATCCGCGAACTCGATCTTGCGTTGGGTTTTGAATTCACGCACCAGAGCCTCCAGCGCCCGTTGGGGCACGATATCCCGCAAGCACACGCTCGTAAACCTCGATCGTGCGCCGCGCCATCGTTCCATCGTCGCGCTCGCGACAGACGGCTTCCATCCCCTGCTTCCCAAGTTGCGCACGGCGCTCGGGGTCGTGCATCATCTGCTGGAGCGCGCCCGCCAGCGCCGGCGCGTCGCCGGGTTCGAACAAAATGCCACCGCCGAGTTGCTCGATCATCTCGGGGAAGGATCCATGTGCCGGCTGCACCACCGGAACACCGTTGGCGAGCGCCTCCAGAACGAATAGTCCCTTGGGTTCGCGGTACACCGTTGGTACGGAAAGGACGTGGATCGAATGCAGGAAATCGATTTTTTGGGCGCGATCCACCTCGCCGACAAAATCGATCCGGTCGGTCAGCCCCCAGGCGCTCACCTGCTCGACGAGCCCGTCGTGGTAAGCGCGATCCCGCTCGCCGAGGTAGCCCGCGATGCGTAAGCGGACGCGCTCGCGTCCTGCGCCAGCCGCCAGCGTCCGGAACGCGTCCAGCAGCAGGTGCAGCCCCTTCTCGGGGCAAATCCTCGCCAGGTAACCGACCGTGAACGGGGCGGCGGGCGGCGGCGGTTCGGCGGGAGCGTGGCCATCGAGTTTGAGCCCCAAAGGAACACAGTCGATACGATCCGCGGGAACGCCCAGCAGTTCGGCCATGACGTCGACATAGAAGCGGCTGGTGGCGATGAACCGGTCGACGTCCTTCGCGCGCGCTTTCAACGCCGCCAGGACACGCGACTTGTGCGGCTCGCCCAGATCGTTGAGAAAAATATCCTCGCCTTGCACGGCGCAGACGACCGGGACGTCCAATTCATCGCGGATGCGGCGGGCCATGCCCAGAAACATCGAGTTCGTGAGTTGGACGAGATCGGGTCTCAGGTCGCGCAACCAACGCACCAGCCGCTCGAGTTCCTTGCGCTGGTTGCCCTCCTCCCCCTGCAGTATGGACAGCGTCAACTCGCCGAGATCACTTGCGTCGGTGGCCGAGCCCTTCTTGCCGACCCAGTTGAGCAGCCGAGGATGGGTCAACATACGGTCGATAAGCCAGGGCGTATGCCGGAATAACGCCATTTTCTGTTCGAGGTAGACATTGATCGCGCCGTAGAACACCTCTCGGATGCTCACGTCCTCCTCGTCGGTTCGGATCGGCGTGTAGGTCGGGATCAACGACACGTCGTGGCCGTCGCGGATCAGCGCCGCGGCCAACGTGTTGTCGTGCAGGCAGCTTCCGCAGTACATCCCGGCGGCACCTGCGGTGATATACGCGATCCTCATGTCGATTCCCCCCGAACGATCATCTTAAACCCGGCGGTCGCTAGAAGAAGCGCTCGAGGACCGCGCGCTCGGGCGGGCGGCCGACCAGGGAAACGAGGATGAGCGCCAGTGCACCTGCGGCGAGGATCACCGCGACCGGCATGATCCCGGTTCCGCCCACGGTGTAGCCCGGTACGGCCCAGGCGCGAACAAAGAAAAAGACCCAGAGCACGGCGACCGTCAACACCGAGGCGATCGCGCCGCCGCTCGTCGCGCGCTTCCAGTAGATCGCCGCCACGACCAGCGGCAACAGCGAGGCGTACCCGGTGAACGACCAGATGCCGAGTTTGAAGATGCTGCGCGGCGCAACCAGGGAAATCAGGAACGTCACGACGATCAGCGCCAGGACGAACAGACGGCCGACGCGGACCTGCGCCGCTCCGTCCATCTCCGCCTTGCGATAGTGCCGGACGATGTCCTGGGTGAACATCGTGCCCAGGCTGAGCGTCTGGGAATCAAGCGAGGACATGATCGCGGCGAAGACTCCCGCGGCGAGCAACCCGGCGAGGAGTTCCGGCGCGTGCTTGTCGATCATCAGGACCATCACCGAGTTGGCCGCTGGGCCGCTCAACCCCGGAATATCGCTGGTGCTGATGACACCGAGGAGCACGCTCGGGACCCACACGATCGCAACACAGATTGGGTAGCCGACCAACGACAGACGAAAGCTCTGCGCTCGTTTAGCCGTCAACCAGTGCATGAAAATATGCGGGAACATCCCGACCGACATCGGGATGGCGGCGTAGGTCAGCAGCTTCAACGGTTGAATCCGCGCGCCCCGGATCAGCAAGTCCGGGTTGTCCACGGCGACACGGTCGAGCGCCGCCTCGAGCCCGCCGAGCCGGCTGACGATCCAGAAGAAGGTCACGCCTCCGAGCACCATAAAGACGATCGTCTGCAGGGTATTGACCCAGGCCGTGCCGCGCAGACCACCGAACGTGACGTACGCCATCACGACCGCGCAAACCATCAGACTTCCGGCCCACTGCGGCACGCTCCCGTTGGTGATCTCGTTCAGCGTCAGTCCGCCGGCCATCACGCCGATCAAGAGATACGGGATCAGCAGCGCGACCAAGATGACGAACAGCAAGAGTCCCAGACGGTCGGACTGGAAACGATCACGAAAGAACTGCACCTGGGTGACGTAGCCGTTTTTCTTGCCGAGTCGCCACAGACGCAACCCGATGAAGTAGAAGATCGCCGGCACGACGATCGCGGATGCCGAGGCCATCAATGCGAACACGCCGATTCCGGTCCGGTACGCCTCGCCCGATGCGCCCAGCAACGAAAACGCAGTCATGTGCGTCCCGAACAACGTCATCAGCAGGACGAACGGGCCGATGTTTCGGGTCGCGAGGAACCAGTCCTCCCCCGTCCCCGTCGACAGCCTGCGACTCAACAACCCGACCGCCAGCACGAGTGCCAGGTAGCCGATGATGATCGCGAGGGTCACGGTTCGCCGCCGGGGTCGGATTCATCAATCCGGGCGAACAACGCCATCGTGAGCGCGACGGCGAGACACAGCAGAATGTGCCAGGTCAGGCCGATCGGCATGCCGAACAGTCGATCATCGGCGTCCCACCACCACAGGTCGTGGTGCAAGACGAACAACACGATAAGCGCGATCAGGACCAACCGGCGTGAGTTCACGTGGGCGTTCCCGCTGCTGCGACGAGCATGCGCGAATCGGGAAGATCGACCATGGAACCCATCTTCTCGAGCATCTCGGCAACCGGTTTTCGGTAGACGTTGCCAACGAGGAGATCGACCAAGGTTTCGCGACACTCGGGAAATTTCCTCAGGAACTTCGCGAAGCTAAAGTCATCGTCATAGTATGCGTACACCAGCTTGCGCATCGCCTCCATTCCCTCAATGTAACGTGGGCCATACTGCCCCAGCACGGCAGCCGAGAAATCGTTCTTCTCAAAGGCCTCGATCACCGCGTCGGCGGCAAACTCGGCGGATTTCATTGCCAGGAACACACCCGTCGAGTAGATCGGATCGAGGAAACCGAATGCGTCGCCGGCCATGATCCAACCGTCTCCGGCGATCCGTTTCGAGATGTACGAGAAATCCCGGATCGCCCGGATTTCGAAGATCCGTTCGGAGCCTTCGACGCGCCGGGCCACCTCGGGACAGATCGCGAGTTCGTGCTGGAAGACCCTTTCCAGCGATTCGCCACGCTTGAGTAGATAGTCGACGGGCCCCACGACGCCGACACTGACCTCGTTGTCCGGGAGTGGGATGTACCAAAACCAACTCTTCGCCGAGTCGGTGTGCAGGATCACGGTGGCTCCCTCGTCACGTCCCCGGTCCCGCCAGGCGCCCCGATAGCGCGTGTAGATCGATGCATGCTTGAGGACCGGGTCGACCTGCTTGAGCTTCAGCTTGCGACCGATTAACGCGGTCTGCCCGGAACAATCCACAATCACCCGGGCGTCCACCCGAGCCCGCTCGCCATCGTCGAACTCGATTTCGACCGCGCGCGCGTGGCCATTCTCGAACACGACATCCTTGACGTTGGCGCCCTGGCACACCTCGACCTGATTCTCGGCGGCGTGGTCCAGCAGCATCAAATCGAAGTCGGAACGATCAACCTGCCACGTCTGGGAACTCTCGTGCGGGTCGTATTCGGAGAAGTAGAACGGCAGGGCCCCCTTCCCGGTCTTCGTGAAGAACTGCACGCTGTGCTTCTGGACGAACGTGCTGGATTTCATCTTGTCCAACACGCCCAAACGTTCGAACGTCCAGTACGTCGCCGGCATCAACGACTCGCCCAGACGAAAACGCGGGAAGCGCTCGCGATCCAGGAGTAGGACCCGGTGCCCGGATTTGGCGATGAGCGTCGCGGCCGTCGAGCCGGCGGGACCGCCGCCGATGACGACGGCATCGTAGTCTTGTCGTTTCGGACGTTCGCTCATCACCGTCCCCGGCACACCTTTACAGATCGAAACCGATCGTCGCGTACGCCGCAAACGGGGCCGCGGGGATCACGGATTGCGAGCCGAAGCCGCGCAGTTCGTACTCTTCATCGGTCAGGTTCTTGAGGTGTAGGTTGACGCGCCAGTTGTCACGGCGATAGAACACCGTTGCGTCGAAGACCGTGGCCGAGTCGAGCTTGAAGCTGTTGTCCTCGGCGATGAACTGATCGCCGATGAAACGGGCGCCGCCACCGATTCCCCAGTTGCGTCCAAACCGTTTGCTGACCCACAGGTTTACCAGGTGTTCGGGGGCAAAAGCCGGGGTGTTTCCGGTCCGGTCAAACGTCATGAAGATCGGCATCATCAGCGTGCCGCCCACCTGCACCTCTTCTGAGAATCGTGTCAGCTCCGCATCCGTGTAGGCATAGGAGAAGAACGTCCGGAGACCGGGCGCGGGCTCCGCGGCGAGTTCGAGTTCGAAACCGCGCGACCGCTGATCACCTTGTTGCTGCGTGAACTGGTTGTCATCCGGGATCGGAAGATTCTTGCGGTTCAACTCGAACACCGCGAGCGTCGTCCGGACCTTGCCGCCCATGAATACCTTCTTGACGCCGATTTCGATTTGATCGCTTTCCTGGGGATCCTGACGGCCGACGACGCGCGCCGACGGTGGGGCGAAGGACTCGGCGGCATTGGCGTAGAGTGACAGGGTTTCGTTCGGAGCCCAGAGGAAGCCCGCTCGCGGGCTGATGTCGCCGTCGGATCGGGTGGTCAGGACGGTAGGCGCACCGAAGCTACTCGTAATTGATTTGAAATCGATGTCGTCGTAACGCACGCCGAGCATCACATGACATTTCGGTGAGAACTGGATCTGATCGACAACGTACGGGGCCACGATGGTGCTTTCGGAGGTTCCCCACTGGAACGGAGCTACGAACGGGGGGACATCCGGGTTGGGATAGACCGGCATCATCAAGTCGACGGATGCCAGAAAGCCGAACTGGATATTGAAGTCGTTGTCACGCTGGGCCAGCTCGACACCCGCGAGCAGGTTGTGCTTGACACGGCCTTCACCCAGCTCGAAAACGGCCTCGAACTGATTACCGACAAACCGCTGCTGATTGTCCAGCGAGTTGAATATACGCATAACGCTGGGCGTCATCGCCAGAAAGTCCCGCCCCACGAGGGTCCCCGCGGTTTGCCAATCGAGATCGCGGTAGTACGTCTTGTTGCGGAGCGTGACGTGGTCGTTCAGTTCGATCTCATAGTCGACCTGGACACGCTGGATGGACTGATTCGAGAAATCGTTGATCGACTGGTAGGAGCGCTCGCGCGGGACGTTCGGAATCGCGCCGTTGAACAGCGGAAGGCCGCCATCAGGACTGTAGCTGGCCTCGATCGACTCGAGGTTCACGTTGATCGATCCCCGGTCGCCGACGCGGAAGGTAAAGCTCGGGTTCACCGCCCAGTGATCGCTCGCCTTGTCGTCGCGGTAACCTTCCGACTCGCGATAGAAGCTGTTCAGACGGAACGCGAAGCTGTTGTCGTCGTTGGTGGTGTTCCAATCCACGGCACCCTGATAGGTCCCGAAGCTGCCGGCAGTGAGTTCGGCGTCGAGGAAATCGTTCGCCACCGGTTGCTTGCGGACCATGTTCACCACGCCGGCCAGCGGGTCGCCACCGTACAGGAAACCACCGGGACCCTTGAGCACTTCGACACCCTCGATATTGTAGGTCGGGTAGAATGTCGCCTCAGGCACAGCCGCCCCGTCGATCATCACCAGGCCTCCGGAGATTGAATCGTAGCCGCGCAGGACGAAGAAATCGTGCACGCCGTTCTGTGCCTGGATGTTCAGCCCGGAAACGTTCTTCAGGACGTCGGAGAGTGTCACCGCTTGCTGTTCGCGGAACAGTTCCGACGAAACGGTCCCCACGATCGCCGGCGTGACTTGCGCACTGGTCGGGAGCTTCGTCCCGATGGTGTTGGATTGCGGGATCGCGGAGACATCAACGTTAATGTACTCCTCGAGGGTTGATTCTCGTTTCTCGCCATTGCCTTCCGCGTCGGCTTCGGCCGGCTCGGCCCAAGCGATCCCACCCGACAGCACCAGGGCCAGTGCCAGCGCCACGCACATCGACAAACCTTTTATAAAACCCGACACTTCAATCCCCTACGGTCACCTCGAAACTTCGAAAGCAACGATTTCTTTTTCATCTCTCAGATAAAGACGCCCCCCGGCCAGGGTCGGCACCGTCCAGGTCTTGGTCTCGAACGCTTGCACCGCGCCAAACTCGGTGTAGCCCTCGGGCGTCGCTGCGGCCAGGACCAATTTGCCACGATCCGACAGCACGATGAGCTTGCCGTCGACCGCGAACAACGAGCCGTGCCCCAGGCCGCGTTCCCGCCACAGGGTAGTTCCGTTGTCCGGATCGACGCACTTCAACGTACCCTCGTCGAAGCCGTAGAGCATCCCGCCGTACAGCACCGAACTCGAGAACTTGTTACGCATTTCTCGACTTCGCCACAGCTCTTCCGCAATCACGCCGTCGCCCTCTTTGCGGAGCTTGAGCATGATCGCACCTCTGTCGTAGCCCGTGGACAGGAACACGCGGTCGCCTTCGAGAAGGATCGGTGTCGCCGCGTTGATGCCCCAATCCGTTTTCCAACCGAGCTCCCAGTAGGTCGTCCCGCTTACAGGGTCGAGCGAGACGATCTTGTCGGCGACGAAGACGAGAATCTGGCGCGCGCCGGCCATGGTTACCGCGATCGGGGAGGCGTACCCCGCCCCCTCGTCGCGTGCGGACCAGCGCAGTTCGCCGGTCTTCTTATCGAGCGCCAGAACCGAGCGCCCGGCGTCGCCTCCGGCGTTGACAATCAGTAAATCGCCCTCGATGAGCGGTGACCCGGAAAGCCCCCAACGCGGCGGCTTGGCGCCAAACGACTCCCGCAGGTGCAGTTGCCACATCACGCTGCCGTCGGCCGCGCGAACGGCGACCAGGTCGCCGGACGCACTCAACGCGTACACCACACCACCCTCGAGCGTGGGTGTCGCGCGAGGCCCGTCGCCGTAGCTGCTCTTGAAGCTGGCGCCCGTGCGAACCCGCCAGATTTCGCTGCCGTCCTTGGCGGAAAGGCTCGCGACGAACGCGTCGCCGCCATTGGCGAACTGTGTGTACAACCGCCCGTCGGCAACGATGATCCCCGAAAAGCCCGCGCCGAGCGGCTTGCGCCAGAGTTCGGCGGGGCCGGCTTCGGGCCAGCGCGCCGCGAGTCCGGTCTCACTCGAGACACCGGCTCGGTCGGGGCCGCGCCACTGCGACCATGAGACCGTTTCCCAGGGTTCGGCCTTCTTCTCGGCCTCGGCCGCGCTCGCGCCCGGCGCGAGGCAAAACAGCCCACACAGCAGCACGAACGATCTAGGTGTAGCGCGCATTCTGGTACCTCTCGTCGTAGAACTCGGGTAACAACGTGTCGACTCGCAGCAACCCCCGCCGCGTCAGCGTCGCACCGCCGTCGTGGAGATCCAGCATACTTCGCCGTTCCAGGCGCGCAAACGCCTCACGGAACCGCTCGGTCACGTCGACACCGAACTTGTCCTTGAAATACGACGCGTCGATGTGCCCCAGTTTCATCTGCAGGATCATTTCGCGGGTCAGACGCTCGTCCTCGCTGGGCGTGAACGCACGATGAATCGGCAACGCACCACTCTCGGTCGCGTCGAGATAGGCGTCCCAACGCGTCTGGTTCTGGTAGTGCACGCCGCCGATGTGCGAAAACGAGGACACGCCGATACCCAGGAGATCCGCACCGTGCCACAGCGAATCGCGATAGACGAACCGAGCCTTCGAAGTCTTCTTCAAGACGGTGTACGAACTGGACACCTCATAACCGTTCTGC
>Ga0114950_10002228_pt1 | contig 14850 bp, 14 predicted proteins | sample N075metaG_FD_83503 | JGI IMG/M metagenome (GOLD analysis project Ga0114950, IMG submission 83503) | Deep subsurface microbial communities from Kermadec Trench to uncover new lineages of life (NeLLi) - N075 metaG | ecosystem: Environmental > Aquatic > Marine > Ocean trench > Sediment | place... | reverse complement strand
GGTCAGTGAATACGTGGCAACCAGCCTGCCAATGGCAGGTCAGGTCGATGAAAAACTGCTCGATAATATTTTTGGCCTTCTCGACCGGTGTCACCAACTGGAAGCTGATGTCACCGCCATCGATTACGCCGACCACATCGAACATTACTGGCAGCTTATCGAATCCAATATTCCGCAGCCCGACCCTGCTCTGTTGGCCCGGCGAAAAATAATGCGAAGCAATCTTGAAGCATTATTGTCCGCCGATTTTCCAACAGGCCTCTGTCACCACGACCCATCAATCGCCAACTTTGTCGGTCAGCCAGACAGGCTATACCTGATCGATTGGGAATACGCCGCCCACGGCTTGTTGGTAATGGATTACGCTGCGCTGGCAGTTGAATGGGGGTTGGAAAATGAGACCGTGTGCGCAAAAACCGGGATTGATGTGGATGTTTTGGGTTTGGCTAAGGGGGTTTATGCGTATATGTGTCATCTGTGGGAGGCTGTCAAATCCCGGTAAATTGTGCGTAAAATTACGCACCCTACGGTTTTAAATGGTGCGCTACTTTGTAACGCACCCTACTCTAAATCTAGGAAGCTTCGGAGTTGTTCGGAGCGGGTGGGGTGGCGGAGTTTTCGCAGGGCCTTGGCTTCGATTTGACGGATACGTTCACGGGTTACGTCAAACTGTTTGCCGACTTCTTCCAGCGTGTGGTCTGTGTTCATGTCGATGCCAAACCGCATACGCAGGACTTTGGCTTCACGTGGGGTCAGGCCTGATAGTACGTCCTGGACGGTTCCGGTCAGGCCGGTGCCGGTGGCGGATTCGACCGGTGATGCGATATTGCCGTCTTCGATAAAATCACCCAGGTGCGAATCTTCATCATCGCCAATGGGGGTTTCCATTGAAATCGGCTCTTTGGCGATCTTGAGTACTTTACGCACCTTGTCTTCGGACATTTCCATTCGTATGGAAAGCTCATCGGGTGTCGGTTCACGACCCATTTCCTGCAGCATCTGGCGTGAAATGCGATTCAGCTTGTTGATGGTCTCAATCATGTGCACCGGTATGCGGATGGTGCGTGCCTGATCCGCAATTGAGCGCGTGATCGCCTGTCGTATCCACCAGGTTGCGTAGGTGGAAAATTTGTAACCGCGACGGTATTCGAATTTGTCCACCGCCTTCATCAGGCCGATATTGCCTTCCTGGATCAGGTCGAGGAACTGCAACCCGCGATTGGTATATTTCTTGGCGATGGAGATTACCAGCCTGAGGTTTGCTTCAACCATTTCTTTCTTGGCACGGCGGGCTTTCGCCTCACCGATCGACATGGCGCGGTTGATGTCTTTGAGTTCGGAGATGGTGATACGGATGCCAAGCTGTAAGCGCGCCAGCCTGACCTGCAAATCGGCGACTTCGTCTCTGTACTCGCTCAGGGAGCTGACCCACTTTTGTTTGCCGGTCAGTACCGAGTCCATCCACTTTCTGTTGGTCTCGTTTTCGGTAAAGGTTTTGACAAATGTCTGTTTGGGCATTTTCGCCTGGTGAACAGCCATCTGCATAATGGCCCGTTCGTGCTCCCGGGTTCTGGTTACCGCATAACGCAGGCGATCCACCAGATGATCTACCATCTTGGCCGGCAGTTTCAGCACCATGAACATTTCGGCCATCTGGTCCAGGTATTTTTGCGCTTTCGGATCACCGGCACCATTTTTGTCGTTCAGCTTGATGAACCTGGCGTGCAGTTTTCCGAGTTTCGCAAAATGCGCTGCGACTTCTTCCAGATCCGGTCCGGTAGGGCCTTCATCTTCCTCTTCTTCGTCTTTCTTATCGGCAACGTCGGTGGGTTTTTTCGCGACCGGTAATGGTTCATCCGGCGCATTCGGATCAATAAAATCGATCATGACCTCGGTCAGTCGCTGCTTGCCTTCCTGATGAATGATGAACTCAGTCAACAGCGTCGTATGGGTGCTCGGGAAACGGGCCAGCGCCATGTGTACCTGTTTCAGCCCGGCTTCGATACGCTTGGCGATTACAATTTCACCTTCACGTGTGAGCAATTCAACGGTCCCCATTTCGCGCATGTACATACGTACCGGATCCGTGGTGCGGCCTATTTCAGTCTCCACCGCGGCCAGCGCTGCTGCTGCTTCCTCTGCCGCAGTGTCATCATCTGTTGCTGTGCTTGCATCATCGTTGAGGATCAGTGAATCGGCATCCGGTGCTTTCTCATGCACCGAAATCCCCATGTCATTAATCATGTTGATGATGTCTTCGATCTGCTCCGGATCTACGATATCATCGGGCAGGTGATCATTAACCTGGGCGTAGGTCAGAAAACCCTGATCCTTACCCTTGGTGATTAAATCTTTTAATTGCGACTGCTGATTTTGGTTCATAAATTTTGCTTCGCGATAATTAACTATAGTCCATGAAAAGCACTCCGGCGACCCCGATTGTCAGAGTTCTTCGGACAATTATGAAAAACGGCTGTCAAGCCGCTTTTTCAGGTCCTGCTGACGTTGCTGCAACGACAGGTATTCTTCGCGTTGTTCAATAATGTTGTCCACTCTGGAAAGCAACACTTCCACCCAACTCAATCGAATGCGATCAACTGAATCCATAAACTCCAAAGCCTGATTTTCTTCCTCCCCGGGGAGGTGCCAGACAGCCAGCTTTTGCAAATGCGTCAAAGCCGCATGATCGTGCCAGATTTCAATTATCTGAGCCGTTGTGATATTAGGGCGTTTTGAGCAAAAATCAACAAGTTCCCTGAAGATTTCCACACCCTGTACATCTTCATTATCAAGCGCGGCCAAATCATCGATATTTCCCAGCTTTTCAGCCAGTGCCGGATTCTGTACCAGGTGCGCCAATGCAAGCCGCATCGGTGTACGTTTTTGTACCGGTTTTCCAGCTTCATAGCCCTTGGCCGACGGTGAAAAAATCTGTCTGCGCCCTTGCAGATTATGCTGCGCCAGCGATTCAAGCCGTGACGTCATCATGTCGTGAAAAACCCCCTGCGGCAAGGATTCGATATAGGGCTGTGCCTGTTCGACCAAACGGGCCCTTTCATCAAGGCTGCCAAGGTCCAGTTCAGCCGTAAAGTGGTCGAAGAAAACTTCGGACAATGGCCGGGCTGCGGAAATTTGCGCAGCGAATTCATCGGTGCCCTGTTTGCGAACCATGCTATCGGGGTCTTCACCCTCCGGAAGAAACAGGAATTTTGCCTGCAGGCCCTCCTTCAGCTTCAGCATTGTCGCCTCCAGTGCCCGCCAGGCGGCCTTGCGCCCTGCTTTATCGCCATCAAAGCAGAAAACCACCGTGTCGGTCGCACGAAACAGAATCTCCACCTGTGCGGCCGTGGTGGCCGTGCCTGAGGTTGCAACGGTGTTTTTAAAACCGAACTGTGCAAGCGCGACCACGTCCATATAGCCTTCGACAACGATAATGCTATCCGCACGTGTGGATTTCTGCCGCGCCAGATAGAGTCCATAGAGCTCTCTGCCTTTATGGTATAAAGCGGTTTCCGGCGAATTCAAATATTTGGGGCCGTCGTCAGACAGTGCGCGTCCGCCAAACGCGATGACGCGTCCGCGCCGGTCATGGATCGGAAACATGATGCGATCGCGGAATTTATCATAGCTGCCGCTCTTGCCCTCGCTCAGCATGCCGGCCGACTTCAACAGGGCCAGCTTTTTTTCATCTGTGCCAAGCTGTTTTATCAGTGAGTCCCAGCCCGCGGGTGCATAGCCGATTTCAAAATCCCGGCTGACCTCGCCGGAAAGGCCACGCCCTTTCAGGTACTCGATGGCTGCGGGATGTTTTTTTAATTCATCACAGTAAAATTTTGAACAAGCGGCCAGAATGTCATACAGGCCGGCATCCGGGCGCGGTTCGTTACTACCGCTGCTGGGCACTTTGAGACCGGCCAAACGTGCCAGATCTTCAATCGCATCCAAAAACTCCAGCCCTTCGTACTGCATCAGAAAACCAATCGCCGAGCCATGCGCACCACAACCGAAACAGTGATAAAACTGCTTTTTCGGACTGACTGTAAAAGACGGGGTTTTTTCTTCGTGGAAAGGGCAGCAGGCCTGGAACTCACTACCGGCCCGTTTCATCGGCACGCGTCGCTCGATCAGCTCAACAATATCAGTACGAGCCAGCAGTTCTTCAATAAAGGAATCAGGGATTCGGCCGCTCATGGGGTCTGCTCCCCACTAAGGTAAATCAAGGCAAGATAAATCGGCGCATGATAAATCGAATCGCGCGTTTGGGTATGGACGGACCGCTTTTTAGCCAAGAGTGTGGCTGGCGGCATAATCAGACGCTGAGCTGTGCCTTGACGGCGCTGCTGACGGCTTTCATGTCGGCGCGACCCTGAATATCCACCCTGAGCTTGTTCATGACGGCGCCCATGTCGCGGATACTGCTGGCATTGGTTGCTTCGATCGCCAGTTTGATCAATGCAGATACTTCATCATCACCGAGTGCTTCGGGCAGGTAAGCCGCCAATAAATCCAGCTCGTATTGTTCCTGTTGCGCCAGGTCGTCCCTGCCTGCAGACTGGAACTGCTCAAGAGAGTCCCTGCGTTGTTTAACCATTTTATCCAGTACGGCGAGCACCGCCTGGTCATCCAGCCCAATTTGCCGGTCCATACGCTGATCAATTTCGACCTGCTTGATCGCCGCGGTGATCAGACGCAATGCGGTTAGCCGCCTCTGATCACGTGCCCGCATTGCGGTTTTCACGTCTTCCTGAATTTGGGTCTTTAAGGTCATGGAACCAACTTCCGGCCGTAGTTGTGGATGTGGATGTGGATGTGGATGTGGATGTGCTTGTGGATGTGCTTGTGGATGTGCTTCCGGCTCAGAATAATATTTTTTTTGATCAATTAACCGAAACAGGCCCTTCGGGGTCAACAACTTCGGAGCCAACAACGAGGCACACCCAAAGAATTAAAAATCAATACATACGGGTGCGACGAATGTTTTCCCGTGCCAGACGACGCAAGTTGCGTTTTACTGCTGCTGCGGCTTTGCGCTTACGTTCCTGGGTAGGTTTTTCGTAGTACTCACGGCGGCGGGTTTCGGCCAGCACACCGGCCTTTTCACACGACCGCTTGAAGCGGCGCAGTGCGTATTCAAAAGGCTCGTTTTCGCGAACTTTTACACTTGGCATCGTAACTCCGGTTTCTCAATAATGCCCATCTCGGGCGTAGCCGCGTATTTTACCCTTTAAACTGCTCTTGTTGCAAAGAAAATTCACCTGTTACGCGTGACCGTCGCAGCACCTCCTCTTCGCGGGTCACCGGCAGCGCGAAATTCACCATTGGCGCATCGTTCAACCGCATGCACGCCACCGAAGAACAGGTTTGGATCGGGCCATAGCTGTGGGCTTGGCCAAATCCTGGCCAGTGTTTCGATTGCATCGGCTGAAAACCCCTTTTCCAGGCTTAAATTGTCACCTTCCAGATGAAGACGGGGCACAACCACTGCCTGTTGCAGGTCCATATCGAAATCCAGCAGGTTGGTCAGCACTTGCAGAATTGCGCTGCGTATCCTGTTTGAGCCACCCGAACCCAATGCAATCCTGCTGCCATCAGGACAGTCGGCGATGGTGGGTGTCATCATCGAAGCGAGACGGATACCGGGTGGTGACCGATGGAAACCGTCCGGGTGGAGGTCCTGCTCTCCCATCATGTTGTTCAGCATGATGCCGCAACCCGGCATGACGTAGGAAGACCCTTCGCCGTTTGAAAGCGTCAGACTGGCCATGTTTCCGTCTGCATCGGCAATGCTGATGTGGGTCGTTCCACGTGACACAATTGCGCCTGATTTCAACGTGCCGTGCCATTCTGAAATATGTTCCCGGCCCAATATTTTGTGCGCCGTTTCCTGATCGAGACCCGCAGACACCCCATGGCTTTCGCGCACCAGGCTGGAGGCCTGGAGGGCCTTCGCCAGCGCCGTTGCATGCTCGACACCGCCCCATGCGTGTTGTCCGGGCCTGGATTTGTCGAGCAGTGACATCGCGAACAGGATCAGGCAGCCACCGGGAGACGGTGGGCTGTTGACGTGGATCCTGGCGCCGTGTGATTCGACCATCAACGATTTACGCCGGATGACTTTGTAAGACTGCAAGTCCGCGGCAGTGACGAGACCACCGTTGGCGGCGCAATCGGCCACCAGTTGCTGCCCGGGTTCGCCCTGGTAAAACCACTGTGGTCCGTTTTCAGCCAGTGATTCAAAACTATCGGCCAATTCGGGGTTGGCAACAAACTCGCCGATTTCTGCTATCCGGCTGTCGTCATTGACCGGTGCTGCCATCGCCAGTGCGCCCGGTGTTGCCATGATGATCGGTTGCAATATCTCACTGACGAATCTTTGCAATGCGTTCAGACGCACACCTTCCCGGGCCAGGCGTACGGCCGGTTCGATAATCTTTTCCAGTGGCATCCGGCAAAGCGAGCCATGAACCGCAAACAGACCGGCGACAACCCCGGGCACTGCAATCGAGCCCATGCCGATATGAAATTCCTGGGTGGCGGTGCCGAAATCTGCCTGGATGGGAAAAAAATCCAGCTCTTTCTTTACCGCCGACGGCGTCTGGGTAAAAAAGTCGAACACCTGCACCGGCGCATCGGCGGGGCCTGCCAGCAAAAACCCGCCACCACCGAGACTTGCCAGCATCGGCTCGCACACACAGGCAGCGCACATTGCACCGAGCGCCGCATCAAACGCGTTACCACCCTCTTCAAGCAGCACGCTGGCTGCTTTCGTGGTTTCTTTGTGTCCCGATGCTGCAGCACCCAGAATCCTGCTCAATGCTCAATCCCGTTTGATTAATCAGACGTCATGTTAACCCAAAGATGCACGGCCCGGCTGTCGATTACAGCAGTTTGTGTCAGCATGATTTACAATCCGCCATTCAATTTATTTGCTTAACATAAATCTGGTAAAGAGCGTGATCGTACTTGGAATAGAAACATCCTGTGATGAGACCGGCGTGGCAGTGTATGACAGCGATGCCGGTTTGCTGGCGCACGGCTTGTTCAGCCAGGTCGAGATCCATGCTGAATATGGTGGCGTGGTGCCCGAAATTGCGTCCCGCGACCATGTTCGGAAGCTGCTGCCACTGATCAACCAATGCCTCGACGAGGCCGGCCTGGATCGCTCCGCGATCGACGCCGTTGCGTATACAGCGGGGCCGGGATTAATCGGCGCATTGCTGGTTGGCACCGCAATCGGTCGCAGCATCGCCTTTGCGCTGGAACGGCCTGCGATAGCGGTTCACCACATGGAAGGTCACCTGCTGGCACCGATGCTGGAGACAGAACCGCCGTCTTTTCCGTTCGTGGCTTTATTGGTTTCGGGCGGGCACACACTGCTGGTCGAGGTGCGGGGAATTGGTGAATACCGCATCCTTGGCGAGACACTCGATGACGCCGCCGGTGAGGCCTTCGACAAAACAGCCAAATTACTGGGTCTCGGATATCCGGGTGGCCCGGTGCTGGCAAAACTTGCCGAAACGGGTGATGCGGAGCGGTTTGCGTTTCCGCGCCCGATGACCAACCGGCCGGGACTGGATTTCAGTTTCAGCGGCCTGAAAACACACACCCGAAACCTTTGGATGAATACCGAGCATGACGCGACAAGCCAGGCGGATATCGCCGCTGGCTTTCAACTGGCCGTTGTCGATACCCTCGCCATCAAATGCCGACGTGCGATGCAGCAAACCCGTGCGAACCAGTTGGTGGTCGCAGGCGGTGTGGGGGCGAACATTGCATTGCGCAAAGCCCTGCAACAAGACGGCCGTAAGCATGGCTGGGACGTGGCCTTTCCGCGTCTGGAGTTTTGCACCGATAATGGCGCCATGATCGCCTTTGCCGGTTGTCAGCGACTCATGGCGGGCCAGTCTTCTGGCCTTGAACTGCAGTCATTTGCACGCTGGCCGCTGGACCAGCTTTCACCATTGGAGCAAACAGGGCCATGATGCCAGACCTCGTGTTTATTGAGGATTTACGTATTCAAACCGTGATCGGTGTGTTCGACTGGGAGCGGGAAATCACCCAAACCATCTGCCTCGACCTGCAGATGGCGTTCGATATCCGGCAGGCTGCAAACAGCGACAGCATTGACGATACGCTGGATTACAAATCCGTCTCAAAGCGTTTGATCCAGTTTGTCGAGGCCAGTGAATTTCAACTGGTTGAAGCCCTGGCCGAGCATTGCGCAGCGATTGTGCTGAACGAATTCCCGGTCAGTTGGCTGCGGCTGAAATTGAGTAAGCCCGGTGCGGTACGCGGTTCCAGCGCGGTGGGGGTGATCATTGAGCGCGGTGCAATTGAACAGGGATCGGCTCAAGCATGATCTTTGCCTGTCTCGGGCTCGGCTCAAATGTGAATGCGGAGGTCCACATCCGTGCGGCCATCAGGGAACTGGAAGAACAATTTGACAGCGTCGTATTTTCGCCGGCCTACGCCAGCCAATCGGTGGGCTTTGATGGCGATGATTTTATCAACCTGGTGGCGGGCGTCGAGACCGACATGAGCCCGATGGAATTGCGGCAATACCTGCGGGACCTTGAAGACCGTTACGGGCGCAAACGCGATGTACCGAAGTTTTCCGACCGTTCACTGGATATTGACATCCTTTTATACGACGACCTGGTGCTGTTTTCCCCGGTGCTGGAGATCCCCCGCGCGGAAATCCTGAGCTTTGCGCACGTCCTCAAACCGCTGGCCGATCTTGTACCTGACCTGGTGCACCCGCTTGCGCGCCGCAGTATTGCAGAGGTCCGTGAATTATCCGGGCTGGATGAGTCGGGATTGAGTTTGTTGGAGGATTTTTAGCCCGTAGGGTGCGTTGTTTTGTAACGCACCAAATCTATACGCTTTACCAGAGCCTGCTACCTTGAGCCCGTAGGGTGCGTTGTTTTTTAACGCACCATTAACCACCTAAGAGCGGTGCGTTACAAAAAAACGCACCCTACGAATCACATATTCAGACTGCGGCCACCATCGACCGTTAGTATCTGGCCGGTGACATAGGGCGCATCAAGCCCAAGATAAGCAACAGCCGAGGCGATATCCTGCGGTTCACCGGGGGTCGTGGCAAAAAACCGGGACGCATTATTGACCAGCAAATCCAGGCGGTCGCTCGTTTCCCTGACCTGTTGGGCCAATTTCTCAATATCTTCGGGTTTGCACAGATCAGCTTGCACGACCACTGCACTGCCCGGCCGTGTTGCGTTCAGTTGGGCGGCAAGCTCGCTGACGGCCTGCTGGTTGCTGTGGTAATGCAACAACAGCTTGCAACCCCGCCGGTGCAACTCGCCGGCAATGCACGCACCAATGCGTTGCGCTGCCCCGGTAACCAGTGCAAGTTTAGCCCGCATATTTCACCCGTGGGGTACATTGCAGGCTAATTCTGGACTTTAGTGTTTTTCTCACTGAAACTAACCGCCTATGTGTTCCGCTTCTTCACGCCCAATCCTGCCCGAACCACCCGAAGAGCTCAAGCGTTTGAGCAACGGGTTGGCAGAGCGCATCGGTGCCAAAATCAAACGTGGTGGCCCGATTCCGTTTTCGGACTACATGGAAATGGCTTTGTATGACCCACACGCGGGCTACTACAGTGCCGGTTTGCAGAAGTTTGGTGAAGGTGGTGATTTTGTAACCGCGCCGCAGTTAGGTGACGTGTTTGCCCGTTGCCTGGCGAAACAAATTACCGAAATCCGTGATGCAATTGTTGATGATTGTGCTGATAAAAATGGCGACTGGGAAATCGTTGAGGCCGGTGCAGGCAGTGGTATTCTGGCTGCAGAACTGCTTAAAGCCCTGCAGGACGGCCATGCCCCTTCCCGCTACCGGATACTCGAGCGTAGCGCACACCTGCGACAGGTCCAAAAAGAAACCCTGCTAAAGGCAGTACCGCAATGGATGGACAGGATCAGTTGGCTGGACGCGCCACCTGAATCGGGCTGGCAAGGTGTTTTTCTGGCCAATGAAGTGCTGGACGCGCTGACGGTGGAACGTTTTTGTGTGGGGGCCACGCAAAACAATAGTGCTGCAATCAAACGCATGTGTGTCGGCACCGGAGCGAATGGTTTCAAATGGCATAAAGGCACTTTCTCTGAGGAAGTTGCAGATCAGATTCAAAGCAGGCTATCCGCGACCGGGCAATTTCCAGCAACAGGCTATTGCTCCGAAATCAACACCCGCCTGCCAGCCTGGCTGATGGCGGTCACAGAACACCTGCAAAAGGGTAGCGCGCTTTTTATCGACTATGGTTACACACGGCGGGAGTATTACCACCCACAGCGCAGCGACGGTACGCTGGTTTGTCATTACCGGCACCGTGCGCATGACGACCCGTTCAAATGGCCGGGCCTGACCGATATCAGTGCATTTGTCGATTTCACCGCGCTGGCGGAAGCAGCGGATTTCTGCGGTCTCGAGGTCAGCGGTTACACCACCCAGGCCATGTTCCTGGCCGCCTGTGGCCTACAGGAAATAATCTCGGGCTTTCAGGATTTACCGGAAAAAGAACAGTTCTTGATGAACGCCCAGGTGCGACGTTTGACCCTGCCGGTTGAAATGGGTGAGCGTTTCCAGGTAATGGCGCTGAGCCGTGATATAAAAATAGATTTACGCGGCTTTTCGCTGCAGGATATGCGCCACCGACTGTAAGCCGCAAACCGTCCGCCAAAGGTTGAGAAACTGATTCATCCGTTCCTTTAGATTTTCCTTCTCTTAGCTGATTTAGTGGCTTGCAAAGCGAGTCCCGGTACTGGAACCAGGACACTGTTCAGATTTGTGTCAGGACCAAAATTTGATTGAATGTCAGCTTTATAGCCAGCACCGGAACTTCAACTCCGGTCACACTGTATTGCCGAAAACGGCCATAAGCCGACCATCACTGGCGGCATTTTCCAATGCAAAAATACAACCTTACAGTGATCCAGAAACGCACCAGACTCCCGGCCGGAAAGGTGGGGCTTTGTCAGGTGACGAGCGTGTCCTTATCGCGGCGTAAATGGCCCCTATGCGTTTCTTTCAGGGAGTTATACGTCAATATCGATGAGTTCGACCCACTTAGTCTTGCCGTGTAGTTCCTCAATCAGGACCAGTCCTGCGCCGATGCAATAATACTTATGCTCCACTTCACCTCGCTCCAGTGGGGTCCATTCCTTAGTCCTGAGACAGTTCTCAAATTCTCCGAAAACCTCCGTGGACACAGGCACGAAGTTCAGTACCTTGCCCCAATCTTCGGCTTCATCTTCGTAATATTCCTGTGAGTAAAAAGCACCTTTAAAAGGCGAACCTAGCATGACGATGCCTGCCTCTGCACCATCCACGCCAGCCTGGAAGGAGCCATCCCTGCAACCATCTTCCGGAGTCTCCTCATTTGTTACCCAGTTGTCACACTCACCCTCGTGATCGTAGGACACGGTGTCCTCACCCAGATACCAGATGTTGTGCGCGATATCCTGTGCGTACCAATCGTAGGTTTCTTCCGTTAGAACAGGATCTTCGGGACCATCGCAGTCCTCATCAACCCACTCTACGTCATACGCCACCAGTGCGCGGATGTCATCATACGTATCGTCATCTACATCACCCCAGTCTTTCTGACCGGCAGTACAGTCACAATGTTGAGTTCGCACTCGTCGTCGGTCTCGGCGGTGTAGGTGAACACGGTGATTGGAATAAGTGGCCAGTAAGCGTTATCGATCACCAGCGGATCATGAGAGTCAAATATAAAATCATTGGCCCAGTCGAAATCCGGGTCCACCAATCCGCCTGCCAATGTATGTCCACTTGCAACGAAAATCAGAGTGATTGTGATAAAAAACCACTTAAATTCTTTAGTCTGCTCATGATTATTTCCTTTGGTCTGTTAATACATGGTTACTCTAACTATAGGTTAGACGGCAGTTTTCTGCTTAATCGGTCGGATGCGTATAGCTGCAATTGGCCGGTAGCTGCTATTGGCATTCTAATTGAGTGAATAGCCGCTATGCGCTTGAAAGCCGTTGTTCACCAGGTGTGAATTTCAATGATATGAAGGACCGCAACCGGCCAATAGCAGACGCCAGATTTTCCAGAGTCCTCATTCAACCACCATTTACTTTTCCGATGCATATTCGCCAATGTTGGAATGATTTTTACTTGGTCGGGATTCGGAATCTCACGTGTCGCGATTTGTAAACCGATCACCGCACATCTGACACTTGGCTTTGCAGGACGGTTTCAACTTGTTTTGTCCGGGAATTGCATTGAAAAGGGATAAGTAGCATAGTTAATGTCGGTAATTAATCGGGGTTAGTTTGATGTATGTGAACTTGGCGATTGTGGCAGCATTTGCCTTCATATATAGCTCCATTGCGGGACGGATCGAGAAGAGCATGGTTACCGGACCGATCCTGTTCATCGCTTTTGGTCTGATCTGCGGTCCTTTTGGAATTGGCATACTGGACATCAAGATCGAGAATGTCGAATTGCGAGTCATTGCCGACATCACACTGGCCCTGATACTGTTCATCGATGCTGCCAATGCGGACCTCGGCGAACTGCGTGCCCATATCAAGATTCCCGGTCGCATGCTGATTGTCGGGATGCCGCTAGTTATCGGCCTGGGCGTGGCGTTTGGCTTGTACCTGTTTCCCGGTGTTTCGATATTCGAACTCTGCATCCTGGCGACTATGCTGGCGGCCACCGACGCAGCACTCGGTAAGGGTGTCATCACCAACAAAGCGGTACCCTCCCGGATTCGGGAAGGCTTGAATGCGGAAAGTGGGCTCAATGACGGCCTGGCTGTGCCCATATTGTTCCTTTTCATAGCGCTCGCGGTTGGTTCCAGCAGTGAACAGAACAGCACTTCAATGGCCCTGGAGCTGGTAGCCAGGGAACTGGGCATCGGGCTGGTTGTGGGACTTGGATTGACATTCTTAGCCTCGTTGCTGGTCAATTGGTGTTACCGCAAAAACTGGGTGACCGATATCTGGCAGCAGATTCTGGTAGTGGCCCTGGCCTTGACTTGCTTTGCCGTGGCTCAGAGCCTTCATGGCAGTGGCTACATAGCCGCCTTTGTCGGTGGCTTATTATTCGGCCGCCTGGCTGGTTCCGATACCCACGAACTGGTGCATTCCGGAGAAGGCATCTCGGAGTTGCTGGCCCTCGCCACCTGGGTCATGTTTGGCGCAGCAGTGGTAGGCCAAGCATGGGCCGGGATGACATGGGAAATCGTAATATATTCGCTGTTGAGCCTGACGGTGATCCGCGTGGCGCCGATGGTATTAGCATTGACCGGGAGCGGTGAGAATCTGGAAAGCAAACTATTCCTGGCCTGGTTCGGCCCGCGCGGCTTGGCCAGCATCGTATTCGTGATTATCGTGTCCGATTACGATCTGCCGAGCTTTTCTACACTGGTCCACACGGTGGTGTGTACCGTCACACTTTGTGTGTTGGCACATGGTCTTACTGCGAACACATGGGCCCGGAGACTGGGCCGTAGTAGCCAAGACACAAAAAGCATCGATATCGTTTAAATCCAGTCGCATTTTGACAACGAAAATATTTCTAATTACGGTGAATAATATGTCCAATCAATCAAAAAACACCCAACACAAAGAAGGTGCAACCCACGATTCGAAGCACCCTTATTAAGGGCTACTCGCTCGAATTTATGCTTTACGAGTCCTCCGTAGACCACAACGGTGACATTCAACCGTCTCGACACCTCCCGAGCCAAAGCTAAATGATTCCGTGATGATGCGAAAATCGTGAAATCCCAGCCAGCATAAAATTTTGCCCAATAGCCTATCTGGCATCTTCTTTTCCTCCAATGCCACGTGAATTATTTCTGTATTCTGTCTGATTTTCTTCCATAATCCTAACAAATGTTGACCACAGCAGACGCTCGGAGCATCGTATTTATCTGGGTGGTTTCTGGAGCCTGACTGGAAATCCGCTCCTTCAGGGCGGTGATCTGAAGCAACTCAGAGCTGTATTGCAGATCGGTTACCAGCATGATTTTGACGTAATGTTCGATGACCGGCTAATGGATTCCGACTCGATTCGATACATCCTTGTGGTATCTTAACCAGCAACGGCTACCTTGACGCAATTTCTTTTAGCCGGCGTGTTGACCACTTGGAATGATGCCTACGATTTCGGTATTGACAAGATACGCTTGGGTGGTGGCGTCGTATTCCGGCTCACCGAAAACAATCGTCTCAGGAGCCAGTACATCTGGGAAAGATTCAGATTCAGGACGCCGGTGAAACACACAAATATTATTTGGCTGCGTTATGAGGGTAAGTTCGGAGAGTAGTTTTGCTCTCTGCGAGATTTGACCTCGCCATGCTGAATATACGGTTTATACTATCGCTGAACTGTGCCAGCGATGGTTATTACCAAGAAAGGAAACAGGATAAAAATGTTTGAAACTGTGGCTTTGATACTACTGATCGTGATGGTGACCTTCGTGATCTACCTTGTCATTTATATCCATGACATCCCTTACGAGATTGCTGTAAAACGTGACCATCCCCACCAGGACGCAATCCACATTGCCGGTTGGGTCAGCCTATTCTTGCTGCACACAATTTGGCCACTGCTGTGGATATGGGCCTACTTATACAAACCGGGGGAAAAGTTCTTATCGGTGGAAGTGACTGGTGCCGGCTCTGATGAGCAAGCCAGGCGGATTGATGAGCTGGAAAAACAGGTGGCTGCTTTGATGGAGGAAAAATCCAATGGTTGAAGTCCTTATTATCGTTTACTGCATGATTTGCTGGCTGGTGTTCAAAGTCTTTAAAGTTCCCGTCAACAAGTGGACTAGCACCACGGCCGTGC